>Ga0193716_1000093_pt1 | contig 53348 bp, 48 predicted proteins | sample U2c1metaG_FD_145901 | JGI IMG/M metagenome (GOLD analysis project Ga0193716, IMG submission 145901) | Soil microbial communities from a riparian zone of the East river system, Colorado, United States - U2c1 | ecosystem: Environmental > Terrestrial > Soil > Riparian zone | place: USA: East River...
TCATGATCGGCAGGGTTTTGATCGCCAGCGCGCCGCCGAGCATGATGACGATGGCGAGAACCCAGGCAAATATCGGCCGTTCGATGAAAAAATCAGACACGAGATTACTTCTGCGGCTGCGAAGCAGCAGGCGCCGCAGCGGCGGTATTGAGTTCAGCGGGCGTCACTTCATGAGCGTGCACCACGCTGCCTGGGTGCACCGCTTGGATGCCGACCATGATGACCTTGTCGCCCGGCGCCACGCCCTCGCTCACCAACCATTGATCGCCAATGGCGCGGTCGGTATTGACGACGCGCACTGCCGCCTTGTTATCGTCGCCGACGACCGTGACCGTTGCCTCGCCTCGGCTGTTGTGGCCGACGGCGCGCTGCGGGACGAGCACGCCTTGCTCGTTGACTCCTTCTTCCAATCGCTCGCGAACGAACATCCCGGGCAACAAGATACTTTGCGGATTGGGGAAGACCGCCCGCAGCGTCACTGATCCCGTGCCCGGATCTACGGTGACTTCGGTAAATTGCAGCTTGCCGGTCAGGGGATACGGCGAGCTATCCTCCAAAATCAATTTGGCCTCCGCTTGCCCGTCACCGGCCTTTTTAAGTTGTCCTTCCGAGAGCGCACGCCGCAAATGCAACAGCACCGTACTCGCTTGCGTGGCGTCGACGTAGATCGGATCAAGCTGTTGAATCACCACCAATGCGTTTGCCTGATTCGCGCCTACCAACGCACCCTCGGTGACCGAGGAACGTCCCGTTCGCCCTGAAATGGGCGCAAACATCCTCGTATAGGCCAGATTGATGCGCGCAGTCTCCAGCGCAGCCTTGGCCGAGGCCACATCGGCGGCGGCCTGGTCTTGCGCGGCCACCGCGTTGTCGTAGTCCTGCTGACTGACGGCGCGCGCCTCGCTCAAGGGCTTGTAGCGCTGTGCCAGCAGCCGGCTCGATGTGGCCGCAGCCTGTGCGTGCTCGAGCGCAGCCCGGGCACTTTCATAGCTGGCCTGAAACGGCGCCGGATCGATCTGGTAGAGCTGTTGACCTGCTTTGACCTGGCTTCCTTCGACGAACAGCCGCTTCAATATGACACCGTTGACCTGCGGACGAACTTCCGCGACCCGAAATGCCGTCGTGCGGGCGGGGAGCTCGGTGACTATAACCACCGGCTGGGTTCGCAAGGTGAGGACCGCAACCTCAGGTGGCGGCGGAGGCGGCGGCGCGCTCTTGGGAGAGCACGCGGCGGTCAAGACGAAGCTGGCGAGGATGAATTTTCGCATAGGGTCCGTTTTTGGCTGATCGGTCAGCCATGCCAAATAGAGGGGGTCGCCGAATACTAAGGCTTTCGCGCCGTTCCCGGCCGACAATCCGGCAGATATTTGCTCAATAGATATTCACTTGGTAAAATATATATTATTGAATAGTTAGTATGCAAATGAATAATTTCGTATCGCAATTCCAGCTCGTCGAGGCAAATCTACAAAACCTCAAAGCCCGCATGCCGGAATTGCCCGCCTCGAGCATTTTGCTGTGCCGGCTGTTGTTGCACGTTGGACGTGAGTTGGCGGTGATGTTCGAGCAGCAGATCAGGCCCTTCGGTCTTGCGGAAGCGGAATTTCGCGTGCTCACCACGCTGTTCTCGCAGCCAAATGGCGTCGCGCATCCCAGCGACCTATGCGTTCGCGCCTCGCAAAGTCCCGCCAATATGTCGCGTATCAGCGATGCGCTGGTGAGCCGCGGTTTGATTACGCGCGTCTCGAGCCTTCACGATCGGCGCCGTATGGTTCTGCGCATCACGGAGGAAGGCGAGGCGTTCGTGCGCCAACTGCTTCCCAAATTGTTCGCTCCTTTGCGTGAGATGTTGAAGGATTTTCCGGAAACCGATCAACTTCAGATGATTTCTCTGCTCAAGCGCCTCGGCGTGGAATTGGACAAAGCGACTGCGCCGCCGATTGTGGAACAGGCCCTGTGAATGTCCTGCGAGTCGCGGCGGCGGCGCTTCTCGCATTGGCAGTGGGTTGCGCTGGATTGCCCTCGAAGCATGAGCCCGTGCACCTCACCGACTCAGCGCCGCTCGAGGGTCTCGAGGCCGCGGGCGGCGGCGACTGGCCGGCACAGGAATGGTGGAAACGGTACCAGGATTCCACCTTGGATCAATTGATTGCGCTCGGCGGCGCCAACTCGCCGACCCTGGCGACGGCGCATGCACGATATGACTCGGCGCGGCAATCAGTCCGTCTCGCCGCGGCTGAATCCGGTGCTCACTTGGACGCCAGCGCCAGCGCCGACCGGCAGCGGTTGAGTGATAACGGTGTGTTTCCCCCGCAGCTGCTCGGATTCAGTTGGTACAACCAGTTCGACTTGGGGCTGCAAGCCAGCTACACCTTCGACTGGTGGGGCAAGCAACGCGACGCGGTGGAGGCGGCGATGGACCAAGCCCATGCTGCGCAAGCGGATCGCAGCGCCGCGGCGTTGATGCTCGCCAGCTCCATCGTTGACAGCTACTTTGGCTGGCAAGCCGATCAAAACCGTCTGTCGCTTGCGAGAGAGAAGGAAGCCGCGGTCGCGTCGCAGAGCAACGTCACTGCTGCGCGCGTCCGGGCAGAGTTGGATTCGGCGGACGAACTGAACAATTCCGATCTTGCATTGGCAGCGGCTCGTGAGCAGATTGCGGCATTGGAAGGATCTGCGAAGCTGCGCGTGGTTGCGTTGGCAGCTTTGATTGGCCGACCCATCAACGAGTTGCCGCCCTTGACGGCGAAGCCCCTGCCATCCTTTCCCGGAGTCTTGCCGGACAACGTCAGGATCGATTTGATTTCGCGCCGCGCCGACATCACGGCAAGCCGCTGGCGCGTGGAAGCGGCGGAAAAAAGTCTCGCGTCGGCGCGTGCCGAGTTCTTTCCCGATGTAACGGTCAATGCACTGCTCGGGCTCTCGAGCCTCGATGTGGGTAACCTGCTCGAGTACGGCAGCCGTGTCCCGCAAGTCAGTGCGGCCATTCATTTGCCGATTTTCGATGCCGGCCGGCTCAAAGCGCGCTACGGCGGAGCAGCAGCCGCGATCGACTCGGCGGTCTCCAGCTATCAGGACACCGTGATCAGTGCCGCGCGCGATGTGGCAACTCAGGCGACGACGCGTGCACAGATCGATGCCGAGCGCATGCAGCGGGCTCGGCAAGTCGAGGCGGCGTTGCGCATGAGGAATAGCGCCGCGGCACGCGTACGGCAGGGGCTCAACGATTCGCGCAGCGAACTGATGGCGGCCGCATCCTGGATCGACCAGCGAGATGCCCTGCTGCAGCTCGATGCGGCGGCTTTGTCGGCAGACGTTGCGCTACAACGCGCGCTCGGCGGCGGCTATCAAAGTCCCGCACTCGCCAACTCCACTTCAAGCGCAGCGGCACCATGAACGCAAACGTCGAATCCTCGGCCAGCAATCCCTCGAACGGCAAGCGGCGCAGGATTCTGCTGTTGATCGCAGTCATTTTCATCGTCCTGGGCGCTTTGTGGGCTGCCTATTGGACACTGGTGCTCGCGAAGCGTGAGAAAACCGACGACGCCTATGTGAACGGCAACAAGGTGGTGATTTCCGCACAGATCTCGGGCACCGTTATTGCGGTGCTGGCGGACGACACACAGCTCGTCAAAGCCGGCCAGGTTCTCGTCAAGCTGGATCCTATCGATGCACAAACCGGCTTGAGCCGCGCGGCGAGTGCTTTGGCGCAAACGGTGCGGCAGGTGCGGCAGCAGAAAGCGACCGCGGGCCAGTACGATTCGGAAATTACAACCCGTAAGTTGGAGTTGGCCCGCGCTCGAGCCGACCTGGCCAAACGCGAACCGCTGATTGCCGATCACGCCATCGCCGCAGAAGAAGTGCGCCATGCGCAGGAGAGCGTGCAACTGGCACGGGCTGCCTTGATCCAGGCCGAGCGTCAATCCTTGTCGGCGCACACGTTGGTCGATGGCACGCCGGTGGAAACCAATCCCGCGGTGCTGCAGGCAAGGGATACGTTTCGCGACGCGTGGATCGCCGCGCAGCGCAATGCCGTCGTTGCGCCGGTCTCCGGTTACGTCGCCGAGCGAAGCGTTCAGCTCGGACAGCATATTCAGGCGGGCGAAGCGCTGATGACGGTGATTCCGCTTCATTCGCTGTGGGTGGACGCGAATTTCAAGGAAGTGCAGCTGCGAAATCTTAGGATCGGCCAGAATGCCGAGGTGCGCAGCGACCTATACGGGGGCGCATTTGTTTTTCACGGCCGCGTACAGGGAATGTCTGCGGGAACCGGCGCGGCATTTTCATTGCTGCCGCCGCAAAACGCCTCGGGAAATTGGATCAAGGTGGTGCAACGCGTGCCGGTGCGCATCCGCATCGATGACAATGATCTGGTCAAATCGCCGCTGCGCGTCGGCCTTTCCGCGACGGTCACCGTGGACACAACATCCCGCACTGGGCCGGTCCTGGCGCCTGAGGCGAACGATGAGCCCGTGGGCGATACTCAGGTCTATACGCAGGACTTGGAAAAGGCCAATGCCGAAGCCGATGCGGTCGTGCGCCGAAATCTCGGCGTCGATCACTAGGCAGGCTCTCGGACAGGATCGTCAATGGCTGAATCCGCACAGTCGTCTGCCGCCGGCGAATACCCACCCTTGCACGGCGGCAAGCTGTTTTTCCTGACCGTTGCCATCGCGACCGCCTCGTTCATGGAGATTCTTGACATGACCATCGTCAATGTCTCCGTGCCTTCGATTTCCGGGAGCCTGGGCGTCACAACATCGGAAGGCACCTGGGCTGTCAGTTCCTACATGCTCGCGGCCGCCGTCATGCAGCCCCTCTCCGGGTGGATCGCGCGACGCTTCGGCGAGGTGAGAACCTTCGTCACCTCCATCTTGCTGTTCATGGCTCTCTCGGCCGTCTGCGGTCTCGCGAACAGCCTTCCCATGCTGGTCGGCGCTCGTCTCATCCAAGGGTTGGTTTCCGGCCCTATGATGTCCGTCGCACAGGCGATATTGTTGCGCAACTATCCGATTGAGAAGCGCGGCATGGCGCTGGGATTGTGGTCCATGGTCATCATGATTGCTCCGGTATTCGGTCCCATCATCGGCGGATGGATTACGGACAATTTTTCCTGGCCGTGGCTGTTTTATATCAACTTGCCGGTCGGGGCATTCTCTGCTGCCGCGAGCTGGTCGATTTTGCGGCACCGCGAGTCGAAGACCACCAAATTGCCGATCGATGTCGTGGGTCTCGCGCTTCTCGTCATCGGCGTGGGCAGCCTGCAATTCATGCTCGATAACGGCAATGATAAAGACTGGTTCAATGCGCCGGTTATCCTGGCCGCAGCCGTCACATCGATCATCGCAATCTCATTCTTCATTCCCTGGGAATTGACCGACAAGCATCCGGTCGTGGATTTGCACTTGTTTGGCCGGCGTAATTTTCGCGTCGGCACCCTTACGGTAGGAATGGCTTTTTTTGCGTTTTCCGGCATCAACATCATTTTTCCGCTGTGGCTGCAAACGACCGTGGGCTATACCGCCACTTGGGCGGGATTCGCAGTTGCGCCGGTTGGATTGTTGGGGCTCATCGTGGCCCCCATCGTAGGCCGCAACATGATGCGCATCAATTTGCGCCTCGCCGCCAGCTTTGCATTTTGTGTTTTCGGTTTTTCCGTCTTTTGGACCGCGACGTTGAACGAGAGCGCCAGCTTCCTTCAATTCGCGACGCCCCGGTTCCTGCAAGGATTGGGCATGGCATTTTTCTTCCTGCCATTGAATCAAATTCTCATGTCCGGCGTCGCCCCGAACGAGTTGGCCTCGGCCTCTGGGGTCAGCAATTTTGTGCGCACCATGTCCGGCAGTTTCGCGACCGCCATCACGGTGTGGATATGGAATCGGCGCAGCGATTACCACCATGCCGTCCTGACCGAGCACATCAACAACTCATCCCAGGCATGGACGCAGTATCAAGCGCAGCTGAGCTCACACGGCATCAGCGGCGTCGGCGCTTTTCAATATGCAAATCAAGTCATCTCCAGTCAGGCATCGACTTTGGGCGTCAACGACGTGTTCAACATGCTGGGGCTCTTGTATCTCATATTGATACCTTTCGTTTGGTTCGCGAAACCTCCCTTCGGTGCGCGCGCGGCACCCGCAGAGCACTGATTCAATGGCAGAGAACGTGTAGCATTGATGCCGTGACTTCACCCTATATTGTCGCCGTCGGCGGAACGCTGCGTCCCAATTCCTCAACGGAGTGGGCCATGCGTCATGTATTGGCAAGCGCGCAGCGCGCCGGGGCGCGCACCAACTTGATCAGCGGCCCGCTGCTGCAGTTGCCGCTGTACCAACCGGAGAATATCGAGAGGTGCGACGGCGCGCGTTTTTTGGTGGCGGAGCTTGCGCGGGCCGACGGCATCATTATCGGCTCCCCGGGATACCACGGCAGCATCTCAGGATTGGTCAAGAACGCGCTGGACTACGCGGAGGATCTGCGCACCGATGCGCGTCCCTATTTCAGCGGGCGCGCCGTCGGCTGTATCGCCACGGCGGGCGGATGGCCGGGTGCCGTCAACACCCTTGGCGCGCTGCGCGATATCGTGCACGCGCTGCGCGGCTGGCCCACTCCTTTGGGCGCCGCCATCAACTCCGCCGAAAGCGTATTCGGTGAGGAGGGGATCTGTCTGGTGCCGAGGGTTGGTCAGATTCTCGAGCTCATGGCCGAGGAAGTCATGAGCTTTGCCCGCCCGGCCGGCGCGCGTAAGTAGCCTGGCACGCCATCGCCTATAGGCCGCGGCTTGAGTTTGACCGCGTTGGGCTCGCGCGAAATAAAATTAGCGCACTCTCATTGATCGAGTGCTTGCCTGACTTTGAGCTTCAATTGATCGATGGTGAATGGTTTCGGCAGAATACCCGCTTCGCGATCCAGCACACCGTCGCTCAGCACGGCACTTCGAGAATAACCGGTGGTATACAGCACTTTGACGGACGGACGCAGTGCCGTGATGTGATCTGCCAACGCAGGACCATTCATGCCCGGCATCACCACGTCGGTGACGACCAGGTGCAGCTGCGGCATGGAGTTGAGCTCATCGAGCGCCTGCTGCGGTCCGGCAGCTGAAATCACGTTGTAGCCAAGATCGAGCAGCGCTTCGACCGTCATTGTGCGCACACTGTCCTCGTCCTCCACGACCAAAATCACTTCTTTATTGCCCGGCGCAACCGGAACAACCGGCGCAACCGGCGAAATCTTGGGGGGCACAGCCGCTTCCGCTTGATCGGATCCGACGTATCGAGGCAGGTGGATGCTCACCGTCGTGCCGGCTCCCGGCTGTGAATCGATGTTGACGTGGCCGCCCGATTGACTTAAGAACCCGTACACCTGGGAAAGACCGAGTCCGGTGCCTTGGCCGGGCGCCTTGGTCGTGTAGAAAGGATCAAAGGCACGCGCCAGCACCTCCGGGGTCATTCCACAGCCCGTGTCGCGAACAACAATCGCAATATAGTCGCCTGAAGGATCATCGAGATGCACATTCGCCGTTCGCAGCGTGAGACTTCCCCCATCCGGCATGGCATCGCGGCTATTGACGCACAGATTGACAAGCGTGTTTTCCAATTGCGGAGCGTCCGCGAATGTTCTCCATAGGTCATCGGCGAGCACCGTCTCCAAGCGAATGTTCTCGCCCAGCGAACGGCGCAGCAACTCCATGGTTTCGCGCACGAGTTTATTGGCATCGAGCGGCCGCGGATCGAGCGGTTGCTGCCGCGAAAACGCCAGCAGCCTCGAGGTCAGTTGCGCTCCGCGCTGCGCACCCTCCATGGCGTTTGCCATGAAGCGCTCGGATTTGGCTGGATCAACATGCAATTGCCGCCTGGCAATATCCAACGAGCCGACGATAACCGCCAACATATTGTTGAAATCGTGCGCGATCCCGCCGGTCAACTGGCCGACCGCCTCCATTTTTTGCATTTGCCGAATTCGGGCCTCCGCAGCCGCCAGCGACACTGCCTCGTCGCGTAAACGCTGATTGGCCGCTTCGAGCGCGACAGTGCGCTCGCGAACCCGGGACTCCAATTCCTGGTTCAATTGTTTCCTCTTATTTTCGCTTTCGGCGAAATCACGAAATGCCAAATGCATGGAGTGGACCAGGAATAACACGATGACGACTGCAAACGCGTAAAGCACATAGCCCACCCAAGTCGAAGTAACCGCGATGCGAATCGGCACGAGGGAGCCGCCGATAAAAAAGTAGCGGGCGGCGAAGCCGCCGAAAACCGCCGCCACGGCGCCGGCTCGCCATCCGCATATGAAACTGGTTACAAAGATGGCCGGGAAGAAGGTGAGAAATGGAAATCCCACGAGCCGGTTGGCCAGGATGAATCGCGCAAGCAGCGCCAGAGCAATGGTTGCCAGCCCGAAGACGTAGCTCGTCGTGCGGTTTTCACGCAGTGACGCGGTACGTTCGTAAAATGCCCGGGCTCTGTTGATCAACAGGGGACTACTGGAAGGGCGCAATGGAGCGAGCGGCGACACCGTCATGAACGACGGATTGTGCGCCAAAAACGGCGAGGGCACCGATGGTTCGCGTTCGGAATATAACGTTATGTAAATTAACGTTTTATTCGCATGCTCAAAATCACTGCGGGTTGTTCGTCCGCATTTGCCGACGAGGGTCACGCTGGGACCATGAACTGCGTCGCAAATCGCACAGTTGGGGTGATCTGTCCTACACATCGTCAGCGTTCGTCCATGGTTTCGGCGGGGGTGACCTGCTAAAAGCCATTCGCTATGACGCTGAAAACGGCACTGGAGACTGACAAGCCAATCGGCAGCGCGGCTGAAGCTGCGCAAATGGCCATTGAGGCCGGGCTGGTCTATGTGTCCGATACCGAGCCGGGCATACGCCGCTTGCGCGTCGGCCGGGGTTTCCGCTACCTCACACCCGCGAATCGACGGCTGGCGGCTGAAAAAGATCTTAAGCGCATCGCGCGCCTGGCGATTCCCCCGGCGTATCGCGATGTCTGGATCACGATGAAACCGCGCGGTCATTTGCAAGCAACCGGCCGGGATGCACGCGGACGCAAGCAATACCGCTATCACGCCGAGTGGCGCGAACTGCGCGACACCGCAAAGTTCGGGAGAATGGTTGCCTTTGGGGAACAGTTGTCCAAGCTGCGGCGCATTCTCAAGCGTGACTTGGCGTTGCCGGGTCTGCCGCGCGAGAAAGTGCTGGCCGTCGTGGTCAGCCTGCTGGACGCCACCCGCATTCGCGTGGGCAATACGGAGTACGCGCGCGACAACAAGAGCTTCGGACTCACGACGCTTCGCAACCGTCACGTCACCTTCATCCGCGACGGCCGCGCGGTGCTGAATTTCCGCGGCAAGGGCGGCGTACAGCATGAAATTTTGATCGATGACAAACGCATCGCCAAGATCGTGCGCCGCTGTCAGGAAATACCCGGTCAGCACCTATTCCAATACATCAACGACGATGGACAGCGCTGTCCCATCGATTCGGGCCAGGTCAACGACTACCTGCGTGAAGCGATGGGGAATGATTTTACCGCCAAGGACTTTCGGACATGGGGTGCGACTTTGCACGCCATCACGCTGCTCGCACGCACGCCGCTGCCGGAAATCCCGAGCGAGCATGCCTTCAAAAAGAAAATTACAGACGTGGTAAAACAGGTTGCTGCTGAGCTGCGCAACACACCTGCCGTCTGCCGTAAGTCGTATATCAATCCGGCCGTCTTCGACAGTTGGCGCTCGGGAAGCATTCACGACATCATCGATGGCAAGCTCAGCGCGGCTTCTGCCCGCAAGGCCGAGACTTTGGTACTCGGATTTCTGCGCCTCGAAGGCGGCGGGGGAGGGACACGGCGCCGTCCGGCTATCCTACAAAAGCTTCCAACCATGGATGACAGACCGGAATGACGACCGAACGCTATATGGTGTTCATGCTCAATCACTTATCCGCCCGAGGTAGTCTGTTCTTGTTCGTCCGCCGACATCATCACCTTGAATACTATTTCAACCTCGGCGATTCACGCCTTGCGGCCAATGAAAACGGTATTTCAAGTTGCCGCGGTTCCCCGCAGCGTACCAATGTCTTCCAGATCCACCCGCTGGTGCACGCTCAGCGCCAGCATCGTTAGCGGGCCGGCCTGGCACAATCATGAGTGTCGCAACGTTCCTCAAGTATTCAGCGAACGTTGTGATGGGTGCGGCCCTGATTAAATGGATCGCAACCGACATGGCCGCGGAAGTCCGGCGAGATGTGGGAAGCTTGCAAGGCCGGACACAGTCCGCGGTGCGACGCTCGCCCTACCGCGTAGCGGGTGTGGTGACGGCAATGGGCGTTGTCGCAGGAATGCTGCTCGCCCAGCATCGGCGCGGCGGCGCATAACCGTGTAGGATCTTGAGTCCTACATGCAGCAGCCGAGTCCCTATACCGTGGGCGAGGAAGAATGCTTTCCGTCGCCCCGCAACCGCGTCACGGAAAAACGCTATGCTCAACCGGCATTGGGCGTGGTGTTATCGGGCAGTTTCGATTACCGGGCGCAAAACGGCGCAGCCACCGCGGTGCCCGGCACCGTGATACTCGGCAACCGTGCTGAGTATTTTCGCTGCCACCCCCGGGACTGCATCGGCAACCGCCGCCAGGTAGTGCACTTTCGCCAAGACTTTCTCGCCGAAGTGGCAGACGGTTGCGGTTTGCCGGCGGCACGGTTTCAAGTCGCTGCCATTCCGCCGGGAAGGTTTTCCGCTGTGGTCTTCGGCGGCATGCGGCGTTTGGCGCTGCACCGGGAAGACCACGAAGAGGCGGCCTATGAATTGGCCCAGACGGCGTTGCACATCAGCCGCTCGGGATTTGCACCAATCTCCGTCTCCTCGCGCAACCAGCAGCGCGTTCTTTCCATTGTGCGGCACCTGGAAAGCCGCTATCACGAACCGTGCTCACTGAAGACTCTGGCAGGTCTCGCGCGCTTGAGTCCTTGCTACTTCTTGCGCGTGTTTCGCAAGGTCACCGGCCAAAGCCCGGCCCAGTACGTGATGATCACTCGATTGCGGGCGGCGGCCAACGATCTGTTGACGACGCGCGCGCCCGTTGCGGAAATCGCCCTCAAGACCGGTTTCAATGATATCTCTCATTTCAATGCCAGTTTCCGCAGCGTGTTCGGCCGCACTCCGACGCATTGGCGCGTCGGGTAGGTCGATACCGACGCCGTACCGGGGCTTTCGCCCCTGTCCGTGCCGCCCGCATAGTTACATGGTTGCCGGATGGCGGCTGAATCCCTACCGCGACGCGATGCACCACCCCTAAAAGTAGCATGGGGCGTCGCCCGCGATACGGTCTCTGATTGGATCACACACAACGCGTCGAGCCTCGGCGCGGCCCTGGCGTTTTACACCTTGTTCTCCATCGCGCCGATTTTGGTGATTGCGATGGCTGTGGCCGGGTCCGTTTTTGGTCCGAATGTCGCTGAGACTCAGGTGCTGGGCCAAATGCGGGGACTGCTCGGTGACGCCGGAGCCAAGGCGGTGCAGAGCCTGCTGGCCAGTGCGCATCAAAGTGGACTGAAAGGAATTGCTGCGGCCATCGGCATTGTGACCCTGCTGATCGGCGCCACCAGCGTATTTGGAGAACTGCAGAACACGTTGGACTATATCTGGAAGTCTCCCAAGAAAAGTTCAGTGTCCTGGTGGCGAATATTGCGGTCGCGCATTCTGTCGGTGGGCCTGATACTCGGTGTCGGTTTTCTGCTGATGGTCTCCCTCGTTGTCAGCGCCGCACTGAGCGCATTGGGTGCCTGGTTCCAAACATTTTTGGTGCAGTGGAGCGTGATACTGCCTGCGCTGGATCTCGTGCTGAGCCTTGGCTTGACCACGGTTCTGTTCGCGATGATTTATAAGTTCGTCCCGCGCGAGGCCATTGCCTGGGGCGACGTTTGGATCGGAGGGCTGGTCACCGCGTGCCTGTTTACCGTGGGCAAGCAGTTGATCGGCCTTTACCTGGGGCGCAGCTCGCTCAGTTCGGCATATGGCGCTGCGGGCTCCATCATGGTGCTTCTGTTGTGGATCTACTATTCCGCCCAGATCTTTCTGCTCGGCGCCGAGTTTACTCACGTGTTTACCTATGCTTTGGGTTCGCGCTCACAGCGACGCGCCAGGCCGGTGCGCCGCAGGCGCCAAGCTGCGTAGCGTCCGCGCGCAAGCTGTGCGCTGAGCGGCTATAATGGCGCGTTGACGTGTCATCTATGTCGTGCAACCCGGTCTATGAAGAGAGACGAAATCAAGGAAGCGCTCAAGAAGCGAGCGCTCGACTATCACGAATTTCCCACGCCGGGGAAATTATCGATTACCGCAACCAAACAATTGCTGAATCAAAGCGATTTGGCTCTGGCGTATTCGCCCGGGGTTGCCGCGGCCTGCGAAGCCATTGTCGAAGATCCATTGAATGTTTTTCGCTTCACCGCCCGCGGCAATTTGGTGGGCGTGATCAGCAATGGCACGGCCGTGCTGGGGCTGGGCGCCATCGGCCCGTTGGCAGCCAAGCCCGTCATGGAAGGCAAAGCGGTATTGTTCAAGAAATTTGCGGGAATCGATGTGTTCGACATCGAAATCGAACAGCGGGATCCGCAGAAATTGATCGAGGTCATTGCCGCTCTCGAACCTACTTTCGGCGCCATCAACCTCGAGGACATCAAGGCTCCGGAATGCTTTATCGTCGAGCGCGAACTGCGCAGGCGCATGAAAATTCCGGTGTTCCATGACGATCAGCATGGCACCGCCATAATTGTGAGCGCGGCGTGCCTCAACGGCTTGCAGGTGGTCGCGAAGAATATTGCGCAGGTGAAAATGGTGGTCAGCGGCGCCGGCGCGGCGGCGCTCGCTTGCGTCGATTTATTGCTGGACTTGGGCCTGACGCGCGAAAACGTCTGGTTGACGGATCTTGCAGGCGTGGTCTACGAGGGCCGGCGCGAACTGATGGATCCGGAGAAAGAGCGCTTTGCGCAAGCGACCAACGCCCGCACGTTGTCGGAAGTGATCGGCGGCGCGGATATTTTCCTGGGCTTGAGCGCGGGCGGCGTGCTGACCCAGGAAATGGTCAAAATGATGGCGGCCAGGCCCTTGATTCTTGCGCTTGCCAATCCGACCCCTGAAATCCTGCCGGAAGAGGCGCGAGCGGTGCGCGACGACGCGGTGATTGCGACAGGTCGCAGCGACTATCCCAACCAAGTCAACAACGTGCTGTGTTTTCCCTTCATTTTCCGCGGCGCGCTCGATGTGGGCGCAACGACCATTACGCGGCAGATGGAGATTGCCACGGTGCATGCCATCGCAGAACTCGCCCGGCAGGAGCAAAGCGATATCGTCGCAGCGGCCTATGGCGGCATGGAGGATTTGGCATTTGGCCCGGACTATCTGATCCCCAAGCCGTTTGATCCGCGGCTCATCGTCAAGATCGCTCCGGCCGTGGCGAAGGCGGCCATGGAATCGGGCGTGGCGACCCGGCCAATCCTGGACTTGGAAGCGTACGGGCAGCGGCTGCTGCAATTTGTCTACCATAGCGGCACGCTGATGCAGCCCATCTTCGTTGCGGCCCGCAAGGCGGCGCCGCAGCGCAGCCGGATTGTGTACGCGGAAGGCGAGGACGAGCGGGTGCTGCGGGCCGTACAGATCGTGGTGGACGAAAAATTGGCGACGCCGATCTTGGTGGGACGCCCGGCGGTCATCGAGCGTGGCCTGAAGCGCCATGGCCTGCGGCTGCGCGTCGGCGAGAATTTCACAATCGTCAATCCCGAGCAGGACGAGCGCTTTCGAGAGTATTGGCAGGCGTATCACGCACTGACCGAGCGCAACGGCGTGACAACGCAATACGCCCGCCTGGAAATGCGCCGGCGCACGACATTGATAGGCGCCATGCTGCTAAAAAAAGGCGAGGCAGACGGCATGATCTGCGGAACCATCAGTACCACGGCGCGGCACCTGCACTACATCGATCAAGTTATCGGCCACCGCGCAGGAGCCACGGTGTACGGCACCATGACCGGACTGATACTCCCCGGCCGCCAGGTATTCATCGTCGATACACACGTCAATCTCGACCCGAGCGCCGAACAACTTGCCGAGCTGACGCAGCTCGCAGCCGATCAATTGTCCGCATTCGGTCTGGTGCCCAAGGTTGCGCTGCTGTCTCACTCCAATTTCGGATCCAGCAACGCCCCGTCGGCCCTGAAGATGCGTGCCACCTTGGCGCTGCTGAGAGCGCGCATGCCGGAGCTGGAGGTGGATGGAGAGATGCACGGCGACTGTGCGCTCGATGAGTCAGCGCGGCGCGCCATACTGGCGACGAGCACGCTGCACGGCACCGCGAATTTGTTGGTGTGCCCCAACCTCGACAGCGCCAGCATTGCTTATAACTTGCTGAAGTCCGCCGCCGGACAAAACGTGGCGGTCGGCCCGATTTTGCTGGGTTGCGCGGCGGCGGCCCATATCCTCACGCCCGCGGCGACGGTGCGCCGTCTGGTCAACATGACCGCCGTCACCGTCGTGGAAGCCAACAAGGCCCTTGGCAGCAGAAAGTACTGACTGCCATTGTTCGGTGTCGATGGGTTGCGCGTCGGCGCCTAGTCACCATCCGGCGGTTGCAGCACCGGGCTGCAATTGAACCGCTCGCCGTTCCAGCAGTCTACAATTCAGCAGCTTCGTTTTAGAGGTGACTCAGGATTGGTCATGCAACGCAGCAAATCATTCTCGGCCTGCTTAGCTGCGCTGGTCGCACTCGCCGCGATCTTCTCGGGAACCGGCAGCTGGGCAGCAGCCCCGGCGGAGGCAAGCGGGCAAGTCGTGACCGGCGCGTGGCAGCACCACCATGTCAATTTCACCTACTACGGCATCACTGCGCTGTACAGCTGCGACAGCTTGGAAAATAACGTCCGCGCTCTGCTGCTGCATCTCGGTGCACGCAAGGACGCCAAAGTAATGGCCAGGGGCTGCCCGCACGGGTACAGCGTTCCCGGCCACAACGCCCTTGTCGATGTCGATTTCTATGCGCTCTCGCCGAGCTCCGATGCGAACGATACGGTGCAAGCGCAGTGGATGCCGGTGTTGGTGAACTCGACGCATCCCAGTTTCATGGGCCGTGGTGATTGCGAACTCATCGACCAGATGAAAGATCTCATCTCCAAAAATTTCAGCCTGCGCGAGGTGAGCTATCGCACCGACTGCGTTCCCCACCAGGTCAGCATCGATGGCTTTACGATCAAGGCACAGGCTCTGAAGGAGCTGCCGGCGCCCACGTCCCGCACCGCGAGGGGCTACTGATAGGCGCGATTCTTCCAGTTCGCGCCCTTTCCGCGCCAATAATTCACCGCTGAGGCCGCTGTCGCCGCCATGTAGAACAGCGCGATCAAGGGCAACGCCAGCGCCCATGCTTTGTTGCGCTGGTATCGCGTCAACGTGGGTAGGAAGCTTGCGGCGGCGAGGGCGCATGCGGCCAATCCACAGGCGCGATGCCAACCGCTGGCGAAGGCAAGTTCCCACGGCGGCACGAGCCATACCACCGTCAACCCGGCGATCGTGAGTCCCAACAGCCATGCGGAATAGCGCAGTTGCGTGAACGCAGTGCGCGAGATCATGCGCCACACGTCGACAAAACCGGGATAGCGTCGCACCGATGTAGCGAGGCCAGAATGGCCGAGAAAAATGGCTCCGCCTCGCTTTACCGCCCTTGCCAGCGCCACATCGTCGATAAGCGCGTCGCGGATCGCCTCCACCCCGCCGATCCGCTCGAGCGCTTCGCGGCGGATCAAGACGGTACCGCCGGCGGCCGCGGCCATGGCCGAGCGCGGATCGTTCACTTTGGCAAATGGATAGAGCATCTGAAAAAAATAGACGAATGCGGGCACCAGCGCGCGCTCCGCGAAACTGCTGCAATTCAGGCGCACCATTTCGCTGACGAGGTCAAGTCGCGCCGCCAGCAACCGCGCCAACAGGGATGATAGATGTCCCCGCTCGTGAACAATATCGGCGTCCGTGAACAACAACACGGGTGCGCGGCTCGCCGCCACCCCCTCATGCAGCGCCCACAGTTTTCCTGACCAACCGGATGGTTTGGTGTGCAAACGGACTATCTGCAGGTTGGGCGCCGCACCTGCCGATACGGCCGTGTCATCGGTCGAATTGTCGTCGACCAAAATCACCCGATAGCGGCCCGTGTAGTCTTGGGCAAGGAGCGAAGCTATTGCTGCGCCAATGGTCTCACCCTCATCGCGAGCGGGAACGATGATGTCGACGTCCGGAAACTCGCTCGGGCCGGCGGGCAACAATTGCGGGCCGGACCGCCAGAATCCGCCGTGACCGAAGAACAAGTAAACCCAAACGGCGAGTGACAGCAGCGCGATCACGCAGGCTCCGGACTAGATCGGATCTTCCAGTGATCTGGCCAAATGAGTGAACAGCTTCGGCCCAGAGGCGGACATGAACCAACAATCTTCCAGCCGGATGCCGAACTCTCCGGGGATATAGATGCCCGGTTCATCTGAAAAACACATTCCCGCTTGCAGCGGCGTTGCATCGCCGTGCACCAGGTAGGGGGGTTCGTGCCCGTCCAATCCAATGCCATGGCCCGTGCGGTGCGAAAGGCCAGGCAGTCGATAACCGGGACCCCACCCCTCGGTTTCATAGTATTTGCGAACGGCATCATCGATGCTGCCTACCGGCGCATCGATCTTCGCCGTTTCCAATGCGATTTCTTGGCCGCGCTTCACCGTGTTCCACACCTTGCGTTGTCGGGAACTTGCCTCGCCGAATACCCAAGTGCGCGAGATGTCGGATTGGTAGCCATGCACCGCGCAACCGCAGTCCATGAGAATCACCGATCCTTCGCGGACCTTTTGCGGTTTAACCGAGCCATGAGGAAAAGCCGACGCCTCGTTGAGAAGAACCATGGAAAATTCGGGCGCAGCACCGAGAGCAAGCGTCGTATGGTCCATCAGAGACGAGATATCCGCTGCACTCATGCCTCGAGCGACTTGAGCGTGGACCCGGCGGAGCGCTTCGATGGTCACGTCGTTAGCCACTTGCAGCAGTGCCAATTCCGCGGGAGATTTGACGAGTCTGCAGGCCCGTACCAGAGGATCGGCTGGGATGATGTCGTACACGTCCGATGCTTGACGGATCCCCGCGACGATGAAGAAGCGAATGGTCGATTCCGCGGCGAGCAGCCCGGAGTCGATGCCTCGGTCTTTCAGGCCTTGAACTACCTTGACGAAAGGGCTCTCATGTTCATCCCACGGCCTCACGTCGCCGCCGATCTGCAGCGTCTCGCGCACCGAGGGCTCCTCGAAGGCCGGCGTTACGACCAGCACCTGGCCGCTCGCCGGGATGATTGCCAGCGTGGTTCGCTCGGAGCGACGCCAGCGGATTCCCGTGAAGTACTCCAGGCTGGAACCGGGTTCAACCAACAGGGCGGCAATTTTTCGTTGCGCCATCAGTGTCTGCACTTTGGCGATGCGTTCGCGCCGTTCTTCGACGGAAATCGGCTTGGCGTCGGCGGTCATCGACTTGAGCGTGGGTTTGGGCGAGGTTCCCGCATACGCCGTGCTTGCGGCCAATGACGTCGCGGCTGCGCTTCCCAGAAAAGCTCGTCGAGATAGCATGGTCATCCCTTATGGTGCGTTGGTGCGGCCTATGGTACTGCAATTCGCGACGGCGGCATCGCGCGAAATTCCGACATCGCAACACTTCGCGATCCTACAGCCGTCAAAATAGCGCTGCGTAACATCGTGTGCTCAAGACACACGTGTCGGCCGTTTGCCGGCGATATGCGTAGGAGACAGATCATGGGCATTAACAAAGATCAAGTCGAGGGTCGCGTCAAGGAAGCTGCGGGCAAGGTTCAGGAAGTCGCGGGCAAAGCAGTGGGCAACACAACACAGCAGGTCAAAGGCGCGGTGAATAAGGCGGCCGGCGCCGCACAGGCGAAGTACGGCGACGTCAAGAACGATATCAAAAGCGGCATGGACAAGAATGCCAAGGAGTAGCGGCGGGATCGTTAGGCGATAGGATTGCTTCAGACGATAGGATTGCTGTATGGCCAAGCGCCGCTCACCGAGCGGCGCTTGGTTTTCGCATTGATTTTGCGCGAATACAGCCGATATTCGCCGGTGCTGAGCTTGCGAATCATGGACGAGGCGCGACTTCCGAGTACTCCATTTCTTCGCGGCTCCCAAATGTCGACCAGTCACAGCGCAGCGCGTAGCCATCGTTGGCATACACCTCCGACCAGCCCTGTACACCGCCCCCGGATTGACCTTTGCGCATCGGGCGGGTACTCGCGCCGCCGTGGCGCGCGAAGAAATCCTTCAGCCGGTCATCGTGGTCAGGGGAGGCGGCTTCCATCGCAGATACGCTATGCGCGCGCGGCGCGAGCCGCAAGTCGGCTGCTGCGTGGCTCCGAGGTCAGAATCGTCCTGCACGCGATTCGGCGCGCGCCCCTATACTTAAGCGGGCGGCCGAAGCGCAAGCTGATCGCGCCCATTGAAATGGAGGTGCCAGCATGCATGCTTCGCTAGCTTTCGTGAACGGTGTGGGAAACAAACGGCGTTCGCCCGCCGCTCAAACCGATCCTGAGGGGCTGCGCCTGCTCAATGCGCTGCTGTCGACTGCGACGTCCGAATCGCCCCGTCCCGCTGTCGACAAGGGCAAATCCAAGGACGAGCGCCAAGCGGAAGAGGAAAACCGGGCGGATACCGCAGCCAAGCCGGGTGGGTTCAATAATGATCCCGACGATCCCAAGAATCCCAACGAAGTGCGGGAAAGGCATTTGAAGAAAATCAAACCGTAGTTCAGTCAAGCAATGCCGCTGCCGATTGAGAGCTACGCCTTGATCGGCGACTGTCACACCGCTGCCTTGATCGGCACCGATGGTTCGATGGATTGGCTTTGTTTCCCCCGATTCGATTCAGGCGCCTGTTTCGCAGCATTGCTGGGCGGCCCCGAGCACGGCCGCTGGTTGCTGGCACCGGCCGGCAAGGTGAAAAGCGTGCAGCGCCGCTACCGGCGCGACTCCTTGATTCTGGAAACCGATTTTCATACCTCGCGCGGCAGTGTTCGAGTGATCGATTTTATGCCGGTATCGGATCAGCGTTGGGACGTCGTGCGCATCGTTCAGGGCTTGACCGGCAAGGTGGCGCTGCGCATGGAACTCGTCGTCAGATTTGACTACGGATCCATTGTTCCGTGGGTGCGGCGCTCAGACGACCTGTTGCTGATTACGGCGGGACCGGACACGCTCGAGCTGGCCTCTTCGGTGGCCGTTGAAGGGGAGAACATGAAAACCGTGGCGGAATTTTCGGTCGGCAAGGGCAAACATGAAACTTTCGTCCTGAATTATCGTCCCTCCCATTTCGCGACACGGCCTGCCATCGACGCCCGCGAGGCACTGAAGAACACCGCGGCAGGCTGGCGCAGCTGGTCCTCTCGTTGCCGCTACAAGGGGCGCTGGCGCGATACCGTGTCGCGTTCGCTGATCACCCTGAAGGCCCTGACCTATAAGCCCACCGGAGGACTGGTCGCGGCCGCCACGACCTCGTTGCCGGAGCAGCCCGGCGGCGTTCGCAATTGGGATTATCGATATTGTTGGTTGCGAGACGCCACATTTACCTTGAACGCGTTACTGCTCGCCGGCTACAACGAAGAAGCCACGGCGTGGCGCGAATGGTTACTGCGTGCCGCGGCCGGCTCTCCCGGTGACTTGCAAATTGTCTACGGGGTGACCGGAGTGCGGCGCCTCGACGAGGTTGAATTGCCCTGGCTGCCCGGTTACGAGGCCTCCAAACCTGTGCGAATCGGCAACGCCGCGTCGAGCCAATTCCAACTGGATGTGTACGGCGAGGTGATGGATTGCTTGCATCTGGCGCGAGCCGCAGACCTGGACCCGCACCCCGATGCCTGGAAGGTGCAGATCGCGTTGCTGAAATTTCTCGAGACTCATTGGGACCGACCGGACGACGGACTCTGGGAGGTTCGCGGCCCGCCGCAGCATTTCACGCATTCGAAAATCATGGCATGGGTTGCCTTCGACCGGGCCATCAAGGATGCCGAAAAGGACGGGCTGGAGGGTCCGGTGGAGACTTGGCGTGAACTGCGCGATCGCATTCATGCCCAAGTGTGCGAAAAGGGTTTCGATGCAGCCAACAACACCTTCGTTCAATCGTACGAAACGAAGTTTCTCGATGCCAGTCTGCTGTTGATACCCCAAGTGGGGTTCTTGGCCGCCGACGATCCGCGCGTCATCGGCACGATTGCGGCCGTCGAGAAGCACTTGATGGTCGATGGTCTGGTGCTGCGCTACTCCACGGCTACCAACATCGATGCGCTGCCGGTAGGCGAGGGTGCGTTTTTACCGTGCTCTTTCTGGTTGGCGGACAGTTATCTGCTCACCGGACGGCGCAATGAAGCGGAGGCACTGTTCGAGCGCCTGCTGGCGCTCGGCAACGATGTGGGTCTGTTCGCCGAGGAGTACGATCCGCGCACGCAGCGAATGCTCGGGAATTTTCCCCAGGCGTTGACGCACATGGCGCTGGTCAATACCGCACGCCTTCTGTCCATGCCCGAGAAAAAGGTCGTGGACGCAAGCGCGCGCGGCGAGCGCCCTGCCGCAAATACTTGATTCGCGCAATGCGGCACATGTGGGATATGACCGTCACGGGGTCACTTTCGCCGCCTACAGATAAAGCGACGGTTAATGATCACGATAGCATTGAGAAAATGCATAGCCGACAGGCTACATAAAACCTTGAGGAGGAACGATGAAGAAACACATTATTTTATGCGGCATGGTTGCGCTAGGCGTGGCGTGCGCACCGCTGGCCATGGCCGACGAAGGCAGCACCAAGGAATCACATCACTACATCAAGGATTCGGCGATCACGACCAAGGTGAAGGCGAAGTTGGCAGCCAAGCATCTGTCGACTCTGACGAGAATCAACGTCGACACCGATGCGAATGGCGTGGTTTGGTTGAGCGGCCGGGCACCGACCAAAGATGCCAAAGACTTAGCCGCGATGATTGCCAAGGACACGGAAGGCGTCAATTCCGTTCACAACGACATCACGGTCGAGCCGTAGCGGACGGACCGGTTTGAGCCTTGAACATGCGGGCGCTTCGGCAATCGAAGCGCCCGTTTGCACGGCATTCCCCGTTTGCACGGCATTCGGAGTCATGCCGCCGGGATTTCCCTGACCAAGCGCTCGGCCAAGAGTGCGATGCAATCGCTGAGCGCGGACGCTATGTCCGCGTAATTTTGGGGCCGCTGCGAACTCGATAATACGTCGCGGCCGATCGACACCTTGCCGGTTCGGGCGTCGGTTACACGCCAGTGGGTCTCGATGCTGACTTGATCGCCGAGACGCGCTGTCACATGATCGATTTCGAGCGCAATTCGAGTGAGGGGGATGCCCGCCTGATCTGCGCTCCTGGGCAGTACCACAAGATCGCCGCGGCGGCGTTCAATGTCCTGGCCCAGTGTCGCGGTCACCAGGTCGGCGAGCGGCGCGGCCCAGCGTTCATGATCCAACACCGTCACGCCGCTCTGCGTTTGCAGAACCATTTCCGCGCGATCGACGAGTGAAGGCACGGTAACACGCAAGGTAACCTGCCGATCGAACTGTGTGCGCGATTCCCTGGCACCCGCCGGCCGGGCGTCCAGCACGTAAAAATGATCGTGTTGGCGCGCGGCACAGCCGCTGCCAAGGATCAGAACACAAACAAGGAGCGGCAGCGATTTCATGGGTGGTCACCTGCTGGTTTGCCGCGTAACAGAGATTCAGGATGGCGCTCGAGATAATCGACCAGCGCGCTGATCGACTTTGCAGCCCGGGATACTTGCAGCAACGTCGAACCGAGATCGTTCTCGAGCGGAGCGTCTTGACCCAGCAGTTCCTTGGCGTTCTTCAGCGCCGCCTGCGCTTCGGCCAACGTGGATTGGACTTGCGGCGCAAGGTTGCCGTCAACGTTTTGCAGGAGACGATCCGCACTCTTCAATGTCTGATCGAGCGAGGCCATGGCGCTCATGAGGCGCGCGGAAAGCTGATCAAATGGTACTTTGCTGAGCTTTTTTGCGATGACGCCAACCGAATCCTGGATATCGTCAAGACTGCCCGAGATGGTCGGGAATATCGCAGGCTGCTCCGTCCAGGCAACCCGGTCCCTCGGCACATCGCCGTGCATGTCCAGCGCCACGAACTTCTGGCCGGTCAACAAATTGCCGGTCTTCAGTTCGGCACGCAGGCCGTGCGCCACCAAGCTGTCGATCAGTGCGCGGCTACCTGCTTCGCTGGTGTCGAGCTCGGGAGCAGCGCTGCCGGGATGCTGCATGCGTCCGCGCATCCTTTGCGGATACAGATCCACCACGACCGGAAAGGCGAGCGAGCCCGCCTTCTGATCGTACTCGACATCGACGCTCTTAACCTCGCCCACGGTGATGCCGTGCAGTTCGACCGGCGCGCCCGCCGATAGACCCCGTAACGTGCCGCCGAAATACATGACGAACGCGCGAATTTCCGTTTCGGTAGGCCGCATCGCGCGGTCCTGATCTTCGTACAACCTAAATGCCGTATCCACCGCAACCGCCGCCGACGTCGCGCTCGACAGGGTGCCGAATGCAACGCCGCCTTCGAGAATCGATGCGAGGGATTCGGTGTGCAGCTTCACGCCGTCCGCACTGACCGACATGTCCACGCCGCTCGCCTGCCAAAAGCGTGTCGCACTGGTGACGTAGGCGTCGAACGGCGAGTTGACGAATACTTTGATGGTCACTCCGGTGCCGCCCGGGTCCAGGGAATAGCCCACGACCTGACCTGCCGTGATATGCCGGTAGAAAACCGCGGAGCCCACGTCCAAAGATCCCAAGTCATCGGCATGCAATATGAATTCTCGGCCCGGCAGATCGGCCGTGACGATAGGAGGTATTTCGAGTCCTACGAAGCGATCGCGCTTTGCCGTGGAATGACCCACATCCACGCTGATGTAGGCACCCGAAACCAACGTGGCCAAGCCCGACACGCCGGCCCCCGACACCCGCGGCCGCACCACCCAAAAACGTGTATCGTCGACCAAGTACGCGCTGGCATTGCGGTGAATGTCGGCGGTCACAATGACTTCTTTGCGATCATCGCCGACACGAATGGCCGCAACCTCGCCAATATCGACATCTTTGTAACGAATCTTGGTCTTGTTCGTCTCCAACCCTTCTGCATTGGCGAAGCGAATTTCGATCGACGAGCCCTGAGCCAACTTCTCACGAATGACCACGAAGCCGCCGGCCAGAACCACGACTGCGGGAAGAATCCAGACCAGCTGCAAGCGGCCCCACAGCGTGCGCGCGGGCACCGCCGCTGGGAGGTCATCGAGATTTGAATCCGGCGGATCGCTCACGGCGGCGGTTCCCACAGCAAGCGCTCGTCGAACGTGCGTGCCGCGAACAGGGTCAAGACGACGACGGCAGCAAAGGCCAGCGCACCCCAGCCGACGGCGACGGAGGCCAAGGATCTGATTTGTACCAGGGCGACCAGCAGCGAAATGGCGTAGACATCGAGCATTGACCAGCGTCCTATGAATTCGACCATCCGAAATAGCTCGCTGCGTTGTGTTCGGTATCGCGGCGAGCGGCGCCAGGCGGAAAAGAGTACCACGCTGAGCGCAATGATCTTCAACAGCGGCACGACAATGCTGGCGATGAACACCAACGCCGCGATGGGCCAGGATCCGGAGTGCAGCAATACCAGCACGCCGCTCATGATCGTATCCTTTCCGTCATCGAAGATCGTGCGTGTGTACATCACCGGAAGCAGATTGGCCGGAACGTATAAAACAGCCGCGCACACGAGCAGCGCTGCGGTCAGGGCCAGGCTATGGGGCTTGCGTTGGAAAAGATGCGCATGGCATCGCGGACAGCGAGGATGAGGCACCTGCAGGGCGCGCACCGTTGCGTGACATTGCAGGCAAACGAGCAGGCCCAAGCTGCGTCCGGTTGCGGACAATTTCACGCGCGGCTCCGTTCGACCCAGCGCCAAAACTGCCCCGGTGAGGTGCGGCTGGTCAGCGCGGCAAGCGTGAACATGAGCAATGCGCAGGACCATAGCGCGACACCGGGGACCACCTGCGCGAAGGCAGCCAATCTGACCAGCGCCACCAACGCCCCGAGCATGAAGACCTCGATAAACGTCCATGGCCGAACCTGCGCGAGTAAGCGAAACACCGTGTTCTGGCCGGGCGCCTGTCGCTTGCGCCGCAACGGAATCAACAGGTACAACAACGCCGCGATCTGCAGGAATGGACCCACAACGGTGGTGATGAACACCAGTGCGGCAAGGCCCGCATGGTCTTGGCGGTAAAGGCCCAAGGCCGCGCCGGTCAATGTGGTGGCCCGGGTCGAGCCATTTGAATGAATCGCAACCAGGGGATAGGCATTGCTGAGCAGAAATAACACGAGCGCCACGATACTCAAGGCAATCGCCGCGTCGAGGCTGCCATTCTCAGGGCGTTGCAGCGGCGCAAGGCAACGGGCACATTGAGTGCGCTCAGACGCAGGCTCCAGACTGGCGCGGTGTGCCAGGTCGCACGACGGACAAACGATCACCGGCATTTAGTGCTCTCGAATGGACTCCCGAGCATCTTGCCTGACGGCCGCCAAGGCGTCGCGTAATTCATCAATCCGATATGGCTTGGGAATGATTTTGATTTGTTGGGCGGCCGCATTGCGTCGCACTCCCTCGGCGAAGCCGCTGGTGAGGAGCACCGGCATATCGGGGCGCCGCCGCCGTATCTCCTGGGCCAGTTCCACGCCGTTCATGCGCCCCGGCATCATGATATCGGAGAACACGATATCGACCGAACGGCGGTCGGCAAGAGCTCCCAAGGCTGCCTCGGCGCTGGCGACTCGCGTCGTGTCATAACCGAGTTGATTGATCATTTCCACGGTGAGCGCCGCGACTTCGTCGTCGTCCTCCACCACCAGCACTTCTCCCGCGCTGGCCGCATTATCGCTCGCCGGCGACATCAGGTGAGGGCTCACGGTCGGCATTTTCCGTGTACGCGGCAGAAACAGAGACACCAATGTTCCGCGCCCCGGCGTGCTGGCGATTCGCACCACCCCGCCCGACGCTTTGGCAAAGCCGTGCGCATGGGCCAGCCCCAGTCCCGAACCACTTCCCACTTCCTTGGTGGTGAAAAAAGGCTCGAAGGCATGCACAAGAATTTCGGGGGACATGCCGACGCCTGAATCAGCGATATCCAGGCGTACAAAATCACCGTTGAGATCGTGATCGGCAAGCGCGCGGCAATTTCGCGCACTCACTTCTATCCTGCCGCCGTTTGGCATCGCATCGCGCGCATTCAGCGCCAGATTCAAGATAACGAGCTCAAGTTCTCCCGGATCGACCTCGGCGGGCCACAGCTCATCGGCAAACGCGGTTTGGATTTGTACGTCGCTTCGAAGGCCGCGATTCAGCAACTCGCCCATCTCGCCGATCAGACGCTTAAGGTCCACCGCTTCGGGCCTAAGAGACTGTCGGCGCGAGAATGCCAGTAGCTGCCGGCATAGACTGGCACCGCGGTCAACGGCCTGTCTCATCGCGGCAAAAATCCGCTCGCGGCGCTGCGGATCGGATTGACGGGCAACTACTTGCAGGCCGCCCGACATCACTTGCAGCAAATTATTAAAATCATGCGCAACTCCGCCGGTGAGCTGGCCGAGTGCCTCTATCTTTTGCGCCAGGCGCAGCCGCTCTTCCACGGCGCGTCGATGCGTTACGTCGGCTATGAGTCCGACGATGCGCATAGCCGTGCCATCGACGTAGAAGGTGCGGCCGCTGATATGGACCCAGCGGGTTTCGCCGCCCGCGCTGCGGCGTACGCGCGCTTCCACATCGATTGATCCGTCAGTCTTCGCTTCGAAGAATGCCCGGCGAACCAGCGATTGGTCTTCTTCCACGATGTGGTCGAAGGTCATCTCCAAGTCCCAGAACGGCTGTATTTCTGCGTAGCCGAACATCTGGTCGTGCCGCAATGTGCGATGAATCGCCCCGGTAGACAGGTACAACTCCCAGCTGCCCATGCCGGCGGCGTCCAAGGCGACCTGGAGGAGTTCCGCTGTATTGAGGGCCTCGGACGTCATAGCGCGGTCGCGATTTCTATCCGGCCGGCGCCCCATGCAGATGGCGAAGATTTTCGATGATCCTGGAGAGAATCTCTGCATGCTCCTCTTCGACGGCGAGCGCCACCTTGACCAGGCGCAAGGTGGCCTTGTCATACTTGTCGCCGTGTTCCGCAATTTTGCGGTAGGCATCAATGGCAAAACGTTCGGCAATGAGATTTTGCGAAAGAGCACGGCCAAATACCGACTGTTCCGCGGGCTGCTGCTCCGGGGCGTCAGCCTGCAGCAAGGCTGCGTCGTCGGCATCCGACGGCCTGTCTACTTCGGATCGGTCGAGGTCGAATCCCATATCGGTTTCTCCATGCCAGTCAACTCCATATTAGAGCCCGTCATGAGGGGGCATCACAGCGGAACCTGGCGCATCCATTCGTAGGCATTGACGGACAGACGTAGGGGTTTCCCGGACGCGCTGAGGCATTTTCTTTACTCTTTGGGAAGATTCTTGCCCTGCGCTGCTTGGCCGATGAGCGCCGCGCAATTCGCGTCCTTCGCAAGACCACCGTCGACAAAGGCGAGCAGCGCGGCCACCGGAGTCAGCAGCGCGCCCAAGGCGACGGCGCCGCCTGTTTGGGCAGCCAACTTTCCGGGCTGCACGCCGACTTTTGGTTGCAAGAGCGATCCGCGCAGCGTTATGGGGGTCCGCAGCCTCAGCATTCGAGCCTCCTTCGGCTGGCCCCGCAGCGACAGGTCAAGTGCCTCGGTCTTGAGGTTGATGTTGCCTTGACCGGTGACCAACACGTGCGTGGTGTCAATAACCAGTGTGGTCGCCGTCAATTCACCGCCGCCCGCTTTGAAACTCGCGACACCGCAGCGCACTTCAGTATTTCGCTCATCTTTCGCTAGAATGAGGCCCAATCCGCGCGCCAAATTGATGCCCGTCAGCTCGGCGAATGCTTCGCGCATTTCGCCTTTCGGAATCACCAAGGTGATATCGCCGTCGGCGTTTTCCGCCGTCTTGTGCACGGAGCTTCCCGAGCCCTGCAATTTGATTCGTCCCAGGAGCTGCCCCTCGAGCGGTGCTCCCTTACCCGACTTGGGTTTGAATTGGGCGAGATCCACATTGCTCAGCTTCATATCGATATTCGTCTTCGGCGTTGCACCTTGCGCATCGACGGCGACCATGCCGGAGAATTCACCTTGCGGCAGTTGAAAGGCGAGGGGATTGAGCGTGATCATGCCATTGTCCAGAACCAGGTGGAAATGCACTTTCTTCATCGGCATTTTGGAGGCGCTCACCGATGCCGCATCGAACTGTACATCGGCGTCCATGCCGCGCACGCGCTCAATTTGCAGATCGGCATCCGGAAGCAGCAGGGCAGGCTGCGCGGCCGCGATCGGGGTCGTCGGGCGGGCCAGTGTGTTGGATTTGCGGTCGGGCGTCGCCTTAGTTCCGAGAGGTGCGGCCAAATCTGCGAGATTCAGCTGCTTGGAGGCGAGGATGGCGCTCAGTTTTGGCCGCTCGCGTCCGGTATCGATGCCGAGTTTGCCCGCCACGTCGCTGCTGCCCAACTTGCCCTGAAAATCGTCCACTCGGAATGTCAGGTGGTCGCGCACCAAGGTGCCCGAAAGCTCATAGGGGGGCGTATTCGGCAGAGCCAGCCCTGTCAAATAATAGACATCGGCCAAATCGCTGCCTGAGAGGCGGAACTTGGCTTGCAGCGCCGCCAAGTCGAAGGGGCGCGATATCGTGACGTGGGTATTGAGCTTGATGTCAGCCGCTGCGACCGCTGCGTCGAATGCGTACGGCTGGGAAGGCTGAACACCGATAAGAGGTTCGCCGTTCAGATTCAGCTCAAAGGCCTTGCCGTTCAAGGTTCCGGAACCGCGCAGCTTCAGTGCGTGATTGTCGGAAGTGTTGCGGTTTTCCTCCACCGAGATTCGACCTTCAAAGGTCAGCTTGCGAATACGGTCGCGGGCTGTGAGTGTCCCATGGGTAAGGCTTAAGTTTTGGATGACGGGAATGTGCAGCGGTGCCGACTGGTTTTGCCGGGTCTTGCCTGTGCCGGGGCGCGAGAAATCCCAGTTGGCGCGCCCGGATGCGTCGCGTTCCAGGTCAACGGCGGGAGAATCGATCGCCACGCGGGGAAATATCGGATGGAAGCGCAACAATGACTTGAGACTCACCGTGGCTTCGAACCGCTTGATGGCGACCATGTTTTTCGGCTGCGCCCAGGACGCGTTGCTCAAGGCAAAGCCCTGCACCAGCAGCTCCGGATTGAGCGAGAACAAGTGCAGTTTGACCTCGCCGTCGATGCTCGCGGGCCGGCCGGTGGCACGCGACACCTCGTGGATAATCAGCCAGCGCCAAAAACTCGACGGCGCAAGTGCGATGCCGAGGATCATGGCAAGCACGAGTACGCCGATTGTGGCGGCTGCTCGCTTGAATACAACCGGCCCGAGCCCTCGCGGCGATTTTTGCACCACAGGTTCGGCAGCTTGCGATCTCTCGATTGTTTCGGTGGTCACGTTCCCGCTGCGCGTAGCGATTCCCGGATTGCACTGGAAATGAGGCTACACGCGCGTCGCGCCGAAGGCTGTCACCTGGATGCCGTGATCGGGCGTCAGACAATGGCGAAGGCTCGCTGGCCGAAAGCGGCCGGCGGGGTCAGAGAAGGTCTTACGGGCGCGGTTTGGCGCCGCTTTCCATGAGCAGGCGAGTGAACAAATACAGCCTCGGCGTAATGCTGTCCAGGTCGATCCATTCATGATCGGTGTGGAAATCGCCGCCAACGAAACCCAAGCCGTCGAGTGCCGGAGTTCCTTCCGACATGGCGAGCGCTGATTCGGACGCTCCGCCGTTGCCCGATAGCTCGATGGTTTTGCCGATTTCCGCATAGATAGCCCGCGCACGCGCCGCGAGCGCATCGATCTGCGCGTTTTCGGTCAGCGGAGGGAAGGCAGGATCGTGGGAAATGCTCACCGTGGTGTCTGGAACCTGGGTGGTGTGCGTTCCGGCCTCTACCTTCGCGAGTACCGCGTCGAACTCCTCCGGCTTGCGGTAGCGAACATTCAAGGTGGCCTCGGCAAGGTCCGGGATGATGTTTGCCCGCTCGCCCGAGCTCAGTACCGTTAGGTTGACGGTCACACCCGTACCCGAAAGCGGAAACGCGCCTTGCAGCGCGTTGAGTTGGTGCATCAACTCCACAGCGGCGTTTCGTCCATCCTGCGGCGCCATTCCGGCATGCGCTGCACGACCTTTGACTTGAATACGAATGCTCGCTGAGCCCTTGCGCCAAACCGTGAGCGCATCCGGCGGATCGCCGGGCTCCATGTTGAATTCCACGTCGTGCTCGCGGGCCAGGCGCTTGATCAGCTTTCTCGAACCCGGCGAGCCGCGCTCTTCACTGTCGTCCAGCAAGAAAGTAATGGTCGCGAAGTTTTTGAAGCCCAAGTCATGCAGAATCTTGAGTGCGGTAAACGCATTGACCACGCCTGCTTTTTCGTCGCCCACGCCTGGACCATGTGCGCGATTTTTGTCGATGCTGAAGGGCCTGGCGGCTGCGGTGCCCGGTCCGAAAACCGTATCGACATGCGCAATGATCAGGATCTTGCCCTTGCCCGTGCCGTGGAACACGGCGACTAGATTGTCAGGGAGCCCCGGGGCCTCGGCCGGTTCGCTCCTGACCGCGGCGCCCAACTGAGTCAATCGGGCGGCGAGTACGGATTCAACTTGGGCGCCCCCTTCGACGTTACCGGTTCCCGAATCGATATTGACAATCTCTTTGAGCAGGTCCAAAGCGACGCTGCCGTTCGCTTCCGCTGCTTGAAAGACCTTTTCATTTCGGGGTGCGGCCTGTGCGCCGCCAATCAGCGCGAGACACAAGATCGCCGGCGCTGCGCGCGCCGCAAGAATCGCCGCACGGATTCTCCCCAGCATTTTTCTACTCCTTAAGGCAACGCAGTGGCGGACGTTAACATGCGGCGAGGCAACTGGCCGGCAATTTTGGCTACGCGCGGTGTATTCCTGTTTACAATCGAACTTTATGCAGGAGCAAGGAGTGGGGATGCCAAGGTCGATCGGACGCCGTCAGTTATTGGCCGGAGCCGGGGCCGCGGTATTGCTTGGCGGCCTCGAGGGCTGCGTCAGCGCCTTGGGTGTCAAACGTCCGCCAAATGCCGTGAGGTTGCGGCTCACACCGGTTCGGGCGAGCACCGACCGCATTACCCGCATCACCGTTTGCACCCGTCCGTTTCGGGCGCAAGGTCCGCGCCTCGATACCGAAAAGGTCGGCTCTAAGCTCGTCGTTCACAATTACGGTCACGGCGGCAGCGGCTGGTCGCTCTCTTGGGGATCGAGCAGCATCGCGGTTCGCAAGGCGATGGCAACGGGGGAAAGAGAGATCGCCGTCATCGGTTGCGGTGCGTTGGGATTGACTTCCGCGCTGCTGCTGCAGCGTGCCGGAGCCCGGGTCACGATCTATGCAAAAGAGCTGCCGCCCAATGTCCGCTCCTCACTCGCCACAGGATTGTGGACCCCGGATTCCAGAATTTGCCTGCAGGAGAATGCAACTCCCGCGTTCAAGCAGCAGTGGGAAGAAATGGCCCGCACCTCGTTTCAAACCTATCAAAACTTCCTCGGCCTGCCGGGCACGCCGGTCGAGTTCATCGACAATTACTTCGTGTCGGATGAGGCCGATTCCAGCCGCCGGGGCAGTGCGCCGGACAAGCGCCCGCCATTCGCCGATCTGCAGCGGGAACTGATCGGCGATCTCATGACGCAGAGGGCGGACTTCGCTCCCGGCAGCCATTCGCTTGGAGCGCGTTACCTGCGGCGATCTTCGCTCATGATGTTCAATCTGACGGCGTACACACGGGTGTTGATGGGCGACTTTGGCGCAAATGGCGGGAAACTCGAAATTGCGGAATTTCACACACCGGACGATTTCGCCAAGCTGCGGGAAAAAACCCTGATCAACGCGACCGGCTATGGCGCGCGCGCGTTGTTCGGCGATCAAACCGTTACGCCGGTCCGCGGACAATTGGCGCGAGTGATTCCGCAACCGGATATCGACTATGGGCTTTTCTACAAGGGCGTGTCTTTTGTGCCGCGGCGCGACGGCTTGGTGTTTCAAGCAGTCGGCGACAGCGACTACTACGGATTCAACGATGATACGGCGGTTGCGGATCGCGCCGAAGCGGACCGGGCGGTCAACACCATTGCTGGATTATTCGGCGGCTCCGGCCCTGCTTAGTAATACTCATTGTACGATTTCACGTTTAAACGTTCGGGCGTCCGCCACCCTCTAAGCAGGGAATGATTCACACTCTGCACAGAGTTTTCGCCATGGATTCAAGCGCCGAGCCGACGGATACGATTGCCGCGGCAGCTGCCGGCGATGTGGCCGCGTTTGAGTCTCTCTATCGGCAATTCTCGCCGCGAGTTTATGGACTGTGCTTGCGCCTCACAGGACAGCGGGAGGCGGCGGAGGACTGCACGCAGGAATCCTTCGTTGCGGCGTGGCGCGCGCTGGCGCGCTTTGAGCGCCGCAGCCGGTTCTCGACATGGCTTCACCGAATTGCCGTGCATTGCGTGCTATCACGCCGCAAGGGCTTGAGGTTCGAGTACGAGGTCGCAGAGCCCGCACTTGGGCTGCCCGACCGGGCGGATCCGGGGAGCGGTACGCCGCCGCTCGACGTCGAGCGTGCCATCGCTGCATTGCCCGAAGGCGCCCGGCATGTGCTGGTGCTCGTCGGTCTCTATGGGTACAGCCACGCCGAAGCGGCCGGCGCATTGGGAATTGCGGAAGGCACCTGCAAGGCGCAGCTGCACCGTGCCCGCCAACTGCTGACCTCAACGCTTGGATTGGAGGAACAATGAATGACCGCCAACAAGATTCTCTTGATCGGCTGATCGCCAATCTGCCCAGAGACATCGTGCCTCCGGGGAATTTGTGGCCGCGCGTCGCCGCGCGTCTTTCCACCAGGCCGCGGCACGCCCCGCCGATGGCTTTGGCAGCCGCCATTGCCCTGGCAGCCGCCGGTCTCGCCAGCCTGTTCACGTGGGCAGTGCTGCAGGCCCCATCGGTGCCGCGTGTCATCCGGACGGTGGCTGCAACAACCTCGTTCGACGAGCCGCGGGATCCAAAATACCTGCTGGCGCGCAACTCGGTAGAGAAGACTTTTCGAGATCGGCTCGCTCTGCTGGAACCGGCCACCCGCGCCAAGATCGAGGCCAGTTTGCTGGTCATCCAGAAGGCTCATGAAGATATCCGCAAGGCGCTGGCGGCTGACCCACAAAGCCCGGTGCTCGAACAACTTTGGCAGAGCACCTGGCATGACGAATTTGACCTGTACGACGGCGTCGTTCAGGCCACCCAACCCACCATGACAAGGATTTGACAATGTCACACGCGCAACTCATTTCTCGGCTGAACAAGCCCGCCCTGGTTTGTGTGCTCACGGCCCTGGCATTTCCATGGCTTGCGCATGCCGCGACTTCGGTCGATGAACACCGCGCAGCCAATCCGCAAGGCGCAGTGGAAATCGACAATGTGGCGGGCATGATCGACGTGCAAGGTTGGGATAAATCCGAGGTCGCCGTGACCGGAACCATCGGCAAAGATGTCGACCGCGTCGAAGTAACGGGCGAGGGCAACCGCACTTCAGTACGCGTCATACTGCCCCAGGGCCAACACTGGCATATGCGGGACGGCGAAGCGCATTTGGTCGTTCATGTACCGACCAACAGTTCAATCGCCGCCACACTGGTGAGTTCCGACCTGAAGGTTTCCGCGGTGCACGGCGGCTTGGAGCTGCGAACGGTGAGCGGCAATATCAACGCGGAGGGTGGCGGCGACGTGCACGTCAATGCGGTGAGCGGCGATATCCGCGTGACGGCAAATGCCGCGAAGGTGATCGAGGTGAAATCCATCAGCGGCAATATTGTGTTGACCGGCGGAAATGCAGAGGTCGAAGCGACCACGGTGAGCGGCGACGCGCATTTGACTCTCGGCACCGTGTCTCGCGCGCGGTTCAAGACGGTATCCGGCGAACTTTCCGCGACTCTCGGGGCCGCTGCGAATGCGCAAATCGAGGGCGAGTCCGTGAGCGGCGGTGTCAAGCTGGACTTTGCGAGTGCTCCCGCGGCTGATTTTGATATCCAAACCATCAGCGGCGATATCGACAATTGCTTCGGACCGAAACCGACCGAAATGCGGCATGGAGCCGGCGCGCGCCTCTCGTTCAAGACCGGAGACAGCAACGCTCGCATACGGGTCTCCAGCCACAGCGGTGATGTGCGGCTGTGCGCTAAGAAGTAGATGGCGAAGTAGATGGCGCAAGCCTGCCGGTGATTCGCGTGCCGGCGTCAGCATAGGCCTACGCCGGCTGCTGGCGCGCGCTGGCAGTCCGAAATCGCGGTGTTGACTTAGGCTACACCCCCTATCGCCGAACGTCAGCAACGCTACAGGAGTGTTCATGAACACCGCAGCAGTCTTATCGCAACCCATCGCTCTGCCGCCGCTACCCTTCGATCAAGGCGCGCTGGCTCCCGTCATATCTGCAAATACGTTGACGTTCCATTACGGCAAGCATCACAAGACTTATGTCGATACGTTGAATAAATTGATCGTCGGCACTGAATTCGCGGACATGCCTGTGGAGAGCATTGTCAAAGCAACCGCGGGCCAGTCGGACCATGCCGCCATATTCAACAACGCGGCACAGGCGTGGAATCATGCGTTCTACTGGAAGAGCCTCAGGCCAAAGGGCGGCGGCGAACCACCCGCGGAGCTGAAACGGCTGATGGAAACATCGTTTGGCGGCGTCGATCAATGCAAGAAGGAGCTGTCAAAGGCCGCCGTGGCGCAGTTCGGCAGCGGCTGGGCTTGGCTCGTACAAGATGGCGAGAAGCTGAAAATCGTCAAGACTCCCGATGCCATGACGCCGTTGACCGACGGCTCGAAGCCGCTCCTGACCATCGACGTGTGGGAGCACGCCTACTATTTGGATTATCAGAATCGGCGGGTCGACTACGTCAACGCGTTGATCGATAAATTGGCGAATTGGGGATTCGCCGCCGAAAACCTCGGCAAAAAATAGCCCGCATAATCCGGCGATCTACCCGCGTCGCGGCGGCTGTGTTGCGGCGCGCGGTGTCTTGCGCGGATCCTTTAATCCGGGCGGCGCCAACCGCCGCCGAGCGCCTTGACCAAAAGCACGCTCGCATTCATGCGTCTGAGCTGAATCGTCACATTGGCGATTTGCGCCTGCAAAAAAGCATTTTCAGCGGTCGAGACCTCGAGGTATGTGACAAGACCTTCTTTGTACCGGTACTGGGCCTGCTGCAGTGCTATGGCGGTCGAACCGACCGCGGCGGTTTCGCTGACGGTTTCCTGTTGCAGCTGTCTTAAGGCGGCGAGATTGTCTTCCACCTCCTGATAGGCGATGAGCACGGTATTGCGGTAATCCGCGACTTGTTCGTCGTACGCGGCTTTCGCCTGCGCGGTTTGCGCGCGATGTCGACCCGCATCAAATACGGTGAGCACGCCGGCTGCAGGCCCCAACGACCACAGTCGGCTGGGCGCAGAGAGCCAGTTAGAGGTGCTCGTACTATCGAAGCCCGCAGCAGCACCTAAACTGAAGACGGGGAAATACGCGGCACGCGCGACGCCGATTTGCGCATTGGCAGCCGCGGTCCTGCGCTCCGCCGCCGCAACGTCGGGACGGCGCTCCAACAATGCGGAGGGCAGGCCTGGGTCGATCGGCGGCGGTGCAACCGGCGTGAGGTATGGATTTACCTCCATATGGAACACCGATGGATTCTGCCCGAGCAAGACGGCGATTGCGTGTTCGGTCTGTGCGCGTTGCAAGCGAATATCGGCAGCTTGCGTGCGCGCTGTTTCCAGCAGGGCCTGGGCTTGTGCGACATCCGTCAGTGCGGCAGCACCTCCGTTGTAGAGATTTTGCGTGAGCTGCAGCGCCTTCGTATAGTCATTCACCGTATTGTCGAGGAGGCGCTGCTGCGTATCTTCCGAACGCAGCGTGAAGTAGTCGGTCGCCAACTCGGCATGAATCGCCAAGTTCAAAACGGCAAGATCCGCCGAGCTCGCTTGTTGGTTTGCCCTGGCAGAGGCGACGGCGTTGCGAACCCGTCCCCACACATCGATTTCATAGGAGAGGTCCGCTTCCAAATCGAAATTATTTCCCACGGGTGCGGCGCCCGGCGGAAATTTCGGCGAATTGACGGAGGTGCGCGATCGCGTCGCCGAAGCTCCGGCGGTGAGTGTCGGGAATAAATCGGCGCGCGCAATGCGGGTTGCCGCGCGCGCCTGCAGCAGTCGCGCATACGCCGCTTTCAGGTCCTGGTTGGCGTCTGCCACCTGTGCTTCGATGCCGTCGAGCGTCGGATCTTGAAACACATTCCACCAGGGCCCGCGGACTTGCGCGTCCGCCGGTTCGGCAGGCTTCCAGTCGTCCGATTCCTTGTAGGCGGCCGCCGCCGCGGCGCTGTCGGGTGTTTTATAGGCCGGCGCGAATGAACAGGCGCTCAACGCCAAGAGCACACAGACTGCCGGGGTGAGCCGACCCTGCATCAAGTCTTTCCGGTGACCTTGGCAGGGGCGGCGATACGCACCTGCACGCCGTTGGCAATCGAGTCGGGTGGATTGAGCACGACCGTATCGTTCGGCTCGAGCCCCGACAACACTTCGATCGTGTTGCCGAAGTCGCGTCCTTGGACAATGTTCTTGAGCTTCACGCGTTGATCGCCGTCCAATGTCGCCACTTGCAGGCCTGCGGCGCGGAATAACACGGTATTGGCGGGCAGGCGCAGGGTCTCAGCACTGGCTGGAAGCTTGAAATGGACTTCGGCGTAGGCGCCGGGAAAAATTTCGCCCTTGGCGTTGTCCAATTCAAGCTCGACTTGCAGTGTGCGCAAGATGGGATCGAGCGCATTCGACGTGCGAACTGTTTTGGCGGCGAATGTCCGATTGGCTTGCTCAGCGAAACGCAATTCCGCCTCCAAGCCCGGCCGGGTCACGGCAGCAAACGTCTCCGGCACTCGCACGTAGATGCGTAGTTTGCGCGTATCGGCAATGCGAAATAACTCGGAACCGGCACTCTGTCCGGCGTTGATCAACGCGCCAATATCGGTGTTGCGGGCGGTAATCACGCCGCTGAAGGGGGCCACGACCCGCTTGAAAGATTCCAAGTCGTGTAGGCGCCCGACGTTCGCGGCGGCCGAGTCAGCAGCGGCTTTCTTGGCGGCTGAGTCGCCGGATTTCTCTTCGGCGTCCTGCTTGGAGACCGATTCGGTCGCCAGCAGTGTTTGCCAGCGCGCGTTGGTGCTGTTGGCGAGAGCCTCATTCGCACGCGCCGTCGCCAGGTCCGCCCGCGCTTGGCTCAATTGCTGATCGACTTCCGGCGTCTCAATTTCCGCCAACAGCTGACCCTTGGTGACCACGGTACCGATGTCGGTATTCCAAGACTTCAGATAGCCGCTGGTGCGTGCATAGATCGGCGCCTCCACAAATGCCTGCACCGCGCCGGGCAGTACCAATTCCTCGCCGAGGGCGCTGCGCTCGGCGGCGACGGTAGTGACGGTGGGTATGGCGGACTCGGCGGTCTCCTTGCCGAGCGCGGAGCGCGCCAGCACTCGGCTCACTTCGCCCCATACTCCGAGGGCAATGGCTACAACAAGCAGAATCAGCGCGTAACGGCGGATTTTTCTATCAGGCATTTTCGGTCTCCGCGGCGCCAACCGGATGCACCAAGCTTCGCCCATGAATGATTGAAAAGACGGTCGGCACGAAGAACAGTGTCGCGACCGTGGCAAAAATGAGGCCGCCAATGACGGCTCGGCCCAGCGGGGCATTCTGCTCCCCGCCATCCCCCAATCCCAGTGCCATCGGGATCATACCGATGATCATGGCCATGGCCGTCATGAGCACCGGGCGCAGCCGCGTGAAACCCGCTTGCAGCGCGGCTTCAAGGGCGGTATCGCCGGCGTTCATGCGCTCGCGCGCAAAGCTGATCACCAGCACGCTGTTTGCAGTTGCCACTCCCATGCACATGATGGCCCCGGTCAGCGCAGGCACACTGACCGTGGTGTGCGTCAGAAATAGCATCCAGACGATGCCGGCCAGTGCGGCCGGCAGCGCAGTAATGATGATGAAAGGATCGAGGAGGGATTGAAAATTGACCACGATCAGCATGTAGACCAGGACGATGGCGCCGATGAGGCCGATCAGCAGACCGTTGAACGAGGCCTTCATCGTCTGCACCTGACCGCGCACGACGACGTTCGAGCCCTTCGGCAGGTCTTTCTTTGCCGCGGCGATGATTTTGTCGATTTGCGAGGCGACGTATCCCAAGTCCGTGCCGTCCACCGCGCCGTAGATGTCGATGGCGGTCGTCGCGTTGTAGTGCGAGACAACCGCCGGAGCCGCGCTGCGATGGATATTCACGAGATTGGCGAGCAGCTGTGATGAGCCGTTGAGGCCGCCGCTCAAGGGCGTATTGCCCAGATCATTGAGGCTTCCGAGGCGGTATTGCGGCGTTTGCGAAGCCACTTGATATTGTGTTCCGCTGTTGGGATCGACCCAGAATGACGGCGCCGTCTGAAAGCTTCCTGACAGAGATACCAGCATGTTGCCGGCCACTGCTTGTTCGGTGAGACCCACCAGCTGCGCCTTGGTGCGATCGACGTCGACATTGAACTGGGGGTAATCGCCGGCTTGGTGAATGTGCAAGTCGACTGCGCCGGGAACTCCCCGGAGTTTCTGCAGCAAATTATTCGCAAATTCCCGATTGGCTTGAGTATTGAAGCCGACGATCTGCACGTCGATCGGGGAGGGCAGCCCGAAATTCAAGATCTGACCAATCATGTCTGCCGGCAGGAACGAGAATTGCGTGGACGGATAGGTGGCGGCAAGCTTCTTGCGCAGCAAACGCACGAATTGCACCGTCGGTTTGTGGTCTTCGCTCAAGTTCACATAAATATCAGCGTCACCCGGACCCACGGGCGCCGAGGTGCTGTACGCGAGATTGATGCCGCTGTAGGGCAATCCCAAGTTATCGACGATGCTGGCGATCTGTTTCGATGGAATGATCTCGCGGATCGTGGCCTCAACTTGATCGCAAAGCGCGGCAGTCTCTTCGATGCGAGTGCCGGTCCGCGCACGCATGTGCAGCTTGATCTGGCCGCCATCGACGGTGGGGAAGAAATCCTGACCCAGGCCCGGCAACGGTCCGAGCGGAAAGGCCAGTACCGCCGTTGCGACCATCGCGCCCAGAAATATCGCGGCAAAGCGCGGGCCGCTCTGCAGCGAAGAGGCGAGAAGTGCGTGATAGCGATCGCGGAACCGCTCGAATCCCCGCTCGAATCGTGCTTGGAAGCGCGCAAGCAATCCGGTCTGCTTATGCTTTGCGGAGTCGTGCTTCTTCAGCCAAAATTTCGCGAGCGTCGGCACCAGAGTCCGCGACAGGACGTAGGAGGCCAGCATGGCGAATACCACCGCTTCGGCCAGCGGAATGAACAGAAACTTGGCGATGCCGGCCAACAGAAACATCGGTACGAATACGATGCATATCGACAATGTCGAGACGAGCGCGGGCAGGGCGATCTGTTGCGCGCCGTCGAGGATCGCGGCCTCCACATCTTTGCCCTGCTCGAGGTGGTAGTTGATGTTCTCGATGGTTACGGTCGCGTCATCGACCAAAATGCCGACCGCCAGCGCCAAGCCGCCCAGCGTCATGATGTTGATGGTCTCGCCCAGTGCCGACAGGCAAGCGATCGAGGCGAGAATCGACAGAGGAATTGAAATCGTGATGATCAGTGTGCTGCGCCAGCTGCCGAGAAACAGCAGAATCAACAAACCCGTGAGGGCGCCGGCGATCACAGCCTCGCGCACCACCCCGGAGATGGCCGCCCGCACGAACACCGATTGATCGCTGAGTGCCTGAATTTTCAATTCAGGGGGCATGGCCGCGCGAACTTGTGGAAGCTTCTCATTGATACTGTTGATGATATCGATGGTGGATGCTTTGCCGGTCTTCAACACGCTCATCAAAATGGCGCGCTTGCCCTCGACGCGGACGATGTTCGTTTGCGGCGAATAACCGTCGCGCACGTGTGCCACGTCGCGAATATAGGTCACGGAGCCGTTGCCGGCGCGGATCGGCAGGTCATTCAACTCATCCAACTTGAGCGGGCTGGAGTTAAGTTTGATGAAGTATTCAAGATCGCCGATTTTCTGGGTGCCGGCCGGCAGAATTAAATTTTGCGCGCCGATGGCGGCGACTACGTCGCTTCCCGACAAGCCATGTGCACTCAAGGCCTGCGGATCCAAGTCCACTTGCACCTGACGCTGCTTGCCGCCAAAGGGAAAAGGAATCGAAGCGCCTGCCACGGTTGAAAGCTGAGTGCGCAGAATCGTATTGGCCAGATCGTAGATTTGCGCTTCCGGCAGTGTCGAGCTGGTCAGGGCGAGTTGCAGGATCGGAACGGTGGATGCGTTGTACGACAGGACGAACGGCGGCGTCGTGCCGGGCGGTGAGAACGATATCTGTGCCTGAGAGGCTGCCGTGATCTGCGCCATCGACAGGTCTTGATCGACGCCGGGTTGAAAGAAATACTTGACCACCGACGTGCCGATGACCGACTGGGATTCGGTGTGTTCCACGTCGTTGACCACGGTTTGCGCGGTACGCTCCGAGAACAGGACGATGCGGTTTGCGATTTCCTCGGGCAGGATGCCGTTGTAACGCCATATCACCGCGGCAATCGGAATCCGGATGTTCGGGAAAATGTCCGTTGCGGTGTTTAAGATGGCGTAGCCGCCCAGCAGCACGATCAACACCGCCAACATGAGGAAGGTGTACGGCCGCTGTAACGCTACTCTAACGATCCACACGCTATTCGCCGGGCGAAAGCCCACACCTTAGCGCTGACGGAATAAGCGCGCGCAAACTATGCATCCCTTTGATTGGATAGGGGCATACGCCCTTAATTGGCCGCTGAATGTAAGTGATATATCACAGCAAGTCAATTGACGACCTGCCGGCGGAAAATCAATTCATCGTTCCCGCAATTCTAAGAGGTATCCGCTCGTAAACGAATTTGCTGCTTCAGGCAGCGCGCTGCAATGAATGCTCATGCGAGGACGCGCGCGCGGTAATTTCTGCGGAGACATCCCAGAGACGCCTTGCAAGAACGGTGTCCTCGAGCAGGGGACTGCCTTGCGAGATTCTACAATCCAACCAGTATTGCCCGGTAATTCCGGAAGTCTGCGGATTCGCAGCCAGTAAAGCCTGGGTCGCCGCTGCCTGTGCCGCCGTCTTTGCAAATAGCCGGGCGAAGTAGCCTTTGTTGATGCGCGTGCGCGCAGCGCCGGGGTCAACCGAGTTGACGGCAATACCGCGGCCGCTCAAGCGGCGCGACAGTTCCTTGGCATACAGCGCATTGGCCAACTTGGATTGTCCGTAGAACGTCGACGGATCATAGAATCGATGGCCGTCAAGATTGTCGAACATGATTCCTTCAAGAGGCGCGAGACTGATACCGGCCTTGCCGCTGAGAATGACGACGCGTCCGGTGCCGTCGCGCAAGAGGTCAGCGAGACCGTTGACGAGCGCGAAGTGACCGATATGATTGGCCAGGAAATGCATCTCGACGCCGTATCGCGTCTCCAAAGAGGGACGATTCGCCACACCGGCATTGGCTACGATCGCATCCAGCGGGCCTGCCATATCGTGGATGGTGCGAACAGCGGCGGCGATGGACTCTAAGTCTGCGAGATCGCATTCGACGGGAATGCAGAAGGGGCTGGCCTGAGCGCATGCCTCAGTCGCGGCCAGGGCCGTTCTTGCCAGTCCGATGACTATCGCACCGTTGGCGGCGAATGCATTCATGGTGGCCAAGCCCAAACCGCTGTTGCACCCCGTGACCACGATGCGTTTGCCGGTAAGGTCAATGCCGGCAAGAACTTGATCCGCCGTGGAGCGTCTGCCAAATTGGACCGGCTTCTTCATGGATTAATCCTCTTCGACTGATTGCGTTGAGTCAACGGTCTGCAGATCATTCGTACGGCCGCCGTCATACCCTTCAAAAATTCTTCTCGCGTTTTGCAGCTCTGCTTGAGGCCGCGCGCCGTGGCGTGCAGAGCGCGCGCCAAATCTGGAACTTCCAAACCAGCCGCGGCGCAGGCATCGGCCAAGGCTGATGCGCAAATGGCGTTGGCGAGCGCTTCCTGGAATTGCCACTCGTATTCCGCAAGTGTTGCCCCCGCCAACGAGGTACTCGCACACATCAGGTCGGCGGCATCCACGCCCAGAGATCCTACGAACCGCCCCGACCAGTCCACACAGGCGCCGATCAAGCGGGTTTCCAAACTATCCTCGGCCCGTGACAACGCGGCGATGGCTGCCGCCAATTGGCTGTGCAGGGAGTGCGTCAATGCGCGCCTGAACAACTCCTCTTTATTGGCAAAGGATAAATAAAGACCTTGCCGGGACACGCCGGCAGCACGCGCGACATCGTCCATGGACGTCTTTCTGTAACCAAAACGGGCGAAAACGCCCACTGCAGCATCGAGCAGGGCCGAAACCTTGGGCTCGGTCCGATCTGGGAGGAGGGGAGGGGGGCTTGAGTTCACGAGCCCAGTATAGACATTTATTGCCCATATTGTCAAGTAAGTCAATACTGTCAAGTCTTGTTAACACCAACATCGGGAAAAGGGCTTGGCATAATGCAGCCCCATGGCCGCGCTTCCCCAGTTCTCCGTCCCCAGTATTGCCATCGCGGGTTCCGAGCTGCCATTTCTGGTGCGGCGCATTTATTGCGTGGGCCGCAACTACGCCGACCACGCGCTGGAAATGGGCGGCGATCCCAAACGAGAACTCCCGTTCTTTTTCAGCAAGCCTGCGGATGCCGTCGTTCCCAGCGGTTGGCGCCTGCCCTTTCCGCTGAGGACTTCCGACCTGCACCACGAGGTGGAGCTGGTCATTGCCCTGAACAAGGGCGGTGCAAACCTTCATGCCGCGGATGCCTCGTCGCTGATTTTTGGCTACGCAGTCGGAATCGATCTGACGCGTCGCGATTTGCAGGCCGAGGCCAAGAAAACCGGGCGGCCGTGGGATATGGCCAAAGGATTTGATCACTCCGCGCCGGTCGGGGCATTGACCAAGGGAGTTCCGCCCGCGAGCGGCTCGATCACATTGACGATCGACGGTAACTTGCGGCAGCGCGGCGATCTCAAGGACATGATCTGGAGCGTCGCGGAAATTATTGCGGCGCTGTCGAGCTATGTCGAGCTCGCCCCCGGAGATTTGATATTCACCGGCACGCCGGCGGGCGTCGGTCCAATCCGACGCGGTGAAACCGTGCGCGGAATGATCGCGGGAACAGAACCGATTGAAGTTACTTTCGAACCATGAGCAGCCACCCAATGATTCGCATGATCTGTTTGATGCTACTTCTTCCCCTCAGCACCTGGGCAGCCGAGGACTATCAGCATCGTGTCGAACAGGTCTTGCTGCGCACGCCGCTGATCGATGGCCACAATGATTTGCCATGGGAAATTAGAGAACGCTACAAAAGCGACTTCTCAGCGATCGATCTTGCGTCCGACACGCATCACCTGCCGGTGGGTGCCGACCAAGCGGCGATCATGACGGACATTCCGCGTCTTCGGGCAGGACACGTCGGAGCACAGTTCTGGTCGGTGTGGATCCCGGTCGAGGTTCAAGGCTTCCAGGCTGTGCAAATGACCTTGGAACAGATCGACCTGACCAAACGCATGGCCGCGCGCTATCCAACTGACTTCGCCATGGCGTACACGGCGGCGGATATTCGGCGCATTCACAAGAGTCACAAAGTTGCTTCGCTGATCGGCATCGAAGGCGGACACCAGATCAACAATTCTCTCGCGATGCTGCGGCAGATGTATGACGCGGGCGCGCGCTATATGACGCTCACTCACACGACCAACACCCCGTGGGCGGATTCCGCGACCGACGCGCCGGCCCATCATGGCCTGACTCCCTTCGGCATCGAGGTGGTGAAGGAAATGAATCGCATCGGCATGCTCGTGGACTTGAGCCACGTGTCGCCGGACACCATGAGGGCGGCGCTGGCGGCGAGCCAGGCTCCCGTGATTTTTTCACATTCCTCGGCGCGGGCGCTCGTCGATCATCCGCGAAATGTGCCGGACGATATCCTGCAGGCATTGGCGGTGAACGGCGGAGTCGTCATGGTCAATTTCGCGCCCGGCTATGTATCCGCGGCGCGCAATCGCTGGCAGGCCGACCGCGCCGCAGAGCAGACGCGCTTCAACAGTCCGCCCTATGCGGGCCTTTATATCGGTCAACCGGATCGTGCCAAAGCGGCGCTCGCGGAATGGGAAGCGCAGCATCCACGGCCGATCACCACCCTCGCCCAGGTGGCGGATCACATCGAACATGTTCGCCAGGTCGCAGGCATCGATCATGTAGGGCTGGGATCCGATTTCGACGGCATCCCGGACGCTCCGGTGGGACTCGAAGGCGTTGATCGGTACCCGGCGCTGCTCGAAGAGTTGATGCGCCGAGGTTGGAGTGATGCGGACATCGCGAAACTGGCGGGCGAAAATCTGCTGCGCGCCATGGCGGCTGCGGAGCAGGTAAGTCTGAAGCTGCGAGATACTTCCAAGCATTGATCTCGGGAGTTGCGCCCTTTGCACTGAAGAGCGGAAATTACCGGGTTATTGTGTGATATATCAACAATCTGAACCTCGCATGGAGTTTTATTTTGCGTGCTTGGCTGCATGCAGTTCGAGATCTTGAGCTGACATAAGGAAACACGTCGCCGAGGCGTCGTGGCTTTTCCGCTACGTGGTGGCGGCATTTGTTCTCGCGCTATTGACATTACGATATCAAGTAATCGAATAATGCATGCCGCGGTGCGACTTCAAAATATTTAGCGCACCGAAATGAGGCGGGACGACTATCTGAAAAGGCTGTGGCGATGGGGTTGCATCGCTCAGTCACACGCTTGCGGAATGCCGCGGTTGCGAACGGATGGGAGCGGTTTTTTAGTGGATAAACGGTCTATTAACCGTTGCGGGGGAGTTAATAATGACGATAAGAACAGTGGCACTGTTGCTTTCGAGCGCAGTGTCCGTGGCATCCTCAATGGCGGCTCTTGGCGAACCCGCCCCGGCACCGGCTCCGGCACCCGCCGCCGCAGCGGCATCACCCAGTGACGAGAATGTAATTTCGGAAATTGTCGTTACAGCGCAGAAGCGCAACGAAAGCCTGCAGACGGTACCCGTTGCCATCTCTGCCTACACCTCAAAGACTCGCGACCTGATCGGCATTGAAACGATTCAGGACATGACGAATTTCACGCCCGGTCTGGCGTACTCGACGTCGCTGGACCGAGCTTTCATCCGCGGCGTCGGCCGAGAGACCAATAACCTGTCCACCAACCCCGGTGTCGCGACTTATTCCGACGGCGTCTACAACTCCAGCGTCGTGGCAGCGTCCGGAGATTCGCTTTTTGAGGATCGAATTGAAGTTCTGCGCGGCCCGCAAGGCACCTTGTATGGCCGCAATGCCATCGCCGGCACGATCAATTCCATTTCGAAGCGTCCGACGCCGGAATGGACAGCCGAAGTGCGGGCTGACGTGGGTAATTGGGGCGTTCACAATTTCGAAGGCATCGTGTCGGGTCCAATTAGCGACACGATGCGGATCAAGTTCGGCGGTTATCGCAATACTCAGAAGGATGGCTACTATCGGAATCTGCTCAACGGCAAGACCGAGGGCCCCAACTTAAGCAACGGGAATCGCTTTTATTGGGAAGGACAGCTCGAATGGGATATCACACCGGATGTCCAATTCTGGTTGAAGGTCGACCAGTTGGGATACACCGATGGCTATGTACTCAATAACACGGTCGGTTCGTACGATTACGCGGCATATCCCGTATCGGCTCTTATGCCGGGTGCCGCGTTCGGCGCTGCGGGCTCGGTACTCAACCCAGGCCCGCTTCCATACCCCACTGGTTTCTCGCCGAATGCGCCCGTGTGCGCCACGAATCCGGCCAACACCAATGTCAATAATTTCTGCCAAAACGACGGCAACACGGCAACACTGAGCAGGACCTACCAGGTTACCCCGCAATTGACCTGGCATACGCCATGGGCCGCCGACCTCAAATACCTCGGCTCTTATACGTCGTACTACTACAGTTTGTTCAACGACTACGACAACACGGGAATTAGTTCTTATGTGTTCCCGGTCATCCCGGGAACCCACGGCTGTGTAGTGCCCGGTGTCGGAGCCTTTGATTGCCCGCCGCTCACCGTGTTTCCGCAAATCTTTTCGCAGTACGTGGAAAGCAAAAAATACTTCAGCAACGAAATCAACATCACATCGCATAGTGATTCGCGGCTGCAATGGATTTTCGGTCTGTTCCAATACAACGAACGGAATTTTCAAACACCGGGGAACTTGTTTGCGCCCAATCAGCCGCAGCTTGCAACGCCGTCCAATATAAATCTGACGGGGCCCGCTGCGCCGAATCCGGACCGCGCGATTTATCAGCAGCAGCAGTCGATGCACAACAACTCCTACGCGGCGTTTGCGCAGACCGACTGGAAATTCCTGCCCACGTGGAAGCTCACCACGGGATTGCGATTCACCTACGACATACTCAAGGGCAGCGAACAGTTTCGCGAGCTGTGCTTCGGACTGCCGGCTTGTCTCGGCAATATCTTTGGCGCGGTTCCCGCTCCCTACATATTGGGCCAATTCACACCCGTCAATGACATCACATCCAGTATCCCGGCCATTGCGAATTGCAAAACGGCGGCCGGATGTCTATATCCGGGCGTCAGGGGCGCTCCTTACCTGCAGCCCAACGGCATGTGGAACCGAGACTTGGGTGCCAACTGGCACGCGCCCACCGGGACGCTCGGAGTTGAATGGACACCTGATCCCAATACTCTCGGTTATTTGAAGTACAGCCGCGGCTACAAATCCGGCGGCTTCAACGCCAGCACGATTTCGGTCAATCCGGAATCCCTGGCGGAGCATATCGACGCGTTCGAATTGGGCGGCAAGGAAACTTTCAACCAGCGACTCCAAGTCAATGCCGCCTTGTTCTACTACAACTACCAGAACCTGCAGATCCCCTTGACACTCCCCGGGGCCAACGGCGGCCCGAACGTTTCCTCCATCATCAACCTGCCGAAGGTGAAATCGTACGGCGCCGAATTCGAGACAATCTGGCAGCCATGGGCGAACATGCAGTTCCTGGTGGATTATTCGTACATGAGCGCGACGATCAAAGGTGAAGACGGCTCTTGCAGTCCCCCAGCACCGGCCGCGTCGTGCTATCAGAACGTGGTCAGCGGTGTGTTCGAGAATGTGAATGGCAATACCGTGCCGCAATCGCCGCGCAGCAAGCTTGCGGTCAATGCCAATTACACCTGGCACTTTACGCCGGGTTCATTGAACTACTCGGTAAGTTATATCTATAAGGCCGACACGCATGACAGCATTTTCGGCGAGCGGTATTTCGTTGCGCCCAACTACTCGCAGGTGGACATGCGGTTATCGTGGAATGATTCGGCCGATCGCTTCACGATTTTCGGCTTCATCAAGAACCTGCAAAACAAGCTGGGGTATGACAACGTCGGGGCTGATGCAGTCCTGACCGCCGCGCCGGGCACGAGGGCCTGCGGTTTCAACCAGGTCGGCGGCACGCCGCAACCGTACTTTTGCGAGCAGACGCTGGGATTAACTCCGCCGCGCACCTATGGCGTGGAAGTGCAGTACCGCCTGAAGTAAATCGAATCTAAGGGGTCGTCAGAATCCCGGATAATCGATGTTTCAAAGGCCCTCTAGTCTGAGGGCCGTCTTTATGGTGCCCCCGCCATGCGCACGCACTGGAGTCAGTTCCTGTAAGACGGATCGATTCGATCCAGCCGCCGCAGCAAGCCCGGCCAGACGAGCAGGTGCGGTCCCTGGTTGTTGGTCACGACGCGTGCCTGTTCCATGGCGCTGTCGATGATGCCCTGCTGAATCGCAATGAGTTCGCCGCCGCCGGGTGGCGCCCGCACTTGAATGGCGCAGGTGGCTTCGAACGTATACATCAACTGGAAGGCTTCGGCGACGCTGCGGCCGACCGTCAGCAAGCCGTGATTGCGCAGCATGAGGTAGTTCTTCTTGCCCATGTCCGCGACCAATCGCGGCTTCTCGTCGTCGCGCAGGGCGACACCCTCGTAGTCGTGGTACGCAAGACTCTGCAGTACAAAAATGGACTGCTGCGAAAGCGGCAGCACGCCGTTTTTTTGGGCCGACACGGCCACGCCGTTCAATGTATGCGTATGCAGCACGCACTCGACATCGTGGCGGGCGCCATGAATTGCGCTGTGAATGGTGAAGCCGGCGGGATTGATCGGCCACGGGCTTTCGCCCACCTTGTTGCCCTGCATGTCGATCTTGACCAGGCTCGAGGCGGTGATCTCATCGAACATCATGCCGTACGGATTGATGAGGAAGTGATGTTCAGGTCCGGGCACACGGGCGGTAATATGCGTGAACACCAGATCGTCCCAGTGAAAATGCGCGACCAGCCGATACGCGGCCGCCAGGTCGACGCGAATGGCCCACTCTTCCGGGGAACAGCGAGACGCGGCGTCGCCGGCAGGAACGGATTTCAGCATGGCATTCTCCCGTGATCGGAGTCCTCGATTCTAATCCAACACCCGGCATCTGGCTAAGCCTGCCCCGGCCGCGCCTGGCATAATGCGCAAACGCCGATCGGCGCCGCGGAGTAATGTTTGAGCCCCGAAGAGAAGATTGCGCCGGTCGCCGACGACTGGGTACAACGAATGATTGACTCGCCCGGCCGCTCCGGGCATTTGAAGAGCGGCGATCAGCTGACTCACTATCTGGAGTGGGGGGATTCGTCGAACGCGCGAGTGTTGCTGTTGCTGCACGGTTTCCGCGGCCACGCGCATTGGTGGGATTTCATCGCGCCCTGGTTCGCTGACGATTATCGCGTCATTGCCATTGATTTCGCCGGCATGGGCGACAGCAGCTCCAGACTCAAGTACACCCGCGCCACGTTCGTCGCTGAAGTGCAGGCGGTGATCGAGATGACGGGCTCAAAGACAGTCACGCTGGTCGGTCACAGCTTCGGCGGCCGCATCACCGTGCTCGCGGCACATCAGTACCCGCAGCTGCTCGAGCGGGCTCTGGTCATCGATTCCAACATTGGGTTTGCCGATCAGACCACGCGGCATCGATTTGCGCCGCGCCCCAAAAAGGTCTATTCGGATCTTGAAACCGCCTGCAATCGGTTTCGGTTTATTCCCGATGAGCCGCCGATTTTGCCGCGCATCATGCGGCATCTCGCCGTGCATTCGATCAAGCGTCAAGACGATGGCTTCGTCTGGAAGTATGACGATGCGCTTCTGACCAATATCGACTGGGAGCAGGTTGCGGAAGGCGAGTTGCTGAAGGACCTGGAGGTGCCGATGGATTTCATCGCCGGTGAATTCAGCGCCGTGGTTCCGCCTGAATTGGCGGAGCGGATCGGCAAGGCCTTGCGCAACGGCCGCGGGCCGATCGTGATTCCATCGTCCTACCATCACGTCCCGGTGGACCAGCCGTTGGCGCTGGTCGCAGCCATGCGGGCACTGTTGAGTTAGCCCGCGCGCAATGCCTCGGCAACGGGCAATCGGGCCGCGCGCAGCGCCGGAAAGAAGCCGCCGAGCAGGCCGATGATGCAAGCCCAAACAATGCCGGTAGTGATCAACGTACTGGTGACCGTAAGCTGGAAAACAACTTGTGCGAATGCGGCGCCAAGCGTGCTGACGGTGTGTCCATTGAAGAACAACCAGGCGAGGGAAGCGCCGATCGCCCCGCCAAGCAGGGACAGAAGCAATGACTCTATCATCACGCCCAATAGCACGGGGAGTGCGCCGAAACCAATTGCTCGTAACGTGGCGATTTCCAAGCCACGCGCCGCCACTGCGGAATACATGGTGTTGAGCGCGCCGAACATGGCCCCGATAGCCATGATCACCGCGACCGTGGTGCCGACAATGTTGATCGTCTTGGTCAGTCCCGCGGATTGCTTGGCGTAGTACTCCCGCTCGCGCTGCACATCCACTTTGAGCTGTGGATCGCTGGTCAGAGAATCCTTGAAAGCCGTGAACGCGGCGGCGCTCGACAACATTCCCACGGCCGAGCTATAGCCGCTGCGTTCAATGGACGAGCCTACTGTGTCGACATCGGCCAACAGTTCAGATTCGTGCACGTCGCCTTCGCTCGAAAATATACCGGTTACGGTCCAGTCCGCATTGCGAAGACGCAGCACGCTGCCGACCGTAAGCCCCCGAAACAGTTTGGCGGCACCGACCCCGGCAATCAACTCGCGCACCGCCGGACGAAACATTTTTCCGCTCACGATCTTCAGTTCCGGACGAACCTCGGCGAGCTTCAGGCCGACGCCCCGCATAGTCACGTTGGCGTCGGTGCCGGTATCGATTTTCGGCACGTTCACGACCGTCACCAATTCGCTCGACAGCAACGCTTTGCCGTCGGCGTCCTTTGCCAGGCCCGGCGCATTGCCGATGGTGTCGATATCGGTACGGGTCAAATTGCTGCTGAGCTCGGCATCGGACCCGCCGCGTAAGATGATCACGCGATCGTCGCGGCCGCTGTCCGCCAATGTATGCTGAAAACCCGCACCCATCGCCAACACCGACACCAGCACTGCAACCACACCGGCAATACCGATGACGATAACGCTGGAAGCGCCCAGGCGTTGCGGTACCGTTTGCAGACTCATCGAAATGACGGCGATCAGCTGTTTGAGCACGTAGATTCCTCGAGGTTCGCGCTCAATGCATGCCCGCCAGCGCATCGACGATGTTCAGCCGCATCGCGCGCAACGCCGGCGGTAAGCCGACGATCAGCGCGAGCAGCACTGCGGCGCCCAATCCTGGAATGAGTGCCACGGGGTCAAGCTGCACGCCCCCCTGCAGCGCCCGGCCAATGATCGGCAGCGTTGCGTAACTCAATCCGAGGCCAATGACGGCTGCGAATAGACACAGCAGCAGGGATTCGGCAATCACCAAGGCAAGTACTTTGCCGTTGCTGAAGCCCATTGTTTTCAGCACCGCAAGTTCCGGGATGCGGTCTCGCACCGATTGCATCATCGTGTTGCCCGTCAAGAACAACAAAGTGAAAAATACTGCGCCCAAAATGGCCCGCAGCACGAAACCGATGTCGCCGATTTGCTTGACGAAAGTCATGGCGAAATCGTTTGCCGGCTGCGTCTTGGTCTCGTTCGGCGAATTCGCGAACAAAGCGTCAATCTTGCCGGCAATAGCGGCGGCATTTGCGGGGTTGTCGATCCGCTCCTCGACCCAACCCACGGTGCCTTTGCCGAAGCTGCGTCCCTCGTCGAACAAATCGTAGTGAAAAAACACGGTGTAAGCCTGAGCGTTGGCCTGTGTGGAATCCTTCACATCGAAAGTTCCGACGATATCAAAGGTCCAGTCGAGCGAGCCGTTCTTTTGCGTCCAGATGGTCGAGTGGATGGGCAGTTTTTCCCCCACCTTCCAGCCAAATTTCTTCATCAGCGCCACATTCACCAGTGCACCGCTGCGGGTGCCGCGGTAGTCTTTCATGTGCTCGTCGCTGATGATGAATTCGTCCTTGTGCACGTTGAAGTAGCTTTCCGTATCGATGGGAATCGCGAACACGAAGTTCTTCGATTCCTGAAAGTACGCGCCAAGCCAGGTCAGCCAGGTAGCGTCCGTGACTCCCGGCACCGAGCGTATTTCCTGCAGGTGCGCAAAAGGCAGCGGCAGCGTGATCGAGTACTTATTGGTCGAGATGAGCTTGTCCGCGCCGGCGGTGCCGGTGCTCGGATGGGAAAACGCGTAGTTCACCGTCTCGAGCATTCCGAACAGCAGAAATGCGATCACGATGGACAGCAGCGTGAACAGCGTCCGGGTCTTCTTGCGCCACAGCGTGGCCCAAATTAGGGGAAAGTACTTCATCAATATTTCCGGCAGCTACACCAGGGCCCCGGCTTCCAACAGAGATCCCTTGTCCATGTGCAGTTGACGGCTGGCAAACTCGGCCGCCTTGGGATCGTGGGTCACCATGATGATGCTCTTGCCATGCTGTCGATTCAGGATCTGCAGCAGATGCAAGACTTCGTCCGCCGACTTTCGGTCGAGGTCTCCGGTCGGTTCGTCGCACACCAAGAGCATCGGATCAGCCACCAGGGCGCGCGCGATCGCCACTCGCTGCGCCTGCCCGCCGGATAGTTCGTTCGGTTTGTGCTTGGCGCGATCGGCAATGCCCACCAAAGTCAAGGCGGCCACGGCGTTTGCCTTGCGCTTCTCGGCAGACAGGTTGGTCAACAGCAAGGGCAGTTCCACATTGCGCTGCGCAGTGAGCATGGGCATCAAGTTGTAGAACTGGAACACGAAGCCTATGTGATTGGCGCGCCAGTGCGATAATCCGCCGCTGGAGAGTTTATCGAGACGTTGACCGGCCACCGTGATCTCACCAGAGGTCGGCGTATCCAGGCCGCCGATGAGATTTAGCAGGGTCGTTTTTCCCGAACCGCTGGGTCCCATGAGCGCGACGAACTCTCCCTTCGGAATATCCAACGTGAGCCCTTGCAACACGTCGATGCTCTGTTTGCCGCGGACATAGCGTTTGTCGATATTGCGCAGCGATACGATGGCTTCGCTCATGACTTCGATCCCTTTATGGTTCGACGCGAACCTTCGCGCCATCCTTCAGCCGCGTGAAATCACCGATGGCCACACGATCGCCGGCGGTCAATCCGGACAAGACGGTGGCATTGTCTCCGCTGTTCGCGCCAAGCCGCACCGCGCGCCGCTCCACTATATCGCCTCGTAGGACGAAAACCACCCCAGTTTCACCGGATGCCTGCACGGCGCTGATGGGCACGCTTACGCCGACCGCCGGCTTACTATCCGCGCCCTCAGCAGGCTCAGCGAGAAATGACACGCGTACACCCATTTCGGGCAGCACGCGGGGGTCTTTCTGATCCAAGGCAATGCGTACGGTCACCGTGCCCTTGCTGCGATCGGCCGTGGGAATAACCGCAATCACATGCCCCGGAATCTGCCAATCGGGATAGGCGTTGAGTTTGGCGCTGACCTTTTGATCGGCGCGCACCTTGTTGATGAAATTCTCGTTCACGTCGACCTGAAATTCCAGCGAGTCCATGTCCACGATGGTGCCGATGCCGGTCCGCGTGAAGCCTCCGCCGGCGGAAATCGGCGACACCATTTCTCCGGGTTGCGCGGCCTTAACCGTTACGATGCCCGAAAACGGGGCGCGAACGATCGTGTCGTCGAGATTGCGTTGTGCGACCTTCAGCCCCTCAGCCACGACATCGACGTTGCTTCGCTGAGTGGCGAGCTGTGCGCGCAGACCGTCAAACGTGGTCTGTGAGTTGTCGACGGCCGCCTGGCTGACGAAGTGCCCTTGGAGCAGGCTCTTTTGGCGCTCGTAATCGCGCTGCGCGTTTGCCAGGTTCACCTGTGTCTCGGCGAGCGAGGCTCTGGCGAAATCCAGCTGAGCACTCGATTGATTCAAAGCCGCGCGAATATTGGTGTCGTCGAGTTTGGCGATGATTTGTCCGGCTTTGACATGGTCCCCCTCCTCGATGTTGAGTTCGACCATCTTGGCGGTGATCTTCGACGCCACCGTGGCCTGACGGCGTGCGACCACATAGCCGGAGGCATCAAGGATGGAGCCCGCGGACGCAGCACCGGTGATGGGTTGTGCCGAGGCGGTATGCACCCGAACTGCACCCGGTCGGGACCAAAACCAAGCGGCAATAGCCGCAGTTACCAGGATCGTGACGATGCCTGCCAGCCAAACTTTGCCCGTGCGCGAAGGCGCCGACTGGCCCCCGCGATCGATGCGAAGTTGATTCAGCAGGGCTGACTTGTCATCCATTTTTTTCGAGTCCGTCGTGCCCTCGAACGACGGGGCCTTGCGGCATTCTAGACGAATGCACACCCCCTGGCGAAGCTGGTTGGGATCCACACAAGCATGCCGGCGGCCTGATATATCCTGTCCCTGAGAGATGCGCCGTGGCATCATCGCCGACAAAAGATGGGGAGAGATTCATATGCCATTTCGACAG
>Ga0193716_1000094_pt1 | contig 52927 bp, 43 predicted proteins | sample U2c1metaG_FD_145901 | JGI IMG/M metagenome (GOLD analysis project Ga0193716, IMG submission 145901) | Soil microbial communities from a riparian zone of the East river system, Colorado, United States - U2c1 | ecosystem: Environmental > Terrestrial > Soil > Riparian zone | place: USA: East River...
GTGGTGGAGCTGTTATTGGGATTGCTGGTCATTGTAGGGATATTCTTTATTTTCCAGGTTGACCCTCATTTTAAGACAGGTATCATCATCGGATTGGTGTCCGCTTTGCTGGGCAGTCTTTTCCCGGTGTTGAACAAGCGCATTTTGATGCGGGTGTCTCCGGAGAACGTTACGCTGTATGAACTGAGCGGAGGGTTTTTAGTGCTGACCACATTGATGCCTTTGTATCTCTGGCTTTTTCCTGCCCCTTCCTTATTACCGGGCTGGCAGGACCTGGGTTGGCTGCTGATCCTTGCCTGGGCTTGTACGGTGCTGGCCTTTAATCTTTCCATGAGCGCCCTGCAGAAGATTTCCGCGTTTACGGTGAATCTCAGCTATAACCTGGAACCCGTTTATGGGATCCTGCTGGCCTTCCTGCTGTTCAGGGAAGACAAGTATCTTAGTGGCGGATTTTATGTTGGGTTCTTTTTAATTTTACTTTCCATTGTGTTGCAGACGGTGAGGTTGAGGAGAAAATACCTTAAGCCTGCGTAAATGGCGCAGCTACGCGAACTTGCCTGATCACGTATTAAAACCTGCGCAATGCGTATTACTCTTTTTATTTTACTTGGTTTGTTGATGGGCCGGGAAGCTTCAGCGCAACGGCATTATGTCTGTTATTATACTCCGGAGCGGTTGAAAATAGACGGGATGGGGAATGAGGCGGCATGGCAGAAGGCGGCGTGGACGGAAGATTATACGGACATTGAGGGCGACATCCGGCCGAAGCCGGCTTACCGGACAAGGACGAAGATGTTGTGGGATAAGGAGAACCTGTATATCTACACCGAGCTGGAGGAACCTGATCTTTGGGGCGAGCTGCTCAAACACGATACTATTATTTACCATGACAACGACTTTGAGGTCTTTATTGATCCGAACAACGACACGCGCAACTATTTTGAGCTGGAGATAAATGCCCTGGGGACAGTGATGGACCTTTTTTTAGGGAAGCCTTATCGTAACGGAGGGAAGCCATTGCTGGCTTGGGATGCTCAGGGGCTGCGTTCCGCGGTGCATACATCAGGAACGATGAACCGGCCGGGGGATACCGATAAAGGCTGGTCTGTAGAGATGGCAATTCCGCTTGCGAGCCTGCGGCTTTGGGGTGAGCGGGCGCTGGGCGATAGTTCGCTTGTGCGGATCAATTTTTCGCGGGTGGAGTGGGATAAGGATGTTGCCGGCGGAAAGTATGTGCCGCGTACGAACCCGTCAACGGGACGGAGATTGCCAGAACACAACTGGGTATGGTCACCACAGGGCATCATCGATATGCATGCACCGGAGAAGTGGGGTTATTTGTTGTTGAGCGCGCGGCCGGTGGGGACCGATACGGTGGCTTTTGTGCTGCCGGTGGAGGAAGAGGCGAGGCCTTTTCTGTGGGAGGTTTATTATAAGCAACAAAAATATCGCTCAGAGCATGGGGTTTATGCCACCGATCCAGGCGCCCTGGGCCTGTCCTCACGGGGAGGTGCACTTGAACTTATTGGGACGAGCTTGCAATACACGGCGCTGTTGAAATGGGATGGGGTTGCGGGGAAACTGACGATCGATCAGGATGGGAAGATCTCGGCCTTAAAATGATCCTTTATTGGGACTTTTCTTTCCGGAATTGGGAAGAAGAATTTTTTTCTATTCTTCCGAACTTTCAAGATTACAATTGGTTATAAGCTGGCACCCGTTTGGTTCACTGGACGGCGAGGAAGAGAGCTGAAGAGTACGTATTTTCGACCCTGAAAACTATTAACACATGCGACAAGTAGAACTACGAGTATTATTACTTAGGGGGCTTGTTATAAGCTTTTCGTTTCTATTTTTCCTGCCTTTTTCGACCAGCTCCGAAAGCTGTAAAAACGTCGATGCCCAATCGACGAATAAGATGTACCTGGACAAACGCGCCAGGGAATTTGTTACAAATTACATTCAAAATAACCGCGAAAAATTATTAGACATCAAACAAAGAAGTCATCGGCCTTTTGCCATTGCTGATTCTGTGTTTAGTCAGTATAGTCTGCCCGTGCAGCTTAAATATCTTGCCGTGATCGAATCCGAGCTGAATGTAAATGCGGTCTCAAAGGTTGGCGCTGTCGGCGCGTGGCAACTGATGCCAAAGACTGCCCAATTGCTGGGGCTAAAAATTACGGATGAGTGTGATGAACGTACCCATTTTGATAAAAGCACCAGGGCAGCCGCGATGTACCTGAAGGATCTCTATTCCGAATTCGGGGACTGGCTGTTGGTGCTGGCGGCTTATAATGGCGGGCCGGGATCGGTGCGTCACGCGATCCATCTTGCGGGAAGCCGTAATTTCTGGGACCTGCAATATTATCTTCCTACGGAGAGCAGGCTGCATGTAAAAAAGTTTGTTGCTTCGCTGTACTATTTTGAAGGATAAGAGCTTATTGCAGGACTGCGGGTTGCCGATCAGGCGGCTTTATTGCTAATGTACCTTACAAGGCTTCTCTTAGCGATGGGCAGCAGGGTCTCTTCCATGGGGAATTTTAATTCGGTTTCGATGGAATAGACGGCGGGGTTGGGCAGGCCGCTCTTTATGCGAATAAGCTCCGACTTGATGTTCTCATATGTATTGACGATGTTTCGGGACCAGCTGTCGATGTATTCTGTGCGGATGCTGCGATATTTCTCGTCGTGTTTTTCAAAAATGGAGAGCCTGTATTGATAGACACGGGTATCGGAGTAATTGCCAGAGCTGAGGAAGAAATATCCTTCATGGCTGTCCAGGGGGACGAGGCCTACCGGGAAGATGACCAGCTTTTCTTCTACAAATTCATAAATTTCTGTGCCGCTGCTGATGGTCTGGCGGATCTCCTGCGTCGCATAATTGATGATCTCTTCGAGCTCCTGCATCAGTTCGTCATCTTCGATGAGCTGTTCGTAGAGGACTTGTAGTCTTTCTATTTGTATGCCGGTGAGTTTTTTGGGGAACTGTTCCTGCAGGTATTTTTTGTTTTCCCGGAAGGCAGCCAGGTTATTGTAGTGGAAGATGATATCTGCCAGTTGGGGGTATAGCTTGTTTTCGTTGAAATACCGGCTTATCTCCTGCAGATAGGCGAGAAGGGTGTATTTTTTCAATTCGAAGTCAATGTAACCGTCGGCGAACCAGGTTTCGGATAGTGCTTTCATTTGGATCTTCTTTGCTAATAGATCAATTTACGAAAATCCAGGCAGAAATGCAAACCGTTAGAACTCCCTGTCCAGAGAGAAGTTTTCCAGCTCGCGGGCTACTGCGGAGCAGAAGGTTGCGCCGAGGCTACCGTCTATAATGCGGTGGTCGTAGGACAACGACAGATACATCATGTGACGGATAACGATGGCATCGCCTTCGGGGGTCTCCAATACCATGGGCCGTTTCTTGATAGCGCCTACGGCAAGGATGGCTACCTGTGGCTGGTTGATGATAGGAGTACCCATGAGGCTGCCGAAGGTACCGACATTGGTCAGGGTAAAGGTGCCTCCCTGGGTGTCTTCTGGCCGCAACTTGTTCTGGCGGGCATTGTCGGCGAGGCTGTTTACCTGCCGGGCGAGTCCGGTGAGGTTGAGCTGGTCGGCACTACGGATGACAGGTACGATGAGGTTACCGGAGGGCAGCGCTGTGGCCATGCCTATATTGATGTCTTTTTTTACGATGATCTTGTCGCCATCGAGAGAGCTGTTGATAAGCGGGTATTTCTTAATACACCGGATAACTGCTTCGATGAACAGAGGAGTAAAGGTGAGTTTTGTATTTTCTCTTTTTTCGAATTCTTTTTTCACCTTGTCGCGCCAGTGCACCAGGTGTGTCACATCGGCTTCCGAGATGCTGGTGACGTGGGGGCTGGTGCGAACGCTGCGGACACTGTGGTCGGCGATCAGGCGGCGCATCCGGTCCATTTCGATGATCTCCACGTTGCTGCCATATGAGCTGATGGTCGGCTGGGATACGGGTATTTCGGCTACGACACGTGCGGGTGCGGTCTGAGCCGGGCTAGCGTACGCGGAAGCGGTGGTTTCGGGTCTGGTTGTGCCGATGCCTGATGGGGCTACGACACTTGCCGGGGTATAGTGGCCGGACCTTTTGTTTTCTATATATTGAAGAATGTCTTTTTTGGTTACGCGGCCTTCGTTGCCAGAGCCGGGTATGGATTCCAGCTCGCTGAGGGGTACGCCTTCATTGGCAGCGATGTTGAGGACAAGGGGGGAATAGAAGCGGTGGCCTGCGCCTGCTCCTGCTCCGTTGGAGGAGGGGGAGGGGGTGTATTGGGGCGCTGCTTGGGTGGTAGTGGCGGCGGGTTGAGGGTAGGCTGGTTGGCTTGGCTCGGGATGGTTGACGGTTGGGGTCTGGCTGTTTTGGACGATGCCTGCGGCATCTGCCGGGGCCAATGTATTATCGGCGCGGTCGGCAACAGCTTGGGGGGTGCGAATGCGTGCGATGACCGCGCCGATGGGCACCACATCATTCACCTGATACAAAATTTCTTCAAGGATGCCCTGGGTAATAGACGGAACCTCGCTATCCACCTTGTCGGTTGCGATCTCCAGCACGGTTTCATCCTGCTTCACGGCATCACCGGGCAACTTGTTCCACTTCAGGATAGTTGCTTCCATGATACTCTCACCCATTTTTGGCATTACCAGGTCGACAAGAGACATAACGTTAGTTGAATTTTAGATGGACAATATGGCCCCGGATCCGGGGAAGTCGTTTAGCACCGCGCCAAAGGTAATTAATTCACCTGAATCGGCGCCAAACGGGTGAGTTAGTTGGGAGGGTATGGATAGATCAGTCTACGGACAGGATGAATTTTCTCAACAGATTTAAAGCATTTGTTGCTGCTAATTCAATATTCCGCTGTCTATCGAAACGGAATGCGAATTTTTGGGTAATAATTTTTTGATGGTTTCCAACTGCCACCCAGACGGTGCCTACCGGCTTTTCGGGGCTTCCGCCGCCAGGTCCCATGATACCGGAGGTGGCGATGACGAAGTCGGTATCCAGCAGCTCAAGGGCTCCCTTGGCCATTTCTTCTACGGTAGGTTCGCTGACGGCTCCGTTGGCGGAAAGGGTTTCGGGGCTGACATGCAGGACCTTTTTCTTGACATCGTTGTCATAGCTTACCACGCTGCCTTTATAATAATTACTTGAGCCGGGTATTGTCGTTATAAGGTGTGCGATGTGACCGCCGGTGCAGCTTTCTGCCGTGCCGAGCGTTTTGCCGCGTGTTTTCAGCATTCGCCCTATAGCTTCCTGCATGGATATGTCTTCGTCGGTGGCCATCCATTCCGCGACAAGTCCTTTGAGGGTATTAAATTGTTGCTGGAGCAGGGCTTCGAGGGCTACCGGGTCTTCGCCGTGAATGGTGAGCCGGAGCCGGACCATTCCATAGTTGGGCAGGTAGGCCAGCTTGATGGATGGGGGCAGGGCTTCTTCAAATACGGCGATGTGATCGGCCAGAAAGGATTCGCCGATGCCTGCTGTAAGAAGGGTCCGGTGGGCGATGAACGGCAGCTTAAAGAGTTTCTTCAAGGCAGGGATGACCGAGTCGGTCATCATGCCTTTCATTTCATGTGGCACACCGGGCATGGAGATGAAGATCCGGCCTTCCTTTTCGAACCACATACCCGGGGCTGTGCCTCTGTGGTTGGGAATGACGGTGCAATTGTCCGGTACTTCCGCCTGCTGCAGATTGCGTGCGATCATTGGACGCTGGAGCTTTTCGAAGATCTTTTTTACATTGTCGAGGGCTTCCTGGCTGACGACCATTTTACCGCCGAAATAGTCGCAGAGCAAAGGCTTTGTAATATCATCCGCGGTAGGGCCCAATCCGCCGGTGATGAGAATAATGGAGGCTCTGTGAAACTCTTCATCCAGGGCCTGCCAGATATCTTCCCGGACGTCTCCCACGGCCAGGCGGTGACCGACCCAGATGCCATTCTTATTTAGTTCCTGTGCCATCCAGGCGCTGTTGGTGTCTATTACTTGTCCTATCAGCAGTTCATCTCCAATGGTTATTATACCAGCTATGATCTTTTCCATTCAGTAAAGTTAAGAACGGAGGTTGAATTAGCCGAAAAAGGCTTGTAGCCTGTCTGCCATTTCCTTTGGCATATGGGTCTTTTCCATAGTAGCCGATCTCAGGAAATACAAGAGCACGTCTCCGACGGTAAGCAGCTTTCCTTCTTCATTAAAGACCTCCTGGTGAAAACGGATGCGATGCTCGGCGGGCCATTCGCGGAGGGTAGTACGGATGGTCAGGAGGTCGTCGTAGCGGGCGGGACGAAGGTATTTGACATTCATTTCGACTACGGGCATGATGATGCCTGTCGACTCCAGGTCTTTATAGCTGAAGCCCAACTGGCGGATAGATTCGACACGCCCTACTTCAAAATATTGGGCATAGTTGCCATAATAAACGACATTCATCTGGTCGGTTTCCGCGTACCGGACGCGGATCTTTGTTTCGCTGCTATACATCTTTTTGATCTGGTTTGGCGCAGGTTATCTATTTTCCCATCATTCCATCGACGCTGACACGGCCTGGGCCGACCATCAGAACAGCGAAGAAGCCCGTCAGGTAGAGCAGGTCGGCTTCACGTCCACCAAGCGGGGCACCTTTGTGAATAAGGAAGGCGATTACTGAAAATTCTATGACCAGGATGAGAGCCGCGATGCGGGTGAAGAGGCCAAGCGCCAGCAGGAGCGAGCAAAAGACCTCTGCAAAGATGGTGCAGACCAGGGTCCAGCGATGTCCGATGTGGAAGGGATCGGAGAAGGTATATTCCAGCTTGCTGAAGTGAAGGAGTTTTTCAAAGCCGTGATTGATGCAGAGAAGGAGGCCAAAAGTCAGGCGCAGTACGAGGGAAGCCACGTTGAAGGCGGTTTCTGAATACTGGGTCGATAGGAATTTTTTCATGTTAGATTGGAATTTGCGCCACAATATAATATGATTGGTATAATGTTTTCGAAAAATTTGCGCCTGGGCGCAAATTTGCTTGGCTAATGTCTGGCCTTCGGCCGCCGGACCTGTGGTCCGTCTTGTCCAAAGGAAATGTTAATTGATACAGTTATCCACACCTGTTTGGAACGATGTTTGGTCAAAGGCAAAATAATTAGAAACTTAGTGCGTTGAAAACACCAATACCACAATAAACGGGGCGAGAATAAAAATCAAATTATTTCCAGTGAAGTATACTGTATTATTTTTCGTCATTCTCATCAGCTCTTCGTCATTTGCCCAGCAGACACGTTACTATGACGACCCGCAGGCCAGTTTCCGGCAGGGGATAGAATTCTTCGAGCATGAGTATTATAGCCTGGCCTTCCCCATTTTCCGGGAGCTGAAGTACTCCCTCCGCGAGACAGACAAAAGCAATAATGCCGTTGAGTACCAGGATGTAAAGTACTATTACCTGGTCTGTGCCCTCGAACAGAACGATAAGACGGCTGTGACAGCGGCGCAGGAGTATATCAACCTTGAGAACAATGCCCCGAGGGTGGGGATGATCAGCTTCCACCTGGCTGAATATTATTTCCGGCAAAAGGATTATACCGCTGCCCTCAAATCATATGAACATGCCGATATCGACAATCTGAATAACAAGGATATCGCTGACATGAAATTCCATCAGGGGTATTGTTATTTCACAAAAAAGCAGTTTGATAATGCCCTTCCACTGTTTAATGCTATCAGGCAGCTGCCGAAAGACCCGAATTATATCGATGCGAATTACTATTATGGGTTCATTTGTTTTTACCAGAAGAAGTACAACGACGCTCTGGCTGCTTTTAAAGTAGTGGAAGATAATCCCGCTTATGAGAAAGTAGTTCCCTACTATGTGGCAAATATTTACCTGGTTCAGGGTGAAAAGGATAAGGCAATTGCCTATGCAGAGGCCCGGTTAAAAAAAGGGAACCAGTATTATGATATGGAACTGCGGCAACTGGTAGGACATGGTTATTATGAGAAGCAGGATTTTACAAAGGCGCTGCCTTTTCTCGAGCAGTATGTTTCCATGTCGAAGAAAGTGACGAGAGAGGACATTTATGAATTGTCCTATTGTTATTATCAGACAAAGAATTGGAATAAGGCGATAGATGGATTCAAGCAGCTGGGAGGCAGTAAAGACTCTCTGGCGCAGAATTCCATGTATCTGCTGGGGGATGCTTATCTGCGAACCGCACAAAGAGCGAATGCCCGGAATGCTTTTCTTTTTTGTTCGATGAATAGCAGCAATGCCAAACAGAAGGAGATATCCAAGTTCAATTATGCCAAGCTCTCTTATGAGCTGGGTTACCAGGACGTGGCATTGACAGAGCTGCAGGGTTTTCTTCAGCAGTATCCCAATTCCGAGTATAGCAGGGAAGGAAGGGAGCTGTTGGTGAGCGTGCTGGCCGGAACCAATAATTATAGGGATGCGTTGACCCTTCTCGATAGTCTTGATCATCCATCTGAGAATGCCCGTCGTCTTATCCCGCGCATATTGTACGGACGTGCGACGGAACTGGTCAATGACGGCCTGCTGCTGAATGCGAATGAATTGCTGGATAAGGCGCTGAAGGACCCCAACAATGGCAGCGTGCTGCCTTATATTCAATTCTGGAAGGCAGAGATCGCATACCGGTTGAATAAGATCGATGACGCCATTCGTTATTTCCTCGAATATCTGAAGAGCAGCAGCATAAATGGGGAGGTCAACCCTCTGAATGCCCGTTATAATTTAGGGTACTGTTTTCTAAAAAAGGAGAATTACCGGCAGGCACAGGGATTTTTTGAGCAAGTGGTACGGAACCCCCAGCTGAATTCTTCTCCCATGGAGCAGGATGCCTATATCCGGGATGCGGATTGTTATTATATGAACAAAGACTACAAGACGGCATTGACCATGTATAATAAGGTCCTGAATTATTCCTGGCCGTCCAGCGATTATGCGACCTTTCAGAAAGCGATGATCGCCGGTGTTGGCAACGGAAAGGACAAGATCACGCTTCTCAATACGATAAACCGTCAGTATCCGGCCAGCAATCTGTCGGCCGACGTGAATATGGAGATCGCCGGTACTTACCTGGCGGGTGAGAATTACAGGGAAGCGCTGCCTTATCTGAAAAATGTGCTTAAAAGCCCTGGCGCCGATGCGCTGAAGCCGAAGGCTTATCTTCAGTCGGGTATTGCCTGGTACAACCTGAACAACAATAAGGAGGCCCTGAGCCAATACGATTCCCTGCTGCGTCAGTATCCTAATTCTCCCGAGGCACAGGATGGTCTGGACAATGCCAAAACGATATATGTGGAAGAGGGACGCAGTGCTGAATATGTCAATTTTGCAAAAGGGATGGGGGTAGAAGTGAGTGCGAGCCAGGCTGATCAGCTGGCTTATGAAGAGGCGGAAGTACAATTCAACAATGGGAATTTCCCAGGAGCGATCCAGCGATTTGAAGCCTACCTGGTCAAATTCCCTGACGGCAAGTACTCTCTCGAAGCCAATTACTATAAGAGCGAGATCTATTTCTCCCAGAAGGATTGGGCGAAGGCGGTGGTTGGTTATGCGGCAGTTTCGGACCGGGTCCCAAATAAGTTTGGCGAGAAGTCACTGTTGCAGGCGGCGCGGCTGTATTTCTTCAATCTGAAGGATTATGCCAACGCGGAAAAATATTTTACCAAGCTCAAAGACTTCTCTGCTTCGCAGGAAAACAAAATGGAGGCTATGCGTGGCCTGCTGCGCAGCCAGTTTCAATTACAGAAATGGCCTGATGCCGTTGCCAATGCAAAGGACCTGCTTACACAAAAGGGGTTGAGCGTAGACGATAAGGTGCTGGCCAATATGGCTATTGCCAAATCATATCAATCAGCCGGCCAGTGCGAGACTGCGCTGCAATATTTCAGAATAGCGGCCCCGCTTACCAAGTCGGCCTATGGGGCTGAGGCCCGTTACCAGATCGCCGATTGTCTTTTTCACCAGAATCAGCTGAAAGACGCAGAGAAAGCCGCTTTTGAGGTGATCAACAAGTCCGGTTCGTACGAGGAATGGGTTACCCGGGCTTATTTGCTGTTGGGCGATGTTTATGTTGCCGAGAAAGACTTTTTCAATGCCAAAGCCACTTTCCAGAGCATTGTGGAGAATGCAAAGATCGAAGAATTGCGGTTGCAGGCGCAACAGAAGCTGGCGCAGGTGACAGAGGAAGAAAAGAAGAACAGCAAAGTGGACGGGGGTAATAATTAATCATTTCAGAAATTCGATCCATGTATAGAATATCATTTTTTCTACTGGGTATACTCTGTGCCGGGCTTTCGCTACAGGCACAGGATACGACGAAGCGCAAGACTATCGAGATCACTTCCTCGTTCAAGCCGGTGCTGCGTGATGCGGTGAAGATAAATTTCAATGCGGCGCCGCCGGCTGTGGACACTTCGAAGCCGCGTCTCAGCTACAATATTCCGGCTCAATACCTGTTCCTGAGTTATCAGCCGGGGGAGATGAAGCCGGTTGCTTTGCAGCGGGACTCGGTGAAGCCCTGGGAGAACTACAATTATATCAAGGTGGGGGTCGGCAATGTGCATATCCCCTATATCCGGACGGGGTTCAGTTTTGGAGACGGGAAGAGCAGCTTCTTTAATTTGTTTGCGAACCAGCTAAGCTCAAAGGGCAAGCTGCCATATCAGAAGAACAGCCTGACGGATGTCAAACTGGTAGGAACGGTCAAGACGGCGAATAAACTGGAGTGGAATGGGAGTGTGGGGTTCAAGAATGATGTGTATCATTTATATGGCTATCGGCCCGATACGCTGCATTTTACCGATGACCAGCTAAAGCAGGGGTTTCAGACTTATGAAGGGAAGCTGAGTCTGCGGAATACCGAGCCGACGGAGTTTGGGCTGTTGTATCATCCGAATATCAGGGTATCTTATTTTACCGACAATCACGATCCAAAGGGGACGGAGGCCAATACGGTGTTGAATCTACCACTGGAGAAAACGCTCGGCGAAGATTTTGCCTTTGACCTTGGGGTTACGGCTGACCTCACGCATTACAACCGGCCATTGAAAACGGATGCCGGACAGAATAATAATATATACCTGGTGAATCCGGCTTTCCTTGTGAAGACATCGAATTTATTTCTACAGGCGGCCGTGACTCCATCGTGGGATAATAAGGCGTTTCACCTGCTGCCGAATTTCCTGGCGGATATCTCTACTTCGGACCAGCGATTTACTATTCAATTGGGTTGGATAGGGTATTATGATAAGGGGTCGTATCAGCGGTTTGAATCGATCAACCCCTGGTTGGCGCAGCCGGACTCTCTGATGAATACGCGTGTCCAGGAGTGGTATGGTGGTTTCAAGGGGTCGATAAGCAATCACTTCAGCTATGCGGCGAAGGTGGGGTTCCAGCAGTATAAGAATATGCCATTGTTCGTGAATGATTCTGCGGCGGCAAGTGGCGGAAAGAGTTTTTTGATCAATTATGAGCCTTCGATAGATGCGCTGCAACTGCATGGTGAACTGAGCTATATCCAGGGTGAGGAATTCTCAGCGACTGCTAGTCTGAACATTAACGACTACCGGCATTTAAAAGTAAATGCCAAGGCATATGGCTTATTGCCGATGGAGTTCAACACGCATTTGAAATGGCAGATCTTTAAGGAGTTTTGGGCCAAGGCTGACTTCTTTGCGTTTGATGGCGCGAGGTATCTGACGGCTGATGGAAAGGCTTTTAAGGGTGCCGGCGGGGCCGATCTGAATGCCGGCGTGGAGTTCAGGATCTTGCGGCAGCTGAACCTGTGGTTCCAGATGAATAATATTTTTGACAATAAGTACGAGCGTTGGCACCAGTACCAGGTATATGGGTTTAATGTATTAGGTGGAATTGTGTTTACGTTTGGCCAGAAATAGAGGGCCGGGGGGCTTGGAATTGAGGGAAAAACAATAGATTCGCAGCCAAGTTAAAAGGAAAAGCCATGTTTGCGGTATTGAATGCCTACTTATTTCAACATAGAAGTATCAGTATTCCGGGTTTGGGTACAATTTACCTGGAGACATTGCCTGCTGACGTAGATGTGGCTGATCGTACCATGTTACCACCTACTTACCGTTTTCGTTTTGACAAATACTTTGACGCGCCGGATAAAGAGTTCTTTTCCTACCTGGCGACGCAGCGTAATATACTTGATTATGAGGCCATTAAATTGTATAACGAATTTTCTTTTGAGCTTCGCAACCGGATCCGTGCGGAAGATCAGGTTAGCTGGGATGGGGTAGGTATTCTGAGAAAGGATGGTTCGGGTAATGTATTATTCGAGTCGGTCAGGGCTCCGGCTTTTTTTCTGCAACCTACGCCTGCCGTACGGGTGAACCGCCAGGATGCCCAGCACACTCTTCTTGTGGGTGACCGGGAGAGGACCAGCGGTGAAATGAACGAGTGGTTACAGGAAGAGGGTACAGGCAAAAGGAGGCTTTCCTGGTGGGTCATAGCCCTTATCCTAGCTGTCGCAGGTCTGGCAGTGCTCGGCTGGCATTTCTATTCTCATGGCTGGTCTACAGGCAATCAATTAAAATTTTAAGGCTGCCCCTATCTACTACACTATGTCCCTGATCCATTACAATTCATGTCCTTCCTGTCATTCTGAAAATCTGCAATTGGCCTTGAAAGCCGGTGATCATACGGTCTCGCATGAAACTTTTGAGATATGGGAGTGTCCGGGATGCGGGCTGCGGTTCACCCAGGATGTACCGGATGCGGTCTCTATCGGCGCCTATTACCGGTCGGATAATTATATCTCCCATACCAATACCAATAAGGGGTTGATCAACCGCCTTTATCATATTGTGCGCAAGCAGACGCTGTCGAATAAATATCGCCTGGTCTCTTCGGCCACGCGTATGAGACAGGGCAAGCTGCTTGATATCGGGGCCGGAGCCGGGGCTTTTGTTGCACACATGAAGGAACAGGGCTGGGAAGTGACGGGTCTGGAGCCGGATGAAGTGGCCCGGGAGAAGGCGCGGACGGACAATCGGGTTCAATTGCTGGAGATGGATCATCTTTTTTCTTTCCCTGCAGAAAGTTTTGATGCGATAACGTTGTGGCATGTGTTGGAGCATGTTCATGATCTGCATCCTTATATGGAGCGATTGAAGGCATTGATCAAGCGGGACGGGCGTATTTTTATTGCGGTTCCAAATTATACCTCTTACGACGCCAGTGTCTATAACGGGGCCTGGGCGGCCTATGATGTACCCCGGCATCTTTACCATTTCTCTCCGGATGCCATGGAAAAGCTGCTGAACGGGCATGGGCTGCAGTTGCAGTATAGTCAGCCGATGTGGTTTGACAGCTTTTATATAAGCATGTTAAGCGAGAAATACCGGAATGGCCGGGGGAATACGCTGAAGGCAGCGTGGATGGGGATGGTATCGAATATGAAGGCCTTTGTCGATAAGTCGAAGTGCAGCTCGCTGATTTATGTTATTTCGAAATGACGGTTAAAAAGGAAACCTTATCTCATAAATACTCGACCATAACTTCCCGGTCACATAAACTTTATTGTTGGTGGAATCAAAAGCAATGCCGTTGAGGACTTCTGCTCCGGGGTATTTGTTGTGCGCCTCGCTGTCGAGGGATTCCAGGTTCATTTTACCTACTACTTTTCCGCTTGCCGGATCGATCTTCAGGATATAATTGGTTTGCCATTGATTGGCGTAAAGGTAACCTTTTATCAGCTCCAATTCGTTGATGTTGCTAACAGGTCCATTGTTGTCGGTTACTCCCAGCACTTTTACGAGGCGGAAGGTGGTCGGGTCCAGGTAGTTGATATTACTGGTGCCATCGCTCATGATGAGGTAGGTTCCATCGGTGGTCATTCCCCAGCCTTCTTTACTTGGGAAGGTGAATTCTCCCAGCTTTTTAAATGTTTTGGCATCATACACGAAACCGACTTTGGTTGTATAGGTCAGTTGGTAGACTTTGCCGTTGAGGAAGACGATGCCTTCGCCGAAGAACTTATTCCGGTCGAGCTCCACTTTCGGGGTGATCTTACCGGTGGCCAGGTCGACGGTGCCGAACATGGATTTGCGAGTGACGGGCATTTCGGGTTCGGTGCCTGTTGCCTCGTATAACTGGCCGTCGTGGAAGAGGAAACCTTCCGTGTAGGCGGTGGTATCATGGGGAAGGGCTCTTATAACAGTGTAATTGATCGTTGGGGGCGTATTATCGGGCGCCTTTGTCGTCCCGGTCGTGGAATTATCCTCTCGGTCGGTGTTGTTACAGGCGGCGGTAAGCAGGCTTAGGATTATAAGAATGATGAAGGATCTGTTCATAAATTGTCTATAGTTGGCAAAAATAAGGGTCCGCAACCTTACTATCCAATGAGAATGTGTAAAAATTGTACAAAAAACTTGCATATGCGACTTTTTTTTTATTGTTTTACAGCAGCTTACAACGTGAATACTGCCCCTGCACCGTATAAACCAGCCAGGCCCATTTCCGGGTAATATTCAGCGTCTCTCAGACAAAAGCGGTATCCTTCCTGAATAACTAATCCAAATTTCCTTCATCAGTGCCTTTACAAAAGACTCTAACGAATTGTCGTCTATATACTACCCTGTTACCCCTCCAATACCGATGATGAGCCTTTGTAAAAGAAGGTATAATGAAGTATTTTCTACCCTTTGCAGGATTCCTGTTTATCACAGTATCCGGTTGGGCGCAACGCGACTGTCGTTGGTTCGACTACAAGCAGCAACAGCTGAAAGCTGACCCTTCTCTTGCCGAAAAGGTGGAGGCTGTCGAGTCTTTTACGCGCATGCAGCTGCACAAGTGTTCGGTCACGGTTACGGGACACGGGACAAAGGATATTATTCCCCCGCTCATTACTATTCCAATTGTCGTTCACATCGTTTATAATTCCTCTGCGGAGAATATCAGTGATGCACAGGTGCTGTCGCAGCTGGACGTGCTGAATGCCGACTATGGCAAGCATAATTCCGACACATCTGCCATCCCTTCTTATTATTCTTCTTTGGCTGCCAACAGCGGCTTCCGTTTCGTACTGGCGGGTGTCGATTCCGACGGGCATGCGACAACGGGGATCGTCCGCAAGTTTACCAATGCCAACTCTTTTTCTCTCAACGACAATGTCAAGTATAGTTCGACGGGCGGGGATGATGCCTGGGACCGGGATCGTTATCTGAACATCTGGGTATGTAACCTGAGTGGGAATGTGCTGGGTTATTCCAGTTTTGCCGGTGGATCGAAGGGAACGGATGGGGTGGTTGTTCGTTATACTGCTTTTGGGACAAAGGGCACGGCTACATCCCCTTATAACAGGGGAAGGACGGCGACGCATGAGATTGGTCACTGGCTGAACCTGATACATGTCTGGGGTGATACCGATTGCGGTGATGACGAAGTTGCGGACACGCCGCCGCAGTCCGCCGGAACTTATGGGGATCCTAGCGGCATTGTTATTTCCTGTGGGAATACGCCTTACGGCAATCTCTATATGGACTATATGGATTTTACCGACGACATAGGGATGCATCTCTTTACTTATGGTCAGCGGGACCGCATGCGTAGCCTGTTTGCAGAGGGCGGGTTCCGACAGCCGCTGCTGACTTCTACAACAGGGGCTGTATCCCCGGGAGGCGCCGGTGGTGGGGTGACGGTACCCGGAACGGGCGGTGAGGTTATCGTTGATCTCCATCCGAATCCGGCGATGAGCACTTTGTCGGTGAACCTGCGGGGCAAGGCCACGGTTGGGGGAATGTTGGAGGTTTATAACCAGGTGGGGATAAAGGTGATGGCGGTGAGGGTTACGGACCTTTCATTTCAGTTGAATCTTTCGGGCCTGGCCGGCGGGGTTTATTTTTTGCATTTGGAAGGTGGTGGCAACTCGAAGTTTGTGAAGCTTTAGATATTTCGTTTGTCAGGCTGACGGTTCGGGGCCACTGGTCATCAGCATGGCTATTCTTTCTCCAACGACGGGGGCCAGCGCAACGCCCATTCCACTCATACGTACGGCACAAAATATGTGGTCATTGACAGCCTTTATGATGGGCATTTTTTCACTTCCCATTCCCATGATGCCGCTCCAGCGGTGTTCGATGGTATAGAAACGATCGGGCAGGATCGTTTCCTGTAGAAATCTTTCGAGTTCCTGCTGGATCCTGTCGGAAGTTTCCATTTCCGTTGTTGTCTCTTCTTCTATCGCCTTATTGCGTGCTCCGCCCAGAAGCACTCTGTCTCCCAGGTTCCGGAAATAATAGAAGCCTTTGTCGAAGTGGAAGGTGCCTTTGAACGGCAGTCCGTCGATAGGGGAAGTGACGATGACCTGACCGCGTGCCGGGATGATATCCAGCTGCGGCAGCAGCTGAAGGGCGAAGGCATTGGTTGCCACCAGCAGCTGTTGGGCTATCAGGGGAAAAGGCTGTTGGGTATGTAAGATGAGATGGCCGCTAACTTTTTCAAAGCCGGTGATCTCGATGTTGTTGAGCACGGTGACGCCCATAGATTGTACCAGGCGGAGCAGGGCCTGGCATAGTTTGCCGGAGTGGAGCTGGCCTTCTGATCTGTTCTCTATCAGGTATTTGATGTTGGAGAATCCGAATTGGGCGATGTTCTCGTTTTGGAGGCGGAATGTTTTTTGGACACCTGTGATCTTTTTGAGAATGCGGTTGAATTCGTCGATGTTAGAGCGGAGCTGGTTGAGATCGGTTAGGTCGGGGGACGCGGAGGGGGCTGCGGCCGCGGATGGTGTTGTTGCCGGTTTATTGCCGATAAGCTCGTAGCCGCCATATTTTTCATAAGTGATTTCTTCGGCTGAGAAAGTTTTTCGAATTTTTTTTAGTCCCCTGTAGCGCATGTCTACGAGTTCGAGCAACTGGTCCATGCCCATTTGTTCGGCGTCTGAGACCAGTTCGGACAGGCTGCCGAAGCAGGCAAAGCCGGCATTGCGCGTACTCGCGCCGGTAGGAATAAGACCACGTTCAATGATAGTAATGCTTAAGGAGGGAGCATGTTTCTTCAGATAATAGGCGCTCCACAGCCCTACAAGGCCGCTGCCTGCAATGACGATATCGGCAGGGGCAAAAAAACTTTCCTTTTCCCAGACGGACAACTGTGCCATAGTATTATTTACGACTGAAAAGTAAACATTAATTTTGACAAAACCGGACGGAGTCCGCAATACAAATGACGAAACGAAGTACAATACCGGTGCATAAGCTGCAGGAGCATACTGATCAGCGATATCACCTGGAGCGTGTAGATGCGCTCAGCGAGTTGGCTAAGGACGTAGCGCTGATGGATGCCCACCGGGATGATCATTATATCTTCATGTTACAGGAGAAGGGTTGGAGCAAGATGATGGTGGATTTTAATTTGCAGGTTCTGAAAGATAATACGGTATTTTTTGTGTTGCCCGGTCAGGTACATGATTACCAGGGATCAGAAAAGGATGCTTGCGGGTGGTTCCTGGCAATCGATGCGGGTCTTATCCCTGATCTTTTCAGGAATGTGCTGGAAGATCCTTTTCTGGCGCAGAAGCCTTTGGCGCTTAATGATGCAGAGACAGAACCATTGTTGCAGTGTCTGCGTCTGGTGTCGGCTGTTAAGCAGCAGCGGGAGTCTGTTTATTCGCGGCAATCCGTTTATTCTCTGCTTGCTTCTTTTGTAGGGATAATGGCGGACCTCTATGCGGGGAGATGCGGTGCGCCAGAGGGGAAGCTTAGCCGTTCGAGGGTGATCACGCTCGAGTTTCGCCAAATGGTGGCGCAGCGGTTTAGGACGCTGAAGAGTCCTGGGGAATATGCGGAGGCTTTGCATCTTTCCCTTTCCTATCTGAATGAGATCGTAAAAGAGACGACAGGTTTCACAGTGAGCTATTGGATACAGCAGGAAATAGTGCTGGAGGCCAAGCGGCTACTATATTACAGCCAATGCAGCGTGAAGGAGATCGCCCATGAGCTGGGGTATGAGGATCATACTTATTTTTCGCGATTGTTCAAGAAACAGGTGGGGCAGACGCCGGGGGAATTCCGGGGGGCATGCCGTGGTCTGGCGAGTGGAGGAGCGAGTGATGCTGAGGCTGGGTCGGAGGGTGAAAGCCACTGACCGGCCCGCGAATAGTCCAATGATTTCCGGTATTATACTATTGGCTGCCCCGGGATGTTGTCGTTGTTTTGTATCATGAATAAGCTAACGCAAAAAGCATTGACACTGGTGGAGACACCCTTTATCCGCAGTGCGAGGGTATTGGCTGTCCGGGTTTGGGAGCCAGATACGGTTCGGGAGATTGATCTGCATTTGCCTGACTGCGACATGAGTAAATGGGACAGCGCTCAACATATTAAATGTAAAGTGGGTACCCTGGTGTACAGGGATTATACTCTTTCAGGATGGGATGCAGAGACAAGGACCTGCACACTGATAATTCATACAGCACATAATGGCCCGGGCAGCCGATGGGGCAAGCAGCTGAGGACAGGGGATGTCGTTGCCTACCTGGGTGTAGCCTCTTCACATCAGCAACCCATTGCCGGCAAGCCGCTGTTCTTTTTGGGGGATGAAACGGCTATCGGTCATTTTCTTGCCCTGCGGCAGCTGGCAGGGGATCGTGCAGTTATCGGGGGAGCCATTGTGTTATCGGAGGAGCATCACCGGGACGAGTTCGATCAGTATTTTTCCGGGTGGGGACTGCAGTCGCTAAGGAAAGCGTCTTCGCGGGAGTATAGCCGGCTTAAGGAGTGGGTTTCGAGGTTGAATTTTTCCGAGCACAGAGATACGGTGTTTTACCTGGCTGGATATAGCCCGGAGATGGGGAGGCTTAGGAAACTGCTGAAGCAGCAGGGAATGCAGGTGAAGGCGCAGGGTTTTTGGGATTAAGGCCGGGTTAGCCGATGGGGAGGATAATGGGGTTAAAGGCTTTGGAGGCGACGACGACTTTTTGGCCGATGTGTAAGTTGGCGGCTTCTGTGGCGGTGGCGACGACCTTGACGATGGTATTGGCGGACAGGACGCTGATGATATAAACGATGTCGGCGGGTTGGATGTCGATGATCTCGCCGGTTGCCCTGAATTTACTGCTGATCTTTTCTTCGAGAAAGATGTTGGCTGCTGTGTCCTGTTTCCGGACCTGTCCATTTTCCAACACTATCACCTCATCGGATAACCGAAATATTTCCGGCAGATAATGGCTGACAAGGATGGTTGTCAGTTGGTAGAACCGATGTGCTTTCAGGATAAAGTCCTGGAGGCGATAACGCATTTCGTCGTCGAGTGCGGAGAGTGGTTCGTCGAGGAGCAGGAGCCGGGGGCGGCGGGCGATGGCGCGGGCAAGGGCAACCCGTTGTTGCTGGCCGCCGGACAGCAAGGCGGGCTTGCGATGTTGTAATTCTTCCAGATCCATCATAGTCAGCAGTTCGTTCACGATGGACCGGTCTGCTTTTTTGGGCAAGGCAAACTCCAGCTGTTGGCGGACTGTCAGATGAGGGAAGAGGGCGAAATCCTGGAAGACGAAGCCGATGGAGCGATGGCGGGTAGGGAGGTTGATGTGACGGGATGTGTCGAGCCAGATATCGCCGTTGGCGCTGCTCTGGCCACTCTTGCCGCTCTGATCGCTCCGGCCGCCTTTACCATTGTCGCCGCTTGTCCCGCCTATTTGGATATAACCGGTAGCAGCGTCGGTGAGGCCTGCAAGGATACGCAGGATGGTTGTCTTACCGGCGCCGGAAGGGCCATAGAGGGCGAGGATGCTGCCTTGTTTCAATTGGAATCCGATGTCGAGCAGCTGAGGGCCTGATGCGGTGTGGAGCATTTTGGTGGCCTGAAATATCAAGGTTGGAGCAGGGTTGGCAGGGATGATTGGCTTTTCCGTCATAACATCGATTTTGACTTACTATAACGGTGATTGATCAGGTAGACCAGGAGCAGGATGGTGAAAGAAAGTGCCAGCAGGATCAGCGCATAACGGTTGGCCTGACCGTAGTGCGGGGATTGCACTTCGTCGTAAATGGCTACTGAGGCGACTCTTGTTTTGCCGGGGATGCTGCCGCCTATCATCATCACGACGCCGAATTCTCCGATCGTGTGGGCAAAACTTAGTACAGCACCTGTGATCAAGGAGGCCCGCATATTGGGAAGCAGGACGCGAAGGAGTGTCGTCCAATCCGATTTGCCAAGGGTGCGGGAAGCTTCGTGCAGGTCGGCAGGCAGGCTTCTGAAGCCGGCCAGCAAAGGGTTGATCATAAAGGGCAGGCTATAGATAACGGAAGCAAGTACGAGACCGGGGAAGGTAAAGACGAGACGAAGGTCGAACAATCGGTCGAGCAGCCTGCCAAAACCTCCGGCGGGGCTAAAGGCGAGGAGAAGGTAGAAACCCAGGACGGAAGGAGGAAGCACCATGGGCAGGCTGATGACGGCTTCCACCGCGACTTTCCACCGGGCCCGGTTGTAGGCAAGCCACCAGGCGAGCGGGATGCCCAGCAGGAGCAGAATCGCCATGGTGAAAGCCGCCAGGCGCAAGCTGAGCCATAAAGGAGACCAGTCAATCATGTGCCAAACTTACTTCATTCGTTTTGATCAGCGCTATAATCGGGTCATTCTCTTTGAGGGAGAGTGCGTCGCAGGCGGCACGGGTTATTATTGCTTTTATTTGGGGGCCTTCAGCCAGGGCAAGGGTTAGCTCGCAGAGAATGGTGCCGCTGACGATGGAGGTGATATGGCAGGGGAGTTGGTTTCGAACGCTGATCTGAAGGGGAGTTGATGTAGGCAGGGCTATCATGACCTCCGTTTCTTTGAAGAGGAGTCGGACGATAGCCCCATTTCTAAGCCAGGGGCTGGTGTCGGGAGTATCGAGGATAAGAGAATAGAAGAGCTGGCTGCCGGCAAGGACTTTTACCAGGGAAATATTTTGTTCTGTCGTGATCGCCGTGATCTTGCCGGTAAGTGTATTCATAGACCAAATCCAAATTTTTGCAGGATAGTGGCGGTTGCGGGGGAGCTGAAGAAGGCGGAGAATTTTTCAGCTCCCGCATTGCCTTTTGCGTGGGGCAGCAGGACATAACCTTGTTGCAGGGGTTGGTGTGAGTTGGCCGGGATCAACCAGTATTTACCACCGGTCTGCTGCATAGCGGGGGAGAGGGCCAGCGAAAGGGCGATGATGCCGATGTCTGCGGCACCACTTTGTGCATACTGGGCTGTCTGTGCGATGTTCTCTCCGATGACCAGCTTGTCTTTTATCTTATCGTACAATTGGTAGTAGCGCAGGCTTTCTTCTGCGCGTTTGCCATAGGGTGCATGTGCCGGGTTGGCGATGGCTATTTTCTTTATGGCGTTGTTGAGCAGGCTATTCATTTTCTCCTGGTTTGGATCGAGGCTTTTACTCCAGAGGACCAGCTGTCCCGTGCCGTAGAGTTTTACATCGGATATGGTTTTGTTCTTCTGCTGCAACTGGCGGGGATAATCTATGTCGGCGGAGAAGAAAAGATCGAAGGGAGCGGAGTTGTCGATCTGTTGGAAAAAGTTGCCTGAAGAACCATAAACGACTTTTACTGTTATGTTTGGATTCTGACGGGAGAAGACGGCGACGACGGAGTCCATAGCGAATTTGAGGTCGGCTGCTGCGGCGATGAGGACTTCGGTGGATTGGGTGGGGGCAACACTGGTGGTGTTAGGGCGGGCGAGGGTAGGTGGGGCGATCGAAGCATTGGCGACCCGGGTTATTGAGGGTGTGATCACGGTTTGGGCGGGAGAAGCGAGGGACGTATGGGTCGGGGAAAGGAATCCCAGTAGCAGCGGGGCTGCGACACCAAAAAACAACAAGTGGCAGAAGGCTCTTCTCATGGATGGAAAATTGTGACATAAATTTAGGACCTTCGCGGGTCAAATATTTATCAAGGCTGAATTATTTAATATGAGTCAATTATTTGCACCCCTTACTATAAGGGATATCATTTTGGGAAACCGTATTGTCGTTTCGCCTATGTGTCAGTATTCCGCACATGACGGAGTTGCGGGGGACTGGCACCTTGTGCATCTGGGCAGCAGGGCTGTGGGTGGGGCAGGGTTGATCATTACAGAAGTGGCGGCTATCTCGCCGGAAGGGCGGATATCGCCTTATGACCTGGGCATCTGGAAGGATGAACACATCGAAGGGCTTCGGCGGATCGTCAAGTTTGTCCGGGCGCAGGGTAGTGAGATGGGCATACAGATAGGGCATGCAGGCCGTAAGGCCAGTGTAAGCGAGCCCTGGAATGGCGGTAAGCTGTTGAAGGAAGAAGAAGGGGGATGGCCGGTGGTGGCGCCCAGTGCTATACCTTTTAGCGAACATTACGGGGAACCTGTGGAGCTGACGGTAGCAGGGATCCGTCATGTGGTGGAAGATTTTAAGTTAGCTGCGCGGCGCGCTATGCTGGCCGGCTTTAAGGTAGTGGAGATCCATGCCGCTCATGGATATCTTGTGCATCAATTCCTTTCACCGCTGAGTAATCATCGGAAGGATGACTATGGCGGGAGTTGGGAAAACAGGATAAGGTTGTTACTGGAAATCGTCGAGGGAGTGAGATCGGTCTGGCCTCCCGGTTATCCGCTGTTTGTGCGTGTTTCGGCCACAGACTGGGCTGAAGGCGGATGGTCGGCTGATGAAACCGTGCGGCTTTGCGCCCTGCTAAAAGAAAGGGAAGTCGATGTGATCGACTGTTCCACGGGAGGATTGGTGCCCTATCAAAAGATCCCGGTGGGACCCGGCTACCAGGTGCAGTTTGCTGAACGTATCCGGAAAGAGACTGGGATGCTTACGGGCGCGGTGGGGATAATTACCAATCCGGTACAAGCGGAGACCATACTGGCAAGCGGGCAGGCGGATCTGGTGGTCATGGCCCGGCAAATGCTTCGGGATCCTTATTTTCCATTACATGCAGCTGACGAATTAGGATTTAAAGAAATACATTGGCCTTTGCAGTATGAGCGCGCTAAGCGCGGTAGGTAACCGAGCGAAAAAAATCACCTTTCCCTGAACTTTTGTCAAACCGTATTGTTTTTTCTAACAATTCAAAAATCACTGATGCAACTAACATTTTATGGTCACGGTACCCTATCAATTACCGTAAACGGGAAAACGATTCTTTTCGACCCATTTTTCACAGGTAACCCATCTGCGAAAAACATTGATATTGACAAGATTAAGGCGGATTATATCTTTATTACCCATGGACATGGAGACCATACGGCTGACCTGGTGAATGTGGCTAAGAAGACTGGCGCGAAGTGTGTTGGTGCGGCCGAAGTTGCCGGGTGGCTTACGAAAAATGGGGTGGAAAATGTACATCCTGTGAATCATGGGGGACCCGTTGCCTTTGATTTTGGCAAAGCCAGGGCGGTGAATGCCATTCATTCCTCATCTTTTAGCGATGGCAGCTATGCTGGTAATCCACTGGGTTTTGTTTTTACGACGCCTAAGGGTAATTTCTATATAGCCGGTGATACGGCTCTGACGATGGATATGCAATTGATCCCTTTATGGGCCAAGCTGGACTTTGCCGTCATGCCTATCGGGGGAAATTACACCATGGACCCGGCAGATGCACTGCATGCTTCGGATTTTGTAAAATGTAATAAAGTAGTTGGCATTCATTATAATACGTGGCCAATCATAAATATTGACACGGAAAAGGCGAAGGCGGATTTTGCGGCAGCAGGAAAGCAGTTGCTGCTCCCCAATCCTGGTGAAACCATTGAACTTCATTAAAGTCCAGCAGCCGAGTGACTATTTTAAGATATTTGTTATTGAATTGTAAATAGGCCCACTTAGCAGGCTATTTCAGCCAAGATTTTTAGAATCTTGCAGCACAAACCAGGCAATTGCTGTCAATTATTGGCAGGGGAATTGATAAAAAAACTAGGAACTGACCTAAAGAATCTGGATTTGATAAAACTTTACAAGCATGGACATTAGCGGTTATTTACGAAGGATAAATTACGACGGCGTAGTATACAGGGATCTGGACACTTTGAGCGAATTGCAGCGCAATCATGTTCTTTCCATTCCGTTCGAGACGCTGGATATTCACAATCAAATACCCATTTTATTACAGATTAATTTCTTGTATCAAAAGGTGATACTGGATAAGCGTGGGGGGTACTGTTACGAATTAAATCTTTTGTTCCATCGTCTGCTGACGCTGTGTGGATTCGATGTAAAGATGATCGGGGGGCGGCTGCATCATGGCAATAATAAGTTTGGCCGGGAGTTCGAACATATGGCGCTGCTGGTGGAACTGAATGGCCGTAAATGGCTGGTAGACGTAGGTTATGGTGACTTTTCCATGGCTCCTTTAGCTATCATGCCCGGCGAGATACAAAGTGATGGCCGCAATTATTACCAGATCATCGATCCGGTGGTAGTGGATGGGAAGTCTTATTTAGCAGTGGCAAAATGGAACGCGACCAAGCAGGATTTTAAGATCGATTATATTTTCACGCTTACTCCACGGGTTCTGGCAGATTTCCACGACATGAACGAATTTCATCAGTCTTCGCCGGAGTCTCACTTCAGACGGAGCCTGATCTGTACGCTGCCGACGGAAGAAGGAAGGATCAGTCTAATCAACAACAAGCTGATCCGTACGGAAGGCGGGAAGCGGCAGGTGAGGGTCATCCAGGGTGAAGATCACCGCGATGAGGTATTGGAGAAGTATTTTCATATGGATATGGTTTATCTTCCATAAGCTAGCGTGACGGCAAGAAATAAATTGATAATAAAGGCGGCTTAGGGCCGCTTTTATTATTTTTACAGCATGAACCTTTTTAACCGACCGCTGCTTATTTGCCTGTTGGGTATAGCTATTGTTGCGGGTTGCGACGAACCTCCGAAGAAACACGTTACTCGTCGTGCGGCTACTGCGACGGCTGCGGCTGCAAATGTCGATAAGAATGCGTTGCCGCCTCCGGATATTTTTGTTGCTGCTCCGCATACTATCGAGGGATGTGTAGGCCTATATACTTATGATTCGCTGAAGACCTCTTTTGACAATATGGATGTTGACAAGGGAAGGAAGATCCTGGCGACGAAGACAGCGGAATTTGCTTTTTTGAGGTGGCATGGGAAGGATGTGGTGATGAAATATGATAAAAAGGAAAGTAAGGTAGTGGATAAGACGACCAATAAGGAGGTGTATCGCGGGAATGGGTTTGTGGTGGTGCTGATGATGCAGGTGATCCAGGTAAAGGGGGAGGAGATGTTATCGACGGGGACGCTGGAGATCATCCAGGGGGATAAGAGGATAAAGATAAAGGTTAGTGGGGTTTCGGGGTGTTAGAGACCTTCCCGGGCCGAAGAAGATAGAATAAAAAAACCTCCCGGTTGGGAGGCTTTTTTATTGGAGATGTACTTATTACAAATGTATAGCTTCGCCATAAGCCGCTTCGATGGCGTCTTTGACTCCTTCGCTGATAGTGGGGTGGGGATGAACGCTGTCGAGTAGTTCGTGATAGGTCGTCTCCAGCTTGCGGCCGACTACGGTCTCTACGATGATCTCGGTTACATTGTAACCGATCATGTGGGTGCCGAGCCATTCGCCGTATTTTGCGTCGAAGATTACTTTTACGAAACCTTCCGTATGGCCGACGCCGGTGGCTTTACCGGATGCGGTCAGCGGGAATTTACCAACCTTTATTTCGTAGCCTGCATCGCGGGCCTGCTTTTCGGTAAAACCGACAGAGGCAATTTCGGGTGTGCAGTAGGTACAGCCGGGGATGTTGTTATAGTCGAGGGCTTCGGGCTGATGTTTGTATTTCTTTTCGTTGTAGGCGATGTTTTCCACGCAGATAATACCTTCTTTTGAAGACACGTGGGCAAGGGCCTGGCCAGGAACGCAGTCGCCGACGGCATAGATGCCCGGTACATTGGTCTGGTAGTATTTATCGACGCTGATCTTACCTTTCTCCGTCTTTACGCCAAGGGTTTCGAGACCGATGTTCTCGATATTGGCAGAGATGCCTATGGCGCTGAGGACGATGTCGGCTTCCAGGGTCACTTCACCGTTTGGCGTCTTGACCTTTGCCTTTACACCGTTGCCGCTGGTATCGACGCTGGTTACTTCGCTGTTGGTCAATACTTCGATGCCATATTTCTTATAGATCTTTTCCAGCTCTTTTGAGATCTCTTCGTCTTCTACAGGAACGATCCGGGGCAGGAACTCTACGATAGTGACTTTTGTGCCCATGCTATAATAGAAATAGGCGAACTCCACGCCAATGGCGCCGCTGCCTACGATGATAATGCTGTTGGGTTTTCCCGGGAGCGTCATAGCTTCCCGGTATCCGATGACCTTTTTGCCGTCCTGTTTCAGATTGGGCAGCTCGCGACTGCGGGCGCCGGTAGCGACGAGGATGTGTTTGCCTTCCACGATCTGGGTCTTGCCATCCGTGCCGGTGACTTCCAGCTGACCTTTGGCTATCAGTTTACCGTTGCCAAGGACCACATCGATCTTATTCTTTCTCATCAGGAACTGAACGCCTTTGCTCATCTTATCGGCTACTCCGCGGCTACGTTTGATCACTGCGGGAAAATCGGCCGTGCCGGTGGCTTCAATGCCGAAATCTTTTGCATGCAGGATGTCCTGATATACCTGGGCGCTTTTTAGCAATGCTTTGGTAGGAATACAACCCCAGTTGAGGCAAACTCCGCCCAGGTTCTCTCTTTCAACGATTGCTGTTTTAAAGCCTAGCTGTGCGGCGCGGATAGCGGCTACATATCCGCCAGTACCGCTGCCAAGAACGACTAAATCGTATGCCATGTCTAACCTTTTTTATTTAAAAATTTATAAAAATGCGACCGGCGAAGGTACTTCACAAAGCGGAAATCGCCAAATGCCCCGGGAGGTGGGTGAGGGTGCCGACGCGAGGTGGTGGTGAGCATAGGTGGTGGACTGGAGAGGGGATGGGCGGGAGTGGCAATTATGCGCCGGACGGTGTACATTTGCGCCCATGAAAGCAGTTAAACTGGATATATTGGCTATAGCCGTTCATCCTGATGACGTAGAGCTGGGATGTTCGGGCACTTTGCTTATGGAGAAGCAAAACGGGAAGAAAACGGGAGTGGTGGACCTGACCCGGGGGGAATTGGGGACAAGAGGGACGCCGGAACTGAGGGCGGAAGAGGCAGCAAAGGCTGCGACTATTCTTGGGCTGGATGTCCGGGAGAACCTGGGAATGGCCGATGGCTTTTTCCGGAATGACGAAGCGCATCAGCGTCGGCTGATCCGGGCTATCCGGAAGTATCGCCCTGAGATTGTGCTGGCCAACGCGTTGGACGACCGGCATCCTGATCATGGGCGTGCGGGGCACCTGATCACGGAGTCCTGTTTTCTCAGCGGACTGCGGAAGGTGGCGACGGAAGATGAGGAAGGTCGTCCGCAGGAGCACTGGCGTCCTAAATATGTGTTTCATTTCATCCAGGACCGGTATGCTCATCCTACGTTCGTTTACGACATTACGCCGGTCTTTGAGGCGAAACTGCAGTCTATAAGGGCTTATACGTCGCAGTTCTTTTCCACCGAATACAGCGAGAACGAGCCGCAGACCTATATCTCCACACCGGAATTCCTGAATGCCATCATCGGGCGTCATCAAATGTTCGGAAAAATGATCGGAGTACCGTATGCAGAGGGATTTATCACCGAAAAAGTGATCGGGGTAAGGGATTTTGACGCATTTGTACAGATGGATACTTAATTGTGTGGGAGTCAGTGCGCCTCTATAACAAAAGGAATGGGATTGCGTTATTATATTGTACCTCCTTTAACATCAAATGCCCCGAGAAAGGACTAAATTTGCACTAATTATTAATATTTATTATCATGTTAACGCCCAAATTTGCCAATACCCCTCATTCCTTTCACACTGAGCTGAAGAAAAGGATCAGCAGCTATTTTGAGGAGGTTGGTAAATCAACTACAGGGAATTATAACCTTTTCCTAAAGGCTGTGATCCTGATGGTGAGTTTTGTTTTTGTATACATTCACCTGGTCTTTTTTACACCTGCTGCTCTTTGGGCGATACTGGAATGCGTGCTACTGGGTGGCATTGTTGCCGCTATCGGTTTTAATGTGATGCATGACGGGGCTCATGGCAGCTTTTCCAAATATAAATGGATCAATCATTTTGCGGCTTTCTCCCTGAATATACTTGGAGGGAACAGCTTTATGTGGAATCAGAAACACAATGTCATCCACCATGCGTTCACGAATGTGGCTGGAGTTGATGACGATATAGATATTCAACCATGGATGCGTATGAGCGAAACGCAGAAGAAATACAAGCTGCATAAATATCAGCACCTGTATTTCTGGTTCCTCTATTCGCTGCTGTACATCTTCTGGATCTTTGTGCTGGACTACATAAAATATTTCAAGAGCAAGGTAGGCGGCATGCCTTTGAAGAGAATGACGATCGGCGACCATTTTGTGTTCTGGGGTTTCAAGCTTTTTCACGCTTTCCTGTTCGTTTTCGTCCCGATCTATACTATCGGCTTCTCTGATTGGCTGGTCGGCTTTATCATTTTCACCTGTGTAGCAGGGTTTGTACTGAGCATTGTTTTCCAGCTGGCACACACTGTTGAGCATACTGCCTTCCCCATCGCTAATGTCGAGACCGGTAAGCTGGAGGATGAATGGGCTGTTCACCAGATCAAGACGACGGCCAACTTCGCTACCAGTAACCCGGTAGTATCCTGGCTGGTTGGTGGACTGAATTTCCAGATCGAGCATCATCTTTTCCCCAAAATATCACACGTTCATTATCCCGCTATCAGCAAGATCATCCGGCAGGCTTGCCAGGAGTATGGTCTGGTCTATATTGAATATCCAAGAGTGCGTTATGCCGTCGCTTCGCACGTGGCCTTTTTGCGCCAGATGGGTAGGAAATAATATTGTAACTTTGCACCCCGTTGCGGTTAAAACTGCAGCGACAAAGTAAATGAGCAAAGTAAAGATAGGCCTGGTGCAGATGAGCTGTACGGCTGACAAAGCCGCCAATCTACAGAAGGCGATGGACAAGGTCAGGGAAGCTGCCGCAGGCGGGGCGCAGATCGTCTGTCTCCAGGAACTGTTCACCTCTCTGTATTTCTGTGACGTAGAAGACTACGAAAATTTTAAGCTTGCGGAGGCTATACCCGGGCCATCTACAGATGTCCTTGGAAAACTGGCTGCCGAGCTGAATGTCGTGATCATCGCTTCCCTTTTTGAGAAGAGGGCGCAGGGGCTTTACCATAATACAACAGCCGTGCTGGATGCCGACGGGACTTATCTCGGAAAATACCGGAAGATGCATATCCCGGATGATCCTGCTTTTTACGAAAAATTTTATTTTACTCCCGGGGACCTGGGGTATAAGGTCTTCAAGACCAAATATGCTTCTATCGGCGTATTGATCTGTTGGGACCAGTGGTATCCTGAAGCTGCGCGGATCACAGCGCTGATGGGTGCTGAGATACTTTTTTATCCCACGGCGATAGGCTGGGCGACGAGCCAGGATGAAGCTACCAATACCGAACAATATAATGCCTGGCAGACCATTCAGCGGAGTCATGCCGTCGCTAATGGGGTGCATGTGGTCAGCGTGAACAGAGTAGGTTTTGAGCAGAACGGAGCGATGAAGTTCTGGGGCGGAAGCTTTGTTGCGAATCCATTTGGGTCGTTGATCTATAAAGCTTCCCATGATACAGAAGAGACGACGGTTGTGGAAGTTGATACGGCTGCGACGGATCGATACCGTACGCACTGGCCTTTTATGCGTGACAGAAGAATAGATTCCTATCAACCTATTACGAAGCGATATATTGATGAAGGATAGTATGACTCCTAAACATTCAGGTTATTATTTTCCCGCAGAATTCAGCAGACATGCAGCGACGTGGCTTTCCTGGCCGCATAAAGAGGCTTCATGGCCGGGGAAGATCCAGGCCATCTACCCGCACTACAGCCAGTTTGTAAAGGAGTTGGCCAAGGGCGAAGCTGTTCGCATCAATGTCGTGGATGAGGGCATGAAGGCTTTTGCCATCGGTCATCTCGAGGCCGCCGGTGTGGACATGCAAATGGTATCTTTCTTTTTACACCCGACGAACGATGCATGGTGCAGGGATCATGGGCCTGCTTTTTTGATTAATCCCGCGGCTGCGAAAAAGAAGGTCATCGTCGACTGGAACTACAATGCCTGGGGCAATAAATATCCGCCATTCGATCTGGATGATGTGATACCCACGCTGGTAGGAAAAGCGCTGAATCTGCCGGTGTACTATCCCGGTATTGTGATGGAGGGTGGCTCGGTGGAATTCAACGGCAAGGGAACGCTGCTTACTTCTACCTGCTGTCTGCTCAATCCCAATCGCAACCCTGAATTAGACCAGGAGCGGATCGAGTCCTATTTATGCGATTATTACGGTGTGGAGCAGGTGTTGTGGGTGAAGGAGGGAATTATAGGAGATGATACGGATGGACATATCGACGATACTGTTCGTTTCGTGGATGAGGATACTGTAATTACGGTCATCGAGGAAGATAAACGGGATGAGAATTATGCGTTGCTACAGGAAAATCTCAGCGACCTGAAGAAGATGCGGCTGCTGAGCGGGAAGCAGCTCAATATTGCCGAGCTGCCGATGCCGAAGGCAGTCATCTATGAAGATCAGCGTCTGCCGGCTTCCTATGCGAATTTTTATATAGCCAATGAATCGGTCATCGTGCCGACTTTCCGGTGTGACCGGGATGAGAAGGCGCTGCGGATCATACAGGAATGTTTTCCTGCCCGCCGGGTGGTGGGGATTGATTCGACGGATATTATATGGGGGCTGGGCAGTTTTCATTGTTTGAGCCAACAGGAGCCGGAGGTTTAGGCATCTGGCCGTTGCCAAAACTCTGCGTCGGGTGGCAAAGGAAAGAAAAAAGAGGGCGGATGACTCTGGTTCACCCGCCCCGAAAATTATATGGCGATCGCCATGGTCTATGCGGTGATCGCTACGATCGGCACATGACTATGATAGGCCAGTTTGCTCGTGCTGGTCGTTTTGAAGACATTGGAGAGGAAAGAATGTTTCCGGGGGAAGGTCAGGATCAGGTCGATGTGGTTATCCACTACGAACTGGTTGATCGCTTCCACGAAGTCGAAGAGCCGGATGAAATAGAATTCCGGCTTGTAATCACTCAATTTTGCTTCCAGCTTGGTCCTTTCCGCCTTGTATTCGTCGGTTACCTGGACATAATGTTCATGGTCGACATTGACGATGTGCACGCGGGGTTTGAACAGGTCGAGCACATCCTTGACGGTGTCGATCGGTATGGTATTGTCTATATCCTGAAAATCAGTCAATAACATAACATTTTTTGCAGACTGGGAGTGCGCGTCCGGCGGTACGATAATGACCGGGGCGATGTTTCTTTTGACGATGTTGAGGGTATTACTGCCCATAAAGATCTGGCCCAGGCGGGTGGCACCGGTGATGCCCATGATGATCAGCTGGATATTGTTCTTGACCACATAGGCTTCCAGGGTATCCAGGAACCGGTTGTTCTCTTCTGCCACCAGGGAGATCTTTGCGCTGGTGATAGTGGCGAGCTCGGTCTGGACACTACCCAGCGCCAATTCGACGATGGCTTGTCTGCTGGCGTCCTCTTCTGCGTCTGTACCAAGGGGGCTGCTGTCGGAACCATATTCCAGGGCGTCAAACACATTATAAAGAATGACATGAGCATCGGGCACCAGGTTGGCGAGATGGGCTGCGTAACGGGCAGCATTCTTGGATGCGTCGGAAAAGTCGATTGGAACTATAAAATTATTCATATATGAGCTGTTTGGTCTGTCAGAATAGTAAATATATACAATTGACAACTTTTTTATACGCTCCGGGCACAAAAAAGTTGTTATTAACCAGTTTTCAACAAGGGGCAGGCGGTGGGGATCATTTTGGCAAAGATTACATATTTTAATGTAGGTTTGTCGCTCGACCAAAGTGAATGGGCGCATCCGTGTTGATGCGGGTGCTGCCGGGAAGTTGGAAGGATTATCATAAGTAAATTATATACTGTGCGATTAAAGAGCCTTGAAATAAAGGGATTTAAGAGTTTTGCTGATAAGACCCTTATCAGCTTTGACGAGGGCATTACGGGCATTATCGGACCGAATGGCTGTGGGAAGAGCAATATAATTGACAGTATTCGCTGGGTGATAGGGGAGCAGAAGATCAGTCATCTGCGATCGGAGAACCTGGAGAGTCTGGTATTCAACGGGAGCAAGACCCGTTCTGCATCCGGTCTTGCCGAGGTGAGCCTGACCTTTGAGAATACGAAGAATCTCCTGCCTACGGAATTCAGCACGGTTACGGTCACCCGTAAGTTTTATAAGAGCGGAGAGAGTGAATATCGTCTCAATGACGTCTCCTGCCGGTTGAAGGATATCCAGAACCTGTTTATGGATACGGGTATCAGCACAGACAGCTATGCCATCATCGAGCTGGGGATGGTGGATGATATCATCAAGGATAAGGAGAACAGCCGTCGCCGTATGCTGGAGCAGGCTGCGGGCGTCACCATTTATAAAACCCGGAAGAAAGAGGCGCGGCAGAAGCTGGATGCCACCGAGCAGGATCTGGCCCGTATCGAGGATCTATTGTTCGAGATCAACAACCAGCTGAAAAGCCTGGAGAACCAGGCGAAGAAGGCGGAGAAGTATTTCGAGATCAAGAAGGAGTACCGCGAGCTTAGCATCGAGCTGGCAAAAGCGGCCCTGGAGGGCTTTAATCTTACCTACCGTGAGCTAAACGAAAAAGCCGATACCGAGACGGATAAGAAGATCAGGCTGGAGGCGATGATCGCGCAGGAAGAAGCCGATGTCGAACAGCAGAAGGTCGGTTTTATCGAGAAGGAGCGTGCGTTGCAGTCCATGCAGCATGAGTTCAACGACCTGCTGCAGTCGTTGCGGACGAAGGAGAATGAGAAGAACCTGGCTTCACAGCGGCTGAATTTCCTGAAAGAGAAGGAAAACTCTTTACAGGAGTTTCTGCAAAAAGGAGAGGGGCAGCTTAAAGGACTGGAAGAAAGTATTGTTTTTACCCGTCAGCAGGTTAGCGAAGAGGAGAATAAATTATCTGGTTTGCAGGAGCAGCTGGAATCCCTGAAGGACTCGGTGGATGAGACGCGGAAGGTGTTCGATGAAAAGAGGGTGACGGTCGATGCGCTGCGCAGAGAAAACGCGCAGATCCAGCGTGACCAGTTCGATGCGGAAAAGAAAGTTGCAGTAGCCGATACATCGATACAGAACCTGCAGCGGGGCATTCGCCAGCTGGAAGAGGAGCGGACGGTCCGGGACAGTCAGCTCAAGCAGCTGGAGGAAGAGCGGCAGCTGAAGGAACAGGAGCTGGAATCCAAGCAGGCGGGTTTGCGCCAGTTACAGGATCACCAGGAGCGTACCAAGGAAGCTATCCTTCAGGCTCAGGGGCAGATGGAAGTGCTGCGCCAGCAGCTGGCAGATGAAAGCAGGAAGCTGGATGCAAAGAAGAACGAGCACGACCTGCTCAAGAGCCTGGTCGATTCGATGGAAGGTTATCCTGAGAGCATCAAATTCCTCCACAAGAACAAGGGCTGGAATCATGAGGCGCCGATACTTTCCGATATCATTTATGTAAGGGAAGAGTTCAGAGCAGCGGTGGAGAATGTTCTTGAGCCTTATCTCAACTATTATGTGGTAAATAATTTGCAGGAAGGCATGCAGGCCGTACACCTGCTCGATGATAATAAGAAAGGCAAGGCCAATTTCTTTTTGCTGGACAGGATCAGCGACGGGGGTGTTGTAAATGGTCATACCCAGAACGGGATGATCCCCGCCATGACCGTCATCGAAGTAGATGACAGCTACCGGAAGCTGGCTGAACACTTGCTTGGGAATGTGTTCATTGCCGAGAACGAGGAGGCACTGGAAAACAGCAATGGAGCTGTCGTGCTGGAGAAGAGTGGTAAATATGTAAAAGGAAAATATTCGCTTACCGGAGGCAGTGTCGGTCTTTTTGAAGGAAAGAAGATCGGCCGGGCCAAGAACCTGGAGAAGCTGCAGAAGGAGATCGCTCAGCTGCAAACCACGGTCGGGGACCTGAAGACGGCCATACAGGATAAGCACAATGAATTAGCCGGATACAACGAACAATTGAAAGAGCAGGCTATTCGTCAAACGCAGGATGATATCAACCGGCTGACGAATTTTGTCTTCTCCCTTCAAAATAAGGTAGAGAATCTTCACTCGCAGCAGGATTCCTCCCAGGGCCGGCTGGAAGAGCTACAGCTCAACCTCGAAGAGACCATTGCAGGTATTGAAGATACGCGTAATGCCTGGGCTGAGCTGGTGAGGGTAGTAAGTGAGTTAAAGGAGAAGGCGCAGGTGGCTGAGGAAGATTACCGGTCGGCCGAACATGCGTATAATAGCAGCTCTGCACAGTACAATGAATTTAACCTGCAAGTGACCCGTCAGCATAGCCGGATCAACGGTCTTAAGCAGGAAATGGATTTCAAGAGCAAGCAGTTGACCGATCTTCACAACCAGATCGAAGCCAATGCTTCCCAGCTGAAGCAAACCAACGAAAGCATCAGCGAGAGCGAAGAATTGCTGGGTAATTCAGAAGGTGCGCTGCTGGAGTTGCTGCGTAAGAAAGAGGAAGAGGAAAAGAAATTGAATGAAGCCGATCAGGCTTATTATAACCTGCGTAATGTCCTTGGCGAGCGGGAGACCGAGCTGCGGCACAAGGTGAAGGAAAAGGAAATGCTGGAGCAGATGCTGAGCGGGATCAAGGACCGTCTGAATGAGCTGAAGCTCCAGCTGGCGGGGATGAAAGAACGGCTGAGTGTAGAGTTTCGGATCAACCTGGATGATATTATCGATCAGCCCCGTACGGGCGAGACTCCAGTGGAGGAATTGCAGGAGAAGGCTGACAGGATGAAGAAAAGGCTGGAGAATCTCGGTGAGGTGAATCCTACGGCGATAGAGGCGTTCACGGAAATGAAGAAACGATATGAATTCATCCTCGAGCAGAAGAATGACCTGGTGAGCGCGAAGGATAGTCTGTTGCAGACGATACAGGAAGTAGAGGCTACGGCCAATCAGCAATTCCTGGATACCTTCAATAAGGTGCGGGAGAACTTTCAGCGGGTGTTCAAGTCCTTGTTTACGGAGGAAGATACGGCAGATATGGTGCTGGAGAACCCGGAGAACCTGGCGGAGACGGGCATCGATATCGTCGCCAAGCCCAAGGGGAAACGTCCTTCGTCTATCAGCCAGCTCAGTGGAGGGGAGAAAACACTGACGGCAACGGCTTTGTTATTTTCTATCTACCTGATCAAGCCTGCGCCTTTCTGTATATTGGATGAGGTGGATGCTCCGCTGGATGATGCCAATGTCGGCAAGTTTACCAATATGATCAGGCAGTTCAGCGAGAACTCGCAGTTCATCATTGTTACCCATAATAAAATGACGATGAGCACCGTGGATGTGATCTACGGGGTGACGATGCAGGAGCCTGGGGTGAGTAAGCTGGTGCCGGTGGATTTTAGGGGATTGAATTAGCGCTGAGCGCCCGGGTTTCAGGAATCGCGTGCCGGGGCTAGAGAACCAGTTTTGCGATGCGGCCGCCGGCGCCTGCGAGGAAGATGGTTTTCCCTTTCTTAGCCTTACGACAGACGTGGAAACTGGCGGATGCGATGAACTGCCAGTTCATACCGTTATCATTGGAGAGATCTACTCCGGATGTGCCACAGCAAATGACATTCTTTTCGCCGAAATATTCTACGCAACCCCTATAACCATGGGGAGGAGTTGTGGGGCGGATCCAGGTGGTACCGCCGTCCAAAGTCAGAAAGCAGTTGCCGTCCTGTACAGTATCTTTTGCAAAGTCACCGCCGGTGACAATAATGGTATGTGGGTTTTTTACGGCAACAGAATTTGCGCCGGTGCTGGTGGCGCCCCGGAGCAGGGGTAATTCGATCGCTTTGTCGCGGATGAAGAGACGGGAGCGGAGAGGGCCGCCGCTGACAAAACAAGCTTCTTTTAGATCGAGGGCGCGGACGTTGGTGCCGCTGGTGGCGAAACAGCCTTCGGTGGAGTCGGCTTTTGGCAATTCCATAAAAGGGATCTCGTGCCAGCTGTTGCCACCATCAAAGGTTCTTGCTATAAAGAAACGTCCGTTTATCGGATCGCCGACGACTATGCCGCTGTCGTGATTCCAGAATTCCATTGCATCCATGAACATTCCTTTTGTTGTATTCTCATAGACGAGCTTCCAGGTCTTACCACCATCCGTAGTTTTTAGTATGTCGGCAGGCTCGGCGATGGCCATGATTATCGCTGTATTTTCATCAAACGCTTCGATGTCGCGGAAATCCCTTTTTTCATAACCCGCGACGGTGATCCAGTTCCATGTTTTGCCACTGTCGGTGGATCGGCCAACGGTGCCGCTGCTACCGCTGACCCATACTATTTTGTCGCTGACGGCGCTGAGGCCGCGGAGGGAAACGTGGGGGCCCGTGGTGAGAACCTGGATGCCAGGTGGAGGTGCAAAGGTGTCGGTGGCCGGAGCCTTCGTTTGCTGGGCAATGGCATTGGGCGCCAATGGGGTAAAAAAGCAACACATTAGCAGGATCCGGCCACAAATACGGGTAAAACAGCCAGAGCCAGCCGTCTTTTTAAGGGGATGTTTCATACCTGAAAAATAGCACAATATTGGTATCCTTGAAGCTATGTCTAAAGGTTTAATAAGCCTCTTTTCCTTGTTTATTCCGTTGTGCCTGTGTGCCCAGACCCCGAAAGATATGCTTGTGGCTCCTGCCAGTTCGCTTGAAAGGGATACTGCGGGGCAGCGCGACCTCATCGGAATATTTCTCGATGTCACGAAGATCAAGATCCATCATCCCCGGCCGGAGACGGGGCGGCGGGTTTATTGGACCGTTCTGCCGTTAAGCACTTCCGTTCCGGGCGGAGGAAATGCGCTGATCACGTCTACAACTGCGGGTTTTTACCTGGGTGACCGGAAGGATACTTATTTATCTACGGCTACTTTTTCTCCCAGCTTCAACTTCAGGGGACAATTCAATTTTCCGATCAGGGCAAATGTATGGTCGCCTTCGAATAAGTGGAACTACCAGTTAGATACGCGGTTTTCGATTTACCCTCAGTTCACCTGGGGGCTGGGTGGCAAGCAGCCGGAGAACGATAAGATATTGGTGCGATACAGCTATGCCCGTTTTTATGGGAGTGTATTGAAACGAATAACGCCTTATCTGCTGTTTGGTCCTGGTCTGGATATCGACTACAATCTTCATATACGTCCTGATGTGGACTCTGTGAACATACGGCAGTTCACGAAGTATAATTATGGGACGGCCAATCATTCGAACTCTTTTTCTCAGGGTATCACTTTAAACCTGCTGATCGACACAAGATATAATTCCTTCAATCCTTTGCCGGGAGCTTATTTGAACGTCGTGTTCCGGGAAAATCTAAAGATGTTGGGCAGTAATACCAGCTGGCATTCGTTGTACATCGATGCAAGGAAGTATATCGCCTTTAGCAAAAAAGGGCAGAATATGCTGGGCATCTGGAGTTATTTCTGGACAACGATGTATAGCAATCCGCCATATTTCAACCTGCCTGCTATTGGTACAGAACCTTATCAGCGTAGTGGAAGGGGATTTTATCCGTACCGGTACATGGGCAAATCGCTGTTTTACCTGGAGACGGAGTATAGGAAAGATATTACGAACGACGGACTCTTTGGGTTTGTGCTGTTTGCGAATTTGAATACGGTGACGGAACAGGTGTCACACCAATTTGCTTATATCCATCCGGCCGGCGGCGGCGGTCTTCGGATAAAGTTCAATAAACATTCGGGGTCGAATATCGGGATCGATTATGGAATGAGCAAAGGATATCATGCGATCTACTTCAATTTGGGCGAGACGTTCTAGCGTTTGGCGGGGAGGCGGCTGGGCGAAAACTTCCAGCGCTTCGCGGATTTACGTCTTTGTTGCCCGTTTTTTCACCTCTATTTATGTTTGGCGTCCTTAAGTTGCATGAACTGACATTAGTTCGTAACTTAGTTTTGCCACTTCCCCATTTCTGCCATAAAACGATGCTGCATGAGCCTGGATGAAAACGTAGATAACGATCATATTTTACCGTCATTTAATGCTACAATGTTTGACGATGCGGCTTTTAAACTGTTTTTTAAAAAACACTTTAAAACGCTGTGCGGCTATTGCCAGTATAAGTTCGACTTTGACCAGGATCAGGCCAAGGATATTGTACATACTGGCTTTGTCAAGCTCTGGGAGAACAGGCAGACCATTTCCCCCGAACTTTCTATCAAGGCCTATATTTACGAGATCGTTACCAATCTTTGTCTCGACAGGCTGAAAAACGAAAAGGTGCGGCGCAGGCATATTAAATATGTGCTGGAGAATAAAACGGAAAGCACGCCGGTGAACGATTACGATAGTCTGGATTTCAAAGAATTAGAGGAAATGATCGAAAAGGCTATCGAAGAATTGCCGTCTCAGATGCGAAGGATATTCGAACTGAGCAGGAAAGAAGAGCTGAAGTATGCAGCAATCGCCAGTCAACTGGACATTTCTGTCAAAACGGTGGAAACCCAGATGGGCCGGGCTCTGGCAAAACTGAGGAAAAAGCTGACGGGGCCGGGAAAATATTTTTTTTTCCTGTTGTAAGGGTCTGGTTTCACTTAATCGTATAATTAAATGTACATGAAAGGGAATAGAGAATTAAACGACCTGTTAACATCCTATATATTGGAAGAGCTAAGTGCGGAAGATGAAGCTTTTGTCCTGGAGTATATCCGTTCGGACGAAAGCAACAGGCGGCATTATGAAGAGCTGCGAAAAACCTGGAAGGCAATAACCATCAGGAAGGGGCTGGAGAAGGTGAATGAAGAGGAGGAGTGGAAGTTTTTTGAACAGCGGATAAACCGGGAAAGACAGCAGCTTGTTGCGATCAAAACGGACAAGCCCGATAAGGAGATCGAAGCAGACAGGATCGACGGATCTGAGCAGGGAAGCGATAGAAAGGGAATCCGGAAAGTATTGGTCGCTATTGCCGTTGCGGCGTCTGTACTGGCTGTCGTTGTATTCGGACGAACGCTCTTCGCGGGAAAAGAAAAGAAAAGTGAAACTGTTTCCGTAGCGGTAGTAGCGAAGACAGATGAGATAAAGAGCGAGTTGAAAAAGATCTTTAATACGTCGGGTAAACCTCAAAGGCTGTTGTTGTCGGATGGATCTGAAATTGTTTTGGCCGATAAAAGCGAGATCAGTTATGCCGAACCATTTGCAACGGATAAGAGGGCTATTTTTCTAAAGGGTAAGGCGGATCTCACCGTGGTGCAGGATAAAATGAGGCCTTTTACCGTCTATAGTTTCGATCTTGCTACAACGGTGTTGGGAACTGTTTTTACCGTATCGGCCTTTGAGCATGCAGAGAATATAGTCATACAATTAAAGTCCGGTAAAGTGGTGGTAAAGCCGGTAAAGAAGGGAAGTGTGGGATTGAAACAGGATTATTATTTACTTCCCGGTCAGGAGCTTATCTATAATAACCGGAATTATACGGCCACGCTGCTGGATGGTAACAAGAGAAAAAGCAGGAGCGGGACCAACAGCAGGAACGAAGAGGCGTATACAGATAATCCCAATATCCCTGAGAACAATAAGGGGGCATGGTATATGTTCAATAATGAATCGCTCGAGCAGGTATTCGATCAGCTGAAATTGTTGTTCAATACGGATATCGTGTACTCGAAGAAAGATGTTTATAATTTGTATTTCGCGGGCAGGTTTGATAAATCGGATTCTTTGTACACTATACTGAGTCAAATAGCTTCTGTCAATAATTTAAAAGTTTCCAAAAAGGATAATAAGTACATAGTAGCAAAATAGTTCAATTAACATAACGATTTTTTTCTACACCGGGATGGCCGGATAGAAATTGGTAAGGCTTTTATTCACTACAAAACTGCTGTCATATGAATTTTTTAGGATGTAAATCCAAGGGCTATCTCCATGCCCTTATCTTCCTGATCTCCTTTTTTCAATTTTCCGGTCTGTCCGCTCAGCGTGAGGGCGGCAGCCTTGTAAGAGGAGCGGTTCATACTGCCAACAATGACCCGATGCCAGGAGTCTCGGTCGTTATCAGGAACACGAGAACGAATTTCACCACTGGGACAACGACCGATAGCAGTGGCAACTTCACCTTTTCCCGATTGTCTCCCGGGGGGCCGTACAGCCTCACCTTTTCCATGGTAGGTTATGAGAAACAGACCCTGGGCGGGTACAATATCAAGACGGATGCGACCTTGGCGCTGGTGGTCAAGATGGCGCAGACGGGCAATTCTCTTGACCAGGTGGTCGTCGTCGGGTATGGAACGCAGAAGAAAAAAGACTTGACCGGTTCGGTGGTAGCTGTAAGCGGCAAGGAGGTGAAGGACCTGGGTATATCCCGGATCGACCAGGGGCTGGCCGGACGTGCGCCCGGTGTACAGGTAAAGGCAGCAACGGGACAGCCCGGAGCACCGCCGCAGATCCGAATCCGGGGTATTGGCAGTATTTCAGCAGGGGTTTCGCCTTTGTATGTGGTCGACGGTTTTCCTATAGATAATATACAAACGCTGAACCCGAATGATATCGAGAGCATGGATATCCTGAAGGATGCCTCTGCCACGGCCATCTATGGTTCGCGGGGCGCCAACGGTGTTATCATCATCAATACGAAGAGGGGCAAGGCAGGAAAGCCTGTATTGTCTTTGGATGCCTATTATGGACAGCAAAAGGTATCCAGGATTCCCAAAATGAAAAGTTCTATGGACCAGGCGCAGTGGTTTTTGGATGGCACGCGGAACAGGAACCTCGATTTGGGCAATAGCGTAGCTGGTGATCCTACGAAGTGGGGGACGCCGGTGCCGCAGGTGATCATGGATATTATTTCCGGAAAAAATACGCTGGATCATGAGCCTTTGGATGAGATCCTGGTCAATGCGCCACAGGAGATGGTCTCCCTTTCTGCTTATGGAGGCAACGAGCAGGTAAAATACGGCATCAGCGGGGAATATATGAATCAGGACGGCATTGTTATCAACAGTAAATTTCAGCGTTATTCCCTCCGGGCAAATCTGGATGCCAAGCTGAACGATCGCCTGACTATCAAACTGAACCTGAATCCCTCCTTTACCAACCAGGTTTCGCTGCCTTCTACCGGCGTATGCTGTCTGGGTTCCGGCGTTGTGGCGGCGGCGCTCAATATCGTCAATTACCGCCCTATGACGGATGGGAAGGGCAATTATACCAACTATGATGGTCTGGCAGATCTCGCGGCTGTATATAATCCCCTGGCAGTTGCGCAGATGACAAAGGTCTCCAATAAACTCAACCGCCTATTGGCGAATGTAAGCGCAGACTACAGGATCACCAATGACCTTCATTTTAATGTCCTGGTGGGTGGCAGCTTGTTACAGGCAAAGAGCCGATTGTTCAAACCCCAGGAACCTTATTTCTTTAACGAACTGCCTTTTGGGTCCGACAGCACGGCTCAGGTGACCAACTGGCTCACGGAATATACGCTCAACTATAATAAGAGTTTCGGCAAACATACTATCCAGGCTCTGGGTGGTTATACCGTTCAAAAAGAAAACGGGGAGTGGAATGCCCTTAGCAGCAATAAATTTCCCAACAACCTGGTACCGAGTCTGAGTGCGGTGGGCGGTCTGGTCAATTATGGTACTTCCAGCACCTATGCGTGGTCTCTGCTTTCTTATTTGGCGCGTATCAACTACAACTACGACAGCAAGTATTATTTGACGGCTTCTTTCCGTACGGATGGATCTTCCCGTTTTGGCTCACAGAACAAGTGGGGTAGTTTTCCTTCCGTGGCGCTGGCCTGGCGGTTATCGCAGGAAGAATTTCTCAAGGATATATCGTCTCTTAGTGAGTTGAAGCTGCGGGTGAGTTATGGGCAGACCGGTAATAACAATATAGGCAATTACGACCAGTACGCTACGATCAGCTACGAGAACTATCCTCTGGGGAATGTACCCGTATCGGGTATCGCTCCGGCAAGGATCGCCAATCCGAATCTTACCTGGGAAAAACAGGGGTCGTTCAACGTGGGTGCGGATGCGAGCTTTTTTCAAAGAAGACTCAGCGTAAGCGTGGATCATTTTCAATCGAAGAACACCGATCTGCTACTGAATGTGAATGTGCCTAACAATACCGGTTTTAGTACGGCTTTGCAGAACATAGGTGAGGTCCACAATAAAGGCTGGGAGTTTGTCCTTAGTACAGTGAACCTTACCGGTGCGTTCGAATGGAGTACTGACTTCAACCTTTCTACCTATCGGAATAAAGTGATCAAATTAGGACCCCAGGGTGACCCGATATATTCCGGAAACAACGTGACGATGATCGGGCAGCCGATCGGCATGTTCTATGGTCTTATTACCGATGGCGTTTTCAAGAATGCGGCCGAGCTGGCAAAGGGTCCCATTTTCAACCCGGGAGCGGCAGACCGGTCGCGTGTAGGGGACGTACGATTTAAGGATATCAGCGGTCCTAACGGCAAACCGGACGGGGTGATCAATAATTTCGACCGAACCATCATGGGATCGCCCTATCCCGACTTCTACTATGGTTTGACAAACAGGTTCTCCTACAAGAATATTACGCTCAGCGTGACCATCCAGGGATCCAAAGGCAGCCAGATATATGATTTGGCGCGTGATGGCGGATACAGTGGTAGGGCACGGGTAAGAGGATATGCATTCAGCAATAATTACTGGAAATCCGAGCAGCAGCCGGGCGATGGGATTACGCCAAGACCCAACGATAATCCTACGGGGGGCTTCCGTTTGCCGAGCACCAAGTACCTGGACAACGGAACTTACCTGCGCTTCAACAATATCACGCTGAGCTATGTGCTCCCGCAGTCAGTAGTCAGAAAGGCGCGGCTTAATGGGGTGAGGGTCTATGTGAATGCCACCAATCCTTTCATCATCACAAAAAATACCAATTTCAATCCGGACGTAAGCATGAACGAGAATCCGCTGCAGCCGGGCATCGAGTCCAGCAATTATCCCCTGCCCAAGGGTATCATCGGAGGGATCAACGTGACATTTTAAATGATTCAAAAAAAAGATTATGAAAAAGATACTTGCCATTTTCGTGCTGGTTTCCATTTTTGCTTCCTGTAAGAAGAGCTTTATCACGATAAAGCCGGAATCTACGGCCAGTGTTGATGATGTCTATAAGACCGACAAGGATTTTCACGATGCGGTGGTGGCGATGTATGCCACCCTCCGCAATCAATACCAGGATTTTTGGATATTCGGCGATCTGCGGGCGGATGATTCCTGGCATGCATTGGGGAACGATGCTTTTCTGGTATCCGTAAATACCTTCTCCATGAGCAGCAGCGCCAACCTTATGATCAGCAGCTGGCGGAACTATTATACGATGATCAACCGGGCGAATATGATCCTGTCGAAGATCGAAGGGCTCGATGCACTACCGAATAAGGATCAATACGTGGCAGAGGCCAAATTCATGCGGGCTTTTGCTTACTTCGACATGGTCAGGATATGGGGAGATGTCCCGCTCATCACTAACCCGATCAGTATTGCAGAAGGCTATAAGGCGAAACGGGAAAAAGCAGCTACCATTTATTCCCAGCTTATCATTCCCGATATGCTCGATGCGGAAACGAAACTCCCTGCAAAATATGGGGGCGCTGATGTAGGCCGGCCTACTAAAGGCGCAGCAACCGCGATGCTGGGAAGGATCTATCTGACCATCAAGGATTTTGCCAATGCAGAGACCAAATTGCAGGCAGTTACCACCATGGGATATGCCCTGCTGCCCAACTATAATGATCTTTGGAATTATACAAAGGATGAGCATCATAGCGAATATATCTTCGACGTGGAGTACCAGGACGGTGGTTTGGGTTTGGGAAGCAGCTTCTCCAATAAATTTCTGCCCAAGTCTGCGGGTTCTGCTGCAGATGTTTTTTATGGGCTCAAAGGTGGAGCGGGTGAAATGAATACGCCGACCATCGAGTTTTTCAATGCATTTGATCCGAACGATAAAAGAAAGGATGTTACTGTGGCGAAAGGATACTATGACAATAATGGTGTTTTTAAGGGGTTTCTACAGATCGCCACATTTACAAAAAAATACCTGGCAGCGACCCCTGCGCTGAATGATAGTAAAGTGAACTGGAAAGTGATCCGTTATGGGGATGTATTGCTCATGTATGCGGAGGCATTGAATGAGAATGGAAAGACGGCGCAGGCCATTCCTTATGTCAATCAGATCCGTCAGCGGGCGGGTCTTCCCGATCTGTCCACGGCGATGAGCAAGGACGATGCCCGGACGGCGATCTATAATGAGCGCCGGTTCGAGTTGGGAATGGAAGGTGTGCGCTGGTTTGACCTGGCGAGAACGGGACGTGCGCTGACAGTGATGCAGTCCTTTGGTATGAAGCCTTATCATGCAGTTTGGCCGATCCCGCTCATAGAAATTCAGATCATCAACGATCCTTCGGTATTACCACAGAATGAAGGGTATGATTAAATTAAAATCAATGAAAAAACAATTGAACAATTTTAGATTTATATGGGTCTGTCTGCTGGTGTGTGTATCGGTGCAGACGGTTCGGGGACAGGTAAAGCAGAATGTGGATTATATCGATCCTACTATTGGAAATGTGGCGCCGCTACTCAATACTAACAGGCCGGTGGTGCAGCTGCCGAACCAGATGGTGCGGGTATTCCCGAAACGGCAGGATCATCTGGATATGCAGATCACGGATTTCCCGATGCTCGCGACCAACATCATTACTCCACAGATGGTCTTTGCCATCAAGCCATCCACGGGAGAGGTAAATGACACCGGCTGGTACAGAAGGCTTACCTATGATCATGATTTCGAAGTATCCAAGGCCTGGTATTATTCTGTGCAGCTGACGGATGACAAGATAACCACCGAGTTTACTGCGGGAGAAAAGGTTGGGATTTACCGGTTTCGCTTCCCGGCCGGGATAAAAAAGAATCTTTTGCTTTCTCATTATTATCCTGGCGGAGAATACAGCCTGCAGGACGGGCATGTCGTAACGGGTACCGAACAGGTGAATGACGTCATTCATGCGCAACGCGGGGTAGCTTATCTGTATGGGGTTTTTTCCGGTAACCCGGAAACAGGCACTAAAGATGGAGAAAAGGACTGGGGGCATTATTCCGTGCTGGTGGCGATGCCGAAAACGACCTATATGGATGGGAAACGGGTCTGGGCCAGCTATGGCGCTGCCGCGCCTGCCGTTGTTGAATTCCGGTATGCTATTTCCTTTATCAGCATCGGGCAGGCAAAGAAGAATTATGAGCGGGAATTGATGGGCATAAGTTTTGAGCAATTGGCCGACAAGGGCAAAGCGGCCTGGGGGAAGGTGATCAATCAGATCCAGGTGGAAGGCGGAACGGAAGCGCAGAAACGTAGCTTTTATACCGCTCTTTACCGTTGTTATGCGCGGATGGTCAATATCTCGGAAACGGGCAGCTACTTCAGCGGATATGATAAAAAAGTACATGAAGACAAGCGACCGTTTTATACGGACGATTATTCCTGGGGAAATTATATCGCGCTTCATCCGCTGCGGATGATCCTAAATCCTGCGCTGGAAGGCGATATGATGCAATCGTACGTGCGCATGTATGAGCAGGAAGGCTGGATGCCGGAGTATCCCCGTCATTTTGGCGATCGTCCGGGTATGTTTGCTTTCCATTCATCAGTTATGTTTTTGGATGCCTACCGCAAAGGTATACGCAACTTTGACGTGGCAAAAGCGCTGGAGGGCAATCTTAAAAATGAGGAACAGGCAACCTTACTGCCTTCCCGCAACGGTCCCAAGGGCGCGCTGGAAGAATTCTACTATGCCAACGGGTATTATCCGGCGTTGCATCCCGGAGAAGCAGAAACCGATTCTTTTGCGCTGGCGAAAAGGGGGCAGAAGAGATCTGCAGTAGCCGTCACTTTAGGGGATAGCTATGACAGCTGGGCGGTAAGTGAGCTGGCCAGGGAACTGGGCAAGGATGATATCAATAAGAAGATGGCTCCAAGGGCGAAGAATTATAAGAATCTCTGGTGGGATAAGGTGGGGATGTTCATGCCAAAGGATGCAAAGGGAAATTGGATCGATATCGACCCGATTTTTGACGGTGGTCATGCCGGTCTGGATTATTATAACGAGAACAACGGCTGGAGTTATCTCTGGTATGTGCAACATGATCTAAAGGGACTTCGGGATCTGATGGGCGGCCCTAATCAGATGGAGAAGAAGCTGGACCAGCTTTTCACAGAAGGCGTGATCCGGAGCAAGCCGGAGTTCTGGGAGAAATTCCCCGATCAGACGGGATTGATCGGCAGGCATGGCATGGGCAACCAGGTAACTTTCCATATTCCCTATATCTACAATTATACAAATGCACCCTGGAAGACACAGAAGTATACGCGATTGCTCCTGGATACCTGGTTCAAGGATAATGTCTTTGGTGTTCCGGGTGATGAGGATGGGGGTAGCATGTCTTCTTTTGTGGTCTTTTCGGCGATGGGTTTTTTCCCGATCACACCGGGCATTCCGAAGTATGCGATCACCAGTCCTCTATTTTCAAAGGTGAGCATCGATCTACCTAATGGTAAGAAATTTACGCTGATCGCCAATAAATGCAGCCGGACCAATAAATACATTCAATCGGCCACCTTGAATGGTAAGCCTCTGCATTCGCTGAGCTTTTCGCATGAAGACCTGATGCAGGGCGGTACGCTGGTGCTGGAGATGGGTGAGGGGACGAATGCGAAATGGGAAATTCCTGATTAACACTTACACATTACATTCATGGATATCAAGAAATATTTTTTATTGTCCTTATGGGTAACCTCGTTAGGTGGAGGATTATTTGGTCAGGAAGTTAAATATATAGACCCAACCATTGGGAACGTAGCGCCTTTGCTGAATACCAATCGCCCGGTAGTGCATTTACCCAACCAGGCGGTGCGAGTATTTCCGAGACGGCAGGATCATCTGGATATGCAGATCACGGATTTTCCGATGATGGTCACCAATATCATTACTCCGCAAATGGTTTTTGGCGTGAAGCCATCCGTTGGCGAAGTAACGGATACGGGCTGGTACAGAAGGCTCAATTATGATCATGATTTTGAGGTGACCAGACCCTGGTATTATTCGGTAAAGCTGACAGATGAGAATGTGCTTACGGAGTATACCGCCGGGGAGAAGACCGGCATCTACCGGTTTCATTTTCCTGCGGGTGTACAAAAGAACCTGCTGTTCTCTCATTATTATGAGAATGGGGAATACCAGGTTCAGGGAAAAGTGATCACGGGGACAGAGAAAGTGAATGATGCCATTCATTCGCAGGAGGGACGGGTGTACTTGTATGGTGAGGTTTCGGGTGTCGTTGAAAGCGGCGTGAAGGAAGGAGAAAAGGATTGGGGAAAATACACGGTAGGCGGCCGACAGGAGACGCCTAAGAAAGTTGATGGGCAGCGCGCCTGGTTCAGCTATGCGGCCGGGTCGGGCGCGGTGGTGGAATTCCGTTATGCCATTTCTTTTATCAGCATCGACCAGGCGAAGCAAAACTATGTACGGGAATTGACCGGCCTTAGTTTCGACCAGCTGAAAAATAAAGGCGAGGCGGCCTGGCAAAAAACAATCGGCCGGATAAAAGTAGAAGGCGGCACCGAAGCGCAGCGACGTACTTTTTATACCGCCTTATACCGTTGTTATGCGCGCATGGTGGATATTTCCGAAGGAGGGCGTTATTTCAGCGGGTATGATAAAAAAGTTCATGAAGACAAGCGGCCTTTTTATACGGATGATTACAGCTGGGGAAATTATATTGCCCTGCATCCGCTGCGCCTCATCCTCGATCCGCAGAAAGAAGCCGATATGCTGCAGGCTTATGTCCGTATGTATGAGCAGGATGGCTGGATGCCGGAGTATCCGCGACCTTTCGGCGATCGTCCGGGTATGTTTGCCTTTCATTCGTCTATTCTATTCCTGGATGCGTACCGGAAGGGCGTCAGGAATTTCGATGTCGGAAAGGCCTTTGAAGGTATGCTCAAGAATGAAGAGCAGGCTACGCTATTACCTTTCCGCAATGGTCTCCGGGGGGACCTGGAGAAATTCTATGATAAAAACGGCTACTATCCGGGGTTGCGTCCCGGTGAAGCGGAGACAGACTCCTTTGCTTCACTCAAACGCGGACAGCAGCGTTCGTCGGTGGCTGTTACGCTCGAGGACAGTTATGACAGCTGGGCGGTGAGCGAGCTGGCAAAAGAGCTGGGGAAGGGAGACATTCACGATCGCTATGCTCCAAGGGCGCAGAATTATAAAAAGCTGTGGTGGGATAAATACCAGCTGTTCATGCCAAAGGATGCACAAGGAAACTGGATAGAAATCGATCCCAAATTTGACGGCGGCGCGAATGGGTTTGCATATTATAACGAGAACAACGGCTGGACCTATAAGTGGAATGTACAGCAGGACCTGAAAGGACTGCGGGAGCTAACCGGCGGAGCGGATAAAATGGAGCAACAGCTGGATCAGCTATTCCGGGAGGGGCTGGATCGGGGCAAGCCGGATTTCTGGGCCAAATTCCCCAATGAGACGGGAATGATAGGCGAGATGGGCATGGGCAACCAGGTGAGCTTTTTTATTCCTTACCTGTTCAACTATACCCATGCGCCCTGGAAAACGCAGAAGTATACGCGGCTGATACTGGATACCTGGTTCCAGGATAATATTTTCGGAGTACCGGGTGATGAGGACGGGGGGTCTATGTCGTCCTTTGTGGTCTTTTCCGCTATGGGTTTCTTTCCGTTGGTGCCGGGTATTCCCCGGTATACGATCACCAGTCCTTTGTTTACGAAGGTGACCATCGATCTGTCCAATGGAAAAAGGTTTACGCTTTTGGCAAATAAATCTTCACGAACTAATAAATACATTCAGTCGGCTACGCTGAACGGGAAACCATTGCACTCTCTTTCCTTCTCGCATGAAACCCTTATGAACGGGGGTACCCTCGTGCTGGAAATGGGAGAGGGAACGGATACAAAATGGGATTTGGAGAATTAAAAAAAATACGACTATGAAGTGGACACAAGAGATCGACCCTTTTAATAATATTTATCTCTCAGCGCTTGTTGCGATGGTGCCGATCATTTTCATATTCTGGGCATTGATCATAAAAAAAATGAAAGGCTACAAAGCGAGCCTGCTGACTACGGTCGTTGCCCTGGTGGTAGCGATCGGCGTATATAAAATGCCGGTGCAGCTGGCGCTGTTGTCTACGCTGCACGGGGCGGTATACGGGCTGTTCCCTATTTGCTGGATCATCGTCTCGGCCGTATTTCTTTTTAACCTGACGGTGGAGAGCGGCCAGTTCGAGGTGATAAAACATTTCATGGCATCCATTACTTCGGACAGGCGGATGCAGGCGCTGCTGATAGCTTTTTCCTTTGGCTCCTTCCTGGAAGGTACTGCGGGATTCGGCGCCCCGGTGGCGATAACGGCCGCCATGCTAGTGGGATTGGGGTTCGAGCCCCTTTATGCTGCCGGCATCTGTTTGGTCGCCAACACCGCGCCCGTGGCCTTTGGTGCTATCGGTATCCCTATCAGCGTGGCTTCGCAGGTTTCCGGTATTCCCGAAATGGCTATTTCGCAGATGGTGGGAAGGACCCTGCCTTTTCTCTCCTTACTGGTGCCTTTTTACCTGGTGATCATCATGGCAGGATTTAAAAAAGCAATGGATGTATTGCCGGCTATATTAGTTTCGGGCGGTTCTTTTGCTTTTTTTCAATGGTCGGTCTCCAATTTTCTCGGTCCGGCTTTACCGGATGTGATCGCCGGTCTGGGTTCCATCGTTTGCCTGGTGATCTTTTTGAGATTCCGGAAGATCAAAAAGGTATGGCGTTTCAATCATGAACCGCCGCCGACCATTCCCATCGGATTGTCTTATTCCACGGGGCAGATCGTTCGTGCCTGTTCCCCTTTTATCCTGCTGACCATCATGATCGTCGCCTGGGGGATGAAACCCATTAAACATATGCTGGATGCGGCCGGCCTGGTATCATTTGAGATCCCCGGTTTGCATAATCTCATTAGCGAGGCCAGCGGTAAACAGCTCCCGCATGTGGTTACCTTCAATTTTTTATCTGCGGCGGGAACGGCCATATTTATTTCGGCGCTGATCGCTATCCCGCTGTTGGGCGTGAGCGTGCGGCAGGCTGCGAAAACTTTTAGGACAACGCTGAAACAGATCCGGTTTCCGATTATCACGGTATCGGCGATACTTGGTTTTGCCTACCTGGTGAACGATTCCGGCATCACGATCACCATGGCGCAGGCGCTGGCCGGCACCGGGTTCCTGTTTCCCTTTTTTGCACCGGTGCTGGGATGGCTGGGGGTATTTATCACGGGATCTGATACATCCGCCAACGCCCTTTTCGGTAAACTGCAGGCGGCAACGGCGACTTCGATCGGCGTGGATCCTGTCGTCACGGTGGCTGCGAATGTTTCGGGCGGTGTGGTGGGTAAAATGATCTCGCCGACCTCCATTGCTGTTGCGGCGGCTGCGGGAGGACTGGTAGGAAGAGAGTCAGACTTGTTCCGGTTTACCTTCAAACATAGTTTTATCATGCTGGCCCTGATCTGTTTTATCGTGCTGTTACAGGCCTATGTGTTCAAATGGACTATCCCGGTATACCATGCTATGGATAAGAAAGCTGCATTGGCGGGGATCAACAGATCGGAGGGAATGGTATACCTGCTTGGACTGGCCGCTGTTTTGATCGCTTTGTCAATTTATATCCTCATCAGGGGTGGGAAAAAGATCTTAAAACCGGGTTATGAATAAATATCTGCTACCGCTGCTATTTTTTATAGGAACTAAAGCAACTGCCCAGACTGTCGCCCTTACGCGTTCGCATATATCCCAGCCTGACTTCGAAGTTGGCGCGAGCATTTATCCCTGGGATGTACATGATGAGGGCATCGATGGGATACTCGATAACCTGACCGGCATGGCGGGTGTCAATTCCGTGTACCTTATTGCCGTGATGCATGAAGAACGCCGGCCTTTCAATAGCGACCATTTACCCGGTGATTTTTATTATATCCATAATCCTGCGAGAACGGAATGGCAGGCGGAGGATTCGCGGGTCTATTTCAGCCCGGACATGTCTGCTTACGGGAAGATCAAACCGTTGTTCTCGGCCTTTGACTGGCTGAACAAGACGGATTATCTGAAGATCGTACTGGATAAGGCCCATGCCCGCGGGCTTCGGGCAGGCGTGGAAGTCTCGCATACGTATATCCCGGTATCCGTACTGAATGAACACCCGGAATACAAACAGCGAAATATCAACGACAAGCCGTTGGACAGGCCTTGTCCCAATAACCCCGATGTGCGGGAATACCTGCAGGCGTTGTACGGCGATCTTGCGCGGCATTATGATGTGGATTATATTCAAACCTGTATGCTGCTGTTCACGCGGTCCGATGATCCCCGGGACGGCACGTGTTTTTGTGCGGCCTGTAAGAAAAAGGCCAGGGAGATGGGTTTTGACCTGGAAGCGGCCCGAACCATTTTAAAGGATAATCCCTATGCGCAACCGCAGCTCGGTGAGTGGCTGGCGTTTCGGAAAGCCTGTACGACGGAGATCTATAAACTGGTGACTGATCGTCTTCACCAGGAAAACCCGGCTATCGATTTCCGTCTGAATGATCTGAATGATCGTTCGTCGGGGCTTGTGTTGGAAGACCTGAAAGATAATATCAACTCTGTACATTTATCCACCCATACCGAACAAAACGGGTACCAGCGTACCGACAGGCAGTCAAGGATCGCTACCACCTTGTATTATATGGGGAAAGACAAACGGGTCATCGCGGGGGTGCCGGCCCGTTTGCTGAGCACGCCGGCGCTGGTGCAATCTGGTATAAAGATATCGGTGGATGCCGGTGCAAAGGGCGTCGGCATAAAACATTATGACGGCGCTGCCTATTCGCTTTTACGGGCGTTCCGGAACGGACTTAGCCAGGCAGGCGTAGCCGGTTTTCAGGCGGTGCTGGGTGTGGAAGCGGAAGACATGCAGCTTAGCGGCTATCAGCCCAGTGTTTTCCTCAATGAACATGGGATACAGACTACGGGCACCGGGACCGCTATCGCCTATTTTGATCAGCCGACCGGGGCCTATGATCTCATCGTTTCCTATGCAGACGAAAAGGGTGGTCGGGGAAGTTTATCGGTATGGGTAGACGGCCGGCAGAAACTAAAATGGGAGCTGTCTGAGGATGTCGGCTGCTGGAGAAGGAAGAAGATAGCCGGCGTAAACATCAAAAAAGGGGCAGCCATCAAGATCGTCGGAGTGGCGGATGGCGGGGAGTCGGCGCGGGTCGATTTTATAGAATTCGTAAAATCAATACAACATGAAAAATAAACGGATCGGATGGATCGGTACCGGGCTGATGGGGTTTCCCATGGTGGGCCATCTCTTGAAGGCAGGCTATCCAGTAAATATCTATAACCGTACGAAGAGTAAGGCCGATGACCTGATCGGTATGGGCTGTACCTGGTACGATACACCGGCAGCGCTGGCGAAAAATTCAGACGTCGTTGTGACCATGATCGGTGTGCCCAGAGATGTAGAAGAATGCTATTTTGGCGCAGCGGGGATCTTTGACGGGTTGAAAAGCGGGACGATACTGATCGATATGACCACTACGCAGCCAAGTCTTGCCATAC
>Ga0193716_1000095_pt1 | contig 52678 bp, 41 predicted proteins | sample U2c1metaG_FD_145901 | JGI IMG/M metagenome (GOLD analysis project Ga0193716, IMG submission 145901) | Soil microbial communities from a riparian zone of the East river system, Colorado, United States - U2c1 | ecosystem: Environmental > Terrestrial > Soil > Riparian zone | place: USA: East River...
CGTACTGTTGTTTCCATTCTTTCAAAGATCTTTTCGGCCTTTCCTCCGACCCTTTTCAAACCCTCGTTTGATTGGGAGTGCAAAGGTAAGGGCCTTTATCAAATCATCAAAAACTTTTTGCTGTTTTTTGAAACTTTCTTTCTCAGAAAACAGCAACCAATATTTTGAAGAACTGTTAATTTTTTAGAGCGGACGGCAAAGATACGACGAGTATTTTTATCACCAAATTTTTCTTCACTTATTTCGAAACTTTCGTTCCTACTTCTCTCACTCATTTTCTCTTGTTAACCGCACACTACATGTAAAGAACTGATCCGAATTTGATTCATCTTCTGTCAACACCCGCACATTTTTCATCTTCTATTCCTCCGTCCTGCGAGCCGTTTATTTCAAATCGGGACGCAAAGATAAGCAGTTGTACATCGCCGCCAAATCTTTTTTGAATTAATTATTTTAGCAAATAAAGAAATGCAGCGCCAGCAAAGGTTTCAGCAAAATAAAAAAATTCTCCTGCTGTTCGGCTACCTAACTAGTGGAGTCTGGTTCCTGTTAACATACTCACAACGTGTCAATACCTATGGTACTAACAGGAAAGTATACCTGATAAAGAAAAAGCCCGTGACCCGGAGTAGAAAAATCAGCCAGCTGATTGTCCCTTTTATATAGAATGGCTTCGAAATCCTCCACACTAAGCTTGCCCCTGCCCACCTGCAACATAGTGCCCACCAAACCACGCACCATTCCACGCAAAAAACGATTCGCTTTTACATGATATACCAGACAACCTCCCTCCTCACCCCAATAACTTTCATGTATAGTACAAAGAAAGGTCTTCACCTGACTGTTCCGCTTGGCAAAACTGGTAAAATCCCGGAACCTGGCGATAACATCGGCAGCCCCCTTCATCTTTTCCATATCAAGCGTATAAGGAAAGAAATAAGCCCGGTCAGCCAAAAAAGGGTCCTTCTCCCGATAAACATAATACCGGTACTCCCGGCCAATCGCATCAAAACGGCAATGCGCATCCCCAGCCACAGGATATACCCCCCTCAAAGCAATGTCCGGCGGAAGAATCGCATTAATGTTATACAAAACTCGGTTTTCGATAACTCCTTCATAATCAAAGTGAAAAAAATTCTGGTTGGCGTGGACGCCCCCATCAGTCCGGGAAGAGCCCGTCAACATAATAGTCGTGCGAAAAAAGACGGCAAGCGCCTTTTCTACCTCCCTCTGAATAGATGCAGCATTGTCCTGGATCTGAAATCCACTGTAATTAGTGCCTTTATAAGCAAGTTCCAGGAAGTATCTCGGCATGGTAATGTTATTGATGCTCCGTCATGACACGGAATTTACTGCTATAGACCGGATCGGCCAGGAGACCGGAAAGCTCACGAAACTGGTCATCAGAGCAGAAAGGATAAGCCGCCTCAAAGAAACGGAACTTAGCCGCATCTGTGGTAAAAACCTCACAGAGAGCCCGTATCTGGCGGGTGGAAAAACAACGGGTCTTAAAAACCTTCCGGGCAGCCAGGATCCGATCTTCATCCTTCGTGCCTTCCAATAGTTTAACCCTCAGCTTATCAACATCATAGTCTGTGGCATAGTTATGACAATCCGAGTTGACAAAAGGAAGTGACGACCTGGTAACCGACGACTTACGGGGAGAATCCACAGGACGGGGCCGCAAGACTTCATTTGCCGGTATACCCGCGGCCGGACGGGAAGGGTTGTTCTGCCCCTGACCAACTATCGGACTATCCGGATTGGGACCATGACCCCGGGGAACAACCACCCGACTCGTGTCAACTGGACGGGTCTGCTTTTGCCCCCCCTTTGCCACAGCCGGCGTGTCGACCGGAATAAATATAATGATGGTATCCGCCTTTTTACCGGTGGAATGATCTGCAAAAGCCAGCCGGACCGAGCGCGCCAGCTTCCGCTCGCTTAGTTTTACTACAGGAGGCCGATAGAGAGATTTGACAAGCGCCCGGGTATCAGATTTTGGATTGGCCGGTAACCCTGCAGCAGAATTAACAGTCGTTGCCGTATCCGGGTTGGCTGCCGAAGGAACTGGCGGATTGGAGACAAGGACACCGGCAGAATTTACAGCCGAAGAATCAACAGGTCTTGCCGAATCACCAGCCCTTGCCAAAGTATCTACGGGTTTCATTTTCACCGGACCGTTGATGAGACCCCTGCCTAGCGAATCAGCGACAGGCGCTCCGGATACCCCGGCTGCAGAGTCGGCCGTTGGAGACATCACCGCGACAGCACTGTCCATAAGCACCTGCTCCATAGCGTAAGTATTGTACAAAACAGAAGTATCATGTACTACTCCGGCCATCAAACGGGAAAAAGCATCGTCCTTTTTAATGCCAGCCGACCGGACTTCCTCTGCCCCTCCCAATGGCGATTCAGGCGTTCTCGCTTCCCCGGTCTGCCCATCATATAAACTCAACCCTCTTTCGCCCTGATCCTTTAGCCCGAATTCCTGGTCTTTCCGATGAATATTTAGCGTATACCGCTGTTCGAGGGTCGGCTGCCCCGGCAGACCAATCGTCAGAGTGTAAGTGGTGTCTTTTAATTGCGAAAGAATAAGATGCCCCACGGGAGAGGAGCTATAAACCTGACTGCCCAGGCGAACATAAAAAGGTAGCCTATTGTCAGCCTGAATTAACACAAAGTAATCTTGCGCGTAGTTACTGCCCGCCATCAAAATCAAAACGATTACCAAACCGAACTTTGACATACTGCAAATTAAGGAAAACTCTAGTGAACAGATTAAGCGGAGGATACATTTATTGATTAGTTGCCATACAATAGGACTCCCAAATCCCGGGCAGGCCGGCTAAAGCCCCGTAAAACTACCTTTTATCCAAATTTGTATTTCGTTAACCGGGTCAACTATTATCTTTATTCCCTGAAAAATAATAATATGAATGTGATCCAGTCAAAACTTACACTACCTGTTCAAAGGCCGGTGCTTCGAAAACGCGCCAAGGCCCTGTTATTGTTATCGGGATTGTTTTCCTGTGCGCTAATTCTACACGCCCAGGAACAACAGTCCGGGGATGAAGCCTGGAAAAAACAGTACCGCGCCACGGCTACAAAATACAACGATCTGATTAACACAAAGTTAGAAGTCAAGTTTGACTACGATAAGTCTTATATGTATGGAAAGGAATGGGTGACGATCAAACCACATTTCTATCCTACCGATTCACTTTCGCTGGATGCCAAAGGAATGGACCTGCATACGGTAGCGATTGTCAAAAACGGGAAAAATGTTCCGCTCAAATACGATTATGATGGAATGATCCTTCGGGTACACCTCGACAGGACATATAAGTATACTGAGAAGTATACCTTATATATCGATTATACCTCCAAGCCGAATGATCTGAAAGTACACATGGGCAGCGCAGCCATCACGGATGCAAAGGGGCTCTACTTCATTAACCCAAAGGGAGAGGACAAGGATAAGCCAACTCAGATCTGGACACAGGGCGAGACAGAGGCCAACTCGGTATGGTTCCCGACAATCGATAAACCCAACCAGAAGACAACGGAAGAAATAACCATGACCGTGCCTGCAAAATATGTAACCCTGTCCAACGGCCTGTTAGTAAGCCAAAAAGTAAATGGGGACGGCACAAGAACTGACCATTGGAAAATGGACCTCCCTCATGCCCCCTACCTTTTCTTCATGGGCGTAGGAGATTTTGCCATAGTGAAAGATTCCTATAAAGGCAAGGAAGTTAGCTATTATGTCGAAAAAGAATATGCCCCGGTTGCGCGCCGCATCTTCGGACACACGCCGGAGATGATTGCCTTTTATTCCCGCATTACCGGTATTGACTTTCCCTGGCAAAAATACTCGCAAATAGTTGGTAGGGATTACGTCAGCGGAGCCATGGAAAATACAACAAGTACCTTACATGGCGACGCTGCACAGCAAGACGCCCGCCAATTGACCGATGGCAATGATTGGGAAGACGTAATAGCGCATGAGCTGTTTCATCAGTGGTTCGGAGATCTCGTGACTACCGAAAGCTGGAGTAACATTACAATAAACGAATCTTTTGCCGATTATAGCGAGACCTTATGGAACGAATACAAATATGGAAAGGATGCAGGGGACGCAGTTAATTACACAGGCATCCAGAGCTATCTGCAACAACCGGAAAGCGCAGAGAAGAACCTGGTTCGCTTCTACTATGCCGATAAGGAAGATGTGTTCGACCAGGTAAGTTATCCCAAGGGTGGGCGCATCCTGAATATGTTACGTCATTATGTCGGAGACAGCGCCTTCTTCAAGTCATTAAACCTCTATTTGACAACCAATAAGTTCAAGTCTGCAGAAGCACAGAATCTAAGATTGGCCTTTGAAGAAGTGACAGGTGAAGATCTCAACTGGTATTGGAACCAATGGTATTACGGAAGCGGCCATCCAAAGTTGACCATCGATTATGTCTATGATGACGCTGCAAAAAAAGTTCAGGTTATCGTAAATCAAACCCAGGAGACAGGAAAAATATTCCGCCTGCCAATTGCTATCGACCTATATAATGGAGCTGCAAAAGCACGTCATAAGGTATTTATCGAGAATAAAACGGATACCTTCACATTTGATTACAACAGCAGCCGGCCCGATCTGGTGAATGTAGACGGAGAGAAGATTCTGCTTTGCGAAAAAAAGGATAATAAAACACTCGAAAATTACCTGCACCAATATAAATATGCAGGCGGTTATGTAGACAGACGGGAAACAGTCGAGTTCTGCAGCAAACACCAGGATGATCCCAAAGCAGTGGACCTGATGAAGACCGCGCTGAAAGACAAATACTATCGCATTCGGACGTACGCGCTGGGAAAGCTCGATCTGAAGAAAGAAACGATCAGAACGACTTTCGAACCACTCATAGCAGAGATTGCAGAACATGATGACAGCCGGATCGTCAAAGCCAAGGCTATCGATATCCTGGGCAATTTCGAAAATCCCGCTTACAAGAACTTGTTCCTGAAGGCAACATCTGATTCATCCTATTCGGTAGCAGGTAATGCACTGGAAGCTTTGTCCGGGCTTGACAGCGTCCAGGCGCTTGCGCTGGCCAAGAAGATGCAGCAGTCGCCGGCCAAAGGCGAGCTTTCTGCAGCCATTTCAGCAGTAATGATTAAAGCAGGCGGAGAAAACGATTTCGACGCAATTGCCAACAACTTTGAGAAGATGCCGACCAGCCAGAATAAGTTTGAGATGGTATTGCCTTTTACTAATATGCTGACAAAAGTGAAGAATACCGAAAAATTCAAACGCGGCGTCGATCTGTTGATACAGTTCAAGGAAGCGATACCACAGGCCTATCGAAAACAAACAGACGCTTATTTCGATAATGCATTGAATGGAGTAGCTGCCCAAAAGCAAGCTGGAGGCTTGCAGGATCAGGCTGAATATATCAAAACAAAAGTGAGCGGAAATAAAAAAGGATTCTAATGCGTAAATGAAAAGGCCCGGTCTCCCGGGCCTTTTTAATCTTTTTTACCAGCTGCCGCCTGCGCCGCCGCCACCACTATCCCCACCCCCAAAGCCGCCAAATCCACCACCACCGCTGTCGCCACCGGACCAACCCCCTCCTCCGCCGCCACCACTATCGCTAAAGCCACGGCCAATCATCGTTCCGATCATAAAAGGCAAAATACCGCTTCCGCGATAAAGACCACCTCCTCCCCCACCCCCGCCACGATTACGGCTGATGAAGACGATGATCAGGATGAATATAAATGCAAAAAGGCCGATAATATTACCACTGCTACCCCGGCCATGTCTTTCTTTTTTTGCATACCCTGCCGGAGCCTTATACTCTCCGGCTGCTGCCTTTATCAACGCATCGGCTGCAAACTTGAAGCCCCGGTAGTAATTGTCCTGGTCGGTACCCCTGAAGTTTGGGACGATCTCATTGTCTATAATGGATTTCGCGGTAATGTCCGGGATGGCGCCTTCCAGGCCAAGCCCGGTTTGTATATAGACTTTACGGTCGTGTATATCGGCCAGGACCAGGACTCCATTATTAGTTTTCTTATTACCAATGCCCCAGGTCCTGAATATTTTCAGCGCATATTCTTCGATAGCGTTGTCGCCTATGTCCGGAACAGTGACAATAGCGATCTGCACCGAAGTGCTGTCGTCATAGTCGACTAATTTGCGCTCGAGAGAAGCCACCTGATCTCCAGTCATAACATGAGCAAAGTCGTTGACAAGTCGGGGCGGATCGGGCCTGGCCGGTACATCCTGCGCCCGAAGGAGGGTCGCCGGCAACAGGAAAAATAGAGCCAGTATAGAAAGGAATTTGTTCATTGCTTTATTTTCCAAATTCAATATCGTCGGGCAATTCATTTTCATCGTTTTCACGGTTATAAGGAAAATGCTGGTATAAAACTTCCCCGATGCCGGCCACCACCCCGGCTATTCCGCCGGCATAGTCGGCCTTGTTGAAATGGGAAAGAATAGTCCGCACCTGCTGCGCCCAAAAGGCCGGTCCGACTTTCTCATGGATGCCTTTGTCGCCAAACAAGGCCAGTTGACGGTCACGCAGCGCTACATAAACAAGTACTCCATTGCGGGCAGCCGTCTTTTCCATTTTCAGGTTGGCAAATAGTTCGGTCGCCCTGTCCAACGGGTCTACAAAACGGCAGCGACTTTCCACAAACACCCGGATCTCGCCGCTGGTACGTCGCTCGGCCGCCCGTATGGCAGCTACTATCTGCTTTTGCTCGGCTGGATTGAGTAAAGGCTTGCGGGAAAAAAATGGAATAAACATGATTACTCAGGAGGATAAAGACGGCGGCCGACTCTTTAATCGAAGTCGGCCGCCGGGTAGTTATTTGATATCGAAATGTATCTCGGGGGCGTTTTCACTACCGGGATCCGACTTATAGTAAGGCTTTTCACGGTAGCCAAAGATGCCGGCGAAGATATTATTCGGGAACCGTTTTACCTTCAGGTTATACTCCTGCACAGCAGCATTGAAATCACGACGGGCGACATTGATCCTGTTTTCCGTTCCACTGATATCGGTCTGGAAGTTTTGGAATTGTTGCGTCGTCTTAAGATCGGGATAGGCCTCAGCTACAGCCATCAGCCGGCTGAATGATCCCTGCAGTTGGCCCTGCGCCTGCTGATAACGGGCAAGGGAAGCAGAGTCATTGACATCCACCTGTACTTTTGTTGCATTCGCACGGGCATTAATAACTTCCTTTAAAGTAGACTTTTCAAAATTGGCAGAACCTTCGATGACCTTAATAACACTATTGTATAGGTCCGTCCGCCGCTGATAATTGGTTTCTACATTACTCCAGGCTGTCTTGACATTTTGGTCCACCTGTATCAGTCCATTGTAGCTGTTACAGCCGCAACCTCCCAGGAACAGGATAAGAACCCCTATAACAATCAAGGTCAATTTACTCGTACTCATTATTTTAGATTTTAGGTTAACGGGGTAAAATTAACATTTTTGGACTCCCGGAAAACTAATTTTAGGCCGAAAGGCCCTGTTTGTCATTTAACATGGGCAAAAGCGTCGGCAAGCTGCCTGATCCTGCCGGTAGAAAGACTTTCATTACCGGCAGCTATGACTATACGGTACCGAAAGCTAACCGACTGCCCTTTTTCCAGGCGATAACCAAGGGCCTGTTTGCCATTACTGAATATTTTCTGTCCCAGGGGGTTGGCAGCAAACAGACCATAGCCCCGTGCATGCCAGTACGTCGGATAACCGGGATTGCCGGGATGGTCAATAAGAACAACACTAAGCGTATCATTTTGTTTTTTACCATAAAGCAGACACCAGGTGCCTCGGGTACCCCATGCACTATCGCCTTTTTTCCCTTCGCTCGTAAGATAGGTACCATTGATGTCGGGAGTATTGCCGGCAGCCACCTTTGTGATATTGCCTTTGTCGTCGACAAATTCACCCGGCGTGCCGGAGGGTATTTGCAGCTCTTTGGTGACGCGCAGGCCCAGCATGCCATCTTTGGCATCAGGGAAGTTGACATCGATGTTGGCCCGCAGCGTGGTGTAGCGATCGATAACGCGTTCGGCACGGGTGGCGCTAAAGACATAAGTGGTCAGCTCCGTCAGAAGGACATTCTGTTTCTGATCGGTCCACTGAGCTGAATATTTAAGACTGCCCTTGCCTGCCACGAGGATACTGTCAGTGCGTATCCAGCCATACTGACTTTTTTTACCGGCCGCTATAGCATACGAATTATTCCAAAAGTCGAGACCGTTGACATTCTCATAATTAAACCAGAGACCAAGATGATGGGGATGATCTACAGGCTCGCCCGGGCGGGGAGCTATCGGAAAACCACGCGTAATGAGCTGGCCATCGGGCGCATATATGGGATATAAAACGGGCTTTTCCAGGGTATCAGGATAAAGAAACGTAGTGAAAGGCGCGCCATCAACAGTAATGGTTACAGTGCGATGATCACGGTCGGCAGTGACGCCAATGGGTAGAGCCTGCGGGAAAGCCCGAATAGATGTAAATAATACCAGGGTTACCATTGCCGCCCGGCAACGTTTTCGTAAATAATAAGGTCTGGAATTGATCATATAACGTGCATTTTCATAGTAAGATAACCTAAATTAGTACATTTATCTTTTATAAACACACTTGCATATGACAACAACCCGCAGGGATTTTATCCGCAAAAGCTCCATGGCTGGCATGGCCACTTATATGGGCTCATTAGGCCTTAGCGCCAGTAGTTATCGAAGGATCATCGGTGCTAACGACCGTGTGCGAGTAGGAGTGGTAGGATTTTCCGATCGTCACCGGAATGACCATATTCCGGCTTTCTTAAAATCCAGCCAGGAGATGAACTTTGACATTATCGCGGTTTCAGACATTTGGAAAAAAAGACGCGAAGAAGGGAAGGATTTCCTGGCGCAGCGTTTCGGTCATTCCATTCAGGCTTGTGCCAACAATGATGAACTCTATAATATAAAGGAGGTAGATGCAGTAATGATCAGCACTGCCGACTTTCAGCACGCCTGGCACACGATCGAAGCCGTGAAAGCAGGCCGCGATACCTATACGGAGAAACCGCTGGCGGAAACAATGGAAGATGCCCGGGCAGTGTTAAAGGCAGTAAAAGATTCGGGAAAGATCGTACAGATAGGTTCTCAACGGCGCAGCGGAGCTAACTATCAGGCAGCTGCCGAATTTATCCAGTCCGGGAAGTTCGGACCGATAGTCATGGTAGAACTCACCTGGAACGTAAATCAGCCAGGACGCTGGCGCCGGCCCGCGCTCGTAGCCCAGTTGCGGGAGGAAGATACAGACTGGAAAAGATTCCTGATCAACCGGCCTCATGAGCCATTCGATGCCCGCAAACACCTTGAGTTTCGGCTCTTCTGGCCCTATTCTTCAGGCCTCCCGGGGCAATGGATGAGCCATCAGATAGATACCGTACACTGGTTTTCCAATTTGCCTCACCCGCGTTCGGTCTCGGCCAATGGGGGCATTTATGCATGGAAGGATGGCCGCAAGAATGCAGATACTATGACAGCAGTGTTCGACTATGGTCCCTTAGACGACCATTCCACCGGATTCCAGGTAACCTTCACTTCACGCCAGACAAACTCTGCGGGAGAAACAAAAGAGATTTATTATTCGAATGGCGGAACATTAAATTTGGACACTAACAAAATATCTCCTGTTGGCGGATTGACGGAAAAATATGCAGGGGCAATGGGAATGCATGCGAATGAGTTATCAGAGATTTCGCTGAAGGAGCTGGGAGAAAAGATCTCTACAGATGCAAGTACAGGTGGAGATCCGCTGACTTCATCACACGTGCGCAATTGGATGGAATGCGTCCGAAGCAGGAAACAGCCGCACGCACCGATCGAAGCAGGCTACAAACATTCAATTGCAGTGATCATGGCGAATGCAGCGTACAGAACGGGAGAAAGAGTCACCTTCGACGAGAAAACCCAGGAAGTAATGGCCGGAGGCAAGATCTTTAAATACTAAACGCATTAATGAAAGCTCTGGTAATTACAGACAAGAATACACCCCTCATAGTTCAGGAAATAGCCGACCTGAAGGCCGGACCGGGAGAAGCCATTGTCAGGATCCATGCCGCTTCGCTGAATCATCGGGATGTATGGATCCAAAAGGGGCAATACGCAGGCTTGAAGTATCCGATTGTCCCCGGGTCAGATGGGGCAGGGGTAGTGGTGGAAGCTGTGCAGGACCAAAATACTGCAATCCGGACAGATTGGATAGGCAAGGAAGTGATCATTAACCCTTCGCTGCAATGGGGCCAGGCCTCAGCCTACCAGGACCCGAAATCTTTTCGTATTCTGGGCCTGCCGGATAATGGGACTTTCGCCCAATATGTAAAAGTGCCAGTTGGCAATCTCGTTGCAAAGCCGGACTTTTTGTCTTTTGAAGAAGCCGCGGCATTACCGCTGGCAGGGGTTACGGCCTACAGGGCTTCAATGACCAGGGCGCAGGTGCAGGCCGGTGAAAAAGTATTGATTACCGGCATTGGCGGGGGAGTCGCATTATTTGCTTTTCAATTCGCACTCGCTGCAGGGGCGCTGATCTATGTTACTTCAGGCAGTGATGAGAAACTCGATAAGGCCATGGCTATGGGCGCAACAGCGGCTGTCAATTATAAAAAGGCAGATTGGGTCCAAAGACTGCGTGACCTGGCCGGAGGTTTTGACGTAACGATAGACGGTGCAGGAGGAGATGGGATCAACGATCTGCTCGACCTGGCCGTTCCTGGTGGTAGAGTTGTGCTGTATGGTGCCACAAGGGGGAATCCTTCGAACCTGGTAGCCCGTCGTATTTTTTGGAAACAGCTGAATGTGCTGGGTTCGACCATGGGAAGCCCGGATGATTTTGAGGCAATGGCTGGATTCATAAAAAAGCACACACTCCGCCCAGTGGTCGACAGGATCTTTGAATTTGAGGAAGGAGAGGCCGCCTTCCGATGGATGGAAGGAGAAAAACAGTTTGGAAAGATCGTGGTAAAAGTATAGCCCGATGGTCGCCAGCCCCATCGGGCTATCTCTTTAATATTATGATCGCTTATGCCTTCACAGCAGCAATGCCGGGCAACTCTTTTCCTTCGAAATATTCGAGCAGCGCGCCGCCACCGGTAGAAACGTAGCTAACCTTATCGGCATACCCGAACTGATTGACGGCCGCTACAGAATCTCCGCCGCCTACAAGAGAAAAGGCCCCTTTTTCAGTAGACTCGGCCACAGCCTTCGCAATGGCCTTTGTACCATGTTGAAACTTGGCCATTTCAAAGACACCCATCGGCCCGTTCCAGAGAATGGTCTTCGACATGCGAATCACGTTGGCAAATTGCTCGCATGCATTCTCGCCAATATCCAGTCCCATCCAGCCATCGGGAATATTGTTGCTGGGCGCTGTAGAGTCATTGGCATTGGCATCGAATTTATCGGCAATGGTAGAATCGGAAGGTAGATGTATACGGACACCTTTTGCTTCTGCTTTCTTCAGGAGCTCACGAGCCGTATCAAGACGATCGTCTTCGCAAAGGGAAGTACCGATCTTTCCACCTTCGGCTTTTATAAAGGTATAAGCCATACCACCGCCAATGATAATATCAGTAGCGCGTTCGAGCAGGTTTTCGATAATGAGTATCTTATCGGAGACTTTTGCGCCGCCGATAATAGCAGTGAAGGGCTTCTCAGACTTGTGTAATACCTTTTCCGCACTGCTGACTTCGTTCTCCATCAAAAGTCCGAACATCTTTTTCGCTCCCGGGAAAAACTGTGCGATGACAGCAGTGGAAGCATGTGCCCGGTGAGCGGTGCCGAATGCATCATTGACATATACGTCGCCCAGCTTACCCAGCTTCTCAGCAAAGCCCTTGTCGCCCTTTTCTTCTTCCTTATAAAAACGTAAGTTTTCCAACAGCAGCACTTCCCCGGGACGCAGCATTTTTGAAGTAAGGACAGCCTGTTCGCCTATACTGTCATTGGCAAAAAGGACAGGGACGTTTGCCTGGCCGGGAGTGTTCAGCAGCTCCTGCAGATGAGGAACAAGGTGTTTTAGCGAATATTTCTCCGTCGGGCCATCTTTTGGCCGCCCCAGATGGCTCATCAGGATGACGCTGCCACCATCGGCGAGGATCTTTTTAACGGTAGGAATGGCTGCCCGCATGCGGGTATCGTCGGTAATCTCAAACTTATCGTTGAGCGGAACATTGAAATCCACCCGGATAAGGGCTTTTTCATTAGCAAAGCTGTGCTGGCTGAATTGGCTCATAGAAATATTATAAGCTGGTATAAAAAGATCCCGGTCTGTCACTTGACAGACCGGGCTTATAATGCAATCTTATTTGGAGATCAATTTGGCAAAGTAGTGCAGACTGCGAACGAGCTGGCTTACATAGCTCATTTCGTTGTCATACCAGCTGACAGTCTTGACCAGCTGCTGGTCTCCATTGGAGATGACGCGTGTTTGAGTAGCATCGTACAGCGAACCGTAACGAATACCGATGATGTCGCTGCTCACAATCTCGTCTTCGGTGTAACCAAAGCTTTCGTTGGCGGCGGCCTTCATAGCGGCATTGACTTCTTCGAGGGTAACTTTCGTCTTCAGAACAGTAACCAACTCGGTGAGGGAGCCCGTAAGGGTCGGAACACGTTGAGCACCACCATCCAGTTTACCTTTCAGGCTAGGCAATACCAGGCCAATGGCTTTGGCTGCACCAGTACTGTTGGGTACAATGTTTACAGCTGCAGCGCGCGCACGGCGAAGATCGCCTTTGGGGTGCGGAGCATCCTGTGTATTCTGGTCATTGGTATAGGCGTGGATCGTCGTCATGAGACCAGTCACGATGCCATATTTCTCTTCCAGCACCTGGGCCATTGGAGCCAGGCAGTTGGTAGTACAGGATGCACAGCTGATGATCGTTTCGGTGCCATCCAGGATATTATGGTTAACGTTGAACACGATCGTTTTGAGGTCGCCAGTAGCAGGAGCCGAGATAACAACGCGTTTTGCGCCTGCAGTGAGGTGAGCAGCAGCTTTGTCCTTATCGGTGAAAAAGCCGGTACATTCCAGAACAACATCTACATCATGCTGTTTCCAGGGAATTTCGGCAGGACTCTTCTGGGCATATATCTTAACCTCTTTGCCATTTACGACAATTGAGTTTTCAGTAGATTTAACGTCTTCCTCGAAACGGCCCTGTGCGCTGTCATACTTCAGCAGGTGAGCCAACACCTTGGGACTGGTCAAATCATTAATCGCCACTACTTCGATCCCTTCCAAACCGTGAATCTGGCGGTAAGCCAAACGCCCGATCCGGCCAAATCCATTGATAGCAACTTTTACTGTGCTCATAACGAATGTTTTGAATTTAAAATTTTGAGGAAGCGAAGTTACATTATTGCCTGCTTACGATTATGTAAATTTTTGGATATCAATTCAAAACAACGCCTAATTTTCTTAAATCCAGAGGGTTGGCCAGGCGGAATTTCGGTTGGAGATAATAGGGCAGAACACCTCCGGAGCATGCTAAATATTGCTAACGTGGTAGAAAAGGCCAAAAGTGAACAAGGCACAGGGCATGGCGCGACAGAGGCACAGGGATGACAGGTCAGAAGCTCAGGGAAAGACAGACAGAGACATCTGACCCGGATGCCGCAAGCCGGAATACGGTCCCAAAGGGTTTCAGCGCAACCGATAAAAAATTGAGAACTAAGGATGTAAAAAAATTTGGCAGATTTTCATCTTGCCTATATCTTTGCACTCCTTTCGCGGAAAACTGCGAAGGACAGCTCTAAAAAATGGCGCGTTGGTCAATCGGTTAAGACGCCTCCCTTTCACGGAGGAATGAGGGGTTCGATTCCCCTACGCGCTACCAAATGCAACAGCAAGCCCCAACTTAAAGTCGGGGCTTTTTTTATTTCCATTTATCAAATATTATCGCTTTGAGACGCAAACAGGTCAGACATGTCTCTTGACTGGGAAGACCGGCCTTTGGAATCCCGATACAAAATGCTTACGAGCTTGCCGAACAACTGAGCTGTCGCGAAGGCATCCCCCAGCGCCGTATGACGTCCCTGCACAGTTATTCCAAAATAATCGAATGCGTCCTGCGAGGCCGTGAGTTTTCTTTTGATTTTGCCAGTCAGATACAAATAAAAAAGAATGGACGACGTATCTACATAGCGATGGGAAAACCGCCGTTGAAAGTCATAGCCATTTCGGGTAAGAAAAGCATTCAGGAAGTTTACATCAAAATTGATGTTGTGACCACCCAAAATTATTTTTTCATCCCTGGAAAAATGAATATCCAGGAACTGATCCAACTGCTGCAGCACAAGGACAGGTGATACAGCCTTCTTTTTGTGTTCACTGAGGTTGATACCATTAATCTCAAGCGCCTTTTCCGTTACGTTGAGCACTCCATCATTGACAAGTATTTCTATCGACGCCCTGACCTCCAGCTCTTTCCATACGACGAGAGCAAGGGACAGCAAACTATGGCTTGCAGGATCGATGCCCCCGGTCTCAGTATCGATGAAAAGTATCTTATCAGCTTTCATTCAGCTTCTTCTTATTCAAAAAATAAAACAAAGACATCAACCGCTCGTCTCCATAGAGTGTCCAGTACCTCTTAAATTTCACATGAAAAGTAAACCATAAAATAGCCGGTGAAACAAGGATAAGCGTAGAAATTTCATGGGATGCAGGAGCAATAAATATGCCTGCCACCTTAAAAAAATAGATATAATAAAGTGTTGTAAAAAGGAAGATTAGCGATAGCGATCTGTACAAATTATACTTTGCCAGAAAGAATGGGCCGAGTGTCTTTATGTTCTCCTGGTTGCTGATGACTCCTGAGATCTTAGTGATCGAACGGTCATCATCCGGGTAATCAATGGAAAGACGGGTGTTCAGCTTGTCCAAACAATTCTGTTTTAAAACCGCATCATTCTTGAAATGATGAGGGGGACTAAAGGTGAAGATATATTCAATCAAGGTCCTGAATGGTTTGAAAAGCTCTCTAAGCTGCAAGTATGCTTTTGATGAGGACTGACGGAATATCCGGTTCCTGAGGCCGGCATAAACCCTGACTACCGGTTTATTTAGTCCTTCATCGAAGATGGCCGCCAGGAATTCATATTTTAATCTCGAAAACACCTTTACAGTATGCCCCATCAGGTAAGCCAAAATGGTGGAAATCGTCAACGCCGACTTTGGATAGCTCGTCCAATATATTTTTAAAATATTCGAGATCGTTTTCAACGCCGATAATATCACCGACTTGTCAACAGCTCCCGGTGGCACGTTGGCCATGTCGACAAACAGGCAAGGCGATAAGAGGATCAATAAAAAAATAGCCCCGGGTAGTATCAACCCCAGTATGTCGAAAAGAAAGTTTTCCAGTTTGGAGAAGAAATCATTCATCCGCCGGTAGATTTAATGGTCCGGCAAGAAAAATACAGAATCTTCAAACACGCTGAGCCGGCAAGCATTCTGAACTTTTGCACTAACTATTAACTGTCCATTGCCTTCAGCAACACAAATAGTTGATTATCAAATTAAATCATTCCATTTTCAGGCTTTTTACCGGGTTGGAAACAGCAGCTCTTATCGCCTGGAAACTGATCGTTACCAAAGTGATCACAACAGCTGCCAGGGCCGCGAGTATAAAGACCAAAGGCCCGATGCTTATCCGGTATTCATATTTCAGCAGCCATTCCTGGAGAAAATACATGGCGACCGGAGAAGCAATCACACAGCTTATGAGAACGAGGACGATAAAGTCTTTTGAAAGCAGGAACCAAACCTGGGATACAGACGCTCCCAATACCTTACGGATGCCAATCTCTTTTGTGCGCTGCTCAGCCATATGTGCAGCAAGCCCAAAAAGACCCAGACAGGAGATGAGTATGGCCAGAGTAGCAAACAGACCCTCTAATTTACCGATGAGATTTTCCAGACTGAACTTCGACGCATAGCTGTCATCGACGAATTTATATAAATAGGGATAGGAGGGATTGTATTTTCCGAATATCGGGGCCAGCCGGGAAATCGCAGTCTTTGTATTTACACGCGCCGCCAGACGATAGGTGATGATATTTCCCCAGCCCGGATCATAGATAAAAATAGTCGGTGCTGCCTGCGAAAAAGGAGAGGCCATCAGCGAATTTTTTACTATGCCGATAACTTTTACCCGCTGGGGGACGTCGTGCCAGGTAATCACCTGGTTAAGCGGATCTTTATACCTCATCCTTGTCACAGCTGCCTCGTTGAGTATTACATTGAGGGAGTCGGCAGCAAGGTTGCCTGTCCAGTTGCTCCCTATTTTAAGCTGCATACCCATTGTTTTGAAATAGTCCGCATCACTGATTGCTACGGTAGCGAGGTCTAAAGATTCACCCGCTTGCTTGCCTTGCCAGTCATCTATCCGCTGCGAAGCCCAGATGTCCGTGGCCGGGCTGGATGATTTGGTTACAGAGGAGACCAGGCCGCTGCTCAAAAGCTCGTCTTTAAAGGCATTGTAGTTTTTCTTCAGATCTCCGCTGGCATCCGTCATCATCAGCCGGTCTGCGTCATACCCCAGTGGTCTGTCTTTGGCATTCTGGATCTGCTGGTAAATGATAATAGTGCTTATGATCAGCGCAATGGAGCAGGAGAATTGCAACACCACCAGAACCTTTCTCGATAATGTCGCCGATCGGCCAGCCTGGATGGCGCCCTTCAGCACTTTTACGGGGTGAAAAGAAGAAAGATAAAATGCAGGTCTGCTACCAGCAAGCAGGCCGGTAAATACAACATAGCCGATCATAACTCCCCAGAAAACAGCATTTGTCCACGGAATAACAACCTTTGTTTTAGTCAGCGTATTGAAAGCCGGCAGGACCGACATAGTAATTATAAGTGAAAAAATAAAAGCAATAAACGTGATCGCAAGGGATTCGATCAGAAATTGAAATATGAGGTCTTTCCGCTGCGAGCCGATCGCTTTTCTTACCCCTACTTCCCTGGCCCGCCGTTCTGATCTAGCGGTAGAAAGATTCATGAAGTTGATACAGGCAATGAATAGAACAAGAAAGCCTATAATGCTAAACATTTTCACATAATCGATAAACCCGCCGGCAGCAATCCCATTTCTAAAATCCGAATATAAATGCCAATCTCTGAGAGGATGAAGGAAAGCCTTCGATTGATATAACTTGTAATCCGTGGGATTGTATTTTTCCAGTAGCCTGCTTAATGCCGGCGCTACCTGGGCATAAGACACACCCGGTTGCAGGGCCACAAAGGTCTGCCAGGAACTGTTCCGCCAATTGGTGAGGTTGCGGCTTACCCAATCATAATTCTGAAGAGAGTAGCTAAAAGGAATGATAAAGCTAAACTGAAAGCTGGAATTACCCGGAGGGTCCTTCAACACACCGGTTACCTTCGCATTGTAGTCGTTGTCGATCCGGATCATCCTGCCCACCGGGTCCTCATCACCAAACAGAGCTTTTGCAGTCGACTGGGTAAGTACGATCGACCCTGGGTCCTTTAAAACGGAAGATGCATTACCACTTATAAGCGGAAACTGAAATATATTAAGAAAGTCTTCACCTGTCTCCCCTCCGCGCAAATAAACCTTTTTGTCACCGACCATAAGCGATCGGGAGTTAAACCAGTCCGTTTGCACTATATATTTTATCCCCGGCACATCGTTTTTGATAGCTGCGGCTAATGGTAAGGGTGTAAATTGTTGTGCCCCTATGCCCCCATTGGTAGTTGTCCGTATCCAAACCTGGTAAGCCTGCTGATATCCGGGCAGGAACCGATCGTAAGAATACTGATAATATACCCATAGACCGATAAGAAGAGAAACGGTCATTCCTATAGCCAGTCCAAGAATATTCAAGGCACTATGCACCTTGTTGTGGACAAGGTTACGCCAGGCAGTTTTGAAATAATTTTTAAGCATAGTTCTGGGTTTACATAATTTTTGTTTTTACTTTACCCCGGGCAATAGAACGCACCAATTATGCCTCTTTTACATACAGATAATAACCAATATATTACGTATGAATTGTGCAGTTATACTGTTCGGTTTTGATACGAAGAGTGTACAGTTCCGTGGAAAACAATTAATTAACAGTTGCGGATAGAAAATAAATTCTAATCCCCGGTTTTATAGGTGTATCTTACTTTCTTATCTTTCGGCTATCTATAATTAATTGATCTGCCGTCGCTAAAAGCCATTATCATTTTATGAAGAAGCAACTAAAGGTTGGGGTTATCGATCTAGTATGCAAAGGTCCAACGAACACATTATGGGGAAAGATTATGTTTCCCAACCTGGCGAGTATCATGCCCCAGGTAATAGCAAGTTGGTGCGAACAGGAAGGACATAAAGTTACCATGCTATGCTACACAGGACGGGAAAATTTTGACAAGGAACTCCCCGAAGACGTCGACGTCGTATTTATCAGCTCATTTACACAGGCCGCTCTGCTGGCTTATTCCCTAAGTAATTATTTCCGGACCAGGGGCGTAGTAACGGTACTGGGCGGTCCCCATGCAAGGTGTTATCCGGACGATGCTATCCGTTATTTCGATTATGTATTGGGCTTTACAAATCAAACAACTATTGCAGAAGTTTTATATGAATGCGCTCCACATCCACGGGAAGGCAGGTATCTTACCACCGGCAAACAACCGGTACAATTGCCCGGGGTGAAGGAACGCTGGAAGTTTATTGAAGCTACCTTAAAAAAGGCGCCCTTACTAAAGATGGTTCCCATGATCGGCAGTATGGGATGTCCCTATACCTGTCCATTCTGTATAGATTCTACCGTACCTTATCAGCCGATGGATTTTCATTATATGAAGGAAGACCTCCGGTTTCTCCTCACCAAGTTCAAGGAACCGATGGTGGCCTGGCATGACCCGAACTTCGGTGTCAGGTTTGAAGAAAATATGGAAGCGATCGCCTCCGCCGATCCTGGGAAGAGGATTCGTTCGATAGCAGAAAGCAGTCTTTCCATTCTTACCGACAAACACCTACCCATCTTTAAGCAAAACGGTTTTACCGCCCTGTTGCCCGGAGTAGAGACCTGGTATGAATTGGGCAATAAGTCACGGACGGCTCAGACAAAAGGGGAAGAAAAGGTAAAGCAGGTGGCCGAACATGTAAACAAAGTATTGGAATATGTCCCATACGTTCAGACCAATTTCGTATTGGGCCTGGACAGCGATTCCGGCTCCGAGCCCTTCGAGCTGACCAAACGATTTATCGATCTTTCCCCAGCAGCATTCCCCGGCTATTCCTTACTGACGGCCTTTGGCGAGGCAGCACCGCTAAACCTGGGCTATCAGAAAGAAAAAAGGGTGTTGCCTTTCCCATTCCATTTCCTCAATAATCACCTGGCGATGAACATAAAGCCCAGGAATTACGAGTGGGTGGATTTTTATGACAAAGTCATAGATCTTACAGAGTACTCTTTCTCTCCAAGAGCATTATTCCGGAGATTCAACGCTTCCACGAACGGGACTACAAAGTGGATGAACCTGATGCGTGCAGTTTCATCGGAAGGATATGGCCGGATACGCTATTTCAAACAGGTACGGGAACGACTGGTTAATGACAGATCCTTCAGAGCTTATTTCGAGGGCGAAACAACCGAACTGCCCGAATTTTACACAAACATCGTAAAAAAAGACCTTGGCCAGTGGTACGACTGGTTGCCGGAAGGTGCTCTCCAACATGATCAAAACGCCTACCTGCACAAACAGGCAGTCAGCAAGAAGGTCGTTATGGGATAAATATGATAGAATTTTATCATACCAGGTCGGTAAGATAGCAAAAACCGGGTTTTCCAGGGGCTGAATGGTTGGTATTTTTGTTGTACAAAAGCAATCTATTATGCAAACGCAACAAGAAATAAATTACCAGCGGATAGCCGGGGCGATCGCATTCTACAAACAAAATTTTAAGCTGCAGCCTTCGCTGGATGAGGTAGCGGAACATATTCACCTCAGCCCCTACCACTTCCAACGCATGTTTAAGGAATGGGCCGGCGTTACGCCAAAACAGTTCCTGCAATACCTGACGTTGGAACATGCTAAGGAAATGTTGAAGAAAGAAACAGGCGCCACTTTGTTCGACGCAGCATTTGAAGCGGGTCTCTCAGGCACCGGGCGATTGCACGATCTGTTTATAAAGATCGAAGGCATGACACCAGGTGAATACAAAAATGGCGGGGAAGAGCTGGGCATCAATTACCGGTTTGCTCAAAGTCCTTTTGGCCTGCTGCTCGTAGCGTCGACACATAAGGGAATCTGTTATATGGCGTTTGCCGACGAAGGAAAAGACGCTGAACTCAAGACACTCCGGGAGAAATTTCCCAATGCCAGCTTTTATGATTGCGCTGACGAACTGCAGGAGAAAGCCCTGTCCATTTTCAGCCGTGACTGGAATAAGCCTGCGGAAATCAAACTACACCTGAAAGCAACCGATTTCCAGATAAAAGTATGGGAGACGCTGCTAAAGGTGCCCATGGGAGAGCTGACTACCTATTCCGGGCTTGCCGGCAAGCTACAGCAGCCGCAGGCAGCACGCGCGGTAGGCTCAGCAGTCGGCAGTAATCCTGTTGCCTTTCTTATTCCCTGTCACCGGGTGATAAAATCCGATGGACAGATAGGAGAATATCATTGGGGAAATACACGAAAAAATGCCATGATCGGCTGGGAGGCCACCCAGGTATATGCTCCAGCCGAGAACTAAAGCCGGCGATCTACTCCGACCGAAGGCTCTTGACCGGGTTGGACATCGCCGCCCGAATGGACTGCCAGCTGACGGTTACAACCGCAATCAGTAGGGCAAGTATCCCGGACAAGACAAAAACGCTCCAGCCAATCGCGATGTGGTAACCATATCCCAGTAGCCATTTATTCATAACAAACCAGGCAACTGGAGCCGCTATCAAAAAAGCTAGAAGGACGAGCCACACAAAATCTTTGGCAAGCAGAGTGGTGATGCTGGTGACGCTGGCCCCAAGCACCTTTCTGACGCCGATCTCCCGGATACGGTTCTCCGCCATATAAGTCGCCAGGGCAAAGAGTCCCAGGCAGGAAATAAAGATCGTAAGACCCGCAAATAGAGCCGAGAGTTTTGCCGTCTGCTGCTCCTCCCTGAATTTATTGGCATACGATTCATCAGTAAAGACGTATTCAAAGGGATAACGCGGATTATACTGTCTGAAGATTTTTTCGGCTTTTTCAAGGTTAGCAGAGGTAGAGTTGGCCGGATTGAATTTGATATGGATGACGTGCCCGTACAATTTCGGCCCGGCGATGACCATGGGTGCTATATCCCGGGAGAAGGGGGACTCCAGGATAAAGTCCTTTACTACCCCTACAACATGCCAGGACTCTTCTTTTCCTCGGCTAAGCGTCATGCCGACCGGGTTTTTCAGCCGCATTGTTTTTACGGCCGCTTCGTTGAGTAATACAGCTGTGCTGTCGGTCGGATATTTATAGATATCGATGTCTCGTCCGGAGATCAGGGTGGCGCCCATGGTCCTGGTGAAATTGGCATCGACGGTAAAGCTGATAAAATCCACCTTTTTATCCTGTTCGGTACTCCCATCCCAGCTATATCCCCAGCCATCACTCCAATGTTTGGTGATAGGGCCGCCGGTTTTGCTGACGGACATTGCGGTCCCGCTGTTGATCAGATCACTTTTTAAAAGCTGATAATGTTTGATCAAGTCTCCCTGGGCGAATGTATATACGAGATTATGACGATCATAACCGGCATCCCTATTCTGACCATATTGTATTTGCCGTTGTATGATCAGTGTACAAATGATAAGGAGGATTGCGAAAGAAAACTGAAGGACCACTAGCACCTTCCGGGTGGAAACCAGCGCGTCGGCATTTTTGAAGGTTCCTTTCAGCACTTTTACCGGTTGGAACGACGAGAGGTAAAAAGCAGGATAGCTGCCGGCCAACAGACCGGTGAATAATACAAATCCGGCGGAGAAAAGCCATAAGACAGGATTACGATAGTCGATAACCAACTGCTTGCCGACCAGCAGGTTGAAGCCGTCAAGGCTAAGGGACGCCAATATCATCGCAACGATAAAAGCGAGCCCGGAGATAAGAATGCTCTCACCAACGAACTGAGCGATAAGAAATCCTCTATACGCCCCGACGACCTTACGGACACCTACTTCCCGCGCACGTTTCTCGCTGCGGGCAGTGCTGAGATTCATAAAGTTGATACACGCGATGAGCAATATGAAACCAGCAATAATGCCAAAGAGGTGGACCGTTTTGATCTTGTCGCCGACAAGAATACCATTCTCGGATTTGGAGTAGAGGTGATTACGAGCCATTGGCTGTGTAAAGACTTCAGTTGTTTCCCGCCCTTTGGAGTGATTGATGGTTATTTTTTTCACCTGTTGGTCGAAGCTTGCTGAAGAAACACCCGGTTTCAGCAGGACATAAGTATAAACATGATTGTTTCCCCAGGAGTCGTTATCTCTTTCCCAACCCAGCCGGATGCTGAAGCTCCAGGGTAGAAGATAGTCAAAAGTGAAAGAGGTATTCGGCGGCAGGTCTTTAAGAACACCCGTAACAACAAAATCAGCAGTGCTATCGATACGCACGATCTTGCCCATCGCTTCTTCTGCCCCAAAGAGGCGCTTCGCCATTTTTTCGGTAAGCACTATATTATTAGGGCCATTCATCGCGCGGGAGACCTCGCCTTTCAGCATTAGGAACTGAAAGATCCTCAGGAAGCCGCTGTCACAGAAGGCCCCCTGGCTATTGATGCGTTTTTCTCCAACCGTAGTAAGGAAAGTGACATTATAATACCGGGCAAAATCTTCTACGCCAGCATAGTCTTTTTTGAGGGTGGGACCCAGAGGAGTGGGTGTATTGTTCCAGGCCCAAAGACCATTGTCAAATTTGTCCCGGTTGTACATCAGATAGATGCGATCGGTCTTGGGATAAAACCGGTCATAAGAAAGCTCATTTTGTATCCACAGCAGGATAAGAAGGGCGCTGGCCATACCGATGGCAAGGCCAGTGATGTTGATGATGGAAAAGCCTTTATTCCGCAGAAGATTGCGGACAGCAATTTTCAGATAATTCTTGAGCATACCGGTTTGGCTACGAATAAAATGCCAGATTCATACAAAGTTGATAGACAAACATTTGCACGCTAACCCTGTGGTCCGAAGTGTTCGGGTTCGGACAGATAATGTACGGTTTATTTAATCAGTTCGAAGGACACGGACAGGGTTGGTCAGGGCCGCCTGCACAGCCTGGAAACCCACAGTGCCGGCCGCAATGATGACAGAAAGAAGACCTGTAAGGCCGAACATCCACCAGGAGAGGTTGATATGATAGGGAATTTCTTCCAGCCATTGGCTCATGAACCACCACGCGACAGGAGAAGCAATCACAAAGGCAATGATGACCAGGACGAGGAAGTCTTTTGATAATAGGGTAATAAGCCGCATAATTGAGGCACCCAGGATCTTCCGAACGCCCACTTCGCGGAGACGGGATTCAGCCATATAAGCTGAAAGACCAAACAATCCCAGACAGGAGATAAAAATGGCCATTCCGGCGAAAAGCGCTGCAAGAGTACCGATATGCTCATCTCCTGCCAGTTTTGCCGTATCATATTTGTCGGCAAAGAAATATTCGAATGGATAGTTGGGATTGTAGCGTTTGAAAATGGCGCCTAGCTTAGCAATATTCTCAGAGGTATTATTGTGCGGGTCTAATTTAAAGGTGATGGTTCCAAACCAGCTGTTAGGCCCTTGTTGCCTGTTGGGGCCCTGGATCACAACAGGATGAATGCTGTTGAACAGGGAACCGGTGACAAAATCCTTTATCACACCGACGACATGCCAGGTGCCAGCATCATTTCGAAGAACCTGGCCAAGGGGATCGGCAAACCCCATTTGGCGGACGGTCATTTCCGTCAACAGCACCGCATTCGAATCGCTGGGATATTTTTCGATGTCGATGTCCCGGCCGGCGATCAAATGCAACCCCATTGTTTTTACAAAAGTTCTGTCGGTCCGGTATTCGATGACTTTAAGTTGTTGTTGTTCTCCCTTACCCTGCCATTTGTAGCCTTCATTGGTCGACCAAATCTCGGTTATCGGTGAATTACTACGGGTAATATCTACCACGGTTCCGCTATTGAGTAGATCGCGGCGGATAAGATCATAGTTCTTTTTTATGTCCCCCTTCATATAGACAAAGGCTAGGTTATTCTTATCATAACCCGAATTCCGGTTGGCGGCATAAATGAATTCCCGGTAGATCACGATCGTGCAAATAATAAATGTAATAGCAAAAGTGAACTGAAAAACTACCAATATGCGTCTTGGCGTTACCAATGCATGTATTGTTTTAAAATGACCACGTAGTATATTGATCGGTCGAAAAGCGGAAAGATAAAAGGCCGGGTAACTACCCGCCAGCAGGCCGGTAAAGATGATAAATGCTGTCCCCGACAACCAAATAAAGGGTTGCCATAGGGAATGACCAGTTGGGTCATGATCAGTTGGTTAAACCAGGGAAGGGTTATGATCACAATGACAAGTGCAAGGACTCCGGCCAGACAGGCAATGAGCAGCGATTCCCCAAGAAATCTCCCTATCAGCGACCCCCTACCCGCTCCTACCACCTTTCGGATACCAACTTCACGGGCCCGCCTGATGCTGCGCGCCGTACTGAGATTCATATAATTGATACAGGCAATAAGCAGGATAAAGCCGGCGATAATGGCAAGCATCCTGACAAAATTGATCTCGCCGCCCGTCGCTTCGCCATTTACGAAATTGGAATACAAACGCCATTTGCTCATAGGGTGCAGAAATACCTCAGCTTTTGTCTCCGGCGCGTGCGAACGGATAAGCGTTCGTAAGCTGATATTGGCAATGGTTTCCGTAATCCCCGGTCTTAACAGCACATAAGTATCGATCGTACTTTTTTGCCATTCCGGAATATTCCAGCCTATTTCGCTGGTATAAGCCCACGGGATCAGGTAATCGAACTGGAACTGAGTATTGGGAGGCAGGTCCTTCAGGACGCCGGTGACCGTAAAACCGGCCACGCTATCAACGCGAACGGTCTGCCCTAAAGGGTCCGTTCTTCCAAAAAGTTTTTTAGCCAGCGACTCAGTGATGACAACCGAATGCGGTTTTTGCAGAGCAGTTTCTGTATTGCCTTTTAGCAACGGAAAGCTGAAGAGGCGGAAGAAACCGGGATCGGTAAGAAAGCCCTGGGGAGCCAGATGTTGGTCGCCTGTGGAAAAGATAAATGCCCCTACCCAGTTCATCCTGACGACCTCTTCCACTTCATGCCGGTAATTAGCCTGGATCACCGGCCCCATGACCATGGGCGTCCTGCTATAACATTCAATTTGCCCATTGAAGACTGAACGGCTGAATACCCGGTAGACGCGCTCACGGTTTTTGTGAAACTGGTCAAAAGTAAGTTCGTTATGGATCCAAAGCAACAGGACAATGGCGCTGGCCAGTCCAATGGCAAGGCCTGAAATATTGATGGCTGAGAACCCCTTGTTACGGCGGAGGCTGCGCCAGGCTATTTTAAAGTAATTATCCAGCAGGTCCACATTATGGGTAATACGGGAAGCCAGGCTTTGGCGGGACTGCGCCGGTTCGGGGGCCATAATAGACGAAACGGTAGCGGTCGGTAAAACCCTGTCGCTGGCAGATTGGGTAGTATCCTGTCCCAACTGTACTAAGTCTTTCAGCGCCATCCGGGTAAGATGACGACTAAAAGCATCTTCCGTTTCTGTTTGGTCTTTTGCTGATTGGGATCTCCAAAGGTCTGAAAGCAGCTGAAACGAATAGGTCATTTCAGGATGTTGCTGCTGCAATAGCTCCAATTCTTTTATCTCCTCCTCCGTGGCTTCACCCGAAAGTTTGCGGGCCATCAGGTGCCATATACGGTCCTTTTCTTTCATATGCGCGGAGGCGGCTGTTTATTTCTGTAGCAAGATAGTCAAAGTTTTCGTCCTGCGGTATAGGAGAAAGATCAAGGCCAAGGTGAACTTCAAAGCTAACAGCATCACTTTGGATTTTTAATTCGTGCCTGCCGGGATAGAGCAGATCAAGCCTGCGCCGTACATTTTTCAGCCCGATGCCGCTGTTATGGAAGACGGTATCGGGAGTGCCGGACGATCTGCTATTGGAAACGAAAAAGTTTAGCCGATGACGATCGACTTTTAGCCTGATAGTTATCCAGTTAGGAAGCCCGGGTTCTTTTGAAACATGCTTAAAGGCATTTTCGACAAAGGTCATCAACATAAAAGGAGCAATGCACAATTCATCTCCTGGATAATCATCTAACTCCAGAGATACCCGCACATTGTCGTTTTGCCTGAGTTTTTCCAGCTCGATACAGTTCTTCAGGTAATTGATCTCTTTACTTAAAACTATCCGGGGAACATTGCATTCATATAACTGATAACGCAAAAGATCGGAAAACCTGGCCAGCGACCCGGAAGCGGTATCAGGCTTTTTATGGATAAGGAAGAATATTGAATTGATGGTGTTAAAAAGAAAGTGAGGATTGAATTGCTGCTTAAGAAAATTGAGCTCGGTTTCCAATTGCTCTTTCTCGAGCAGTTGCTGGCGTCTCTGGGTTTGGATCCACACCCTGGTCATTTTGACGCAAAGGCTAAAAGTCAGGCCCGCAAATACCGCAGGCATCGCATTGCCAAAGAAGTAATAGCTGCAAAGACCCGGTCCATACAATTTAGAGACTGTACTGCGAGCCAGAAAAGCCGTGATATAATATCCGGAAACAATACAGAGCGACGCCCCAAATAAAGTCCCGGTCAGCGCGAAAATGTAATCACGGAATCTACCTTTTTCAAGATACCGGGGAATGAGAACATATAAGTTGAACCAAACAGCCAGCAGCAGTATTGGAATATAAAAAAGTAACTTTAGAATCAACGGAGACATCTTCCAATTTACGCCTATTTCCTGCGTGAAAAACCAGCTTATTTGAACGGATATTATTTATTGATAAGCCGTCGGCCTGAGTATATGAAAGGTAATCAGCAATTATCTGCACCCGGTGAGCATTCCCGTTTTTTTAATTTTCCCGGGACTTGTTTCTTAGCAGCATGAAAAACATATTTTTTTCCTTTTGCTTCCTCTGCCTTTTGTTCAAAACATGGGGGCAGAAGGTAGACACCAGCCAGCTTAAGACCATAATCGTCCGGGGAGCGAAGCCTTTGTTCCAGCAACAGATCAATGGCACAGTAGTTAATGTGGGGAACAGCATTCTTACAAAAGGAAGCTCCGTCCTCGAGGTTTTAGAGCGTAGTCCGGGAGTCGTCATCGATCGAAGAAGCAATGCCATATCGCTGAACGGGAAGAATGGAGTGCTGGTCCTGGTCAACGGCAAGCAGCTACGAATGTCTATGGACCAGTTGGTCGACCTGCTGAACGCCATGCCGGCAGATAATATCGAGAAAATAGAGTTGCTAACCAGCCCATCTGCGAACTACGATGCAGACGGGAATGCAGGAATGATCAACATCATCTTAAAGAAGGACAGGAAAAAAGGAACAAATGGCTCTCTTTCCGTCGCCGGCGGATATGGCTACAGGGAAAAAGGATCAGCTAGTCTGAACCTGGCACATAATTCCCGATACATCGATGTTTATGGCTCATATTCTTTTTCCCATGATCGGTCGGCTATGGACTGGCATGCCAAATCTACACAGGACCTTCCCCTGATCGGAGGTGCAACCTATGCGGATTTTTTAAGTGTTATCAAACCTGTCTCCAATTCGCATAATGCCACCTTAGGTTTTGATGTCCGGCTGAACCCCAGGACTACCGTCGGCAGCAATGTCAGCTATAACAACAGCCGGGTGGCGGTTGCGACGCATAATCTGGGTACATTTATTGTCCTGCCCGATTCACTGCTTTATTTGGATGCGACTATCAATGGGGTCAACCACTGGAAAAACTGGATGGTCTCTTTTTATGCAGAAAGAAAGATCAGGGAAGGAGAACGGATCAACCTTGACGTGGATCTTCTGGATTATAAAAATAATAATCCAACTGATGCCCTCAGCTCTTTTGTCAACGCCAAAGGCGAGCAGGCCGGGACAAATGACACGCTTTCCTCACCTCATCAAAAGGGTGCATCGGACACCAGAATACGGGTGGTGGTAGGCAAATTTGATTATACAAAACAATTGAGCTGGAAATTAAGGATGGAAGCCGGTGTCAAAGGAACTTATACCAATACTTCAAGTGTATCCGGCATAGAAAGCCTCCTGGGTGACACATGGGTGAGCAGGAAAGGAACCTCCAATAATATGGTTATGAAGGAGGGCATTGGCGCGGCTTATGTCTCTTTCAATGCTGAGCTTAGCCCCTCGACAAACCTTGTTGCAGGCCTTCGGTATGAGTATTCGGATACACGCATGGACAATCCGGAAAAACAACAGCTCATCACGGGGCGAAAGCTGGGCAAACTCTTCCCCGGCATCTTTCTTTCCCAAAAAACAGGTGAACGGTCTGAACTACAGTTGTCTTACACGACGCGGATCAGCAGACCATCTTATAATGATCTCGCTTCGTATGTGATCTATACAGGCCCCACGTCGATCGAAACGGGCAATCCCCTGTTGAAGCCGACTATTACCAATAATCTCAAACTTGGCTATGTATACCGGGGGTATTCATTTTCCGTCCAGCTCAGCAGGGATGACCACCCTATCGTCCGGTACCAGATTGCCTCAAGCGCAGATGGAGTCCTGATGGCATTGACACCGGAGAATCTTGTTTATCAGAACAGCCTGCTTTTACAGACCAGCTTGCCAATCAAAATAACCGAGTGGTGGACGATGAATTATACTCTTACAGGGGGATGGCGTTCCTACAGGGAGAACTTTACCCCCGTGCCGGTAGATAAAAGCTGGTTTGGGTACTCTGGTAATTTCAGCGAGTCATTCCGGTTGCCGCGGAGCTTTTTTCTGGAGGTTTCAGGTTGGTATAATTCAAGGATTTATGACGGATCAAAAAAGACAGATGGGTTTGGGGCTCTAAATGCAGGCATCAAAAAAGAGCTGAAGAACAACGGTGGATCTTTACAACTGTATATGACGGATCTTCTCCGGACAACAACTATCGTTAATTACTATGGTACCTTGACAGAGGAAGCTTTTTCACTGAAAAGCAGGGTTCCTTTCCGGCCTGAGTCGAGCAGATCACAGATAATACGAATCAGCTATTCCAGGTCGATCGGGGGAGGAAGCCAGGGGAAGCGTGGAGCTGGGTCACAGGAAGAACGTGACCGGGTACGGGACTGATTCAACGTGACAAACCCTTACCCTACTTGGCCTCCAACAACTCTTTTATTTGCACAAGGATCGGGGTCCAGCCACCGCCGACGATGGTCTCCTCATATCGTTTTTCGCCTTCCGCGACCATACTATAATCGCCTTGGGCGACGGTAAGAAGAGTATGGCCATTTTGCTCTGAAAGGTCATAAGTGACAGTGAGATAGTTTTCAGGTAGGTCAGGCACGGCTGGATTGTTGGGATCGATGGTGGTGTAAACAAGCAATTTCCCGGGTTCGATCTTTACTACCTTGCCTTTTACAGCCACCATTTCCAGTCCATTGAAATTGCCTTTCCAGAGGAGGGGACTGCCCGGCTTCCAGTCGGACAGAGCCTCGCAGCCGAACATATATTTCTTCGTCATTTCCGGATTGGTAAGGGCATCCCATACCCTGGCTGCGGTAGCCTGAATGGTGATCGCGTTGGTAACGGTCAGTGGCTGATTCATATTGGTGATTATTAGTTATATCGCAATAGTAACCTGATTTGGGGGATCGGGATTGCATTTTACGGATTTTTTCTACTGGAATCGGGAGTAAGACCAAAGCGTTTCTTAAAGACATTGCTGAAATGCTGGGGAGTGGAGTAGCCGAGTTCGAAGGATATCTCAGCGGCGGTCTTTTTTGTATCCTTTAAATACTGTTGCGCCAGTAACAAACGCTGTTCAGTAAGATAGCCAAAGACGGTGTTATTAAAGATTTCTTTAAAGCCGCGCTTTAGCTTGTATTCGTTAATACCTACTGATCGGGCGATCTGGATAAGGCTTGGCGGGTCACTTACACGTTGATTGATGAGATCCCGGACCGCAATGATCTTTTCCTTGTCGCCTGAGGTCTTTACAAACTCCTGTTTTTTGTTCATGGCGAGGTGGCAGGATTCGGCACAAAGGACAAGAAGCTCAACGCTTTTGGATAGCAGGAAAAGCTGCTGGACATCACCACTATAATGGTTGTTGATGATCTGGTGAACGACTTGTTGGATCTGCGGGTCTACAGCGCCCCATTGATCTGAGAGCAGGATATTTTTGCCGCTGGCGATTTGGTCTCCAAAGCTTTTTAGAAGGTCGCTCGCGCCCTCGGTAAATCGGAGAAAGGTTTCACGGGGGAACTGGATGCCGAATGTCTCTAGTTCAGGGGTATGCGGGTCCACCGTCATGTCAAAGTCTTTCGAATACATGATGTTGTGGTGGCCGCCGATGAGGTGGAAGTCGGTATCGAGCTGGCGATAATGAAAACTGTAGTTGCCCCTGAGGCCGATGTGGAGACGCACTACGTCGCTAATGGCGCTGCTGGCGCTAAAAGGAGCAAGCAGATGGAATCGGGATACGGCGTGGCCCATACGGATTCCATCGAATTCCCAGGCGAGGGAATCACGGGAACCTGTTTCGTTGACCAGTTGGTGACGCTGTTCCATTAGTGCGCAATTGGCCCGTTACTAACCTTGATCCCGTCTTTCCATACAGAAGAGATGGTCCGGGTGTTACGGATATCCTCCAATGGATCTTTGTCGAGGATGATCAGGTCAGCTTTTTTGCCGACCTTAAGCGTGCCCCGCGTCTCCTCGATATGTAATAGTTTTGCTCCATTACTGGTTGCGACAGTAATGGCTTGCAGGGGACTAAGACCCGCTTTTACCATCAGCTCCATCTCCATATGCTCTGAGAAACCTTGGGCCCGGATCGGACTCGCGCCGGCGTCAGTGCCTAATGCGATAGGGATACCGGCACGATAAAGCAATAAGAGATTTTTCAGCGCAACGTCCAAAGCTGTTTTTTCCTGGGGAGTAACAGGACTTTTGCTGATCTTATCTTTGTAGGCAGCACTGGTGATCATTTCGTATACACCAGGTTCCAGCGAATTGCGAAAAAAAGGATCGTCCAGCCAGCCGGGATTACCTTCATAAATGTAGGCAAACTCATCCAGGGAAAGAGTTGGAATATAAGTAATGTTCTTCTTTTTTATTTCCTCCAGGAGAAAATTATCTACCACGGCATCGCGTATACTGTGGGCCATGATGTCGATGCCGGCCTCAATGAGCTTGTAGGCGTCTGACCCATGGTAAAGGTGGGCGGCGACACGGATATTGTGTTTATGCGCCTCCTTTATGATGGCGGTATAGATCTCCGGTTTCATGATCTGGTCCTTACTGAATTGTCCATAAAAATCGTCTACCCACATTTTGATGACATCGGGGCGGAAGGTAGCAAGCTCCTGCACCTGGCGAACGGCTTCCTCAGGTGTCTCAGGGCGATAGATATGTGTCATTCCCATGCCTTCCGGAGGCATGGCGCCCTTTACACCAAATCCATAAATGGCAGAGAACATCGTGGCGCCTGGAATAAGACCGTTTTTGGAAGAATCGCGTATCGCAAGACCCCGAGGCTGTTCGGTACCCATGGAAAGAATGGCGCCGACACCATAGTCCTGGAAACGGGCCAGCTGATGCCGGACATTTTCCGAAGTATAGTTTTCACCGCTGGTGGTGGTGCCTTTCAGGTTTCCGACATGGCTATGGCAGTCGATTATCTCTGGCATGATAAATTTACCGCTACAATCGACCTGGATGGCATCGGAAGCCGGTTTTACCTTACCCCTGGTAATGTTGGCGATTCGGCCATTTCTGATGACAATGGCAGTATGGGGCTGTGGAGCTCCGCCTGTCCCGTCGATAATGGTAGCATTGAGGAGAATGGTCTCGTGCTGCTGCGCGTATAAGCCGGTAGTAGCCGCAACCAAAAGTATGCAAGAAAGGATTGCTCTCATAATATTAGATTGAGACCGTAAGTTATGAGATTATGAAATATTAATGCCCCTGGTGCCGGCGCGGGGCTCGTCCCCGTGGCAGGCGCACCACTTTGAAGGGAAAATGTACCTTTGGAGTATGAAACAACTACTTTTTATATCGGCAGGCAAAACTTTCCCGGAAGGAGCCTTTGCCTTTCTTGAATTCCTCAGAAAGCAGGAATCCTTTCATGTAAAAGGACTTTTCTTCAGCCCACTGGATTACAACGGCATTTACAGTGCCAGTTACGTACCGGGGTCTGACACCTACGTACGGACGAAGGACAAGGAAAGGCAGGCGGTAGCCGAACACAAAGCCATATTCGCCCGGCGTTGTGAACAGGCAAACATCCATTTTCAGCTGCATGAAAATGACGAACCCTGGAGCAAACAGCTGGTTTCAAAAGAAAGCCGCTTTACGGACCTGGTTGTGGTCAGCGGAGAGGCTTTTTACGCTGAACTGGATGCCCAGGAGCCAAACCTTTTCCTCCATGAAGCCTTACGGGAAACCGAATCCCCGATCCTGGTCGTACCGGAAAATTTCTCGGGTTTTGACGAGGTCTTTTTTGCCTATGATGGCGGCAAGGAAAGTCTGTATGCACTGAAGCAATTCAGCTATTTATTCCCCCAGTATTCCACCCTGACTGCAGAAGTCCTGTACATAAAGGACGAAGAATCCGATAGCCTGCCCGATGTAGACCTGCTAAAAGAATATGTCGGAGTGCGATACGACAACATCGGTTTCTCAAAACTGCATTTCAAGGCATCCGAATTCTTCCCGACCTGGATCGGCGATAAGCAGAAGGTATTGCTGGTGAGTGGTTCGTTCGGACGTTCGTCCCTTTCCTATATGACGAAGCGGAGTTTTGCTGAGAAAGTAATTCGCGATCACCGCTTGCCCATTTTCATAGCACATTTTTAAAGCGGACAAATAGTCTGTCACTGCTCCCGGCCAAGCCGGCCGGCAAAAATACACCCGGGCTTGGCGCCTTGCCTCAGATAAGTTGAGGCAGGGCGCAGGGTTGCGATTCTAATCGATCGATATCTGGCGATCAACCATAGTTTCAGAACGTAAATGGATGCTCTTTGTGATCCTCTCTTTTCCATTAAATACTATGACCTTGTAATCACCATCTTCCAGCTGTGAGAAGTTAAACAGGTTGAAATACTGGTCGCCACTGGCATTTTCAGAAAACAACACATCCTCATTCTTTATAATGCTGATGTTCATTGTACGGCCCAGCGGATTGAGGACGGCAATACGGTATTTCAGGTTTGCCTTGTCCTGCTGCTGAATACTCATCTTTAAACGAGGCATTTCACTGGAGTCTGCAACATTGCTGTACTTTTCAATATGCCGGATCGGGCTGTGATAACTTTGCGCAGATGTTGAATTACTGATAGCAAATAGAGAAAGAATAGCAAATGCCTGGACGGCATAAATTGTACGGGTAATCATTTTCTGAGTTTTTCTGTTTCTAATTAGGATATAAGCGCTTGTATCTTTTGACGCAGCAAAGATCGATAACATATGTTACGCGAAGATTACATGGCCGTTAAATATTGTTAACATTCACATACCCACTTTCGGGGAGGCAAAAGCGAAGAAAAAAAACCTCATATGTAACAACATTCGCGCTTTCATTTTTAATTCCAATAGACGACTCAGAAGATGATTGCTTTTATAAAAACGGTCGTCAAATTCATGCTTGACGACCGATAAATGAAATAGATATTTTTTTTATATCGGTCAGTCAGGAAGTATATTGCCCGGGGATGTGGCGAGATGAGGATTGCGCCAGAGGACGAGGCGCCAGGCCAGCTCAGCAGAGGCGAGCATGACTAGAGCAAGGATAACCGGGACCGCCATTTTATCAGATGACCAGATGGCGCCGGATAAAGCGATAGCATAAACGCCGACAGGAAGCATAACCATCAGCAGAAGCCCGGTATTGTTGAGGGGTATCCGGAAAGGCCGGGGACGTAATGGTTCCTTTCTGCGAAAGGTCAGCAGGGTAAGGAATTCCAGGGTAAGACCGGCTCCATAAAGTATGATGTCCATGACGACGAGCTCGGAGAAGGTAAACAGGATGAGAATGCTGACAATAGCCGAGGAGGCAATGATTGAAATATAAGGAGTGTTGAAACGACGATGCTGGGCGCAGAGCCATGAGGGCAACAGCTGGTCATCGGCCATGACCTTGGGGACGCGGGATACGGATAAAAGTACAGCCGAATAAAGACCGAGCGCGCTGGCCATTCCGCCGGCGGCTATAAGGATGCCCAGCCAGTGACCACCGATGATCTCTCCTACCAGGGGGAAGTCCCCCTCCTCAAAGTTTTTGGTGTCGATGCCGGACTGATGCACGGCCAGCGTGGCAAGAATGTATATGGATACGACCAGAAAGAAGGCCACACAGACCGACGTGAAATACGATCGGACTGGCCGGGCTACTTCCCCGGCATAGGTCGTAGCGTTGTCCCAACCGATGAAATTCCACATCACGGTATAGAGTCCCATGCTCAGCGTGGAGAAATGTGGATCCCGGATGGCAGGTGCCGGCATGGATAGTGGGGTATGATGGACAAAGAGTAGTCCTACCGTCAATAAAAAGGGAGTCATTACCAGGATACTAAGCACTATAGACACTTTTCCGACCGGAACGATGCCGACTATGTTAAGCAGAGCGGAGGCCCAGATGATGGCCAGACAGACCGGTACTTTATAAAGGGCTACCGCAGGGAAAAAGAAGGCAGCATAGGTGACAAAAAGTACGGGATAAATGGCCAGGTCGCAGAAGGTATAAAGCCAGGTCCACCACCCTTCAAAAAAAGCCCAGCGGATGCCAAGGGCTTTTTTTACCCATTGGTAGTACCCACCTGTGACGGGCATGAGGCTATTTAGCTCAAGGACGGCGAGGATGGTAGGTACGTCCCAGAGCAGCGGAGTGATCAGCAGCAGCAGGAGTGCACCATGAGTCCCAACATACGAAAACAGCGGCTCGAGGCCATAGGGGCCGCCGGAGACGGTGAGGAAGATGACGGCAGCGAGCTGCAGCGGACGGAGCTTGCCCGGAGTACGTACCCGGCGACCTGCCTCCGATGGATCTGGCATTGGGTGCATGGGCATAAAAATAGCATATATTGGAATATGCCTAACCTCAAAAAATACCCCTTTTACCTGCGGAGCACGGTGATCCTGTTTGGACTGGTATTATGCTCGTACGCATTGGCCAACCTTCGCGGCATCCTGATCCCCTTTTCTTTTGCGCTGTTTCTGGCCATTTTGCTGAATCCCCTCGTGGATAAGTTCCAAAAATGGAAACTACCAAAGGTCGCAGCCATCCTGATAGCGCTGGCACTCGCAATTGTGATTATCGCCGGGATCTGGTATTTTCTGGCGACACAAATGATGCATTTTACCGATCAGTTGCCAGCCTTGCAACGAAAGACCGACCAGCTGATGTCCCAGGTACAACATGACCTGTCCTCAAGGATACCTCTGGAAAAGCAAAATCAATACATCAGTGAGGCAAAAGCAGGCATCAAACCATTGCTGGGACAACTGCTTGGCTCCGTGATGGGAACCCTGACAACGGTGTTTCTGCTCCCAGTGTATACATTCCTGATCATCTATTACAAGACGCTGATGCTGAATTTTCTTTTTGAGATCTTTGCGGAAGAGAACGCCCGGGAGGTGAGTACGGTGCTTCGGCAGGTGAAGGGTGCGATACAGAGCTATATGTTTGGGCTGCTGATCGAAGGGCTGATCGTGGCTGCTTTGAATACGCTGGCGCTGATGATTTTGGGTGTGCCTTATGCCATCCTGCTCGGAATATTGGGGGCTATTTTGAATGTGCTGCCCTTTATCGGCGGCGTCATTGCAATATCGCTGCCTGTGATAGTAGCAACGATTACAAAGGATGGGTTCAATACACAGATCGGGATCATCATCAGCTATATCATTATCCAGTTTGCAGATAACCATTTTCTCATCCCTTACATAGTATCTGCAAAGGTGAAGATCAATGCGCTGATCTCGATCGTGGTGGTATTGCTGGGGGGTGCAGTGTGGGGCTTGGCGGGGATGTTTTTGTCGATCCCTTTTATCGGGGTGCTGAAGATCATTTTTGACAGGATCCCCGAGATGAAGCCATGGGGAAGACTGCTGGGGGATGAAGTGCCGGTGCGCAGACCCGGACGCCCGAGGGTAAAGGTACAGACGGATCAGACAATATAGTGAGGAACGAAACGGCTGAGGTTGTCGGTGACGAGATTTTTGGATTCACGAATGCCCATTCCGGCAGGCTCCTGTCCGATGATCCAGCTGCCAAGGACGGGGTAGTTGCCGTCGAAGTCGGGGAGAGGATACAGCTGCTGGTAAATATATCCTTCTTTTCCATAGGCACCGCCTGTCTCCTGAAGCAGAGTATTGTCGCGGATAAGCTGGATGTTGGCGCCTTCCCGGGAAAGAATAGGCTTTTTGACATAGTCAGTAAGCCGCCCGCTGTCAAAGTAGGCCGGCAGCAGATAAGGGCAGTCGGGATACAGCTGCCAAAGGATCGGCAGGATAGCCTTATTGGAAAGGATCATCTTCCAGGCTGGTTCGATCCAAAGGGTTTTGTTCTTATCCTTCAGGATATTGGCTCCGAATTCCTCGCCTACCATCCATTCCCATGGGTATAACTTAAAAATATTGCGAATAGGCTGGTCATCCATATCCATAAAGACTTCTCCGGCAGGGTCCCAGCCGATATCATCTATAAACAGTAATCGCGTTTCCAATCCAGCCTGGATGGCGCAATCGCGCATATATTCGGTATTGGTAAGATCTTCAAGCGACTGTTTTACACAGGAGAAATAAAGGGTGCTGGGATAGAGATAATTTTTCAGGTACCGCCAGTAAGCGATAATCTTGTCATGTATACTGTTGAATTGATCCTTATTTTTGTCAAAATCCTGCAGCCAGAACCACTGTACAATGCCCGCTTCATACAGACTGGTGGGCGTGTCAGCATTAAATTCAAGCAACTTTAATACGCCATCCCGGTAAGCAAAGTCGAATCGGCCATAGATGGCTGGATGATCCTCTATCCAGGTTTTCTCAATGTAGGGGATCAACGCTTCGGGAATGGAAAACCGGCTGTAAAGGTTATTGTCCATGACGTGCTGGACAGCCGCCAGGCAAAGATCCCAGAGTTCGGCCGTTGCCTTTTCGATGTACAGGATCTCATCCATGCTAAATTCATAACAGGCACTCTCATCCCAGTAGGGTACGTTCGTCGTATGGAAGCCAAAGCCTAGTTTTTCTACCGCTTCCTGCCATTGGTTACGGGGTTGAATCGCGATCCTTTTCATGTTGCTGTATGATATGTTATGAAGATACGGAATAACCAGAGCCAAAACCGCCGCGGACAATGCCCATCTTACCGATGTTGCCGCCTATGTTACCGCGCTCGCCGATAGCGCCGGAATAATAACCCGCGCGACGATAGACTCCGTTATAATAACTGCCGTAAGGCCGGAAGGCATAGAACCAAAGGGCGGCATGGCCATAGTTGAAGGTCCGTGTATAGGGAGCAGTAGAGTCACTGCGCACATAGACTCTGTTGCCACTTTGCCAATCATTGGACGGGCGATGGCAGGAAGCCAGAGCGGCGGTAATAAGTATAAGTTGTATGTTTTTTGTCTTTTTCACTTTACCGTAATGAATATCTGATAATCTTTTTTTACACTGACGTTTTTAGTGTCCCCATCCGAATTTTCCGCGTCAGTGCTGAGCATTCCCAGGGCAGGCACCGTATCCCTGTGCTCTACCGTCGAATATTCCTTAAAATTGACCCATACTTTATGCCGGGTAAGTACGACGTCATGCGTACTGTCGACGTGTTCTACGGAGACAGCCGTTTCGATGGACCCGGCTTTGTCGACCGTATCGGTCGTATCTTCATTCTTACTGTTACAGGCGACGGCAAGGAGAAGGATGGGGACGGACCAGATTTTCGTTGTCATGTGTCTGTTGGTTAGAAGATGCAAAGATACCAGACAGCAGGAATGCCGGAAATGAAATAGGGAATACCGGATGCGGGCTCAGACAAATGGAAAAGTATGGATGATGAATGGCATTGGGCGGCCACGCCACCAATGTGACGCAGCCGTTTGATGTTTAGTAACCTGTGTTCTGCTTTAAATTATTGTTCTTGTCAAGTTCATCCTGCGGGATAGGGAATAAAGCGCGGAAGTCACCGTTGGGTTTGTGGGAGAGCCAGGATTTGGTGGTGAAAACCCCGAAGCGGATCATGTCGCTGCGGCGTCTTCCCTCCATAGCGAATTCCCAGCCCAGTTCATCGAGGAAGCGGCCATACTGAATATCGGAGCCACCATTGCCGGCCCCGGGTTGGATAACGTCGTTGACAGCAACTCCATACTGATAGATACTTCCCTGATGCAATAGCTGGTCGCCCGTGACAACGGCCTTAGACGGGGCTGTCTTGAAGCTACGCTGGCGCACCTGGCTCACGATGGTTGCGGCGTCGTCGGCGTGACCGGAGCGCAACAAAGCTTCTGCTTTCATCATAAGCACATCTGCGTAGCGGAAGAACGGGCAGTCATTGCTCAGATCGTATAGCGCACCCTGCTTAAACTCGTATTTGCCCAGGCGAAAGCCATCTATTTCCTGCGAGGAATCAATGCCCGGCAGGCTGTTGATGAATTCCAGCTTATGGCCTGAGGTGGAAAGGGGTGGATATTCACAGCCCAGCTGCTGGCCGGTGCTGGCGTCATATTGCGGCCCCTGTATCCAGTTGGTCTTCAACCGGAGGTCGTCGGGGTCGAAAGTCTTGATGTATTGAGGAATTGCGCAAATGCCACCCCATGGCGAATTTTGCAGGTTATAAGAATGCTGGCTGATAGGTTGCAGGGTATGTAGCTGCAGGTTGAACCCAGCAGCATATTTTTCGTCGAAAGGAATCGAAAATACGATCTCCGGGGAATTCTCATTCTCCGTCTTGAATACGTCCGCCTGGTTGGGATCCAAAATATATTTACCAGTATTGATCACGGAGTCGCAAGCAATACGGCAACTATCCCATTGTGGCGTGCCGGTGTATACGCCCGCGTTCAGGTACATTTTAGCCAGCAGGGTATAAGCAGCATATTTGTTCATTCTTCCATAAGTAGATTTGTCGACGCTGCTGCTGAGCAGGGGCATAGCGCTGTTGAGCTCACTAATAACAAAATTATAGACTTCCTTGCGGGCGCTCTGCGTAGGCAGCGCTGCGCCTTTGGTGTCGTAGCTGGTGACGATTGGCACATTGCCAAAATTATCACATAGTACATAATAGTAGAGAGCGCGTACAGCCTTTAACTCAGCCAGGATCTCGTCTTTACCTGTCGTGACAGGGATCTTTCCTGAAGTGATCTGGAATATCACGCGGTTGCAGTTGGTGATTCCGGCGTAACAATAACCCCAGACCGTCCCTACATGCGGCTGGAGGGAATTAAAGGTATGCAGGTGCATGGTCTTGTACACACCACCATCCACCCAGCCATTGGGCCGGGCAGGTATGACGAGCTCGTCGGCGCAAATCTCTTCAAGGTCATACAGCGCATCCCAGCCCATTGACAGGTCGCGAAGAGAAGCGTAAGAAGGTCCAATAAGAGAGTTGAGATCGTCTTTCGTTGGAACGAAAGTATCTGAATCGATGGTGGAATATAATAAATTGTCCACCTTGGTGCAGCCGAAACAAAGAAGGCCGGCCAGCAAGGTATACATTGAAAACTTCTTTAGCATATAATAGATTTTTGCAAATTAGAAAGTCAGATTTACACCAAGCGTATAGGTCCGTGTTGTTGGATATTTGTCCCTGCCGTCATCGCCATAGGCCAGGGGCTGTCCCGGGTCTTGTATCATTACTTCAGGATCAAGTCCCTTGTATTTAGTGATCGTAAGAGTGTTGAGAGTAGAGACATAGACCCGGGCTGCCTTGACCACCTTATTGTGTACATTGAAGTTATATCCCAATGTGACGTTGTCGATCTTCCAGTAATTGCCATTCTCGATGTAATAGCTGGTGTATTCGAGTACGTCGTTGAGCTGGGCTTTACCAAATACCTTATTATATGCTGACTTCAGACTGTTGTATTGTGTGATGGTAGGATTTTCGTAATACATGCGCTGGAAATTGAGGTTCTGAAAGCCGAAAGCACCCCGCATGGTGACGGACAAGCTGAGGTTCTTGTATCGGAAAGTATTGTTCCAACCCGCATAGTATTTCGGGATGCCATTGCCAAGCACCTGTTTGTTATTGGCATCTTTGTCCAGGGTAGTTTTCCCATCGTTGGTAGCATAGACCCATTTGCCATCATTGGTGATGTCGACCACCTTATAGCCGTAAAAATTACCGATGGGTTTGCCAACCTGTACACGGTGGGTAGAGGTCTGGATAGGCTCACCCGTATAACCGGCATCGAAGAAATCTACCGTGGTCTGATAGAGGCCATTAGACAGTTGGACGAGTCGGTTGTCGTTATGTGAGCCATAGATGCTGGAATTCCACTGGAAGTTCTTAGTGGAGACCGGGATAAAATTCAGCATGGCCTCCCAGCCTTTATTCTGCATGACACCGACGTTGGCATAGATAGTTGGGTAGAGGTACGGCGGAGTAGGCACATTGTATTGGTACAGCATGTCCCTTGTCTTCCGGTTGTAGTAGTCGAAGGTACCGCTGATCCGGTTGTTCAGGATGGCAAAATCCAGACCGATGTTGATCTCCGTCTTTTTCTCCCATTTCAGGTCGGGATTGGGATTCTGAGTGGGTCGCAGGTTAGGGACCCAAACGCCGTCAACAAGGGTATAACCGGAGTATCCCAATAACGGCAAGGCCAGGTATTCATCTCCGGGGGCCGTACCAGTGACACCATATCCGGCGCGCAGCTTCAGGTCATCAAATATGGCCTGATCTTTCATAAAGGCCTCCTTGGTAATGCGCCAGCCGGCAGACACAGCAGGAAAGTTCCCGAACTTATGATTTGCGCCGAACTTGGAAGAACCTTCATGGCGGAGGCTGGCTTGCAGCAAGTATCTGTCCTGGTAGTTGTAGTTGAGACGACCGAAAAAACCAACCAGGTTGGAATGCGCCTTGTCGGTATGCTGTACGGCAATACCTTCTTTCAGGGCATTGCCCAGGCCGATGTTATCCCAGCCAAAAACGTCCGTAGGGAAATCCCAGTTCTGCATCCACGAATTCTCATAGGTGTCGTCCTGGTAGCTGAATCCCCCCAGTGCGGTCAAACTGTGGTCGCCGAATTTTTTATTGTATTCAGCCGTAAGCTCCAGGAGATTATCTGTTGAAGTTTTGTCACCATAGGAAGCATACCCATTTCTACCATCCCGGGTAGAAGAGATGTTCTTTTTTGTTTCGGCATACCCGCGGGTCTGATAGTATTTAGTTGTAGCTGCCAGGCCTTTAAAACGAAGCCCGGGGATGGGTTCGAATAACAGCGATCCACTATAGCGGGTGTTGATAGCATTGTTCTCCCCATGGCTTTCCCGGAGCATGGTGACAGGGTTCTGGTAAACATAAATGCTTCTTTCCTGCCAATTGCCGGCTGAATCTTTGACCTGATCTGTCGGGTTGCGAATGACTGCCTGCCGGTAGGTAAGCGTACTAAAGCCGGTGCCATCGCCCGTAGTATAATATTTATTATTGGAACTGACAATGTCGGCCATGGCTTTCAGCTTGCCGTCGAACATGCTGTGGTTAATATTCAAATGCCCGGTAAAGGTCTTATTATCGGAGTTGAGAAAAATGCCCTGTAGACCACGATAGTTGACATCGGCTACATAATTGGTCTTATTATTACCACCTCTGAGGCTGAGGTTATGGATTTGAGAAAAAGGGGTACGGGTGACCTCTTTAAACCAGTCTGTATTGTGACCATAGTCAATGCGGTTGGAGCCCTGTGCAGCGAGCCTTTTATAGTCGGCTGCATCCAATAGGTCGAGCTTCTTGGCGATCTGCTGGACACTAAGGCTACCACTGTAGTCGATGGTAGGTTCGGAATTGATTCCGGCTTTCTTGGTTGTAATAAGAATTACACCATTGGTCCCACGGGTACCGTAAATAGCAGCTGCAGAGCCATCTTTCAGCACGTCGACGGATTCGATGTCTTCCGGGGCAACAGTATTGAGATTACCGGGAATGCCATCTATGAGTATCAACGGCTGGGAACTGGAAGCCAATGACGTAATACCGCGAAGCATAATGACGGAATTGCCGGTGGGATCGCCGCTGGGGACGCTGACGGATACCCCCGCGACTTTACCCTGTATAAGCTGCCCGGCGTCGATAACGCTGCCTTTCACAAATTCACTTGCTTTTACACTGGCAACTGCGCTGGTGATGTCGGCCTTTTTCTGTGTACCGTAACCTATCACAACGACCTCATTGAGATTGCTTGCAGTAGGTTTGAGGTCAATGGCGAGAGCGGTTTTGCCGGCGATGGTAAGCTCCTGTGATTCATAGCCGACGATGGAGATTAGGATCGCGCTTTCATTCTCAGGCATGTCGAGAGCAAATTTTCCATTGACGTCCGTGACCGTGGCAGCCTTGCTGCTTCTGGCTTTAATAGTAACACCCTGGATAGGCAGCTGGGACTGAAAGTCACGGATAATACCTTGAATATGTACCGGAGGAGAAGCATGAGCTGCTGCTGCGAGGAAGAGTCCGGTGAAGGACAGTAATAGACATAGAAGTCTTTTCATAAACGTTAAGTTTTATGGTTAGCTATGAGGATGCTACAGGGAATAACATATCCGTTCAGCCACTTAAACCAGACTTAATCGAGGCTGAGCAATCGTATCTATCGTTATGACTAAATTAATGTCAATTCAACAATTATTCAATGCGGATATTAACCGCTTATTTGCAGGAATTAACTTTAGGTGGGACCTGTCCCGAAAAAGAATGGGATTACTGCAGACTGCGCTCATAGTGCAGCGCAGGGATTTCGACGTCGTGGAAACCTTTTTTGAGGAGACGTGCCTGGAAGGCTTGCTGTACGTCGTACTCCCCATGGACGATGAAGAGGGCTCTGACTTTCTGAGGGTCCTGGCAGGAGAGGAATTGGCTCAGATCCTCAAAGTCTCCGTGTGCGCTCATACTGCGGATGCTGCCTATTTCTGCATGGACTTCGTGGAGAACACCGAAGATATGGACCTCTTTGGCGCCGGCCATCAGCCGACCACCTAAGGAATGGGGTTCGCAATATCCTACCATCAGGATGGTATTCCGACTGTTTTCGATGCTGTTGCTGATATGGTGTTTGACCCTGCCTGCATCGGCCATGCCGCTGGCGGAGATAATGACGCAGGGCTTGTCGCGATAGTTGAGAAGCTTGGACTCTTCGACGCTCTTGATATATTTGAGACCTTTGAAGGAAAAAGGATCATTGTCCGTCTCGAGTATTTTCTGAATCGTTTTGTTGAAATATTGGGGATAGCTCTTGACAATTTCTGTAGCAGCTACGCTGAGAGGACTGTCTACATAATAGTCAAGGTCGGGAAGACGATGTTCTACTTCCAGCTGATTAAGGGCGAAGAGTATCTCCTGTGTACGGCCGACGCTAAAAGCGGGAATGATGAGCTTGCCTTTTTTCTGAACACAGGTTTTGTCGATCCATTGCTGCAGCATATCCGGCGTAGTATCGGCCGGATCATGCAGGCTGTTGCCATAGGTTGATTCTATCAGTATGTAGTCAGCCTGGGGAAATACTTCGGGTGAACGTAGGATAACATCCCGGTATCTTCCTACATCACCACTGAAGGTGAGATGGGTTTCTTTTCCGTCTTCCTTTATTTTAAGATGCACGGCAGCGCTGCCGATGATGTGACCGGCATCCGTATACATAACCTGTACGTTCTCGTCGATGGTAAACCATGTCCCATATTCTATAGTAACAAAAAAGTCGAGAACGCGTTGTGCGTCTTCTTCATTATATAGAGGCTGCAAATAGGGCTGGCCTTCGGCTTTGCGCCTCTTGTTGGCGTATTTTACTTCATCCTGCTGGATGCCGGCGGAGTCTTCAAGCAGAACGTTGGTCAATTCTTTTGTCGCAGGGGTACAAAAGATCTTTCCACTAAAACCGTCCTTCACCAGCTTGGGGATCAGGCCGGTGTGGTCGATATGGGCATGAGAAAGGATCAGGTAGTTGACTTCGGCAGGCGTGAAGCCCCAATTGCGATTGAGTACATCCGTTTGGGCACCCATGCCCTGGAACATGCCACAGTCTAATAAGTACTTTTTGCCATTATTTAATGTAAGAAGGTGTTTGGAGCCGGTGACAACACGAGCCGCGCCGTGGAAAGCAATTTTCATATTTTACCCTTCGGGGATTTACGTTTACTGATACTTATTTCCTTTCTCTAACCTTGAATGACCAAGTTATGTAAAATTCAGCGATTATTTCGCCGGCGGGGTTGGTGCCGACAGATCGGGCTCTAACGATCTGTGCCTCACCGGTAGAAGCAGACCGGGCGATGGCGTCCTTGATAGCGGGACCGTCGACACATACAAAAGTAGTGCGGCTGATTGCCTTTTTGTGAAAGGTGGCTTCCATGTTTACGACGAGCATGGAGACAGGCGGATTCCTTTTATAGATTGCGGCCATGGCAAGGATACCGGTACTCATTTCGGCGGCCATACCGAGACAGGCAAAATAGGTGGAACGAAAAGGGTTGCGCGTAAACCATTTAAAGGGAACGGTGACGGCGCAGCTGGTCTCGTCAGCTGCAGCGATCCGGATGCCGGAGAAGAAGGCGCTGGGGATCCGGGTCAGCAGGTAGAGACGGAAGCGGACAGGACTACGGAGTATGCGGACAAACTCATCCATAAATTATTGTTTACTGATTTCGACGATGGTGGCAACGGCGCTATTGGCATCGCCGTCAACGGTGAACTGCATGTTGCCTTTGGCGGAGCTTTTGAATTTTACATTATGGATAAGCTGGCTGGCGAGGGCCGCATTCAACCTGGCCGAATAGTCCTGGCCGGCGTCTTGTGACAGCTTGTTGTTGATGCCATACCAATCCAGAGGCTGTTTGCTAACGACTACGGCCATCTGGTCCCGTGTGCCGATAGAATCAGGCATCAGGCTCTTGTCCTTAGGGAAGAGGCGATAGCCGGTGATGCCACAAAAAGGAGAATATTTTGTTTTGGTAGGTATATCCGTTCGGGGGTAGGGAAAAAGGGTATAGCTGGTTCCGTCTGTTTCTTTGCCAAATACATATACATAACACTCTGTCGAGTTACGAACTTCCATTTTAAAACGGGTTCCCCTTTTGACCGGAGATATCGTTTCAAAGACATTGCCATTTTTTACTTGCAGCGGGATATAATCGCCGGAGAGCGTTTTTTTACCTTCATAATGTACTTGAACAAGACCTATTTCACAGGCGAAAGGCGCAGCAGCGGCGGCTCCTGTCTTCTCCATTGGTTCAAGGCCATAAGCCTCCCGTACGAAGTACTTAAAGTCAGGATAACGCACCCAGGCGAATCCATTGTTCCCCCATTTGGAGCTCCAGCTGTTCATGATGAGGAAAGCCCCGCCATATTTTCGATCATCATAACCCACCACACACTGAGCGTGGCCGCCGAAGCCCATCATCTGTCTGTCCTCGGCAGTGGGTGCCCAGACATCCTGTCCAAACATGGGCTGCATATAGCTGCCCCCGACCATCATGCCAATGACGACGGGGGCGCCCTGCGAAATGTTTTCTTTTATAGCGTGGAGGTCGATGACGTTGTTGCGATCGCCGGGTGTCAGTCGGTTGAAGCCGCGCATCTTGTACTGACGGGCCAGATTCAGCAGCTGCTGGTCGGGCTGACGCGAACAGTCCTGGTCGTCGTAGGGAAACTGGGTATAAGGGACAGATCCGCTCTTGGTCATAAATTCCATGGCTTTCTCGATATACGAGCCTTGACAGTTTTCGAGACCGATCTGGTTATAGAGGAAGGAAGGGCTGTATTTCAACGTGTTCGGGTCCTGGCCGGTGCGGGCCGCTTCTGCGATGGTGCGGGCACCATAAGCGCTGCTCCAGGCGACACAGCTTCCCTGATGCCCCTGATCGCCGACGGCCGGCGCATATTTCTGCAGGTTGACGGCTTCGGGAAGTGGGTTTTTGGTCGAGTCATCTGAGAGTGACTCATATATATTCGCTTTCTCGAATTGTTTGGGATCGAGATAACCACCTGTCGTGAGCTGCTGGGCTACCTGTTGGATGGCAGCGCTCCCGCAGCCGGTGCGGCCAAAAAAGAAGTATCCGCCTATGACGATAACGAGTAAGAAAATGAGGCCACGTCCGCGGAAGAGACCAAGCAGCAGCATAATGATCCCAAACAGGCCTCCTCCCCCGCCTCCGGAGTTAAAACCTCCGCCTCCGCCGCCACCTGAATCGTCACCACTGTTGCTATCGGGATCCTGGGGATCATCGACCATACGAATAGGGGGCATAGGAGAATTTTTTGATTACCCTAAAATAAGGAAAAATTATGCCATATGCTCTAAAGCTCCACCTGATTGCGCAGCAGGTCCTCGAAGACGTCGCGGCGGCGGATGAGGCTGGCCTTACCGTCTTTGACGAAGACTTCGGCGGGTTTATAACGCGAGTTGAAATTTGAGGACATCTCAAAACCGTAAGCGCCGGCGTTGCGGAAGACGAGATAATCTCCTTCGCGGACTTCGTTGATGGTACGGTCCCAGGCGAAGGTGTCGGTTTCGCAGATATTACCGACGACGGAATAACGTTTGGGCGTTCCGTTCGGATTGCTGATATTCTCGATACGATGATAGGCGTCGTAGAACATAGGCCGGATTAGGTGATTGAATCCGCTGTCGACGCTGACAAAGGTGGCGGCCTCCGTTTCTTTTATAACATTCACCTTGGTGACGAAGTAACCGCTGGCGCTGACCAGGAATTTACCGGGTTCGAACCAGACCTGTAAGGGACGACCACCGGGATTGGGATGGTTCGTGAACGCTTCTTCAACTTTTTCTGCAAGAAGCTGGATATCGGTTTCTGAGTCGCCATCTTTATAAGGCACTTTGAATCCGCCGCCGAGGTCGATGAATTTTAGGTCTTTGAACCTGGGTATCAGGTCAAAGAGAATAGCTATGCCTTTTACAAAGACGTCGACGTCTTTTATCTCGCTTCCGGTATGGATGTGCAGGTCGGCAATATTGAGGTCGTACTTTTCGACGAGATGCAGGACCCTGTCGGCCTGGTCGACGGGAATACCAAACTTGCTCTTGTCGTGGCCCGTAGAGATCTTGAGATTGCCGCCGGCCATAATATTGGGCCGAAGCCTAACGCCAACCGGATAGTTGTGCCCGAACTTTTGCCCGAACTTTTCCAGGTTGGAGAGGCTGTCGATATTGATGATGATGCCAAGGGAGACGGCTTCTTCTATTTCGTCAAAGCCAATGCCATTGGAAGTATATAAGATCCGGCTGGGCGGGAAGCCGGCGTGTAGCGCCAGCTTAGCTTCGTTGATAGAGCTGCAGTCGACGTTGGCGCCAAGGCTGCAGATATATTTTAAGATGTTGACGTTGGTGAGTGCTTTACAGGCATAAAAGAACAGGGTATTGCTGTTGCTGAATGCAGTAGTCAGCTTGTTGTATTGCTCATTTATCTTTTCAGCGTGATAGACATACAGCGGGGTTCCGAATTGTTGGCCGAGGCTGATCAAATATTCCTGAGATAATTGTTCTGACATGATTTGGGTTGCCTGGGGTTTTAGTGATCAGTGTTCATCTGAGGTATCGGGGTTCCGTTCGTGAGGCGGTTGTTCGCCGCTGTCATCGCCGTAGTCGTCTTCGCCGCCGTCTTCGTCGGGCTCTTCGGAAGCGGGATCATGCGGTGTGGCATCATCCACATCGCCTTCTTCATCGCTCTCGGAGGAGGGCTCGTTTTCAGAGCTGCTTTCGTTGAGTTCAGAGCCGGTTTCAAGTTCATTTTCGACGGAGGCCGCGTCGGTATCGGCAGATTCATCGGACTCTTCGGCGGCAGCGCCTACAAGCAGTTGGCCCTGTTCGGTCACAACGAGTGGTACTTCACCTTCCGGTATAAGCGTTGCGTCGGCAGGAGTATGGTTGATAAGAGTGGGTTCGACGATGGTTTCGGCAAAGACCTCTTTGAGCTTGGGCAGATCGGCAGCGGAATTGATACCGAAATAGTCCATGAAGGATTTGGAAGTCGCGTAAACGAGGGGTTTACCCGGCATTTCTTCGTTGCGTCCGGAGATGATGATCAGTTCTTTCTCGAGGAGCTTCTGTATGGAGTAGTCACTGCTGACGCCACGGATCGCTTCGATCTCACCTTTGGTGATAGGCTGTTTGTAGGCGATGATGGCGAGGGTTTCCAGCGCGGCGGACGAAAGTCGTTTGAGGAACTTTTCGCCGTTGAGCTGGGCGACGGTCTTGTGAAAATCTTTCTTGGTGAGGAATTGCCATCCGCCGCCGCTTTCTCTTACTTCGAAGGGATAGAATTCGGAAGCATACTTCTCGATGATACCGTCGATGGACGTTTGGATCTGTTCGAGGGTTAGCTTTTCCTCCATAAATCCAAAAGCGTTGTTGATCAGCTCCGTGATCTCCATGGAGGTCAGAGGCTTGTCGCTGGCGAAGATCAGCGCTTCGATGTGGGGAATGATGTTTCCGATTTCCATATGTAAAGTTTTGGCGGACGACCTGTCCGCGTTTTATGGCGGGACCTGCGGCCTGTCCCCCTGTTATCCTTGCAGTGCAGCGGCGCCACTGACGATCTCGGTAAGCTCGGTGGTGATCGCAGCCTGGCGGGCACGGTTATAGGAAAGACGCAATGACTTGAGCAGTTCGTTCGCGTTGTCGCTGGCCTTGTCCATGGCTGTCATACGGGCTCCGTGCTCGGAGGCGTTGGCGTCCAGAACAGCCTTATACAGTTGGGTATTGAGGATTTTGGGCATCAGCTCAGCGATGAGCTCTTCCTTGCTGGGTTCGAAGATGAAGTCGACATTAGAGGCGCCCTGCTTTTTTTCCACCTTGGGGATGGGCAGGAAGCGTTCGAGCACGAAGGCTTGGGTGGCAGCGTTCTTGAATTGGCTGTAGACGATCTCGACGACGTCGAATTCCTTGTTTTCGAAAGCTTTGACGGCAGCTTGCGCGGCGGCCTGGACGTTTTCGAAGGTGAGGTGCAGGAAAATATCTTTATAGGTATCTGTTACCTTGAAATTGTTCTTCTGGAAGTGTTCGAAGCCCTTTTTGCCGATGGACCAGATGGTGACATTGCCTTTGGCGTCCTGGGCAGTGTATTTGTCCCGGATGGTGGCTTTTGCCAGCTTGATAAGGTTGGCATTGTAGGCGCCGGCCAGGCCACGGTCACTGGTGATGACGATGAGCAGCACTTTTTCGACGGTTCTTTCGGCGGCAAGGTTCATGCCTATTTCTCCTTCGGAGTTGCTGACGATGTTGCTGAGCAGTTCCTGAAGTTTTTGGGCATAAGGGCGCATCTGGATAATGGCATCCTGGGCGCGGCGTAACTTGGCTGCGCTGACCATTTTCATGGCCTTGGTGATTTGCTGGGAGTTCTGGATGGATTTGATCCGGTTGCGTACCTCTTTAAGTTGTCCTGCCATAGACTTTAGTCGGGTTTAAAATGGGTGCAAAAGTAAGGAAAAATCCGTGCCCACCGTCTCCATGGCAGGGATTTTTCCGCGGCACTTCCTCTGCAGCCCCACCCTTTTTTCCCATAATCCTTCCCCATCCCCGCCTTATTCCCATCCTATCGTGGCAATTCCAAAATAAAAGCAGATTTTTGCACTATAACTATGGAAAAAAAGAACCTGTCTAACGAACGCAAAACCAGGCAGTCCGCTGCTGGTAAAAAAAATATAGCGAAAAAGGATTCCGGTAAGACGGCGGTCGCGCGCAAGCCGGGCAAAACCGGAGCAACCGGCATTATAAAAACGACCGATACTGCTGAGAGATCGGTGCGGACCGGGAAAACGGGGGCCGTGGGGATCATCCGGGAAACGGGAAAGATTGGAGAGGGGAACGGTGTTCCGGCTTCCGTAACCTCAAAGCCGCTAGCTGCGTCAAAAGGTGGGAAAAGACGGCTACCGACCATCCTGATTACTAATGACGACGGCATCAGCGCTCCGGGCATCCGGAACCTGGTGGAAGCCGTGAAAGGACTTGGAAAGGTGGTGGTAGTAGCCCCTGACAAGCCACAATCGGGCATGGGCCATGCGATTACGATTGGTAACCCGTTGCGACTGAACCCGATGCATCACCTTTTCGATGGCGTAGAAGCCTGGCAATGCAGTGGTACACCCGTGGATTGTGTCAAACTGGCCGTGGATAAGGTGCTGCGGCGTAAACCCGACCTTTGCCTCAGTGGGATCAATCATGGAGCGAATCATTCCATCAATGTGATCTATTCGGGGACGATGTCAGCGGCGGTAGAGGCGGCGATAGAAAGCATCCCGTCGATTGGGTTTTCACTACTGGACTATAGTGTTGAGGCAGATTTCACCGCGGCCCGCAAATATGTGCGGATCATTGTGGAGCAGGTCCTCGCCCATCCCTTGGATAAACACCTGATTCTCAATGTTAATTTCCCCGCAGTACCCGAAAGTCTGATCAAAGGGATAAAGATCAGCCGGCAGGCATATGCGAAGTATGAGGAAGATTTTATCGAGCGAAATGACCCTAATTCGAAAAAATATTACTGGTTAACCGGCAAATTTGTGAATTTTGATAAGGGCAGGGATACGGATGTCTGGGCGTTGGAGCACAATTATGTTAGTGTAGTGCCAGTACAATTTGACATGACGAATTACGTTCTAAAAAGCAAACTCGAAAAAACGTGGAAATCGTGATATTCAAAAAAGACAACCTCCGGCTGGGCATGGTGCTAGGCCTGGTGGCCCCCATTATAAGCCTTGTCGTCTACTATTTCGTCAAATTTTATCCCCTCTATACGATTAAGGATTTTTTCGATTTTCTGAGGACGAATAAGTCACAGATCACGGCAGTTTCGGTACCCTGCCTGGTATTGAACATTGCCCTTTTCACCTATTATATCAACTCCCATAAGGATAGTACGGCCAAAGGGATCTTTGCGGCGACGCTGATTTATGCGATCGTGGCCCTATTGTTTAAGTTTATTTGAGTTGGCGCCGGGCGCTGCGGCGCCTGACGTTCCTGGCGTATTTTGTAAATTCTTTTGGAACATCTTGGGTGAGACCTTATTTTTGCACTCCTTTTAACCGAAGGGACGATTGCCCGATAGTATAATGGTAGTACGACAGATTTTGGTTCTGTTTGTCTTGGTTCGAATCCAGGTCGGGCAACAAGTGACCCTCAGCAAAGTTGAGGGTTCTTTTTTTCCCGGTAGTGAGGCGTGCTTACTTCTTTCTCTCATTCACGATCTGTTCAACCACGGACCAATCGATGCCTTCTATACGATCTCCTTCTTCCAGGAGCTTGTTCAGCGCGCCAGATTACCGCGATCGTTGCTAACGGGAATACAATCTGAATAAGGGCGCATTTCGAGGCCCAACTGCGTGGAATAATCCACAATGGTGGGGAACTAAATTGCAGCAATAAGGCTGCTTCCTTTGCCGGGCGAGTTCCTGCCGCTGAAGGGGGTATACGGATTCATGCGGCAATTCGATCTCATTCGAAAGAAACTCAATCCCCGGCTCGCGTTGATGGGCATGGTCATGACCAAATACGACGAACGTAAGCAAATGAATGTTGGCGTAAGAAAACAGTTGGAGGAAAAGTTCAACGACAAGGTATTCCAGACGGTAATCCGTACAAATATTCAATTGGCTAAAGCACAGGAGGCCGGTAAGGATATCTTTACCTACGACCGTAGCTCAAACGGCGCCAAGGACTATCGACAACTGGCGGCAGAACTGATGAAAAGGTCACATGGTGAGGGTGTCGAAACCGGACAGGTAATGGAGGCCCTCATTGGCTAGAGACCCGCAACTTGCATAATTTTATGGAACCTCTCCATTTCCGCATCTCAGCGGAAACAGCACGTCATGTTCACCAACTACTGCAGGATCCTTTTCCGCAACCTCTATAAAAACCGGCTTTATGCTTTTATCAATATCCTAAGCCTGGGGATTGGCATTGCAGCTATGATCTGGGGGATCCAGGTCTATCGGTTCAATACCAGTTATGATCATTTTCATCGAAACCGGGAATATATCTTTCGGGTGCTGATCACGGTAGCCGGAGGAGATGGCCTCAAAGGCCCTTGTCCCGCGCCGTTAGGCGAGGCAGCTGTCCGGGACTATTCCGTGGTACAGGAAGCCGTTCGCTGGGAGGGACGCCCGCTGGCCATCCGGGTAGCCGGCAAAGAGCCTTTTGCCGCGCAGGCTCATTTTACCGACCCTGCCTTTTTT
>Ga0193716_1000096_pt1 | contig 52665 bp, 53 predicted proteins | sample U2c1metaG_FD_145901 | JGI IMG/M metagenome (GOLD analysis project Ga0193716, IMG submission 145901) | Soil microbial communities from a riparian zone of the East river system, Colorado, United States - U2c1 | ecosystem: Environmental > Terrestrial > Soil > Riparian zone | place: USA: East River...
GAGGACGGGCCGACGGTCGACAATTGGATGTCGGTCGCATTCCAGCGCAAGCATATGGAAGAGCTTGCGCAAAAGCTGCGGTCGCAAGGCCACCATGTCGCGCCGTTCGATTTCGATCTCGGCGGCGGCCCGCTCGACCGGTTCGTGGACATGCCGCCTTATCATGGCGAACTGCCAGCCTCGTTCGCGGAGTGGCTCGGGCCGCCCGCGCACCTTAAAGCCAGCATGGACGGGATGATCGTCACCTGCATCGGCATCGCGATCAGGAAGGCGTCCTAGCCCGCGGCTTCGCGCTCGAGCAATTTCCGCTTGATCGGCAGCCCATAGGCATAGCCGCCGAGGCTACCGTCCGTGCGCAGCGCGCGGTGGCACGGGATCAGCATCGCGACCGGGTTGGCCCCGCACGCGGACCCCACCGCGCGCACCGCATTGGGGTTGCCCGCGCGCGCCGCGAGCGCGGCGTAGCTCAAGGTCTCGCCCGCCGGGATGCGCGACAATTCGCGCCACACCGCCTGCTGGAAAGCGGTGCCGCGCACGTCGAGCGGCAGGGCCATCGCGCGGCCGGGCTGGGTCACGAACTCGACCGCATCCGCGAGCAAGGCCTCCAGCGCCGCGCCGCCCCGCTCGATCGCGGCGTTTGGGAAATGCGCGCGCAGTGCGGCATCATCGGGCTCGAACGCGACCCGGCAAATGCCGCGCGTGGTGGCGGCCACCAGCAGCGGGCCGAGGTCGGTCTGCGCGACTTCCCAGCGGATCGTCTCGCCGCGCCCGCCGTCGCGCCATTTGGACGGGGTCATGCCGAGCCGGTCGGGCATATCGGCATAGAAACGGGCGGGCGCGGCATAGCCGGCGTCATACAAAGCTTCGGTCACGGTATCGGACTCCTTGAGCGCCCGTTCGGCCCGCCTGGCGCGATGCGCGCGGACATAGGCCGCGGGCGTGACGCCGGTCGCGCGGCGGAACAGGCGATGGAAATGGAACGGGCTATAGCCGGCGGCCTCCGCCAGGCGGTCGAGCGAGGGCGCGTCTTCCGCCGCCTCGATCAGCGCGATCGCGCGCGCGATGCCCGCCTCGTCCGCCGCGATCTCGTCGGGGCGGCAGCGCAGGCAGGCGCGCAGACCGAAATCGCGCGCTTCGGCGCCGCTGGCGAAGAAACGCACATTCTCTCGCCGGGGATGGCGCGCGGCGCAGGATGGCCGGCAATAGATGCCGGTCGAGAGCACGCCGGTCACGAACTGTCCGTCCATCGCACGGTCGCGGCGCAGTACGGCGCCCCAGCGTTGATCGTCACTCTCAAGCATGGTCGCGCTCCGCACGGGCGAGGAAGCAGCCCCAGGCCGCGGCGTGGATATCGACATGCACGATCTCCTCATCCTCGAACAAATCGCGGAGGCCGGCGTCGGCGTCGCCCGGCTGGGCAAGCCTGGCGGCACGGATCATTCCCGCACCGTCGAAGCCCCGCAAGCTGGTCGTGCGCCGCGCCAGGAACGGCGGCGCCCTATCCTTGTAGAGCGGCGCTTCGACCACGCCTTCCCTGATAAAGATTGCGTGCGACGCGCGGAAGGGCGTCTGCACGTCCGCCGACACGAAGTTGAGCAACAACACCTCGGTACCCGGCGCGGCATCTTCCAGCGAAACCCGGCAGGGAAAGGCGTTGGGCCGATCCACGGTCATCCGGATCGCGCCGGCGGCGATCAGCGCGTCGGTATCGGCGAAGGCGGCGGGGTCGAGCCCCTTGATTCGATAGGCCATGATCTTGTTCTCCTCGAACTGACCCAGCCCATCTATGCCGCCTTCGCCCCCACCGCTTCCCGCGGCTTGCGGTCAAACCTCCCTGATCGAAAAGCCGTAGGAATCGACCAATTCCACGCTGCCGCGCGAGACTTCGGGCGGAATCTCGCAGCGCGCGCTGAGATGGGAACCGAATGCGTCGAATTCGGCAAGGCCGGTTACGGCATCCGAATTGTCATCCAGCAGATTGACGAAGACGTGGACGAAGCTCTGCCCGTCCGCCTCCTTGAACAGCCCATAAGAAACACCCTGCGGCCGGTCGCGGCGGACGCGATCGAACACCGCATGGGAAAGCGCTTCATTCTCGGCGACGGCCTCGGGCTTCACCTTGTAGCGGACGATGGTCACGCGTTGCATAGTCATACTCCTCCTGGAGCGCAGTGATCGCGCCCATCATCCTGACGAAGCCGGGTCTCGAAAGGATTCGAGGCCGCCCACAGAATCCTTTTCGGTCCGGCACTCGTCATGGCATCGGACGTAGAGCGAGGACGGGATGAGCGGTTTGGACACAAAGGGCCTGGAACAATGGCTGGCCGATATGCGGCCCCGGTTGCACAGCTTTTGCGGGCGCATGATGGGCTCCGCGATCGATGGCGAGGATGTCGTGCAGGAAGCGCTGATCCGCGCCGCCACATCCTATGAACGGTCCGCCCCGATCGCGTCGCCCGAGGCATGGCTGTTCCGAATCGCCCGCAACGCCGCGATCGACATGATGCGACAGCGGCGCGGCGGCGATGTTCCGATGCTGGAGGGCGACGATGCGGATCCGGGCGCCGACAGCGCCGCGCGCGTCGCGGTGACGTTGGGCTTTACCGCCTTCCTGCCACTGCCCCCGCCGCAGCGCGCTTCGGTCGTGCTGGTCGACGTGCTCGGTTATTCGGCGGCGGAGACGGCATCGATCCTCGAAACCAGCGTGGCTGCCGTAAAGGCGGCCTTGCATCGTGGCCGCCTGCGACTGGCGGTGCCCGCCGAATCCCCCGCTCCCGCCATCGACGATCGCGAAAAGCTGCAGCTGCGGGCCTACGCCGATCTGTTCAATGCACGCGCGTTCGACGCCTTGCGCGATCTGCTCGCCGCCGATGCGCAGCTCGATCTGCCGCCAAGGGCGAAGCGCAAGGGCAAGGCCGACGTGTCGATCTATTTCGAACGCTATTCCGCCGCCGACATTGCGTGGCGGGTCGAACCGGTGCTGGCCGAAGGCAGGCCAGCGCTGCTCGCCACCGATCCGGACAATGCGAACAGCCGGTTCGTGATCCTGCTCGGCTGGTCGGACGGCCGCATCGTCACGATCCGCGATTTCCATTACGCCCGTTACGTGATGGACGGGATCGATATCGCGCGGATTTGACCCCGCTCACCTTGCAATCCGCACCCCCGCTTGCTAGGCGGCGCGCGACCGAAGTGGGCGGCCATCCGGTGCGCCCGCTTTAGCCTTGCCCGTTCGGCGCGAGGCACCACGAAATCAGGGGACGACGAGCGCGTGGAGTATTCCGGCGGCATACAGGCAAGCCTTAGCGGACGGTACGCCACCGCTCTGTTCGAGCTCGCCCGCGACGGCGAGAAGCTCGACAAGGTCGGCGCCAGCCTCGCCACGCTGAAGCAGGCTTTGGCCGATTCGGCCGATCTCAAGAATCTGGTCACCAGCCCGCTCGTCAGCCGCGCGAACGCCGGCAAGGCGGTCGCCGCCCTGGCCAAGCCGCTCAAGCTCGATCCGCTGACCGCCAATTTCCTGGGCGTGCTCGCGCAGAATCGCCGGCTTGGGGCGCTCAACGCGATCATCCGCGACTTCAACACGCTGTCGGCGCGCCATCGCGGCGAGACAAGCGCCCAGGTGATCACCGCCCACCCGCTCGACAAGAGCCAGTTGGCGGCGCTGACCGTACGATTGAAATCGATCGTCGGTAGCGAGGTCGCGGTCGACGCGACGGTCGACCCCAATATTCTCGGCGGACTGATCGTCCGTCTCGGCAGCCGTCAGATCGACGGCTCGATCCGCACCAAATTGAACGCACTCGCGACTGCGATGAAAGGTTGAACATGGAAATCCGCGCGGCAGAAATCTCCAAGGTCATCCGCGACCAGATCGCGGGCTTCGGCACGGATGCCGAAGTGTCCGAGGTGGGCTCGGTGCTGTCGGTCGGCGACGGCATCGCGCGCATCCACGGGCTGGACAATGTCCAGGCCGGCGAGATGGTCGAATTCTCGAACGGCGTGCAGGGCATGGCGCTCAACCTCGAGGCCGACAATGTCGGCGTCGTGATCTTCGGCTCGGACAGCGAGATCAAGGAAGGTGACGTCGTCAAGCGCACGCAGACGATCGTCGACGTGCCGGTCGGCAAGGAATTGCTCGGCCGCGTGGTCGACGGCCTCGGCAATCCGATCGACGGCAAAGGCCCGATCGCGACGACCCAGCGCAGCCGCGTCGAAGTGAAGGCGCCGGGCATCATCCCGCGCATGTCGGTGCACGAGCCGGTCCAGACCGGCCTCAAGGCCTTGGACGCGCTCGTTCCCGTCGGCCGCGGCCAGCGCGAGCTGATCATCGGCGATCGTCAGACCGGCAAGTCCGCCGTCGCGATCGACACCTTCATCAACCAGAAGGGCCCGAATTCGGGCGATGACGAGAGCAAGAAGCTCTACTGCATCTATGTCGCGATCGGCCAGAAGCGCTCGACCGTTGCGCAGCTGGTCAAGACGCTCGAAGAGAATGGCGCGATGGAATATTCGATCGTCGTCGCCGCGACCGCGTCCGAGCCCGCCCCGCTCCAGTTCCTCGCGCCGTACACCGGCTGCGCGATGGGCGAATATTTCCGCGACAACGGCATGCACGCCGTCATCGTCTATGACGATCTGTCCAAGCAGGCCGTCGCCTATCGCCAGATGTCGCTGCTGCTGCGCCGTCCCCCGGGCCGCGAAGCCTATCCGGGCGACGTCTTCTACATCCACTCGCGTCTGCTCGAGCGCGCCGCGAAGATGAACAAGGACAATGGCGGCGGCTCGCTGACCGCGCTGCCGATCATCGAGACCCAGGCGGGCGACGTGTCGGCCTACATCCCGACCAACGTGATCTCGATCACCGACGGCCAGATCTTCCTCGAGACCGACCTCTTCTATCAGGGCGTCCGCCCCGCGATTAACGTCGGCCTGTCGGTCAGCCGCGTCGGTTCCGCCGCGCAGACCAAGGCGATGAAGAAGGTGTCGGGCTCGATCAAGCTCGAGCTCGCCCAGTATCGTGAGATGGCGGCATTCGCGCAGTTCGGATCGGATCTCGACGCATCGACCCAGCGTCTGCTCAATCGCGGCGCGCGCCTGACCGAGCTGCTCAAGCAGCCGCAGTTTCAGCCGCTGCCGTTCGAGGAGCAGGTCGTGTCGATCTTCGCCGGCACCAACGGCTATGTCGACAGCGTGCCGGTCAATGACGTCGTTCGCTACGAAGCCGGGATGCTGGCCGACATGCGCGCCAATCATAAGGACGTGCTGAAGGCGATCCGCGACAGCAAGGATCTGGCCGACGACACCAAGGCCAAGCTGAAGAGCGCGCTCGATCAGTTCGCCAAGACGTTCGCCTGAGCCGATGCTGCAAATCGTCATCTGGATGCTTTGTGTCTACCTCATCCTGAAGGGGAAAGAGTTGGAACAGATCGCCGCTGCTGCAAGTCATGAGCATCGCGAGGAAAACTTGCGCTCGGCTAAGATTTGGGCACGATTTGCGTACGTGGCTGCGGCGGGGTTTTTCCTGCTTTCGCTCGCTCAGGGACATTCAGTCCCTGACGTGCCTCGCTTCTAACGGACTTAAGATGGCCAGCCTCAAGGCACTCAAGAACCGGATCAGCTCGGTCAAATCGACCCAGAAGATCACCAAGGCGATGAAGATGGTCGCCGCCGCCAAGCTGCGCCGCGCGCAGTCGGCGGCCGAGGCTGGCCGTCCCTATGCCGAGCGCCTGAATGCGGTGATGGCGAGCCTGGCGTCGAAAGTCACGGTCGGCCCCAACAGCCCCAAGCTGCTCGCCGGCACGGGTTCGGACCAGAAGCATCTGCTGGTGGTCGCGACGTCGGAGCGCGGCCTTGCGGGCGCGTTCAACACCAATATCGTGCGGGCCGCGCGCAAGACCGCCGACGAGCTGCTGCGCGCCGGCAAGGATGTGCGTTTCTACCTGATCGGCAAGAAGGGCCGCGCGGTCCTGCAGCGCCTGTATCCGGGCAAAATCGTCTACCAGGTCGACCAGAGCCACATCAAGAACGTCGCCTTCACCGACGCGCTCAGCGTGGCGAAGGACCTGATCGCGCGGTTCGAGGCGGGCGAATATGACGTCGCCCACCTGTTCTTCGCCAAGTTCCAGTCCGCGCTCGTTCAGATCCCGACCGAGTTGCAGATCATCCCGGTTCCGGTGCCGACCGGCGGCACGGTTACGACCCGTGTTTCCGAGGACGGCACCCGTACCCAGACGACCGTGGGCGGCGCCCCCGCCAATGATGGCGCGGCGGTCGAATATGAGCCCGATGAGGAGACGATCCTCGCCGAGCTGCTGCCGCGCAATATCGCGATCCAGCTGTTCCGCGCGATGCTGGAAAATGCCGCGTCCGAACAGGGCAGCCGCATGAACGCGATGGACAACGCCACCCGCAATGCCGGCGACATGATCAATCGCCTCACCATTCAATATAACCGCACCCGCCAGGCCGCGATCACGACCGAACTGGTGGAAATCATCTCGGGCGCCGAAGCGCTCTAACGCACCCGAAAGCAAGGAAAGACAATGGCTACCGCCTCCGCAATCTCCTTCGGCACGAACAATGTCGGCCGCATCAGCCAGGTGATCGGCGCCGTCGTCGACGTGCAGTTCGACGGCGAGCTGCCGGCGATCCTGTCCGCGCTCGAGACGCGCAACGGCGACAACCGCCTCGTGCTCGAAGTCGCGCAGCATCTCGGCGAAAGCACCGTCCGCACGATCGCGATGGACGCGACCGAGGGCCTGACCCGCGGCCAGGAAGTGACCGACACCGGTTCGCAGATCACCGTGCCGGTCGGCCCGATGACGCTCGGCCGCATCCTCAACGTCATCGGCGAGCCGATCGACGAGCGCGGTCCGGTCAATTCCGACAAGTATTCGCCGATCCACGCCAAGGCACCGGACTTCGTCGATCAGTCGACCGAGAGCAGCATCCTCGTCACCGGCATCAAGGTGATCGATCTGCTCGCGCCGTATGCGCGCGGCGGCAAGATCGGCCTGTTCGGCGGTGCGGGCGTCGGCAAGACCGTGCTGATCCAGGAGCTGATCAACAATATCGCCAAGGGCCATGGCGGCGTGTCGGTGTTCGCCGGCGTCGGCGAGCGCACGCGCGAAGGCAACGATCTCTATCACGAATTCCTCGACGCGGGCGTCATCGCCAAGGATGCCGACGGCAATCCGACGCCGGAAGGTTCGAAGGTCGCTTTGGTGTTCGGCCAGATGAACGAGCCGCCGGGCGCGCGTGCCCGCGTCGCCCTTTCCGGTCTCGCCAACGCCGAATATTTCCGCGACGTCGAAGGCCAGGACGTGCTGTTCTTCGTCGACAACATCTTCCGCTTCACCCAGGCGGGTTCGGAAGTGTCGGCGCTGCTCGGCCGCATCCCGTCGGCGGTGGGCTATCAGCCGACCTTGTCGACCGACATGGGCCAGCTGCAGGAGCGGATCACATCGACCAACAAGGGCTCGATCACCTCGGTGCAGGCGATCTACGTCCCCGCCGACGATTTGACCGATCCGGCGCCGGCGACCTCGTTCGCCCACCTCGATGCGACCACCACGCTCAACCGTGCGATCTCCGAAAAGGGCATCTATCCGGCGGTCGATCCGCTGGATTCGACCAGCCGCGTGCTCGAGCCGCGCGTCGTCGGCCAGGAGCATTACGAGACCGCACGTGCCGTCCAGGCGATCCTGCAGAAGTACAAGTCGCTGCAGGACATCATCGCCATCCTCGGCATGGACGAGCTTTCGGAAGACGATAAGCTGACTGTCAGCCGCGCGCGCAAGATCGAGCGCTTCCTGTCGCAGCCGTTCCACGTCGCCGAGGTCTTCACCGGTATTTCCGGCAAGTTCGTGCAGATCGAGGATACGGTCCGCTCGTTCAAGGAAGTCGTCGAAGGCAAGCACGACGATCTGCCGGAATCAGCCTTCTACATGGTCGGCGGCATCGACGAGGCGATCGCCAAGGCGAAGAAACTGGCCGAAGAGGCGTAATTTCAACTCCCCTCCCTGCCAAGGGAGGGATCAGGGGAGGGGCTGGCCTGCCGGTTCCTCCGTCGAACTCCCCTCCCCCTACCCCTCCCGCAAGCGGGAGGGGGGAGAAATTGAATGGCACTGCATTTCGAACTGGTCACGCCCGAGAAATTGCTCCGCTCGGAGTCGGTCTACATGGTGGTCGTCCCCGGCACCGAGGGCGAATTCGGCGTGCTCGAAGGCCATGCGCCCGTGATGTCGGTGATCCGTCCCGGCGAGCTGACCGTCTATTCGGGCCCGAACACGGTTTCGGCGCGGATCCACGTCGAAGGCGGCTTTGCCGAGGTCAATGCAAGCGGATTGACGGTACTGGCCGAGGCGGCGAGCGAGCCCGCCTGAACCGCTCAGCCGGGCGCATCCGTAGCGGCTAAGCTCTAAATCTACTGGACAAAATCCCGCCGATCAGGGCTTTAATGGGGTGCGCCCTGGGGGGAGTGCCGCGTGACCCTGAACCTTACCGAATCTCTGGCCGACCGGCTTGGCCGCTTTGGCGATGCGCTGGCCGCAGTCGATGATCGGGGCGGCTCGATCCGTTATGACGAACTGGTGGCGCGGGCGGATACGCTCGGCGCAACGCTCGGCGCCAAACCCAAGCTCGTGCTGCTGGAAGGCGGGAGCTGCATCGGCTGGCTGATCGCCTATGTCGCATGCCTGCGCGGGCGTCATCCGATGCTGATCGCGCCTGCGGGCGCGCACGAGACGATCGCGCATTTCGAACAATTGTTCAGCCCGGCAGTGCGGATCACCGCGGCCGGGGATTGGCAGGCGGAGCCGACCGGGCGCACGTCCCCTGCTTTGCATCCCGAGCTTGCGCTGCTGTTGTCGACGTCGGGCTCGACCGGAAGCACGAAATGCGTCCGGCTTTCGGCACGCAACATGACGGCGAATGCCGCATCGATCGCCGAATATCTTGGCCTGGGCCCCGACGAGCGCGGCACGGTCAACCTGCCGACCCATTACAGTTACGGTCTGTCGATCGTGAACAGCCATCTGTTCGCCGGCGCGACGATCCTGCTCACCGACAAATCGGTGATCGACAAGGCGTTCTGGGCGTTTCTGCGCGAGCATGAGGCGACCAGCTTCGCCGGCGTGCCCCATATTTACGATCTGTTGCAGCGCATCGATCTCGCGGCATCGGCGCCGCCCTCGCTGCGCTATTTCACGCAGGCCGGCGGACGCCTGGCCGCGGACATGGTCGCGCGCTTCATCACGCTGGCCGCCGATCATGGCTGGCGCTTCTTCGTCATGTACGGTCAGACGGAAGCGACCGCGCGCATTGCGTATCTGCCGCCCGAACAGGCCGCAGCCAATCCGGGCAGCATCGGGGTCGCCGTCCCCGGGGGCGGCCGGATCGCGCTGCTCAACGAGGATGGCGAGGAGGTCGCCCTGGGCGAGGTCGGCGAGATCGTCTATTTCGGGCCCAACGTCATGATGGGCTATGCCACCGGCCCCGACGATCTGGCGCTCGATCCCGGCCCGGAACGCCTTGCGACGGGCGATCTCGGCCGGTCCAACAAGCGCGGTCTCCTCGAGATTACCGGCCGCAAGAGCCGCTTCATCAAGATCTTCGGAAACCGGATCGGGCTCGACGATATCGAAACGCTGCTGAGCATCGAAGGCTATTCGGCAATCGCCACCGGCATCGACGATCAGCTGCTCATCGTCACGCGGGATGCCGACGCCGCGACTCCGATCGCGGCGGTGCTCGCCCGCATCCTCAAGCTGCCGACGGCCTATTTCACCGTTCGGGTGGTGGAGGAATATCCGCTGCTTGCCTCCGGCAAGGTGGATTATGCGAGCCTCAAGGCGTCGATCGAACCCGCGGTGACGGAGACGGTCGGCGGCAGCCTCGAAGGGCCGGTCGGCCCCGATGCGGTCGAAGAGGCCTTCAAATCCGTGTTCGGCGAAGCCGCGGAAGATCGCAGCGCCAACTTCAATTCGCTCGGCGGCGATTCGCTCAACTATGTCCTCGTTGTGATGGCGCTGGAAAAGTGCCTGCCGCACATTCCCGACAATTGGGAAGCGATGTCGATCGACGCGCTCACCGCGCTGGCGGAAGCGCGCGACATGACGCCGGACGGCAAGGGCTCCAGTACGAGCAACCTCCTGCGCAAGCTGGCCACGATCGACGTCGCGCGTGGCCTCTGCATGCTGCTGGTCGTCGTCATGCATGTCGACGAGGTCCATTTTTCGCAGGTCGTGGCCCCGGGCAAGATCGCCCACATCTGGGATCTGATCACCAGCATCGCCAAGCCGATGCGGATGCCGACCTTCTTCCTGATTTCAGGCGTGCTGGTGGGCCAGGCGGTGTGGCGGCCATGGCGCGAAATCGCGCGCGGGCGCTTCTTCTTCCTGCTCTATCTGTTCGTCTTGTGGACGACGATCATCACCGTGAACGTAGCGATCGCCGCACGCCTGATCGCCGGCGAATGGCATATCGGCGAATTCGTCGGGCGGTGGGCGGAAAGCCTGATCCTGCCGCAGTCGCTCTTGTGGTTCCTCTATGCGCTGCTGGCCTACTTCCTCGCCGCGCGGCTGATGCGGAACTGGCCGTTGTGGCTTTCGCTGGGACTGGCCACGATCCTGTCGGCGGTCTCGGCCGATCTGGTCGGCCCGCCGATCACCTACATCGCCCGTTCGCTGCTTTTCTATCTGATCGGCGCGTACCTTCCGCGCGTGGTGGATGCCGTGTCGCAACGCGCAAGCTGGCCGGCCGTGATCGGCCTAGGCGCGGTCTATCTGGCCTCGTGTTTCCTGGTGAAGGTCGCGGGCGAATTCGTGGTCGGCATCTGGCTGCCGGCCAGCGTGACCGGCATCTGCCTCGGCCTGGCGCTCTCGCATCGGCTCGCGGATACGCCGCTGGGGCGCCCGTTGACGTTCGTCGGGCGGCATACTTTGCCCATCTATCTCCTGCATCAGATTCTGGTGCGCGACTGGCACGAAGTCATCACACGGCCCGGAGCGCCGCTTTTGGCGAAACTGCTCGGCAACAAGCTGATCTGCGCGACCTATCCCATCTTCCTCGATACGGCGATCATCCTGCTGTCGCTGGGTATCTACGTCGTACTGATGAGGATCGGATTGCGATGGTTGTTCGAGCTGCCGCCGATGCTGCTGCGAAAATCGTCCGTTCCCGTGCGCACCGAGGTGGTGGTGTAGGCTCGAGGCCAACCCTCCGAAGCGGCAAGGGAAGTCGCCGATCCGCCAACCAAGATACGCCGTCGTCCGCCCCTTCGCACCACGCAAACCTCGGTAATCGCGCGGATTGCAGTCTTAAAACCTTCGCAAGCTTTCCGTTCTATTCACCATGACTGGCCAGGCTTTCCGGGCCGCTGTGGGGTATTGAATGAGTGCGTTCGGAAGGCGAGGCGGACTGGGAGGGGGCAATAGGCCCTCTTTCGGCGTTGCCAAGCCGATGCAGGTCAATGGTGCGATCCATGGCGGGGAGCAATTCCCGCCGGTGGAAGCCGTTGTCGCATCCGTCGATCCCATTACCGGCAATCCGGACGCGATGTCGCGCCTGGCCGATCGCGTCGCCGCATCGGGCGAAGCCGGCTCGCTCAAGGCCGAGGGCTTCGAAGCCTCTGTCCACAAGATCAAGGAGCAGGTCCTCCCCCGCCTGCTGGAACGCGTCGACCCCGAAGCCGCCGCTACCCTCACCAAGGAAGAGCTGGCCGAGGAGTTCCGCCCAATCGTGGGCGAAGTGCTGGCCGAGCTCAAGATCACGCTCAACCGTCGCGAGCAGTTCGCGCTGGAAAAGGTGCTGGTCGACGAATTGCTCGGCCTCGGCCCGCTTGAGGAATTGCTGGCTGATCCGCTGATCAGCGACATCATGGTCAACGGTCCCGACCAGACCTATGTCGAGCGCAAGGGCAAGCTCGAGCTCGCCGCGGTCCAGTTCCGCGATGAGGAGCATCTGTTCCAGATCGCGCAGCGGATCGTGTCCAAGGTCGGCCGCCGCGTCGACCAGACCAGCCCGCTCGCCGACGCCCGCTTGGCCGACGGCAGCCGCGTCAACGTGATCGTGCCGCCGCTCAGCTTGCGCGGCACCGCCATCTCGATCCGCAAATTCTCGGCCAAGCCGATCACGCTCGACATGATGGCCAAGGGCGGCAGCATGTCGGAGAAGATGGCGACCGCGCTCAAGATCGCCGGCGCCTGCCGCTTCAACATCGTCATTTCGGGCGGTACCGGCTCGGGCAAGACGACGATGCTCAACGCCATTTCCAAGATGATCGACCCGGGCGAGCGCGTGCTGACGATCGAGGACGCGGCCGAGCTTCGCCTGCAGCAGCCGCACTGGCTGCCGCTCGAAACGCGCCCCGCCAATCTCGAAGGCCAGGGCGAGATTTCGATCCGAGACCTCGTCAAGAACGCGCTGCGTATGCGCCCGGATCGTATCATCCTCGGCGAAATTCGCGGCTCCGAATGCTTCGACATGCTCGCCGCGATGAACACCGGCCACGACGGCTCGATGTGTACGCTTCACTCCAACTCCCCGCGCGAGGCACTCGCCCGCATGGAGAATATGGTGATGATGTCGGACATCAAGGTGCCGAAGGAAGCGATCAGCCGCCAAATCGCGGATTCGGTCGATCTCGTCATCCAGGTCAAACGTCTGCGCGACGGCAGCCGCCGCGTCACCAACGTCACCGAGGTGATCGGCATGGAAGGCAGCGTGATCGTCACCCAGGAATTGTTCAAGTTCGAATATCTGGACGAAACCGCCGACGGCAAGATCGTCGGCGAATATCGCTCGATGGGCCTGCGCCCCTACACGCTCGACAAGGCCAAGCAATTCGGCTTCGATCAGCCTTATCTGGAAGCATGCCTCTGACGCAGCGATTTGCGGCCGTGCCGCGCTGGCTGTGGCTGGCGCTGCTGGCCGTTGCGCTGATGTCGCCGGCGATTTTCGGCCCGTTGCGGCTGAACGACAGCCACTGGATCAATTATAGCTGGAGCGAGCAGTTCACCGCCGCGATCGCGCACGGCGATCTGTGGCCGCGCTGGCTGCCGCAATCGCATGGCGGGCTCGGCGCGCCCGATTTCTATTTTTACGGGCCTGTCGCCTTCTGGCTGGCGGCACCGTTTGGCCTGGTTGGGCTGGCGCCGTGGCCGGCCCTGCTCGGTGCGGCCACGTTGGGCCTCTGGTTCTCAGGCCTCGCCATGGGCCGTTTCCTCAATGGTCGCACACGCCACCCCGCGCTCGGCGCGGCGCTCTACATGGCGCTGCCTTACCATCTGCTCGACTTCGGGATGCGCGGCGCACTCGCCGAGTTCGTGGCGTATGCCACTCTGCCGCTGGTCGCACTCGGCATCGCCCGGCGCCGCATCTGGCTGATTGCGGCCGGCTACGCCCTGCTGATTCTGACCCACCTGCCGACGGCCCTGCTCGCCAGCCTCTTCCTGATCCCCGTGCTCGCTTTGACCGAAGCCTGGAAGGATCGTCCCGCCTTGTTGCGCATCGGCGCGGGCCTCGTGCTCGGGCTGATGCTCGCCGCGCCCTATCTGCTGCCCGCGATCCTGCTCCAGCGCTACGTCGCGATCGCGACCATGACCGCCGTGCCCGCTTTGCAGGCCGCGCGCTGGACCATCCTCTCGCCCGATACGCACATGCGCGACGGCCTGTTCCTGGTCGGGCTGATCGCCGCGGCGCTGGCCCTCCCCGCATTGGCCTTGCTCCGGCGCGACCGCTGGGGCTGGTTCGTGCTGGCGATGCTGGCGCTTGGTTTGGGCCTGATCCCCGCGCTCTGGGCGATCCCGCTGCTTGCGGCGGTCCAATTCCCCTGGCGGTTGTTCGTGCTGGCCGATTTCGGCGTGGCCTGGATCGTCGCACGGGCATCCTGGCCGATGCAGCGGCTGTTGCTGCTGGTCGTGCCCGCCTTGGCCCTCACATCGATCATTCTGTGGCTGCAGACCTCCAACCAGTCGGTGCAACCGGTCGGTCGCGTGTTGGCGCACCATCCCGACGTGATCGAATATCTGCCCGCCGGCGTAAGCGAGCCTTACGCGGCCTTTTCGCGTCGTGCGCTCGATCTTGCCGCGCATACCCCGCCTACGCGCAGCACGAACGGCTGGACCACCGTCCGCCTTCATTACTTCCCGATCTGGCAGGTTCGTTGTGCGAACGGCCTCGTGCCGAGCGGCGCCGAGCCCGGCACCGGCCTGCTGCGCTATCGTGGCGAGGGCTGCGCGGTGGAGCGGCGGCGGTTGCCGATCGAGAATTTCGGCCTGGCGCTCAGCCTCGTTGCGATGGCCCTGCTTGCGGTCGGACCGGCCGTAGCCGCCCGACGCCGCCGCCAAGCGCTTACCGCACCCGCCACCACAACGCTCCATTAACCTCATCAGTCTACACGTTCGCCGCGATGAACATGTCCGCCCACAGGTTCAACTTCGCCGAATTCGCTGCGGCGCCGCTCAACATTGCGGCTCTCGGAAACAGCGGACCGACGAGGCCATGGCTGACCGTCGTCATGCCGGTGCATCATGGCGAACATTTTCTTCCCGCCACGCTCGCCAGCGCTGCAGCCCAACAGACGGACGGCGTCGAATTCCTTATTTATAATTCCGGAGATGACGGGGGTGCTTCACGTCGGATCGCCGAGGGATTCGCTGGCCATCTTGATATAAAATGGTGTGAAACGCCCGAGCTGCCGTCCTGGACTGCAAAGACGAATCTTGGGGTGCGTGAAGCGCGCGCGGAACATGTCGCGATGCTTCATCAAGACGATCTGTGGTTGCCGGGCCATCTCGCCGCCATCCGACGCGCAATCGCGGGCAATCCCGATGTGGTCTTGTCGGTGGCTCCATCGCGGTTCGCCCATCCGGACGGCCATATGATGGGCCATTGGAACCTGCCATTCCGGCCGGGCCTGGTCTCCACAGACGATTTCCTTTCGACCTTGCTGGTCCAGAGCAGCATTGCCATCCCCTCCCCCGTCGCACGGCGGGACGCATGGCTGGCCGCCGGCGGTATGGACGAGGATTTATGGTTTACCGCCGATTGGGACATATATCTGAAGCTCGCGGCAGAGGGGCGCGTCGCCGTCCGTAGTGAGACGACCACGGCCTTCCGTCTTCATCGCGGATCGCTGACGATGACGGGCAGCCGGCGGCCCGGTAGCCTGCGCCCACAGCTGGAACAGGTTCTCGAGCGTCATCTTTATCGGGCGCCCGCGCACTCGCGTAGACGCATCGAACGCCGGGCGCGCGCTTCAATCGAGGTGAATTGCGCGCTGGCCGACGCGTCTTGCGGTCATAAGGGAGCGCTCGCCAATGCGGCGATGCGGTTGCTGTGCCTCGGGCCGGTCGAGGTCATGCGCTATGTGCGGCAATCGCGGATCATCGACCGGGTGCTTCCGCGTCTGCGGCTGGCGCTTACCGGCGATCTGTGAATGGCGATCGGCAGCAAGGTCCGGAAGCTGTTCGGCCGTCACGAGCGGCTGATCGCCGATCTGTGGCGCGGCATGTTCATGAGCCTCGATCACTGGACGCGCACGATCGGCACATGGGCGCCCCGGCCACGGCGGATCCTCGAGCTCGGCTGCGGCGAAGGGTGTAGCACGATCCGGCTCGTGGCCGCTTATCCCGATGCCGCGATCGATGCGGTCGACATCGCCTCGCATGTCGGGCGCCTCTATCAGGATCCGCCCGATCGCGTGCATTTCCGCGTCGTCACTGCCGAGGATCTGGCGCAGGAATGCCCCGGCGCTTATGATTTGATCATCGTCACGGACGTGTTGCACCATATTCCGCACGAAGCGCGCGGCTCCTTTCTTGCCGCCGTCCGCACCTTGCTCGCGCCGGGCGGCGTGCTCGCCTTCAAGGACTGGCACCGCAATTGGGCGCCGATCTATTATCTGGGGTATGCTGCCGACCGCTGGCTGACCGGGGACCGGATCGCCTACCTGACGCGGACCGAGGCACGGCACCTGCTGGCCGGCGTCTTCGGTGCGGATTGCGTATCCGCGGAACAGACCATCGCGCCCTGGTTCAACAATTATGCGATGAAGATATGCGCCCGCTGATCCCGGACGGCGGCAGGCAGCCTGCACGCTACCTGATCAGCGGCGGCGTCTGCGCGCTGGCCAACAACGCCTTGCTGATCGGGGGCGCACGCGCCGGGCTTGGCATCCTCGAACTGACGTTGCTGTCTTTCCTGGTGATCGGGACGGCGGGCTATGTTGCGCATGTCCATTTCACCTTCCGGCAGGCGCCGGGCTGGCGCAGTTATGCGCGCTTCATGGCCGGCGTCGCGCTCGGGATACCCGCGGCCTATGCCGTCCTGGCCCTGCTCTGCGACGTGCTTCACGTATCGATGCTGGCCGCCGCGCCGATCGCGACGGTCGTGCTGCTGGTCTATAACTACCTGAGCGCGCGGCTCGCCATCATGCGTCGCCTCGTCCGTTGACGCCTTAGTCGCCGTTCCGCTCATAAAGATGCGGATTGCGGTAAAGCTTTTCGCCGGTCAGCTTCAGCACCGTGGTGCGCAGGCGGTTGTCGAGGCGCATCGCAAGGTCGGCCAGCCCCTTGATCACAGCCGAGGGTCGCGGAACGCCATGTTTCACAATTGCACCCGCACCACATAGCCGAAGCAAAGCAGCGGGCAGAAGCGCTCGATGATACGGATCGCACGTTCGGCGGCACCAGCGGCGAAGCGTGTGAACCCGCGCGAGCGCAGCTTCATCTCGGTCGCGTAAAAATGATAGGGGACGATCTCCCAATCCTCGAACCCGGCGCGCAGGCACAAGGTGTTCAGCACCTTGTAGGTGAAGACGTGGACATGGTCGGGGTGCTGCGCCTCGCGACCGATCAGACCGAGCAGCATGTTCGCCAGCGACGTCCCGTTGGGCGTCGACACGACGAGTTCGCGGCCAGGAAAACGCCGCTTAATATTGCGGAAGAACAGAAGCGGTTCGTCGATATGCTCGATGAACTCGCCCGCGACGATCTTGTCCACCTCCATATCGTGCAATTGCGGCACCGCCGGGTCGATCCCATCGCCCCGCACGATGATCGAACGCGGCCCGGTCTGTAACCCGTTGCTGGGGATATTGGCCGAGCTGTCGATACCGATCACCCGTTCCGCGACCGCGCTGATGCGCCCGTGCAGCCAGCTTTCGGTGTGGTGCTTATCGATCGCGGTCTCGTCCAGGCACCCGACATCGAGCACGCGCTTGCCGCGGCACAGCTCGGCGATGAAGCCAAGCCGATCGACCGGTCGCCCGACCGACAGCCGCTCAAGCGTGTCATATGTCAGGCTTTGCGCCATGCGGGGTCCTCAAAAGGCCGAAACGCCGTGAGATGACCCCTCGCACAAGAATTCTTAGGAATGGTTAACCAAGTTCCAGCGGCTCAGTCCCCATTTAACGGCACGACCCGGCAGCCGGCCGCCGCCAATTGCGGTCCCAACTTCTTGAGCCGACGATCCGCCGACAGGCTGGCGATGCCGTCACGGAAATAGTGATTGACCGGCGCGTAGAGCGCGCTCGTGGCCATACCGACGGCTGCGCCTCGCTTACACATAAGGTTTGTCAGATCCGCATCCACACGATCGCCGAACAGGCGCAGCGGACGGTTGGAGAGATCGGCCCGATTCACTACGAAGGCATTGGACAGAGGCGCATCGTCATTGCCGATGATGAAGTAGTCCGTCCCACTTGCCGCGATGCGCCGGTCGACCGCGGCGAAGCTCGCATAATAAACATGCGTCATGGCCATCTGCGCCGGCAGCAGGATCAGCAGACCTCCCGCCAGGCATCGCACCACCAAAGGGCGCCATCTGGCATCGCGGCTGACGGCATCGTGCCAGCCATATATGACAACCAGAATGACGGCGCCAATCGCGCCGTGAACATAGCGGTAGCCGAACCCCTGCCCCTGATCGGGCATCAGAATTCCCGCCGCAATCACCGGCAAAATGGCCGCGGCGGCCAGGGCGATCGCCATGCCGTTGCGCCTGGCCGTAGCCAGCCCGATCGCGAACAGCGGCAGCAGCAGGATCGGCTGCCAGGCGGCGAACCGCAGCAGGTTGGCGCTCATGAAGATGGTGCGCGGCACCGAAGGCCTGGTCAGCACCCAAACGAGCCGCGTCCAGAAGTCTGCGCCCATCGGTTTGGCCGCGGGATGCCCGCCTTCGATCATCCCATATATCCAGCTCGGCCAGGCGAGCCAGAAAAGCCCGATTCCCGTATAGGCGAGCGTGAACAACGCCGCCCGCCCCCACGCCCGACGGCCGATCAGCAGGAAGATGAAGGGGGCGACGAACAGCGGGTGGAAAAGCGGCTCGTGCAAGCCTGTCGCGAGCGCCCCGACCGCCAGCGCCGCGATATCGCTTCCCCTGCGGTCCATCAGGAACAGCCAGAGCCAGAGCAGGTTCAAAGTGAGGTGTGCGGACATGGCATAAGCCGTCATGCCCGCGAACAGGACCTGCCCGGATGAGAGATAGAGCAGCAGCGCCAACGTCGCCGCCTCCCCGTCCTCCGGCCAGAGCCGACGCGCACATTTCCACAAAGCGATGCCACCGAGGGCGGTCAGCAGGGGGCCGGTCCAGTCGGGGTCGACCACCATGCCGGTCAGGGCGCGTAAAGCGGCATTGATAGGCAGATAGGCCGATACCCAAGCCACGGGGTGGGCCGCCGGCAGCACATACAGGTCGTCCAGCGCGGCAATGTGGAGCTGCCATGGCGCGGGCAAAGGCTGCACCAATTGCCACCGCGCGAAGATCTGCGAATCGAACACCGCCATCTGTTCGTCGCGGCTCATGTCGTAGCCGCACAAAGCCCAGGCATGACCGAGATAGCAGAGCGGGATCACCGCCAGTGCGAGCAGGAGACAGGTACGACCGGACAGGATGATCGGCCGCCGGCCGGGGCCGAGTCCGATCGCACTGCCCGCCAGGATCAGTGCCTCGGCCAGCAGCAGCCAGCGATCCTGCGCGAAGAGGAGCCAGGCGGTGAGGTCGCTAAACCGCCCGATATTGGCGGATATGGCCGCGGCGGCAAAATAGAGCAGGAACGCGACGCAGGCGAGCCGCGCCGGTAACGACAGCCCACCTGCCCCGCTCTTAGGATTTTCGCTGCCGCTCATCCGCCCCCCGTTTGCGCATAGCGCTATGGAGGCATGATGGTTAACGCCGCCCTGCCGGGCGCGCTAGCTGCCGAGCTTGTTGAGCTTGTCCTGCAATCCCGCCAGCTGCTCCTTGAGCGCGGCGATATCGTCGTCCTTGGATGTGGACGTCGCCGCACCCGGCGCAGCGCCACCGACGACGCCGGTCGTCTTGAACGCTGCGGCGGCGGCCTCGAACATGTCGAGGTTGCGCTTGGTGATCTCGGCCAGCGGACCGCCCGCGAACGCGCCTTCCAGCGCCTGGCGGAACTGGTTCTGATTCTTGCGGAAGGCGTCCATCGACGCTTCCAGATATTGCGGCACCATCGCCTGCATCGAATCGCCGTAGAGCGAGATCAGCTGGCGCAGGAAGCTGACCGGCAGCATCGTCTGGCCGTGGCTTTCCTCCTCCATGATGATCTGGGTGAGGATGTTGTGGGTGATATCTTCTTCGGTCTTGGCGTCGATCACCTTGAAGTCGCGCCCGTCGCGCGTCATCTGGGCGAGGTGCTCAAGCGTGATGTAGCTCGAAGACTCGGTATTGTAGAGCCGGCGGTTGGCGTACTTCTTGATGATCACCGTACCCGAATTGTCGGACGATTTCGCCATGCCCCAACCACCTCCTATTTGTGACAATCCCGTAGCATCGATTCTTGACGCAGCGCAACACAGGCCGCGCCCGCTCCCGCTTTTTCTGAGTATGTTGCGCAGCGAAACCACAGGTCAGCCCGACCGCACCGCTGCAGCATTGAAGGGATTGCGGCTTTATCAGCAGGCCGACCGCACTGCAGCGCCCGTGCCGATGCCGGTTTTGGCGCGTGCGGGCCGCGCGTCGGTGCGCGATTATGGCGGCGCGGGACCGGCGATCCTGTTCGTGCCGTCGCTGATCAATCCGCCCGACGTACTCGACATCGATGGCGAACGCTCGCTGCTGCGCTGGCTGGCGACGCGGGGCGTCAGGCCGCTGCTGATCGATTGGGGCAGCCCCGACGCGGCCGAGAATGACCTGACCGTCGCCGGCCATATCGAAACCATGCTGCTGCCGCTGATCGACGCGATCGGCGAGCCGGTTGCTCTGGTCGGCTATTCCTGGGCGGGGACGATGGCGATCGCCGCCGCCGCGCTGCGGCCGGTGACCGCGCTCGCTTTGATCGCGACGCCGTGGCGGTTCGGCGATTATCCCGACAGCACGCGCGATGCGCTCGCCGATCTGTGGCGCACCGCCGAACCGGCGACGGCTACGCTTGGCGTGTTGCCGATGGAGATATTGCAGGCGGCCTTCTGGCGGCTCGACCCCGAACGCACCGTCACCAAATATGAAGCGCATGGCAGTCGCGACCCTGACGATCCGCAATCGCAGGCGTTCGTCCGGCTGGAGGATTGGGCCAATGACGGCCCGCCCCTCACCCGCGGCGCGGCGCGCGAGCTGTTTCTCGATCTGTTCGCCGGGGACAGGCCGGGCAAGGGCACGTGGCGCGTGGCCGGTACGATCATCGATCCGGCCAAACTAGCGATGCCCGTGCTTGAGATCGCCTCGACCACCGACCATATCGTGCCCGCGGCCACCACACCCGGCGTCGGCGAGCGGATCGATCTCGCGCTCGGCCATGTCGGGATGATCGTCGGCGGCCGCGCGAAGACGAACTTATGGGAGCCACTGTCCTTGTGGCTTTCCCGCGCAACATCCGGGGGCTAGGCGCACCCAGAAGCAATACACAGGAGCCTTCATGACCGACGTCGTCATCACCGCCGCCAAGCGCACCCCGGTCGGCAGCTTCCTCGGCCATTTCGCGAATACGCCCGCGCACGAGCTCGGGCGTATCGCGATCGAAGCGGCGCTGCTGCAGGCGGGCGTCGATCCGGCGGATGTCGATGAGGTCGTGCTCGGCCAGGTGCTGACCGCGGGCCAGGGTCAGAACCCGGCGCGACAGGCAGCGATGGCGGCTGGCATCCCCAAGGAGGTGCCGGCGTGGAGCGTGCAGCAGGTGTGCGGTTCAGGGCTGCGTTCGGTCGCGGTCGCGGCGCAATCGATCCTGGCGGGCGACGCGACGATCATCGTCGCCGGCGGCCAGGAGAATATGTCGATGAGCCCACACGCCCAGGCGATCCGCGCCGGGCAGAAGATGGGCGACCTTTCCCTCATCGACACGATGATCAAGGACGGCCTGACCGACGTCTTCAACGGCTATCACATGGGCATCACCGCCGAGAATCTGGCGGAGAAATATCAGATCACGCGCGAAGAGCAGGATCACTTCGCCACCGCCAGCCAGAACAAGGCCGAGGCCGCGCGCCGCGACGGCAAGTTCATCGACGAGATCGCGCCGGTCACGATCAAGGGCCGCAAGGGCGACACGATCGTCGACCAGGACGAGTTCATCCGCGAGGGCGTGGTCGTCGCCAGCCTCGCCAGCCTGCGCCCCGCCTTCAAAAAGGAAGGCACCGTCACCGCCGCCAATAGCTCGGGCCTGAACGATGGCGCCGCCGCGATCATCGTGATGTCGTCGGACGAGGCCGCCAGGCGCGGCTCGCCCGTGCTGGCGCGTATCAAGAGCTGGGCGTCGACCGGCGTCGATCCCTCGATCATGGGCATCGGCCCGGTCACCGCCACGCAGAAGGCGCTCAAGAAGGCCGGCTGGGAATTCAAGGATCTCGACCTGATCGAGGCGAACGAGGCCTTCGCCGCACAGGCGCTGGCGGTCGGCAAGGAACTTGGCTGGGACGCGTCCAGGGTCAACGTCAATGGCGGCGCGATCGCGATCGGCCATCCGATCGGCGCGTCGGGCGCGCGCATCCTGACCACCCTGCTCCACGAAATGCAGCGCCGTGACGCCAAGAAGGGCCTCGCCACGCTCTGCATCGGCGGCGGCATGGGCATCGCGCTCTGCGTCGAACGCGACTGATCCTTTATCTGAGCATGACGGTCGTACCCAGGTCGGCGGCGGAGCTTCCGCCGACCGTCAGTTTATAGTCGCCCGGCTCGACCCGCCATGCGCGGTCCGCACCCCAGATGGCGAGTTCGGACCGCTTTAGCGGGATCGTGATCCGGCGCGTCTCGCCCGGCGCGAGATGGACGCGGACGAAGCCTTTAAGTGATTTTTCCGGCGTCGCCACGCTGGCTGTGGTCTGGCGGACATAGAGTTGCGCGACCTCATCGCCCGCACGCGCACCCACATTGGTGAGGTCGAACGAGACGGCCAGGTCGCCCTTCGCCGGCGTCGAGACCGACAGGCCGGCATATTTGAAGCTCGTGAGGCTCAGCCCATAGCCGAACACGAAGAGCGGCTTGCCGCCGCCGTCGCCATAATCCCGGTCCTTCGACGGAAAGTGATTATAGAAAACGGGGAGTTGGCCGACGCTGCGCGGGAAAGAGACGGGCAGCCGGCCGGCGGGATTCACGTCGCCGAACAAGACCTCGGCGATGGCGCGGCCGCCAAACTCGCCGGGATACCAGGCCTCGACGATCGCGGGCACATGCTCGGCCACCCAGGGGATGGTGAGCGCGCGGCCGTTCTGCAGCACGATTATGACCGGTTTGCCCGTCGCCGCGACCGCCTCCAGCAGCGCCTGCTGGCGTCCGGGCAGGCCGAGCTCCGACCGGTCGTGATTCTCGCCCGAAACCTCGGCATTCTCTCCCAGCGCGAGGATCGCGACATCGGCATCCTTCGCCAGCGCGACCGCCTGATCGATCGCGTCGCCGTTCGCGAAATCGACCTTGGTTTGCGGCGAGACCAGTTTGCGGATCTGCGCCAGCATCCCGAAATCGGCACTCTCAGGCACGGTCGCGCTGACATAATCGCCGAGCCGGGCCAGTTCGGCATTGGGGCCGATCACCGCGATGCGCTTCAGATCCTTGCGCAGCGGCAACAGGCCGCCGTCATTCTTGAGCAAGGTGATCGACTGGCGCGCAACCTCCAACGACAGCGCGAGATGCGCGGGCGCACGTCGGACCGTGGCGTCCAGTTTCTCGTCGACGAACGGACGATCGAACAGGCCGAGCATGAATTTGGCGCGCAGGACGCGCAGCACGGCAGCGTCGAGCGTGGCCTGTGACACCTTCCCGCTCCGCACGCCGTCGATCAAAGCATCCTGGAAGACGGCATGCGGGAAATCGTAAAACTGCATGTCCACACCCGACCGCAGCGCCAGTTGCACCGCAGCGGCCGGGCTGTCGGCGACATGGTGCGTGTCGTAGAGCCGCCGGATCGCGCCAAGGTCCGACAGCACGAAGCCCCGGAAACCCCATTCGCCGCGCAGCACGTGGTTGAACAGCCAGGGGTCGGCCGTGACCGGCAGACCATCGATATCGTGATAGGCGGCCATCGTCGCCATCGCCCCGCCCTCGCGGAACGCCGGCTCGAACGATTTGAGCATGACGCTGCGCATCTCGCGCTCGCCGGCATGAACCGGCGCGGTGTTGAGCCCGCTTTCGGGCGATCCGTGCCCGGCGAAATGCTTGGGCTCGGCGATCACGTTGCGGTCGCTCGCGAGCGAAGCCCCCTGCATACCCCGGACATAAGCCAGCCCCAGCTGCCCGGTCAGGAAAGGATCCTCGCCGAAATCCTCCTCGACCCGCCCCCAGCGCGGATCGCGCGCGACGTCCAGCACCGGGCCGAGCAGCATGTCCACGCCAGTGGCGCGCGCCTCGGCCGCAATCGCGGCGCCGGTCTGTTGCGCCAGGTCCGTATTCCAGGTTGCGGCGAGATTGACGCTTTGCGGGAAGATCGTCTCCCCATGCGTCATGTAACCGTGCAGACCTTCCTCGATGAAGAGCGCGGGGATGCCGAGCCGGCTCGAACGGATCACCCAGGCCTGGATCGCATTGTAGAGCTGCGGGCTGGGATAGACGTCGTGGATCGAGCCCGCGCCGAGGTGGCCGAGCGCCTTTTCCGCGATCGCCGGGTCGAACCGCCCTTCCGGCCGGACTCCGGTCCTGGGATCGGCGGGGCGGTCATTGTTGGCGCCGGTCAGGTCGTCCAGGCCCGAATACATATCGAGCTGGCGCGCCTTCTCCGCCAGCGTCATCCGGCCGAGCAGGTCACGGGCGCGCGCATCCGCGCTAAGCCGCGCGTCGAGGAAGGCGCATTTGGTCTTGAGGCAGGGTGCAGGCACGGCGGCGGCGTGGGCCGGGACGACCGATAGGCAGAGCGCGGCCAAAGCCGACAGGAACGGCGATGCGCCGCGCGCGACAAGGTTTCGCTCGATCATTCGCCCCTCCGCCGGTGCCCGTCGAACGCGAGCAGTCCTTAACGAAATTCATTTTTTATATGAAATGCGCGCGAAGGCCAGCGCGATTGATCAGCCGGCGGGCTTGCTCGCCGCGAGCCGGCGGCTGATGGGATCGAACACCGGGTTCGGCCCGCGCTTCACCGCGTCGCCATCGGTCTTGATCTGGTCCCAATAACGGGGCGGCGGCGGGCCTGCGCCGAGCTCGTAATCCATCGCGTCCCATTCATCTTCGCGGAAGCCGTAAAAGGCCCAGTGGAGATGGTTGCGATCGAGCGCGGCCAGCACGTCTTCCAGATAGATCGGACACATCGGCAGGCGCCGTCCGCAGCCAAATTCCGCGGCGACGATGCGATTGGCCGGGACGCCCTGTGCCCTGGCCCAATCGACCGGCTGCTGGAGATAGACATCGAGCCGCGTGGTGTCCCAATAGTCGCCATAAGCGGTCTTGCCCGGGAACGGCAAAGGCGGGGTACGGCGGATATTGGGCAGGCTGGTCAGGTCGTAGGGTTCGTACATGTGGAAGGCGTAGAGCAGCCGATCGTCGGGCAATTTGTCCCAGGTGAAGGCGTCGGCCGCCGCATACCAGCCCATGTCGAGCATGATCGGCGTCTTCGGATCGACCGCGCGGATCGCCAGGATCACGGTCGCATAGAAAGCGCGCAGGTCGGCGGCGCTGCCCTGATGCGCCCGATACCAGGCGCGCGCCTCCGCCAGATCGCTATGTTCCTTGAGGCCATTATCCTTCTCGGGGATCGGCTCGTTGACGATGTTGTAGCCCGCGACCGCCGGATGATCCTTGAGCGCCTGCGCCAAGTCGCGCCAGAAGGCCGCCGATTGCGCCCAATAATCCTTGTCGCGCCACAGCCGCCCATCGGTCTTGTTGCCGTTCTGCTGCGACCAGCGCGCGCCCGGCAGCGACAAGGGCGTGACCACCACCTTGAGGCCCGCCGCCTGCGCGCGATCGAGCGCCGCGACCAGCAGCTTCAGGTCCTGCGGCGGGATGCCGGCATAATGATCCGCATCGCCGATCAGGAAGTCGCGCCCTTCGCCCTTCCATTTGCTCGGCGTAAGCCTGACCCAGGTCGCGCCATAGCCGCGCAGCGCGCGGAAATAGGCCTCGCTCGGCGGTTTGCCGTTGAAGCTGTTGCCGCCATGTTCGGGCACGTTCCAGAAGGCGATCAGATCGGCCGCGCAGGCGGGTACCGCCATCAGCCATGCGCTCAGCGCAAGGATCAGTCGTTTCATAAGCGGAACCTAGACCCGCCCCTAAGGCTTTCCTACCGTCGAATCATGACGAGCCCCATCGTTTCCCGCCGCGAGGCGCTGCTTGGCGCGACCGCGTTGACCGCCGCCCTCGCCCTTCCCGCCCGCGGCGCGACCGCGGCGCAGCCTTTCTCCTGGGCGAAATTGCAGGCGCATGCGCTCGATCTCGCGCGGCGCCCTTACGCCGCCCCGCCACCGCCGCCGGCGGGCGTGTCGACGGTCACCTACGATGCCCTGAACAGCATCGCCTTTCGCCCCGAGGCGACTGTCTGGCCGAACAGCGCCGCGCCGGTGCGTTTCTTCCCGCTCAACCGCTACGCGCACACGCCGGTCGCGATCTCGGTGGTCGAGAACGGGCAGGCACGCGCCTTCGATTTCCGCCGCGACCTGTTCAGCGGCGCCGAGCATCTGCCGGCGGACGTCGCCGGTTTCTCCGGCTTTCGGCTGATGAGCCCCGGCGGCAAGAGCGACTGGCTCGCCTTCCAGGGCGCCTCCTATTTCCGCTCGTCGGGCGCGCTCGACCAATATGGCCTGTCGGCGCGCGGCCTCGCGATCGACACGGGCCTCGGCAAGCCCGAGGAATTTCCGCGCTTCGGCCATTTCTGGATCGAGCGCGGGCCCGGCGATGCGGTCACGGTCTATGCCTTGCTCGATTCCCCGAGCGTCGCGGGCGCGTGGCGCTTCGTCAATCGGCGCACGGCCGCCGGCGTGATCCAGGACGTGAGCTTTGTCGCGCAGCTGCGCCGCGACGTCGAACGGCTCGGCATCGCGCCTTTGACGAGCATGTTCTGGTACGGCGAAGGCAGCCGCGACAAGGCGGTCGACTGGCGCCCCGAAATCCATGACAGCGACGGGCTGGCGATGCTGACCGGCGCGGGCGAGCGCATCTGGCGGCCGCTCGACAATCCGCCCCATGCTATCACCAACAGCTTCGCCGATCGCGATCCTAGGGGCTTCGGCCTGCTCCAGCGGGACCGCAATTTCGATCATTATCAGGACGACGGCGTCTTCTACGAGAAACGCCCGAGCCTGTGGGTCGAGCCGCTGGGCGCGTGGGGGCCAGGCGCGGTCACCTTGTTCGAATTGCCGACGCGCGGCGAGACCGACGACAATATCGTCGCTTTCTGGACTCCCGCCGCACCGGCCAAGGCCGGCACGCATTATGCGATCGACTATCGCCTGCACTGGATCGGCGACGAGCCGCAGCCCGCGGCCGTGGCGCGCGTGGTGGATTGCTGGCGTGGTGTCGCCGGGCGCCCGGGGACGGATCCGATTCCTGGCGCGACGCGGCTGGTCGCCGATTTCGCGGGCCCCGCGCTGGCCGGGCTGGATCGGTCGAGCGGGGTCGAGCCGGTCGTCTCCCTGTCAGGCGCGAAACCAATCAGCAGTGTGGCTTATCCGGTGGTCGGCACGCAGAATCGCTGGCGCCTGATCGCCGACATTCCGCATAAGAGCGGTGAAACGAGCGACTTACGGGCTTATCTGCGCCGTAGCGGCACCGCTTTGACTGAAACGCTCCTATATCAGTTCCTGTGAAACTCGAGTTTCGAGAAGGAACTCCCGACCACCTCGGCCATTGCATCCAACAGACCCACGAGGTCAGTGGAGAGGTATTTCGGGAAGGCGTGTCAGAAGTCTCAGATAGGCCAGACATGCCCTGCGTAACCGGTTTCTCGTTTGCCGATAAAGACTTGCCGCCAGAGGCGCCGCTGGCGATGCCGGTGCAGGATTTCCACGCCCGCCCGCAGCCCACCCATCGCACGCCTCCGCCCCGTCATTGGGCGCGGCGCATCTTCCTGATCGCGGGCAGCGGGCTGATCGGCTTCGGCGCGAGCCTTGGCATCGCCGCCTTGCTCGCGCTCGACGGATATGACGCGGTCGACCAGGTGTTGGCGATCCTGAGCCTGATGCTGTTCGCCTGGATCGGCTTCGGCCTGCTTACCGCAGGCGCGGGTTTGATCGTCTCGATCCGCAATCGGTCGACGATCGCACGCGCTTTCGCCGCGCCATCGCGGCCGGTGGCGGTGCTGGTGCCGGTCTATAATGAGGATATCGCCGCGGTCGGTGCGCGGATCGCACGCATGGCGACCGATCTCGCCCGGATCGAGACCCAATCCCTGTTCCACTTCTTCGTGCTGAGCGATTCCGGCGCGGCGGCCGAGGCCGCGGAGCGCGCGCAGTGCCGCCTGCTTCGCCACCCCGGCTGCTGCCCCGTCTTCTACCGCCGTCGCCCGATCAACGAAGCCCGCAAGCCTGGCAACATAGCCGATTGGGTGCGCCGTTTCGGTAGTGCCTATGAAGCGATGATCGTGCTCGACGCGGACAGCCGGATGAGCGGCGAAGCGATGGCCCGGCTCGCTTCGGAGCTCGAAGCGGACGCGGAGGTCGGCCTGATCCAGACCAATCCGCAATTGACCGCCGCGCGGACCTTGTTCGCACGCTGGCAACAATTCTCCGTAAGCTTTTACGGGCCGATCTTCAGTGTCGGTCTTAACTGGTGGTCGGGCGACGAAGCGACCTTCTGGGGCCATAACGCGATCGTGCGTGTGCGCGCCTTTGCCGAAAGCTGCGGCTTGCCGAGCCTGCCCGGTCCAGCCCCGTTGGGCGGTGCGATCATGAGCCACGACATGGTCGAGGCGGCGCTGTTGCGACGGCGCGGCTGGCGGACCCGGATGATGGTATTGCGGTCGGGTACGTACGAGGAAAGCCCGCCGACCCTGAGCGATCATGCGATCCGGGATCGGCGCTGGTGCCAGGGCAATCTTCAGCATTTGCGCCTGCTCGATGCATCGGGCCTGCACTGGGTCAGCCGGCTGCAACTGCTGATGGGGGCATCCTCTTACCTGACCTCGCCGCTCTGGCTGCTGCTGCTCGCGGTCGGCGCGATCCAATCGTTGCGCGTGGGCGGGGCGATTGCGGGCTCGGCGACCCCGTGGTGGCTGGTCGCGGTTACCGTGATCCTGCTGTTCGGAACCAAGCTGCTCGCTCTGGTCTGGGCACTGTTCGACCGCGAATTGGTGCGCAGCCTCGGCGGATGGCGCGGCATCCTGATCAGCCTGCTTGCCGAAATCCCGCTCTCGATCCTGGTCGCGCCGATCATGATGGCATCGCAATGCCTGTCGATCGTCGAGATCCTCAGCGGCAAGCAGAGCGGCTGGCGGCCGCAGCGCCGCGATACGGACGGGCTTCGACTGATCGAGGCCTTCGAGCATTACCGGGTGCACGTCCTGCTAGGCCTGCCCTTCTGGTTGATGGCGATGGCCGATCTCGGCACGGGCATCTGGCAGTTGCCGGTCGCGCTGGGCCTGCTCGGCGCGCCCTTGCTGGCGGCGTGGACCTCGCGCGCAGACTGGGGCGAGAAGGCCGCACGCATCGGCCTGTTCGCAGCCGATCCCGGCGAGGCCCCGTCGGCAGCGTTGGAAGTCGGTTTCGCGCCTACCAGGACGCTGGCCCCCGCCTAGCGCAGCGGCGGGGTCTGTTTGGGCCGCCCCTTCGATTCATCCTTGGCATGCCGCAAAGCCGCGCCAGGATCGGGATGCGGTGATTTGGACGGCGTGCCGATGCGGGCGTCCTGGTTGACGCCTTCGATGTCCGAATGCGGCGGGGTTTCGGGCGGTTTGGCCATGTTCGGTCCTTCTTGCTCTCCCCGATCGAACGCGCGAGCGGAAGCTTGGCCGCATGCCTCAGGTGAATCCAGCTTGTCCGATCTGCCCGATATTATCGAGGTCGCGCAGATCGCTGCCGCGCGTCTCGCGCCCGAACCAGGCGATCAGCGCCAAGGCGAGAGCGGCCGGGATCATGATCAGGCCGGACGAAAGCCCCATCGACAGGACCACGCCGGAGATGGTCAGCGCCTGTGCGATCAGACCTCCGCCCTTGGTGCAGGCCGCGACCCAGCCGGTCGCGCGACCACGCACGCGCAGCGGGAAGCTTTCCGCCGCATAAGGCAGCACGATCGCGATGATGCCGTTCGATCCGACGATCAGCAAAGCCACCGGCAATACCGGACTGCCGCCGCCGCTCATCTCGAGATGAAGCACGCCGAGCAGGCCGAGCAGGGTCACACCGATCAAGGTCACCAGCGACCATTTGGTGCTCCAGCGGCTGTACATGAAGGCGCAGACGAACACCGTCGGAAAGGCGATCAAGGCCGATTCGGCGAGCAATTTGCTCGACACGCCGACTGAATAGCCCTTCGCGACCAGGTCAGCCGGCAGCCACAGCAGCAGCCCGAAATTCACGAGTCCCCAAGTCAGCGCGCAAATGCTGAGCGCGGCAAGCTTGCCGATCAATTTGGCGCCGGTCAGCGCGGTATGGCCGTTCCGGGCCGCCCTCGCCGCAACCGTGCTGGCCTTCTTCGCGACCGATCCGAAGCGCCTCATCACCGCCTCGGCCTCGTGCACCCGTCCGCGCGCCATCAGGAATTTGGCGGATTCGGGGATGAACCCGCCCAGCAGCACCAGGGTCAGCCCGGTCGGCAGATTGACCAGCCACAATATCCGCCAGCCGAAGATCGGCTGCAGCAAGGCCGAAATCCCGCTCGCCGCGAAATAGCCGCCGACCGCGCCCAGTCCGCCGACCAGCACGAGGCTCCAGCCGCGATGGCGGTTGGGCATCATCTCGGCGAGCAGGGCATAGGTCACCGGCAGCATCCCGCCAGCGGCCATGCCCATCATGAAGCACATGCCGATATTCCAGGCGAGGCTCGGCATCGCGCCGCAGATCGAGGTCCCGACGAACATCACCGCGGACAGCAGGATCGAGGCTTTGCGCCCGTAAATGTCGGCGATCACGCCCCACACGAACGATCCGGTGACCGTGCCCATCAACGCGAAGAACGGCACCAGCGACACGGTCGCCTTGGGCACGCCATATTCGCTGATCATGCCAGGCACGGTGAAACCGAGCGAGGCCGGTTTCATCACGTCGATGATCAGGGCGACCACCAGCACCAGCATCAGGCGCCAGTGGGCGGCGCTCAGCGGCGCATCCTCGGGTGCGGCGATGACGATGTCAGCAGCAGCGGCGCGTTGCGCACTGAGGTTGCGCGGCAGCAAGCCATAAGCCGCCACCAACACGCCGCCTATGATCAGCGCCATGCCGAAGATCATGGTGCCGCCCATCGGCATCCCGGCAAGATGATAATGCATCGCGCGCGCCATCAGGAACATCGGCAGATGCGCGCACACGCCCGCCGTCACCGCGATACAACCGAGCGCGAACGCCCAGATCGCCTGCCGATCCGACAAAGTGCTACCGATACCGCCCATGTTGTCCCCGCCCCGCCTTATGATTGAGGCGAGGAAGGGCCGCGCCGGCCGGATGCGCAACGGCAAAGCGGAAGCGCGATGCATGACGGCTCGATTTTTGGGCGGCATCGCGCCAATCTGTGTCGCGGGCGCTACAAGGTAGGTACGTACCTACAGGGATTGAGGATCATTCGTGGCCGGAGAAGTGACCAACAACGAAGCGCGGCAGCGCTATGAACTGGCGGGCGAAGGCGGGATCGCGGTCGCTTATTACGAACCGCGCGGTGCGGCGATCGCGCTGACCCATACGGTCGTACCGGAAAGGCTGCAGGGCCATGGCCTAGCCAGCGTGCTGATCAAGGCCGCGCTCGCGGATATACGCAAGCGCGGCCTCAAGGTGGTGCCGGAATGCCCCTTCGTGGCACGCTATATCGAGCGCCACCCTGAGGAGGCGGACTTGCTCGCCGCTTAGGCCGGACGGGTCAGACGATGTGTTTGCTGCGGATGATCGTGGTCGGGAAGCCGCCGGTCGGCGTCGGCAGGCTCGGCAGGGCGATCGCTTTGGCGACCGTTGCGGCGATCTCGTTCGCGACCGCCTCGTTATAGGTCCACAGCGGCGTGTTGGCGTAGCGCCTCGGGTCGCCGCCCTGATGGAGGAACAGGTCGAACAGCATGGCATTCATCTGCAGGCCGAGCGCGGTCACGTGCGCGGTCTCGTGAAGTGCCAGATAGGTCGCGCCCTCCTGGTCGGGCCAGGCCATGTAGATCGCGAAGTCGCTGGCGCGTATCTCTTCGGCCGCGCCCGTCCAGGTCTTGCCGGAAAAATGCGACACGACCTCGCCGACGCCGCCATTGAGCGCCGAATAATCCTTGTCGGTCAGCATCCACGAGATGTTCGCGAACTTCCGCGCGAAATCGGCCAGCGTCACGTCGCCGATATGGCCGCCGCTGGTGCCGTCGATCGGCCAGATCGTGTCGGGCGGAAGCTGCTGCAGACGGTTTGCGATATCGAAAAGCACTGCACCGAACGCGGACCAGCGGTCCGTATAATCGGCCAAAGTCGGATCGAGGGGCTGCTGCATAATCGGCTCCGCGCACCTGAACGCACGCAGGATGCCGTCAAAGCGCGGCGGAGGCGAGCGGTATCGCCCAATATGGTCCGGAAAAAGGGGTTGGTGGAGCCGTGGGGGATCGAACCCCAGACCTTCGCAATGCCATCGCGACGCTCTCCCAGCTGAGCTACGGCCCCATACCCGTGCCGGCCCTGGGATGGTGCCGGCGGCATTTGAGGGCCGCGCCTTAGATCAGGCGCGGCGCTCGTGCAAGCGGGCGAAATCACTTGATCGTCCGGGGCCGAAACGCGGAGCGTTTTGGCCGTGGGCGTGAATCAAGCGATCACGAATGCCCGCGTGCAGATTTTTAGTGATCTTCTTCCTTGTCGCCGGTGTCGACGCCGATATCGTCGTCGCCGCCCAGATCGACATCGTCGTCCGCGCTCGGCTCTTCGTCTTCGTCGACGTCCAGCTCTTCGGCCAGATCCTCATCCGCATCTTCCTTGACGGCGGCGGGCTTCGGCGCGTCGAACGGCAGCGGCTGCTTCGACTTCAGGACCGGATCGATCTCGAAGTTGGTGCCGCATTCGACACAGTGAATCGGCTCTTCCTGGCCGAGATCGTAAAAGCGGGTGCCGCACTTGGGACAGGTGCGCTTGGTGCCCCATTCAGGTTTCACCACGGGTAAAGCTCCGATAAAAAAGTAAGGAAGGCGATCCGGCCATGACGGCGGACCAGCCCGAACGCCGCGCGCCTTGCCACGGGCAAGAGCCGCTGGCAAGGACCGCCGCCGATGCACAACATGGCCCCCACCCCCGCGGCGTTCAAGTGTTTGGGCGCCCTCACCGGCCGCGTACGCGTTCCCGGCGACAAATCCATCTCGCACCGTTCGCTGATGCTGTCGGCGCTGGCGGTGGGCGAAAGCACAGTCGAAGGGCTGCTGGAGGGCGAGGACGTGCTCGCCACGGCAGCGGCGATGCGCGCGATGGGCGCGGACATAGATCGCGGCGAGGACGGGCGTTGGACGATTCATGGCGTCGGGGTCGGCGGGCTGCTCCAGCCGGCGAGCGCGCTCGACATGGGCAATTCGGGTACCTCGACCCGGCTGCTGATGGGGCTGGTTGCGAGCCACCCGATCACCGTCACCTTCATCGGCGACGCATCGCTGTCCAAACGGCCGATGAACCGCGTGATCGAGCCCTTGTCGCAGATGGGCGCCGAGTTCACCTCCAGCCCGGGCGGGCGGTTGCCGCTGATGCTGCGTGGGATCAGCCCGGCGGTGCCGATCGACTATCGCCTGCCGGTCGCCTCCGCGCAGGTCAAATCGGCGGTGCTGTTGGCCGGCCTCAATACGCCCGGCATCACGCGCGTGATCGAACCGGTGCCGACCCGCGACCATAGCGAGCGCATGCTTCGGGGCTTCAGTGCCGAGCTGAGCGTCGAGCAGGATGCGGACGGCGCGCGGATCATTTCGATTCGGGGCGAAGCCGAACTGAAGCCGCAGCACATCATCGTGCCGGGCGACCCCTCCTCCGCCGCTTTTCCGGTGGTCGCGGCTTTGCTGGTGCCGGGATCGGACGTGACGGTCGAGAATGTCGGCCTCAACCCGACCCGCGCCGGCCTGTTCGAGGTGCTGCGCCTGATGGGCGGCGACATCGAGCTGGTCGATCGGCGCGAGGTCGGCGGCGAGCCGGTCGCGGACCTGCGCGTGCGCGGCTCGACGCTCAAGGGGATCGAGGTCTCGCCCGACATAGTGCCGAGCATGGTCGACGAATTCCCGATCCTGTTCGTCGCCGCCGCCTTGGCCGAAGGCCGCACGGTGACGCGCGGGCTCGAGGAATTGCGCGTCAAGGAAAGTGACCGGATCGCCGTGATGGCCGAGGGGCTGCGCGCGATCGGCGCGCGCGTCGAGGAAACCGAGGACGGGCTGATCATCGACGGCACCGGTGGCGAGAAGCTGGCCGGCGGTGCGACGATCGCCGCGCATCTCGATCATCGTATCGCGATGAGCTTCGCGGTCGCGGGGCTGGTGTCGCGCGATCCCGTCACGATCGACGACATGGCCCCGGTCGCGACCAGCTTCCCGATCTTCGCCGATCTGATGCGCGCGCTCGGCGCCGAGATCGCCTGAGGCGATGCTGACGCTCCTCCTTGGCCTGGGGATCGCAACCGCCTCTCCTTACACCGGCAACGCGCTGATGACCCGGATCGAACGAAGTTTTTCATCGATTCCTTTCGGCACACATTTCCCGTTGCGGCACCTCAAGGTGACCGACCCAGCGTGCCGGCAGTGGGGCGACTGCGAATATATCGATGCCAACAACGTCGTGCATGCCGCCGACGAAGAGAACCGGTTGGCGGTAAAGGCGATCGAGGTGAAGGATATCGGCGACGGCCCGATCGGGGCGCTGGGGATCGGACGCCTACGACGGCAGGCGGATGTCGTGCGCCAGGTTAACGCCTTTCTCCGCGGTCCGAAGCTGCACTGTGACTCGGTAGCCGACGCGGACGGCATCACTTGCGAAGCCCTCATCGGCGTGGGTTGGGTCGATCTCCACTTTGGGCGCGACCGCAGGCTGACCGGCCTGCATGTCGATGCGTATCATTTCACGTGAGCCGCACTGCGCCGGCCCTGCCCGGCATCCGTCTCACGCCCGATCGCGAAGAAATGATCTCCGTCGCGGGCGGGCATATCTACGTCCGCATCAACGGCGATCTTCACAACGGCCGCCCGCCGATCGTGATGGTGCATGGCGGGCCGGGCAGCTCGCACTGGTATTTCCTCAACGCGACCGCTCTGGCCGACGAGCGCGCGGTCATCCTCTACGATCAGCTCGACAGCGGCCGCTCCGATTGTCCGGGCGATCCGGCCAACTGGACCGTTTCGCGCTTCGTCGACGAGCTGGAAGCGATCCGCGCGTATCTCGGGATCGAACGCTGGCATGTGCTGGGCACGAGCTGGGGCGGGCTGGTGGTGCTCGAATATGGCGCGCGCCAACCGCAGGCGCTCGCCGGATTGATCGTGCAATCGCCGCTCATCTCGACCGAGAAGTGGCTCGAGGATGCCAATCGCCTCAAGGATGCGATGCCGCCCGAGATTCGCGACCTGCTCTATCGCTGCGACACGCCCGGCGCGGCGAGCGAGGCAGAATGCGCGAAAGCGACCGAGGCCTTCTATCGCCGCCACATCTATCTCGCCGATCCGACACCCGAAATCGCCGCCTACAAAGCCTCGCTGCCGCGCGCCTTCAACGCCGAAATCTACAATCACATGTGGGGCCGCGCCGAATTCACCGCGAGCGGCACGCTCAAGCACTATGAAGGCCGCCCCCTGCTCGCCCGGCTCGACGGCAGGCGCACCCTGTTCGTGACGGGCGAAGCGGATGAGGCGATTCCGGAGACGGTGGCCGCGTTCGCGCGCATGGCGGGCGCGGATTTCGCGGTCATTCCCGACGCCGCGCACTTCGCGATGAACGATAATGCACCGGCCTATCTGGCCATATTGCGCCCATGGCTCCTAAGGCAGGACGCATGATCTGGGATTCCGCCAATATCGTCGGCCTGGTCGGCGATGCCGCCATGGTGATCGCGTTCGCTTACTCGAATCTATCGAGGTCGATGAACCTCGTCCTGTTCAACCTGTTGAACCTGGTGGGCGCGGCGTTGCTGGGCGCGTCCTTGATGGTTCATTTCAATATGGCCTCGATGGCGCTGGAGATCGTGTGGGCGGCAATCGCTTTGTTCGGATTGGTCAAGGCGCTCATGACGCGAGCACGGGCATGATCATCGCCGTCGATGGCCCCGCCGCGTCGGGCAAGGGCACGATCGCGAAAGCGCTGGCCCGGCATTACGGCCTGCCGCATCTGGATACCGGCCTGCTGTATCGCGCGGTCGGCATCGCGGTGCTGGAGGCCGGCGGCGATCCCGCATCGCCGGACGATGCGCTGGAGGCGGCGCATCATCTGAGCAGCGCGCTCGACGATCCGGGCCTGAAGTCGGAGGCGGCGGGCAAGGCGGCGTCGTTGGTCTCCGCCCATCCCGGCGTGCGCGCGGCCTTGCTCGACCGGCAGAAGCATTTCGCCAACCAGCCGGGCGGCGCGGTGCTCGACGGGCGCGATATCGGCACCGTGATCGCACCCCATGCCGACGCCAAATTGTTCGTGACCGCCAGCGCGGACGTGCGCGCGCAGCGCCGCCACGACGAGCTTGGCCGCATGGGCCTCGATATCCATTACGACGCGGTGCTGAACGACATCCGCGCCCGCGACGAACGCGATTCCGCGCGCTCCGCGGCCCCGCTCAGGATGGCCGACGACGCCGTCCTGCTCGACACGAGCGCACTTTCGATCGACGCGGCGATCGCCGCCGCCATCGCCCTGGTCGAGGATCGGCCATTTTCCGCAGCCAACGACTAATCTCGGAATATCAGCATGATCCGGTTGCTTGTTGCTTCCCTGTCTCTGCTTGCGGTCGGCGCGCATGCCGCCCGCCCCGCGCCTTTGCCCAGGATCGCGATCGTCACCAGCGAGGGCACGATCACGGCGGTGCTGGAAGCCAAGCGCGCGCCGATCACGACCGCCAATTTTCTGCGCTATATCGATGCCAAGAAGTTCGACGGCACCTATTTCTACCGCGCGGCGCGCAGCACGAGCATCAAGGGCAATGGCCTGATCCAGGGCGGGCTCGACCACAATATCTCGAAGAGCTTCCTGCCGATCAGGCATGAGCCGACCAGCAAGACCGGTATCAAGCATACCGACGGCACGCTCTCGATGGCGCGTAATGAGGTCGGCTCGGCGATGGCCGATTTCTTCATCGTGATGGGCCCTGCACCCGATCTCGACGCGCGCAGCAATTATGCCGGTTATGCCGCCTTCGGTCATATGCTGACGGGCAAGGCGGTGGCCCAACGCATCCTCGCCAAGCCGACCTTTCCCGGCGGCTATGACGAGATGACGCTCAATCAGATCATCCGCGACAAGGTGAAGATCATCACGATCAAGCGGATCAACTGACTTTTTTGTTCGAGCGCCGCACCGGCCCGCACCCCCACCCGACCTCCCATAGAATATCCTGCTGGGAGGTCGGGTGGGGGTGCGGGCCGGTGCGGCGGCGGTTCAGCTCCGCTGAACATACAAACATGCCTAAATAGGCAATTACCCCCCTCCTCAGCCTGTGCTTGAACCGCAGCGCTCTGCGGCCCATGCTGCGCGCAGTTCGGCTCCGGGGGGAAATGGCCGAGTGGCGACGCTCTTACTGGTCGAGGATCATCCGCTGTTCTGCGAGGGCTTTGCGCTTATGGCGCAGGCGCTCGCGCCCGATTGGGCGGTGCGCAGCGTGGATTGCGCCGATGCGGCGTGCGCCACGCTCGCCGAGCAGGGGGCGGACGTGGTAATCGTCGATGCGGGCCTGCCCGGGCGCGACGGCTTCACCTTGATGGAGGAACTGGCCGCCATCTATCCGCATATTCCGCTGATGCTGATCTCGGCGCGCGAGGACGCCGCCGCCCGGATGCGAGCGCAGGCGTGCGGCGCGGCCGGCTTCATCGGCAAGCGCGAGCCGTCGGAGGCGATGATCGCGCGGATCGCGGCGGTGCTGGGTGGCGGCACCGCCTTCGACGACGCCGGCGAAGGCGTGCCCAACCTGACCGGGCGCCAGCTCGAAGTGCTCGAACTGCTCGCGCTGGGCCATGGCAACAAGGAGATCCGCCACCGCCTGGGCATCGCCGAGCGCACCGTGCGCGCGCACCTGACCGAATTGTTCGTGACTTTGGGCGCGCAGACCCGCGTCCAGGCGATCTTGCGGGCGCGCGAGCTCGGCCTGATCGCATGATCGCGGCGGCGACGGCCGATACAGCCGAAGATCGCGAACCGGTCCGCACCGAAGCGATCCGCACGCTCTATCTGCAGTTGCGCAACAGCGCGGCGGCAGCCGGGATCGTCACGCTTTACATGGTGGTGACCGCTTGGCCGCACAGCCCGCACCGGACGATCCTGATCTGGCTCGCAGTCCAGCTCGCGACCCAGGTCCTGCGCGAGGCGCTGCTGCAAGCTTATCGCCGGCGCGCGCCGGGGCCGGCCGAGCTGCCGCGCTGGGCGCTCTTCTACACCGGCTACATGGCGCTGGCGGGCGTGGTGTGGGGATCGACCATCTTCCTGTTCGCCCGGCCCGAAACGCCGGTCACGGTCGCGCTGACCCTGTGCGGCCTGTTCGGCATCGCCGGTGGCAGCGTGCCCGCCAATGCCTATAATCCGCCCGGCCTCTATGCCTTTGTCGGGCTGATCTTCGCGTTCGTGCTGGTACGTATGCTGACGGTCGGCACGGTCGGCTATCCCGCTTTGGGCGTGGCGGCGGTCGGCATACGTACCAGCCTGATCCTGTTCTGCCGCGTTCAGGCGCGCACGATCCAGGACGGCTTCCGCATCCGTTTCGAAAATCGCGCGCTGGTCGCGGCGCTGACGGTGCAGAAGGCGGAGGCCGAGGATGCGCGCCGCGCGGCCGAACAGGCTAATCTCGCCAAGTCGCAATTCCTCGCCGCCGCCAGCCATGATCTGCGCCAGCCGCTTTACGCGCTCGGCCTGTTTTCGGCCTCGCTCGAGGATCTGCGGCTGGATGCCGAGGGGAAGCGCGTCGTCGCCAATATCCAGGACAATATCGCCGCGCTCGAAAGCCTGTTCGACGGGCTGCTCGACGTGTCCAAGCTGGAGGCGGGCGCGGTCCAGCCGCGCTTCGCGGCGGTTTCGATCGACGAATTGTTCGACCGGCTGAGCCACTATTTCCGCCCGCTCGCGGCCGAACGCGGGATCGACCTCAGGCTGCGGTCCGGCGGCGAGCATGTGTGGAGCGACCCGGCTCTGCTCGAACAGGTCCTGTCCAACCTCGTCTCCAACGCGCTGCGCTGCACGCACAAGGGCGCGATCCTGATCGCGGCACGCGGGCGGGGCGAGCGGCTGCGCCTGGAGGTATGGGATAGCGGCGTCGGAATTGCCGAGGCCGATCTCGACCGCATCTTCGACGAATTCGTCCAGCTCGGAAATCCCGAGCGCGACCGGCGCAAGGGCCTCGGCCTCGGCCTGTCGATCGCGCAGCGCTCGGTAGCCTTGCTGGGCGGCGCGATCGAAGTGCGCTCGCGGCTTGGCCGGGGCTCGCGCTTCCTGTTCGACCAGCCTTTGATCGACAAACCCACCGCGCCGGAAGAGGCGCCCGCCGTCGCGCCGGTCGCGCGCAGCGGGGGCTCGGTGTTGTTCGTGGATGACGACCGCAACGTCCAGCGCGGCCTGGCCGAATTGCTGGGACGCTGGAACGTCGCGTTCGAGATCGTCGGCGACGCCGCAACGGCGCTCGATCGGTTCGCAGCGGGCGCGCGGCCCCGCTTGCTCCTGTCGGACTATCGCCTGCCCGGGGGACTCAACGGGCTCGACCTGATCGGCAGGGTCCGCGCGCTTGACCTGCCGGATCCGCCCGAGATGGTGCTGGTGACGGGCGATCTCGATCCCGGCCTGATCGCGGCCGCCCAGGATCAGGACGTGCCCCTGCTCTACAAGCCGCTGCGTGCCGGGCAGCTCAGGGCATTGCTGGGAATCGCATAAGCACCGAGAGCGCTCCGGACGAGACTTTGTCATTGGCCCACCGCCGATCCACGCCTAAAGGATCAGACCCCCCAGCCCGCTTGTGGACCTCATGACCAAATCCGCCACCGACCTGATGCAGGAGATCATCTTCTCCTCCCTGATCGACGCCGTCGCCGCGCTGCGTGCCGCGTCGAAGGGCGTTCCCAATGCGATGCTGCGTGACATTCAGGCGATCGGCCCGAACACGACCTTCGGCGATCTTCCCAAGGAATTGCAGGCGAGCATCGGCGAATCCGTGCGCGCGGCGTTCAACCGGCTGCTCAAGGAAGGCTATAGTGTCTCCCCCGGCCGCCCCGCTCCGCCGCCGATCCGGCCGCGTCCGCAAGGTCCGGGCGGCCCGCGTCCGCCAGGCGGTCCGCGCCCGCCCCAGAACCGCAACGGCCCCCGCCCCGGCGGCGGCGGCAACCGCCGTCCGCCCAAACCCAAGGGCTAGGGTCCAAACCCAACTACGGCAACGGCTGTGATCGCCCGGAGAAGGCCTCCGGCAAGGCGCGCAGCGCAGTCGCGTAGTCAAAACTACGCGCAAGCAAGCAACGCAGCCGGAGGCCTTCTCCGGGCGACCGCGAAGCGGCGGGCGGATTTTGGCGCACAGCGGCGTCGCGCGTCGGTCACGATGAATCGCCATCGTTCCCTCCTTGCTCCTAACCTGTGCGCCAAAATCCGCTCCGTCCCAGCCATTGCCGTAGTTGGGTTTGGACCCTTAAGCCCCTCCCCGCTTGCCCAAAGCGCCTGCGTTCGCTATGGAATGTTCATCCAGCGAGCGATGCTCGCGGAGGACGGCGCGCAAGGCGTGGGATATCCCATGCTTTTGACGCGCCCTTTTCGCATTTCGCGCTAAGCCCTCCGCACGTTTCACCCAATGGATGCCGTTCGCGCATGAGGCTCGGACGGCGGATCGGCCAAGAGACCTCCGGAGACAACCGGACGGCCGGAAAACACTGCAAAGGTTACTATCTTTTATGGCCACTACGGCATTTCCCACGCGAGACGATTTCGCGGCGCTTCTGAACGACACGCTCGGCGGCGAAAATCAGGGCTTCGAAGGACGGGTCGTCAAGGGCACCGTCACCGGCATCGAGAACGACATGGTCGTGATCGACGTGGGCCTGAAGTCCGAAGGCCGCGTCCCGCTCCGCGAGTTCGCGCCCGCCCCCGGCCAGAAGGCCGAACTGAACGTGGGTGACGAGGTCGAAGTCTATGTCGACCGGGTCGAGAATGCCGCCGGCGAAGCGATGCTGTCGCGCGACCGCGCCCGCCGCGAAGCCGCATGGGACAAGCTTGAGGAAGAATTCGCTGCCGGCAACCGCGTCGATGGCGTGATCTTCGGCCGCGTGAAGGGCGGCTTCACGGTCGACCTGAACGGCGCCGTGGCCTTCCTGCCCGGTTCGCAGGTCGATATCCGCCCGGTCCGCGACGTCGGCCCGCTGATGGACATCCCGCAGCCCTTCCAGGTGCTGAAGATGGATCGCCGCCGCGGCAACATCGTCGTGTCGCGCCGCGCCGTGCTCGAAGAGACCCGCGCCGAACAGCGCACCGGCCTCATCCAGAGCCTGGCCGAGGGCCAGATCGTCGACGGCGTCGTCAAGAACATCACCGATTATGGTGCGTTCGTGGATCTCGGCGGCATCGACGGCCTGCTGCATGTCACCGACATCAGCTACAAGCGCGTCAACCACCCGTCCGAGGTCATCAACATCGGTGACACGGTCAAGGTGCAGATCATCCGCATCAATCGCGACACCCAGCGCATCAGCCTCGGCATGAAGCAGCTCGAGAGCGATCCGTGGGAGGGCGCCGCCGCCAAGTACCCGATCGAGGGCAAGTTCACCGGCCGCGTCACCAACATCACCGAATATGGTGCGTTCGTCGAACTGGAGCCGGGCATCGAAGGCCTGGTCCATGTCAGCGAAATGAGCTGGACCAAGAAGAACGTCCATCCGGGCAAGATCGTCTCGACGTCGCAGGAAGTCGAAGTCGTCATCCTCGAGGTCGACGAAGAGAAGCGCCGGATCAGCCTCGGCCTCAAGCAGGCCCAGGCCAATCCGTGGGAGAAGTTCTCCGAAGCCCACCCGGTCGGCTCGACCGTGGAAGGCGAAGTCAAGAACGCGACCGAGTTCGGCCTGTTCATCGGCCTCGACGGCGAGATCGACGGCATGGTCCACATGTCCGACATCGCCTGGGGCGTTTCGGGCGAGGAAGCTCTCGCGCTTCACCACAAGGGTGAGATGGTCAAGGCTCAGGTCCTCGACATCGATCCGGAGAAGGAGCGTATCAGCCTCGGCATCAAGCAGCTCGAGCGCGCTGGCGCCTCCACTGCCCCGGCAGCGGGCACTGGTTCGGGTGGTGCGGCCAATGCGAGCGGCGTCAACAAGGGCGCGATCGTTACCGTCACCGTGCTCGCCTCGGGCGACGGCGGCCTTGACGTGCAGGTCGGCGACGATGGCGCGTTCGGCTTCATCAAGCGCGCCGATCTCGGCCGCGATCGCGACGAGCAGCGTCCGGAGCGTTTCCAGCCCGGCCAGAAGCTCGATGCGATGGTGACCGGCTTCGATCGTTCGAAGAAGCCGACCTTCTCGGTCAAGGCGATGCAACTCGCCGAAGAGAAGCAGGCGGTTGCGCAGTATGGCTCGTCCGATTCGGGCGCGTCGCTGGGCGACATCCTCGGCGCGGCGCTGAAGGCGCGCGACGAGGCCTAAAGGCTTGCGATTTAGGACCGGGGCGGGCACATCCCCGCCTCGGTCCTCTATCGTTTGGTCAGATTGATCTGCGTTTGGTTTGACCGCATGAAGTAAAACGGCGCACGTCGCGGCTCCCTTGGGGGGACAGAAGCGGCGATATCCAAAGCGCTTAAGAGGGGGCAAACCGAAGTGATCAGGTCCGAGCTTATCGCATTGGTGCACAAGGATCAGCCGGGCTTGTCCCCGCGCGAGGTCGAACAGATCGTCGCCAGTGTATTCGACGCCATCTCCAAGCGCCTCGCCGAAGGCGGCCGCGTCGAGCTGCGCGGCTTCGGCACTTTCACCACCCGCTCGCGTGACGGCCGCGTTGGCCGCAACCCGCGTACCGGCGAGCCGGTCGACGTGCAGCCCAAGCGCGTCCCTTATTTCAAGCCGGGCAAGGAAATGCGCCACCGCCTGAACGTGTGAACTTCGGGCACGGTATTTTCTGCACCACCGTCATTCCCGCGAACGCGGGAATCCCGCTTTCTAAAAACGCTCCGGCTTCGCATCTCTGCCCAAAAGGCAGCTGGATTCCCGCATCCGCGGGAATGACGAAGAGGAGGATTCAAACCGCCCCTAGCGTTTCCCGCACTGCTGCGGCTAAGCCGTCGCCCGTGCGGACGTGGCGAAACCGGTAGACGCAGAGGACTTAAAATCCTTTTCCCGTTAGGGAGTGCGGGTTCGAGTCCCGCCGTCCGCACCAACGATGGAATCAGCCATGAGCGAGCCCTCTCACCAATTAATCGGCGAGCGTTCCTTCCAGGTGGACGGCACAGACGAAATCTTGGTCAAGATCTTCGCTCCTATTCCGGACGGTGAAAACTTCCGATGCTACTATTTGATCGCGGGCCTGAGCTGGCCGGGGCGCTTACGATATACGATGGGAGTTGACGCCATCGGCGCGCTATACAACGCGCTACGCGTCGTGGGCTCGGATATGCGAGAAGTACGTGACACGTTGGGGCGCGATATCACTTATCTCGGACAACCGGACCTGGACCTGCCAACGCTCGACGTGCACGGATAGCAGTCAGGCTAATTCCCAATCCGGCTTCCGGATCTTCTCGATCACCAGCTCGATCTCGTAGCAGCCCTGCGAATGCTCGTCGGGGCCGAGCGCATAATCGAAGCCGATATCGTTGTCCTTCAGGTGGCGGAGCCTGAAGCTGTTCACGTCCAGCGCGCCTTCCACCGCCGCCATCAGTGAGGCGGGCGTGTAGAAGCGCTTGTGATCGCCGTTCCAGCGTGACGGCAGGCTGCTGCGTTTCTCGTAGAGCGCGAGGTGCGGCACGAAGCAGACCAGGAACCCGCCCACCTTGAGCACGCGAAACCATTCGCGGATCGCATCCCGTTCCTGCGCGATATGTTCGAGGCAATGGCTGGAGAAGACCGTATCCACGCTTGCGTCGCCGAACGGCAAATGGAGGCCATCGTAGCCGGGATAATCCAGATCGATGCCGATCGCGCGCGGCAGGGCCGTCTTGCCCTCCGGATTGTCGTAGCCGCTATAGCCCACGTCGAGCACGACATCGCCGCTGCAATAGCGTTCGAAGAAGCCGGTCTTCAGCCGCCGCGCATAGGATTTCCCGGCCTCGCCCGGCGGCGCATGATCGAGCGGAAAGGCGGCCTGGGTCATGGCTCCCGTCTATCGGGGGCCGGCCACCGCGCCAAGTACGGCGGCGCTTGTTCCGTTCCGCCGATGGCGCGTAAGCTCGGTCTGTGAAGGCCCCATCGATCCTCGCATTGGCCGGTCTGCTGCTCGCCGGCTGCCATGGCGGCCGCGGCGGCGGCACGATCGGCGTGAGCGTGATCGGCGACCGTACCGACGTGCCGGTCGTCGCCGCGACCGATGCCGGGCTGGTGCGGCTCGATCGCGAGGGTCAGGTCATTCCCGGCGCGGCGGCGCGCTGGGCGATCCTCGACGACGGGCTCGATTATATCTTCCGGATCGATGACGGCGCCGGCCTGTCGGCGGCAGTGATCGCGCGGCGGCTGCGCGATGCGATGCGGCGGCATCGTCACGATGCAGATTTCGTGGGCGTAGCGCCGGTCGAGAGCATCGACGCGGTCACGGGCACGGTGGTCGAGATGCGGCTGTCGGCGCCGCAGCCCGATCTGCTGCCTTTGCTGGCCCGGCCCGAATTCGTAGTCGGATCGCCGACGCCGCTGAAACCCGGCAAGCGCGATCGTGACGGCGTATTGCTGGAGGCGCGCCAGGCGGAGGATGCGCCCGCGCCCGTGCTGCTCCGCGCGGAACGGGTCGGGCGCGCCGTCGTGCGCTTCCAGAATGGCGATTCGGCCCTGGTGCTGGGCGGCAGCTTCATCGATCTGCCGGTGGCGCGCGCCGCGCAGTCACGGCGCGATACCTTGCGCTTCGATCCGGCCACCGGGCTGTTCGGCTTCGCGATCCGCAATCCCAGCCTGTCGACGCCGCTGCGCACCGCCTTGTCGCTCGCGATCGACCGCGACCGGATCGTTGCCGCCGTCGGCGCCCCCGGCCAGGCCAAGGCCACCACCATCGCCGGATCGGCGATCGAACCGCCGCTGGCCGAACGCCGTGCGGCAGCGCTGGCTCTGCTCGCCGGGCAGCCTGCGCATATCCGGGTCGCGATGCCGCGCGGCCCCGGCGCGCGGCTGCTGTTCGCGCTGGCGGCACGTTCGTGGGCCGAGGTCGGCATCAGCGCCGAAATGGTCGGGCCTGAGGCGCGAGATGCCGATCTGGCTTTGGTCGATCGGGTGGCCCCACCGGGCACGCTCGCCACGCTCGCTTGCGCGCTCAGCGCGGGTTGCGATCCCAACGATCGGCTGGCGCTGATCAACCCGCCCTTCATTCCGATGGCGGCGCCGGTGCGCTGGTCGCTGGTCGCGCCCGGCCTCGATCTGTTCACCGAAAACGGGCTCTCGGCCCATCCGCTCGATCAGTTGCGTGCGCGGCGCTGAGCTGAGCGGAACAAAGTCATGCGCCTGCGCGATAAACCCGCCATGGAAGGCACCAACACCCGTCCCCGCCCCTATCACGCGCTCGCGGACCGCATCCCCGGTCTGGGGCGCGATCCGCAATCGGTGCGCAAGCGTGTCGAGGCGATGGAGCATCTGCTCGAGCGGATGTTCGTCATCCCCGGCATCAATCGGCCGGTCGGCCTCGACGTCATCCTCGACGTGATCCCGGTCGGCGGCGACGTGATCGGCGCGATCCTCGGCAGCTGGCTGGTGTGGGAAGCGCGCAACCTCGGCATGTCGAAATGGCAGATGGCGCGCATGTTCGGCAATGTAGGGATCGATTTCGTGCTCGGCGCGATTCCCGTGATCGGCGCGATCCCGGATTTCCTGTTCCGATCGAACAGCATGAATCTCAAGATCATCCGCCGGCATCTCGACAAATATCATCCGGCGACGGTGACGCTTGAGCCTAAAGCCTGATGTGAACGATCCGCGCGGGTAAAGCGGGCGCGGCGCAGGGCATCGCGCGGAAATTGGTGTCGAGGCAGAACCATACCTCTTGCAGCCACCCCTGCTTGTCGAGGTTGAGCCTTATGCTCTCGGCGGTCGTGCCGGGATTGACCGCCGCGAACGCCTCGGCAAGCTGCGCTTCGGTCAACGGCGCCTTCGCCAGCGCATCCATGTCCGGCGAACGCAGCGCGAAGAACAAACGGCTGGACTGGCGGAAATAGCTGTCGGGCGTCATGCCGGGAACGCATGTGCCATGCTTGGCCCATTCGTGTTGCAGCAGCTGCGGCGAGGGCGTCGCGCGATAGTAATCCGCGATCACTTTACGCGGCAGCACCGGCGCATCGCCGCACCATTGCGGCCAGTTCCTGCCCTCCCCATCCGGCCACAGACCATGGAGCACGAAGCCGGTGCCCGTATCGCGCCCGCACTGCAGCGCCTCGGCGCCGCCGACGGCGTGGAAACAATGTTGCGGCGCCCAGATCAGCGCCAAAGTGTAGCTGACGATCGGCACCACGCGCGGCGGCTGATCGGCCGGGGGAAATTCGAGATGCGGTGTTTCGAGGTTGGCCGGAACCGGCTGCGCCGATGCGGCGCTGCCGGCGGCCAGGGCGCCTGCGATCAGGGCTAAGCGTGCAAGACGGATCATAAAGCCTCGAAATCCAGTCCGATGTCGGCGGCGGGTGCCGACTGGGTCAGCCGTCCGACCGAGATATAGGTCACACCCGTCTCGGCGATCGCGCGGATCGTGTCGAGCCGCACGCCGCCCGAGGCTTCGGTTGGCACGCGCCCATTCACGAGGGCGACCGCCTCGCGCAACATCGGCGGCGCCATGTTGTCGAGCAACAGCCAGGTCGCCCCTGCCTCCAGCGCGGGCGCGATCTGGTCGAGCCGGTCGACCTCGACGATGATGCGCGCGATCCCCGCCTCGACCGCGCGGCGGACGGCCGGGCCGATCCCGCCCGCGACCGCGACATGATTGTCCTTGATCATCGCCGCATCCCACAGGCCCATGCGATGGTTGTGCGCGCCCCCCATGCGGGTCGCGTATTTCTCCAGCCGGCGCAGGCCGGGGATCGTCTTGCGCGTGTCGAGCAGGATCGCACCGGTACCGGCGATCGCATCGACATAGGATCGGGTCAGCGTCGCGATGCCGGACAGATGCTGGACCGTGTTGAGCGCCGACCGCTCTGCGGTCAGCAGCGCGCGCGCCTTGCCCTCGACGCGGAGCAAGGCGGTGCCGGCGGGCACGGTCACGCCGTCCTCGACCAAAGGCACGATCCGCGCTTCGGGATCGAGATCGGCGAAGAAAGCGGCCGCGAGCCCGATACCGGCGACGACGATCGCGTCGCGGCTCGCCATCGCTCCGGCAAAGCGCGCGGCAGCGGGAATCACCGCCGCCGACGTGATGTCACCGCTCTGTCCGAGATCTTCGGCGAGCGTGGCGGCGACAAAAGCGCCTGTATCGAAGCCATCGAGCGTGAAGGGCATTACTTTGTCCGGTTTGTCGGCGCCTTGGGCGACTGATAGAATGATCGAAAGACAAGTTGGAGAGAGAGATGCGGATCGCCATCGTCGCGCTTGCAGCCATCCTTCCCACGGCGGCCATCGCCGCACCCGCGCCGCCCTTGTCGTGGGGCAAACCGGGCGTGCCGCTGGCAACCTATCGCGCCGACTCGGTCGACTGCGCGATGCGCGCTTATTACACCGACGTGTCCGGTACCGAAGGCGCGAAGAATTTCGTCCAGGGATCCAAGCTGATCGAAACTTACGCCGGCGCCCCCGGCGATCCGCTCGGCAATGAGCTGATGATCGGCACGATCGTGCAGGGCGTGCACGTCGACGAGAGCCGCAAGGACGTGAAGACCTTTCAGCTCGATCTGGTCAACAAATGCCTGATCGATCATGGCTATCACCGCTTCCGGCTGACCGACGAACAGCGCAAGCATCTGGAAAAGCTCAAGATCGGCAGCGAAGCGCGCCATAGCTATCTCTATCATCTGGCCAGCGACCCGGCGGTTCTCTCTGCCCAGGCCGCACCCGATCCGGCGCTGACGCCACAGCCTTGAACGAAATTAAGGCACGCTTCGTTAAGGATGTTTGCCGATGTGACGTTACAATTTAAGGCAAACCATCTGAACCAACGTATGAGGCGTATGAAGGGCATCCGACGCTCATGAGTGCCAAATCCCCTTCGAGCGTCGCCGAGCAAGCGGACGACCCGTCCGACAAGCGCGCCTATTTCAGGTGGGCCTTCAAGGGCACCACCTTCCCCTGCCGCATGGGCAAGAAGAAGTTCGAGATCCGCCTGAAGGATCTGTCGCGTGGCGGCGCCTGCGGGCTGGTCGACGAGCCGTTCGCGATCGGCGATTTCTTTTTCATCGAGCTCGGCGACCATCAGGTCGTCGAAGCGCAGGTCTGTTGGGTGCGCAGGGTCATGATCGGGGTGCGGTTCAGCAACCCGATCACCGCCCGGTTCGTGACCCGCCTGCACGAGCGCGCGGCCGAGGAAGCGGCGCAGCAGCAAGCGGACGACTCTTTCACGCTACCCGGGAAGGCGCGCTAACCACCGCTGGATTTTGATCGAGCCTGATTCACGTCATCGGGGGAAGCGCACAGCGCTTCCCCCGATGACGATCAGGCTCTAGCGCGCGCCGAGATCGCCGCGCCCGATTGTCCCGCCCGCCATTTCCAGCATCCGGTCGAGCGGGCGCTTGGCGGCAATGCGCAAAGCCTCGTCCATCTCGATCCGGGGCGTGAGGTCGCGCAGCGCGAGATAGAGCTTCTCGACCGAATTCATCGCCATATACGGGCACATATTGCAGTTGCAGTTCCCGTCCGCGCCGGGCGCACCGATGAAGGTCTTGTGCGGCGCCGCTTTCTCCATCTGGTGGATGATGTGCGGTTCGGTCGCGACGATGATTGTCTGCGCGGGCGAGGACAGAGCGAATTCGAGGATCGCGCGGGTCGATCCGACCTGATCGGCATGGTCGAGGATGTAAGCCGGGCATTCGGGGTGGGCTGCGACCGGCGCGTCCGGATATTGCGCCTTGAGCTTCAGCAGCTCGGTTTCGCTGAACGCCTCGTGCACGATGCACGCGCCCGGCCACAACAGCATGTCGCGCCCGGTGATGCGGTTGAAGTAAGCGCCCAGGTTCTTGTCGGGCGCGAAGATGATCTTCTGATCCATCGGAATCTGGGCGAGGATCTTCTCCGCCGAAGACGACGTCACGATGATGTCGGAATGCGCCTTCACCGCCGCCGAGCAGTTGATGTAGGTCAGCGCGATATGGTCCGGATGCGCCGCGCGGAAGCGCGCGAACTGCTCGGGCGGGCACGAATCCTCAAGGCTGCAGCCTGCCGCCATGTCCGGCAGGATGACCGTCTTGTCGGGGCTCAATATCTTCGCGACCTCGGCCATGAAACGCACGCCGCAAAAGGCGATCACGTCCGCGCTCGTCTCGGCCGCCTTGCGCGACAGATCGAGGCTGTCGCCGACGAAATCGGCGAGGTCCTGGATTTCCGGTACCTGATAATAATGGGCGAGGATGACCGCGTTCTTCTCCTTGCGCAGCCGATCGATCTCGGCGCGCAGGTCAAGCCCGGCCAGGCTTTGCGTGGGAGCGTTCATGGTGCCCAAATAGGGAGCGCGATCGTGTTTGTCGAAGGGGCAGGCTGTGAAATAGCTGGCGCTCATTTATCATATGAAATGGGGGCGCGGCATTCTATGCGCAGAAGCAACAAAAAGACGGAGGAGAAGGTGACGATGAAGGGCATGATGGCGGCCGCGACGGGGATGCTGCTAGCGGGAAGCGCGCTCGCGGCACCGATGGCGACCGTGGAGCGCAACGGCGCGCTGGTCGCGATCGAACCTTACGCACCCAACATCGTGCGCGTCACGATTGGGCTCGATCGTGAGCTTTCCGATAGCACCCCCGGTTACGGGATCGTCGCCAAGAGCGATGCGGCCGGCTGGACGCATGCGTCCTCCTCCAGCGGCGACAGTTTCACGTCCGGGGCGGTCAGCCTGACGGTCAAGGCCGAGCCCTGGCCGGGTGCGCCGAGCCAGATGGCGCGTTATTTTCTCTCCGCCCTCCCGCCCGTCTCGATCGTGCTCAACGACGCATCCGGGCAACCGATCGTCACTATGGGCGGCTGGGACATGGCGCCGCACGACGTAGCCGGCGAACACACCTTCCGCGTCGGCGCGAATTTCTCGGTCACGCCCGACGAGCATTTCTACGGGCTCGGCCAGAATCAGGAAGGCATGCTCGATCTGCGCGGCCGCACGATCGACTGCCGCCATTATTACGACGCCGCCGCCGGCGAGCAGGTATGCGTGCCGGTGCTGGTGAGTTCGCGCAACTACATGATCGTGTGGGACAATCCGTCGGCGACCACCGTCTCTGCCGGCATGAACAACGGCACCCATATCCAGTCCGAGGTCGGCGAGCGCGTCTCCTTCTTCCTGATTACGGGAAACAACAGCGACGATCTCTACAAGGGCTATCGCCTGCTCACCGGCGTCACGCCTTTGCCTCCCAAGGCCGCGTTCGGCCTGATCCAGAGCAAGGCGCGCTACGAGAGCCAGGCCGAGCTGATGGATATCGCCAAGGGCTATCGCGACCGTGGCTACCCGCTCGACGTGATGGTGCTCGACTGGTTCTACTGGACGCGGATGGGGCAGATCGACATCGACCGCACCTATTTCCCCGATCCGAGCGCCATGAACCGCCAGCTCCACGATTGGGGCATGCATAGCATTATCTCGGTCTGGCCGCGCTTCGAGAAGGAAGGCCGCTACTTCAACTTCCTCGCCTCGAAAGGCTGGCTGCTCAAGGACAAGGACGCCAAGCCGGTAGACGGCCTGGAGGTGCGCAACGATCGCGCCGGCGCGCTGATCGACAGCACCAATCCCGACGCGCGTGCCTGGTATTGGGGCAAGATCCGCGACAATATCGTGAGCCAGGGCTTCGACTGGCTGTGGCTGGACGAGACCGAGCCCGATCTGGTGCCCGACGGCTTCTTCTATTCGATCGGCTCGGGCGACCGTTACCACAACGTCTTCCCGCTGCTGCATACCGGCGGCGTCGCCGAGGGTTCGGCCAAGGACCGCCCCACGTTCCGTAACCTGATCCTCGCGCGCGCCGCCTATCTTGGCGCGCAGACCAGCGGCGCGATCTTCTGGACCTCGGACGTCCAGGGCACGTGGGATGCTCTCCGCCGTCAGATTCCCGCCAATCTCGACATGGCGGCGAGCGGTATCGCCTACACCAGCAGCGACACCGGCGGCTGGCAGTGGCCGAACGGCCCCAAGGCGGCGCATCCGCCTTTGGTCGATCCGGCCGGCGCAACCGCGATGGCAGCCAATTATCCCGATTATCCGGAACTGTTCGTGCGCTGGTTCCAGCTCAACACCTTCACGCCGACCTTGCGCATCCACGGCCAGCGTCCTGCGACCGCGATCTGGCAATATGGCAAGGCGGCCGAGCCGATCCTCGTCGACTATCTGAAGCTGCGTTACGCCTTGATGCCCTATCTCTACGCGCTCGGGCACGGCACCTATGAGACCGGCGCACCCTTCATGCGCGCCCTGTTCATGGACTTCCCGAACGATCCGACCGCCGCCACGCTCGGCGACGAATATATGTTCGGCCCGGCCTTCCTGGTCGCGCCAGTGACCGAACAGGGCGCGACCAGCCGCAAGGTCTATCTGCCCGCCGGCAGCGACTGGTACGATTGGTGGACCAACCGCAAGGTCTCCGGCGGCCAGTGGATCGAAGCGTCCGCCCCGATCGATCGCATTCCATTGTTCGTGCGCGCGGGCTCGATCGTGCCACTCGGCGCGCCGATCCAGAACACCGCGACCAAACAGGCGCTGACCGAAATCCGCGTCTTCCCCGGCCGCAACGCCAGCTTCACGCTCTATGACGATGACGGCGTGAGCAATGCGTACAAGAAGGACGGCGGAAAATCGGCGACGTTGCGCTGGGACGAGGCTTCGCGGAAGCTATCGGCCAGCGGAGCATTGCCGACCGGCCAGACCCCTGCCCCGCTCGTGAAGGTGATCGGAACTCAGTGACGCATATAATCGGGCTCTCGGGCAGTCTCCGCCGCCACAGCTATAACGGCAGCCTGCTGCGCGCAGCGGTGGAAGCGATGCCCGAGGGCGCGACGCTGGAGATCGGCTCGATCGCCGAATTCCCGCTCTACAATGGCGATGTCGAGGCCGAGGGCATCCCCACCGCCGTCGCCGCGCTCAAGGACAAGGTCGCGGCGGCCGACGGGCTGCTGCTGGTCACGCCCGAATATAACAACGGTATTCCCGGTGTGTTCAAGAACGCGATCGACTGGCTGAGCCGCCCGAGCAGCGACATTCGCCGCATTTTCGGTGGAAAGCCGGTCGCCCTGATCGGCGCCTCGCCCGGCAATTTCGGGACAATCCTGAGCCAGGCCGCCTGGCTGCCAGTGCTGCGGACGCTCGGCGCGGATCACTGGGCCGGGGGACGGCTGCTCGTCCCGCATGCCGGGCAGGCGTTCGACAACGAAGGCAATCTGACCGACGAGGTCGTACGCGAGCGCCTGGGTGCCTACCTTGCGGGCTTCGTCACGCACATTTCGGGGTAGGTCAGGCCGCGATCGCCCAATTGTCGCCGTCGCGCCAGACGCGGTCGCGTGCTTCCAGATCGATCAGATGCGCCAGCACCGACCGGCCGGCCGCTCCATGCAGGCGCGGATCGATGCCGCGATACATGCGATCGACCATCGCCGGGATCGGCTGCGCTTCCTGTTCGAGCAAATCGAGGATCTGGCGCTCGCGCTGGCGGCGGTGCGCGGCGACCGCGCGCACAAAACGCTGCGGCTCCTGCACCGGATCGCCGTGCGCGGGGTAATAGATGCGGTCGCCGAGCACCGCCGCC
>Ga0193716_1000098_pt1 | contig 51580 bp, 83 predicted proteins | sample U2c1metaG_FD_145901 | JGI IMG/M metagenome (GOLD analysis project Ga0193716, IMG submission 145901) | Soil microbial communities from a riparian zone of the East river system, Colorado, United States - U2c1 | ecosystem: Environmental > Terrestrial > Soil > Riparian zone | place: USA: East River...
CGACCGCCGCACATCGTCGCGACCATCGAGAACAGCAGGTCGGCCTGCTCGAACGACGCCGCGGCGATCGGAATGTTCGGCGCCGGCACAGCGATCTGCGGAGGCCCAGCGAACTCCAGCACCGCCAACGCAGCTATGAAGGTACTTTTCCCGCCACCAGTGGCCTCACCGCGAAGGGCCTCGTCGTAACGCCACTGGTCGCAGTTCGGGCAGTACTCATACCAGCGGTAAAGGAACCTCTGCTGGTCCAGGCGAAGCCTGATCGGCTGGCCGTAATAGTCGCCATCGCCGCAGATACAAAACTCCTCGATCCACGAGCAGGCGATGCCGCCATGAGACGGCCACAGATCCCCGACGACCGGCTTCCAACCGCAGGCAGAACAGCCAAGCTCAGCCTTCGGCTTCGACGACCCGCGGGTCCGGCCGCGTGGACGCCTCGGTGCGACTGCTGTCGGCATCCGCACCTCCAGCGCTGTACCGGGCGTTCATGTCATGCAGCGACTTGCGTTCAGTGATCACCGCAATGCCCAGAGCCGACCTGTTCAACGCGCCCATGCCCATCTGCTTCTCACACGCCTGCACCGCGCCGAGCGCCTTGTAGGCGGTCCCGTAGAGCGGGTTCTCGACTGGCTGTCCCTGCGATCCTCGCACCGAGGGCTCGAGGTCAGCCTCGGCGGAGAGGCGTACGTAGCGATCCATCTCCTTGACCCAGCGGATCAGCACTGCCCGGTCAACGGGGGTCATGACAGTGGCGACTGTGTCATCCCAGTAGGCGTTCCAGGCATCCACGGCCTCGTCGCAGAGGTTCGGGGGCGGGTCGAAGCGGGCCCCGGCCAGCGGGACCAGGTCCGCCCTGCGGCCGTTCCGGATGTCGACAGCGGTGCCTGCTGGCTTCTTCGTCCTCGGCACGACTGAACCCCCCCCTAAAAAGAGCGGGGCCCACTGGAGCCGCCTTGGTACCACGGAGAAAGATTCTGAGGCGAGGGGTCATCGGCCGGCGTGGATTCCGTATGGCATACCCCCTATGGGGTACGTCTATGTGTGCAGGTCAGAGTGTTGTGATTCGCCTGATTCTTGCACCAAGACTTGAGTTGCATGCTCTACATAGGAGGCTCGTGACGTGTTTGCCCCCATGTGCACGAGCTTGATCATGTTGCCCTGTAATAGGATTGCCCTTATTGATTGGTCTACTACATCTAGGGCAATGTGTGGGTACACCACCACATGCCTCTATGAGGGCCTCCACCTGGGCCCTATGTGCAGCCCCTAGGCCCCTCTGTGTGGTACTACCCCTGTGTGCATCCCTGGCCCTGGTGTAGGCCTGCCTACAGGGGGGGCATCTATTGGCCCCTCTAGCAAGGCCTCTACAGGGCATCCCTGGTAGGCCTAGGCAGGGCCTCAGTGGAGGCATCCCTGAGACCCCCCTCCACAGAAGGCCCCTTCCCAGGAAGGGGCCAAATAGGGCTCGCTCCTGGAGGCCCCTTTTTCCAGGAGGGGTTTCCGGAAAAGGGGGTTTGCCAGAAGGCGCCGTTTCCGGAGCCCCTGAAAAGGGCGTTTCCAGGAACCACCAAAAACGGGCCTTCGAGAAATGGCCTTCCGGGGAGCATCGCCTGCTTTTTCGGTGAATCCGGGCGTGCCATCCGACTCCAAGCAGACCTACGGCTGCGGCACCGAGTTCACCGCGTTCGCAACCCTCTACCAGGGCCCGCATGACCGAAACCGAAACGGCGAAAACGGCGAATAGTGCTATGGCGATCTTCTTGGCGCTCGCTCGCTTCTTGTTCTTGCCCGATCCGACCGAAAATGACCCGTCGCCGTTGCTGGAGACCCGAGCGCGGCTTCCGGTACCGGCACTGATGGCTTTCCCGACCGCCTGACCAGTTGAACGGCTCAAATCGCGGCCGTGAGCGCAGCCAGCGAGCCGGGACACCATCCGTGAACTTGCCGTCAGAGGGATCCCGCGGATGCCTCCTGAACGGAGGTGGAGGCTGCGGGAGCCAGCTCTAGCTGGGGCGGACGTTTGCGGCGAGCATCGAGCACAGGAGTTGCATCGCCTGCTGCTCGGTGAAGCCAGCGTCTACCCAGGCCCGAAACAGTTCGTGCATCTGCACCGCACCTGCGGCGAGTTCCGTCAGCGGCGAGATCGGCTCGTTCTTCTCGTTCATCGCCATCAGACCTTCGGGTGAGGGTGAATGGTCATCCAGCGGACGTCGTCGAAGCGAAGTCTGCAGTCGCACGGAAACGCCTTGGTCTTCGGGTATTCAGACGGAGGTTTCGAAGGATCCCAAGGAGGGTCGTACCGGAACAGGTACGCGTCGGTGCCATCGCAATGACGGATCACGCGCTCGCCCACACTTCCGGTGGCTCATGGCGAGATTTGAGACAGTTGAATTCCACGACGAGCCGTAGCCGGTGGTCAACGCCGGCCAGGATCACGACGCGGTCGTCGGCCAGGTATTGCATACCTCGGGGGTGGCTGAGGTCGCCGTACGCGCGGAAGTCGCGGGGGCGGAGACCCTGCGCACGTGCCCACCGATCGGCTTCCTGCTGGGTATGGGCGTACACGAAGACTGTCACCGGCTAGACGTTTCGGCGGGAGGCTGCCAGCCGAGGCGAATCAGAAGGTCCCGCGCGTCGACCGAAATCCAGGCTTGCACCTGGATGTCTTCGGTCGTGGTCGTTTCCACGATCCCGAGTTCCAGAACCGCCCGTGGGTGCTCGCCGGCGCGCAGGTCGAGCTGCAGGCCGCGTAGCGCCCGCGAGATGTCCTGGCCGTCGAGCCCAACTTTGAAATCCCAAGGCCTCTCGCGCGGGGGTGATGCGTAGCTCGGTCATGTGCCGTGAACCGCGTACATCCAGGGCGCGTTGCCCCACTCGACAGGCGGCATGCCGTACTGCTCGCGCCACTCATTCAAGGTCATGTACTTGACGCCGGATGCCGTGGACTCTTTTCCGTCAACGGTCCGTGTGGCCTTCGTCAGCCCGCCAGTAACGGCGACATGACCCTGCACTGGGCCCTGTGTCCATGACGCCACCCAGCCGTCTTCGATTGTTGCCGGGAAGTGAGGGAAGCGGAACTCGACAAGCGCAGAGAGATCATCCGGGTCGAACTCCAGATCGTACGTGGCACCCTGGTTGTTGGTGGCGACGACCTTGAAGCCGGTCCAGCGAAAGTCGCTCACTCGTCGCGTCCGAAGGCCTGGTCGCGGGCGCGCCGGAGGTGCCGGATCAGATCGTTGATCTGCCACCGGTCCAAGTCCACGAAGGACCCCTCCCAGGCGTACCTGAGCGGCTCATCGTCGGTAGCTTCGACGAATTCGGCATTCCGGTCGGCGCCTTCGCGGAGCTTCCTCGTCGCGATCTGGACGTATTGTTCACGTGACCAGCCGACCTCAACCCGCACATCGGCGTCGGTGCCGTTCGGATTCGGGCGCGGGTAGACGATCTCTTTCGGCATCTTGTTTCCCTTTCACGGGGGACGCCCATCACGGGCAGGTGGTTGTGCACGCGCCTGACGTTTGAGTCAGACGACGACGAAGCTGCCGGCGAGGGCGACGACTGTCTCCGGATCACGAATGATCTTGACCCACATGTCGTACCGGCCGGCGGCGAGCGTCGTAGCGAGACGACGCACGTAGTAGCTGACGAGGCTGTTGACAATCGCGGTTTCCCAGGTGGCTGCCGCGAAGTCCCCGGAAACCGGGATCGAGCCGGCGGCGAGGAACGCGACCGTGACCGTGTCACTGGTTGGGTCGACTGTGGCGCCCGCGATGGTGGCCTTGACACTGGCTTTGATGTAGACGGTGGCGAGCGACGAAATGGTGAGCATCGTCGCCTCCTACGTGCGTACCGGGCCGATGTGCCAGCTGATCTGCGGGCCGCCGATGTGCCATCCGGAGCGTGGTGCACCGACGATGACGTCCATGTCGGCCACACCCGGCTGGGCGACAGTCAGTCCACGCATCGTGGTGGTTTCGACGATGCGGCCCAACACGATCGTCTTCGCCAGCGACAGTCCACGCATCGTGGTGGTTTCGGTGACGCGGCCGACAGCGACAGTCTTGGAGACGCCCAACGCCCGGACCGTGTCCGTTTCGGTGACCCTGCCCAGAGTCACCGACTTCGACAGCATCAGCGGCTGAACGGTGTCGGTCTCGGTGATGCGACCCAACGCCGCCGTTTTGACTGCGGCCAACGCCCGCATGGTGGTCGTCTCGGTGATGCGGCCGAGGTCGATGATGGTCGGCGCGGCGACGGTGTAGGCGAAGGCAACCCCGTGCAGACCGGACCACGTAGAGCCCGGATATCCGCCGGCGTTGAAATCGTAAATGCCCTGAGTGACCGTCACCAAACTGTCGCTTTGGGGCAGATAACCGCTGTTGTCGTACCGGTAGGTGCCGGACAGCGCCGCCACAAAACCAAGGGACGAGGTGCCGTCCCAGTTGTACGGGGTGTCCACCAGGGCGAGATTCCAGCCGGGAATCCAGCCGGACGTGGACGAGGTGCCGGACGTGATGAGCGTGTGCGACCCGTCATACAGCCGGGCAGTCACCGTAGAGGGACCGCCCGCAACAACGTAATAGACCCAGACGCCCACCGCGGTCAATGGCCCCGTTGACGAGACCGTGCCGCCCTGCCGCATGTTGTCCGGGCCACCGGCCGAGGCCGGTGCCCGATCGGGTACGCGCACGGTCACGGGTCAGCTCGCCCGGGCGAAACCACCCGCGGGGATGGTGATGTTGGTGTCGTTGCCGTCCGGAGTCCAGGTAACCCCGAACTTACCGAGCGGGATGATCGCACTGTCCACACTGGCAGTCGCCGGTTTGTAGCAGATAAGTACGGCCCCGACCGCGTTACCGGTCGGCGCTGTGTAGGCGACGTCGTCGCAGTCGATGTCTACGCGGTCGTTCGTGTCGTCCACGGTGACGGTGACGGTGGTAAGCGTTTTGCGGCCGATTGTTGTCTGCTCGTTGCTCGCGCCAGCGAGTACCGCATCGAGAGTGTCGTAGTCGATCATTGTGGCGTCGGACACCAGACCCGATGACTCTAGGGGTACAAAGATGAGGCTGTCGGTGGCGGCGGGAAGACTGCCGTAGTAGGCCAACAGGCCCTTGACCGCGTTAAAGCAAACGTCCGCCATGCGGCGACCTCCGCGTTTTTTATGAGCGCGGCGAGCACATCAAAACGGCTCCACACCGCGTCGAGGGTGGCCCAGAAACACGGAAGGCCCGCACTAGGCGGGCTCCAGGTATACGGGTCAACATCATGACAGTTCAGTTCTATCAGCGGTTGTCGGTGGAGTGCAACGACCTTTGGGAAAGGAGCCGGATCTTTCTTGCGGGCCACGTGGGCGGCCGGGTGTGCCCCTTCCCTCACAGCTCTTATCCTACCACAATGGGTTGCGTCCGCGTAATGCCTTACGCTATGCTGCAACCACGCCGAGAATGATGGGAGACCCGAATGACCAACACAGTCCAAAGCCCGCGCACCCTCGTCGGTGCCGAGCCGCTCAACGGGTATGCGCTCCTGACGCTCCTGCACGACCACGCATTGAGGCTCAATGACAGCGGCGAACGTACCGACGAGGCCGATCACCACCTGACTCAGTTGGCGTTGTCGGCCGCTGTGGTGTCTTGGTGGTCGCGGTGGCAGCCGACCTCGATGCACCGAGCCCTGGTGGCTGGCTCAACGTTGGCTGAGGTTGCCGCAGCCGCAGGTGCAACTGAGGACGAGACTTTCGCCCGCTGGTCGGCTTGGGCGGAGCGGCAGACACGACTTTGGCTCCGAGGCGAGCCTCGCCTGGGCCTCGACCCTGCGGAGGCCACCTCCATCCGTACACGCCTCGGACGTTCAGACCGCGAAGGGAACCCCGATGCCTGAGACGACCCGAATCACCATAGAGTTCGACCAGCACGCGCTCCCCGGCTACGCGGACTCGTACCTCGCAGCCCTGTGGCATCTCGCGCAGGTCAACCCAGTCCCACACGGGGATAAGGCGGCAGGTGAGCTGGTCGAGCGGATCGGCCGGGAGATCATCCGCCGGTGGCTGCGCGGCGTCGGGCCAGAGTTGTGGCACCACCAAGGCAAAGATCATTACTGGGCGGAGCTGACCGGGCTGGCGAAGTACGAGCCTGGACCCGGTGCGGTGGACAGTCCTGGATGGCACGACGGGCGTTGGGTGCCCAAGGCCGCGTCGCCGGGGACGGCGACTCTTGTTGCGCCGAAGATCACCACGCGGCAGCTTCCGAACGGCAGCTATGCCGTTGACGCCAACGGTGTCGACCTCGGGACGGTTGGTGAAGACCTCGGCGGCAGATGGATCGCAGAGCCGTCGTCCGCGATCCCCGGGGCGCGCGTCTCGGGAGGGCACGCAACGCGGAAGCATGCGATCGACGAGCTTTACAACGCGCATCTTGCGGCGTCGGCGGAGCCGAAGGAGGGCGAACCGTGCGTGATCCGAACATGATTACGTGGTTCGCCCGGTACGAGCTCGCGTGGGCTGTCGACGACACAGAGTCCGCGACGCTCGAAGATGGGGGCGCGGTCGTTCACGTCGACCAGGTCGCTGGCATCACCGAAGTGACCACGGCCGTGCAGGCCATCAACATCTCGCAAGCCACGCGGAAGGCGGTCACCGCGCTCGGCGCGACTGTGGGCGTGTCACCGCATCGCCTCATCGTTGAGGCTGCCGACGCACTGCCACCGCCGGTGCCATACCTGTCGACCAAAGCCGCCGCGGCCATGCTGGCGGTCTCGGAAGCCCGAGTCCGCCACCTCAGCCAAAACCATCCGCTGTTCCCTCAACGGGTAGTGATCCCGGGCGCTGAGGGGAGTTTCTACCGGACCGGCGAAATCCGGGAATTCAATCGCATGTGGGATCGGGCCGGTGCCCGCGGCCGGCCGAGACGCCAAGACATCGCCGCCATCGCCGTCGCCACCGTCATCCTGTCGGAGTTCAAGGGACTGGGACGGGACGACGCCACGACCCTTCAGTTCCTCCTCGCCGCGAACGAAAACGGGCGGTATCTCCGCGAGGAAGCCGGGATCCTCGTGTCCGTGGAGGGGCGATACCGCAACGCCCTTCGCGAGTCTCTCGACGAAGACCGACGGGAGCGGCTCGGCAAGGCCCTTGCCGTTGCCCGCCGGCTGCTGGAGGACGGCTGAGTCCCGGGGGGTGAATGAGTGGGGGTGCCCCGGACTAACACGTCCGGGGCCCCGATCTGTTGGCCTGGATCAATCTCGGCCCCTCACCGTCGTCAGAGAAAGGTCGAGAGAGTTCGATCAGACTGCGGAGTTCAGAAGGGCTGTGTCGAGCACAGTGTATGAGCCCCTGGAAATCCAGACGTAACCGTCGTTGTTGTCGTCGTCGAGCTTGAACATGGTGCTCTTGTCCACGTCGGTGGCGTACCCGGTCACGTGCTTTTGCTGGCGAAGGCCAGGATCGGGTTGTTGTTCTGATCGCAGATCTGTGCCACGCGTGCGGTGCCGGTGAAGACGGCTCCGCTCCAGGGCGGCGTACCGATCCTGGAGGTCAAGCAGCGGCGGAGCCCACACGGAGGAAATGTGCTCCGGCCCGACGTACCGCCGACATGCGCACGGCACCCATACGCGGCCCATCCAAATGCCGCCCTGGTAGTGAACCCGATCCACGTCGGCAAGGCAGGCCCCGGTCTCCTCGTCGTGCTCTCCGAGCGAGTGGTCACAGGCGCAGATCGGCAACGACTCCACTGCGGCCCTCCTCCCTGGCCGAAGGATCCGGCCTATGAGGATGCCGAAGACGAGGATGGCCGCGCCGACCGCGAGCGATACGGCGTCGATCACCGCGCCACCTCGTTCGGCGTGGTGGTCTCGGACTCAGCCCGGTCGGATTCCTTCAGGTCTCGCCATTCGAGGTATGTGATGCGCAGTTGCCAGCCGAGGTAGATACCGTACGCAGCAATACCGAGGCACGCGAGCAAAAAGATCACGAAAGTCACCACCAGGGCCACCTAAGGGTTTGCCGTGCGCTCAAAGGGCGTTTCCGTCTTGACCAGGCTTTCGCCACACGGTCGGCAGCTGCCGAACCAGACCAGACGTGCGCCAGTACGGAAGACGCTGACCGAAATCCGGTTGGGCTTGTATCGCCGGCAGACATCGCAGGTCCAGTTTTCCACGCCGCTATCCGGTAGCAGGCCACCGCTCGCGGCGCACATCGAGCAGACGGTAAGACCGGGCCGCCACACAGCGACGTGGAGAACCTGATGCGAACCGTTCACGTGACGGCATGCAATCCCGCGGCGAGCGGAGATCTCGGCGTCGTGCCGTTCGAGGAAGTCCCTCACGAACCTCGGCGTCGGCATGCCCTCGACGAATCGGCCGGTGAGGATTGGGCCGAGGGCCCTCAGCATCGACTCGGCCTCAGCATCGCCGGGGTCCTGCTCCGCAGTATTCACGCGGTCTCATCCCCCCACCGCGTTGGCACAACCGTCAACTCGGGCACGGGGAGTCCGGCCACCTTCGCCACGAACACCCGCAACGACTCGATGATCGCCCCCCCGCAGGTGTGGGCGTAGTCCGTCATCACGGATGCCTTCTCCCCGCGGATGCGACGTACCCAACAATCCGTCCCGTCTACGGTCGCCGCAACGACATATCGCCCTTCCAGTGATCCGGGCATGTCCGCGACGCGCACATCACCCTCGGGCTCGTCCTGGCTTTCTTCACGGTCCCAGGCCTCAAAGACCAAGGCCGCCCCGAGAAAGCCCGGCCGACGGAACATGTCCAGAAGCATCCCGGCAGCGCCGTCTTCGGTCTTTGACAGGACCAGAGCCAGTCCGAACATCCTGTGAGCCGCGTTACCTGGCAGCAGTACAGCCGTCTTGGCGGCGTACGCCCCACACCGGATCGGGTCGCCCTCAGTCAGTAGTCGGTATGCCCGCTCGGTCACTTGGTCGTGCCAGTCGTACAGCAGGCAGAGGCGGCCTTCAACGTCCCAACCTCGACGGTGGGCAGTCATCTCGACGCGCAGCAGCAGGCGCTCCATCATGACGCGATCTACCGTCACGGCGCCTCCACACTCAAGGTGGTCACTGCGGCTTGCACGGACAGGACGTTACCGCGACAACTTACGTACGCAACTCATCCGTTCGGAGGATACCCGCGAACGGACAGAAAGGGGTCGCCGGCCCCGGTGACGATCCGGGCAGTCCGCCCGTATGAAAGGCGACTGAGTCCCAACGCTCTCCGGCGAGGTCTCCACAACGGACAGCAGTTACGATCAAGCCTTCGGGGCGGAGAGGCCGGAGGAAGGCTGGCAAACGCCGCATCGGGGACGTGGTAGCAAACTGCCGCCTCCGCCCCACCTTGAGACCGAAGCCGGACTCGAACCGGCGTATCCCGTTTTGCAGACGGGCCCCTCACCACTCGGGCATACGGCCATGCGCCCTCGACTGGGATCGAACCAGTGACACCCGCCTTCGGAAGACAGTGCTCTATCCGCTGAGCTACGAGGGCATGCCCTGTCGTACTCTGACGCAATGGCTGATCTCCGCCCGCGCGTCGTCCTGGACCTTGTCCAGGACGGCACACCGTCGTACTACACCCACGGCCGCGCCGCCTGCATCGGCTGCCGGCGGTGGGTTTGGCTCGGCAGCGAGACCGTCGGCCCCGTATCGTCCCGCTCAGTCGACCCGTTGTGCGTGGAGTGCGCGAATCTGTACACCCCGCCAACGGCTAAACGCCTCGGCCGGCTCAACGATCACCAACGCGACGACGGTCCTCACCCAGGGGGCTGCCCGGACGAAGCCCAGTAGCAATAGGCTTCGTCCGGGAGTGTGGGTAGAGAGATTCGAACTCCCTGAGCGCACGCGCACCGGATTTACAGTCCGGCTCACCACACCATCGGTGACGTACCCACATGGACAACAAACTGACCGGACGTCGAGAGGGGAGATCCACAATGGGTGGTCTCTACAATATGGTCATCGGCGACGGACACGAGCACGAACGCGGCCAAATCCTCATCGCATTACTCGGTGGCGTCGACCCTGGTCGCTTCCGCGACGCCTGGATCGAACGCGGCGAAGATGGCGATCCCGTCATTGCCATCTATACACGCAACGGCGGCGGCAACCGGGAGGAGTACAAGCCGGAAATCGAGGCCATGCGCGCCAACGCCCTGTACCTCCGCGACGCAGACGACACCTTCGACTCCACGTATGCCACGTTCTACTTCGCGGCGCCGCCGGAACACCGGGATGCCCTCCGCGGGCTCGCCGTCGACCCGGTCGACACGGACGAGGTGTGGCGACTGGCCATCGCCGCGCTCGACGCCGTATCCAGGGACGGCAAGGGTCCGTCAACGTTGGGGTGACTGACCGGAATCGAACCGGCACCACCGGAGCCACATTCCGGCGCTCTACCGTTGAGCTACAGTCACAGTACCCGCGGAGGGATTTGAACCCCCGGCATCCGCTGTGTAAAAGCGGCGCTCTACCAGTTGAGCTACACGGGCATGACGTTGTGCTAATCTCTCGCGGTCTCCTTGGCTTGAGGGTCGGGCTGACACGGGGCGGCGGCCGCCGCTAACTCCGCCGCCCCAACCAAGACGACGATTGTGCGCCAGGTGGGGATCGAACCCGACCGCGTCCTGTGTATAAGACAGGCCCCACCGACCAGATGGGCTCCGGCGCATGGCTCCCTCGGCTGGTCTCGAACCAACAGCCTTGCGGTTAACAGCCGCCTGCTCCGCCAATTGAGCTACGAGGGAATGAGAAGCGCGGACGGGGATCGAACCCGCAAGGTGTCCCGGGTGAAAACCGGGCGGCTCTACCAATTCGCCCACCGCGCCATGGCGTGCCCCGGGCTGGTCTCGAACCAACGACCTCCGTCGCGTCAGGACGGCGTTCTCCCGCTGAACTACCAGGGCTTGGGAGCGGGACCGGGATTCGAACCCGGGAACCTCTGGGTTATGAGCCCAGCGCGCTTCCATAACTGCGCCATCCCGCAAGTGGGCCGCCCGGGGCTCGAACCCGGAACCGTTGGATTAAAAGTCCACTGCACCACCGTTGTGCTAGCGGCCCATACTGCTGTCTCCCGCCCGCGATTCGAACGCGGAGCCTTCGCCCTAGGAAAGCCCTGCTCTATCCGTTGAGCTAGCGGGAGCCGGTCCCCGGGGTCGGAGTCGAACCGACAGCCGTTGGCTTAGAAGGCCACCGCTCGGTCCGTCGAGCTGCCCGGGGGGAAATTGGTGCGCCGCGAAGGATTCGAACCTTCGATCTTCCGATTAAGAGTCGGCTGCTCTGGCCAGGCTGAGCTAGCGGCGCGGAGGGTATGCTGTAGGCATGGCGTCCGAAGTGGAGCGTGCCTGGGTTGCGGGACTCATGGATGGGGACGGTTGCGTAACACTCGCAGGCGTCGGGGGTGCATTCCGCAAGCCGTTCGTCGTGGTCGACAGCACAGACAGCGAGATCCTCGCTGAACTGCAGCGGCTGTACGGCGGAAGCTTGGTCTCCAAGAAGAAGGCCAAGGAGCACCACAGGCAGGCTTGGTCCTGGCGCGTATACGGGTCGGACAAGATCATTAGCCTACTCGGCGACGTACTGCCGTACATGCGGTGCGACAGCAAGGTCCGGCGGGCACGAATGCTGACCACTGAGTACAAGGCGATCACACCGAGGAACGGCAAGTACACCGAGGAGATGCGAGCCCGGAAGTTCGAGTTTGAGTCGCGCTTCATGGCCATTGGTGCGGGTCGCGGGAGCCAGTGCCGACCTGCTCAAGCGGAAGGCTGACGAGTCGAACGCCCGGGTGTCATCCCGCCTCCGGTTTTCAAGACCGGCTGGCCACCACTGGCCGGAACCTTCCATGCGTGCCCCGAGCAGGATTCGAACCTGCGACCCCCTGATCCGTAATCAGGTGCGCTATCCACTGCGCCACCAAGGCATGAGTCCCGTCGACAGGAGTCGAACCTGCTGTCTCCTCGTTATCAGCGAGGCGCCTCTACCACGCAGGCCGCGACGGGATGAGCGGAAGGACCGGGATTCGAACCCGGGGACCCGGTCGCCCGGGTCTCGGTCTTAGCAGGACCGCGCCTTAGACCCCTCGGCCACCCTTCCATTGCGCCTCGTAACGGATTCGAACCGTCGACCTCCGCCGTGACAGGGCGGCGCTCTAGACCTGACTGAGCTAACGAAGCATGCGTACCCGGGACAGGATTCGAACCTGCACTGCCCTGCTCCTAAGGCAGGCGCCTCCTACCATTTGGGCTACCCGGGCATGGTGGACAACCTCGGTATCGAACCGAGCAGGCGCTGTTTGCAAAACAGCACTGCACACCTGTGCGTCGCCCATGGAGCCAGCGGACGGGCTCGAACCGTCTACCTCGGCGTTACGAATGCCGTGCACGACCCGTCGTGCTGCGCTGGCATGGAGCCGGTGGCAGGGCTCGAACCCGCTCCACCGAGGTACAGGCTCGGTGCTCCACCTGTTGAGCTTCACCGGCAAGTGGACAAACAGCGACGGTGCGACGTATGTAACCCATCGTGGACATGGATCGACCGCTTCCCTGCTTCGTCTGCAGAAAGAACCTCACCCTTGCGTTCTCGGGGAAGCCCAACGGCCAGCCGGCCGACGCCGTGATGTTCCACGCCTACGGGCAGTACGGGTCAACGGCATTCGACCCGCAGGACGATAGCCAACTCCAGGTCAACGTGTGCGACGAGTGTCTCAATGAGCGCCGCGACCTGGTGTGGCACGCGCGGTACATAAGGCAACCGGCTTTGGTGGTCTTCTCCGAGGCGTGGAACCCAGACCGGGAACCGCATGCCTGAGGAGTGCTGCTGTGCTTCGTCGGCAGGGGGTGGCAACGAACTGGTCGTCCCGTACCAGCCGCCTCCGGGATCCGTTCGAGTCCCACGCCCCTTGTCGGACTGGGGCGGGGTCTTCGCGACGTACCCGCGGCGAGAGTCGAACTCGCAACGACCAGGCCCTCGACCTGGCGCCTCTACCGTTGGGCTACACGGGCATGACGGAGACGGGGCGTCTGTAGATCGTTTAAGCTGCGGTCCTAAGACAGCCGGCAGCCCCCGTCCCCTGCGCTCCCCGGCGAGGATTCGAACCTCGATTTCTGCGTCCAGAGCGCAGCGGCCTGCCCAGTTAGCCGACCCGGGAATGCGGCCGGCGGGTTCGCGGCCCGCCGACCCCGTCAGCGCTGGGCGAGCGACGCCCACGTAGGGGCTGTCGGCTTGACCCTCAGCACCATGCCCGCCTCGGCGGGGGTGCGGTCGCCCTTGCGCTGGTTGCAGCCGTCGCACGCTGCGACGGTGTTTGTCCACGAGTTCCGGCCGCCACGCGACGCCGGCTGAACGTGGTCGACAGTCGTTGCCGGCCGCGAGCAGTAGCCGCACTGACGGTTGTCGCGGTTGAGGACGCCGGGCCGTGACCAGGCCGGCCCGGCCGTATACCGCCACTTCGTGACCACGTACTGGATGAGCCTGACGACCCGCGGCCGCGGGAAGACGCCGAAGCGTATGTCGGGCTCCGCTTCGTGCACTACGGCGACTTCGCGGCAGAGCATTCGGATGGCGTGGCGCAGGCTGACCCGGTGCAGCGGGCCGAGGTCCGCGTTGAGTACAAGGACTGCTTCCACCGGGATTCACCTCCTGGACGTGGTGGAAGTGGAACGGCTACCGAGAGTCGAACTCGGCTCTTCGCCATGGCGAGGCGACGCACTACCCGATGTGCTACAGCCGCATGCTGTTGGGAACGGGGGCCCGCCTGCCGGTGGTCAGGCTCCCGGTGGTGCTTCTGTGGTTGGGGTGCCTTTTACCAGACTTCGCGCCTTCATGGCGGCCGGCAAGTCATTCCGGAACCTCGACGATCCCACCGTCGGGGACGGTCACCCCTATGGAAGCCTCCGAAGGGTGTTGACTGGTCTGGCGCGATGCCCAGGGCCGTCACGAGGATTGTTGGCTTGCTGGAAACCACAGACAGTGCCGGCCGGCGGCAGCAGTCAACGAGAGCCTTCGGAGAGATTCGAACTCTCAGCCTCCCGCGTACCGGGCGGGCGCTCTACCTCGTGAGCTTCGAAGGCATGGGGGTGCCGCGGGCGGGATTCGAACCCGCAACCTCCCGATTTTGAGTCGGGCGCCTCTACCGTTTGGGCTACCACGGCTTGAGCTGGGGGCGGGGGATTCGAACCCGAGCCATGACCTGAGCCAAAATCAGGCAGCCTGCCGATTAGCTGAGCCCCCATCGAGAGCGGCTGACGGGAGTTGAACCCGTTACTCCACTTTGGAAGAGTGGCATGTCGCCGTGGACACCCCAGCCGCATAGTTGCCTGGCCTTGCCCGCAACCCCATCCCGGTGGGGTTGCTGCACCTACCTGGGGCTGCAAGCAGCACCCATCCCAGAGCCAGGCCGGTAGGTTTCTAGCGCAGACCGTGCCGGAATCGGACCGGCCTTCTCCTCGCTGAGAACGAGGCGAGATCACCACTACTCCAACGGTCCATGATGGTGTCCTCCCCCGGATTCGAACCGAGACCCGCTGGGCTTCAACCAGCTGCGCTTACCGCGTTACGCCAAGAGGACATGAGTGGACCAGCGGGGATTCGAACCCCGGACCTCCGCCCTGCCGAGGCGGCGCGCTACCAACTGCGCTACAAGCCCATGCGTCGGGGACCGGCGAATCGAACGCCGTGTCTTCTGCTCCCAAGGCAGACGGGTTGCCGGCTCCCTCGCCCCCGATTGGTGTCCCGACCGTCGGCACCTACGCGCCGACGGTCGGGTACATCTCATGCTGTCCGCTGTGGAGTTGACAAGGTACGTCCCCGAGTTCGGGGTGCTGCGCACGGGCGGAAGGAGTCGAACCCACAACCTGCGGTGTTGGAGACCGCTGCTCTACCAGTTGAGCTACGCCCATATGGAGTTGTCTGTTGGTACAAAAAAGCCGCCCTTGTTCGGGTTCCCGGGGGGCGGCTGGTTCGCGTCTGCGTGTTCGCTAGTCGCGCCGGCCCCGGGCCTGCTCATCCGTGTGGTAGCTGATTCGCCCGAATGTGGGCGTGGCCGCCAGCCGCTGCGGCTTGTTGGCGGTCGACCACAACATGTGAACTACTCCCTCATCGGTGATGCGCTTCTCCAACGAGAGTACGGCCGGTTGAGCGGGAGGGCAACGGATAATGTCCACATCGACCGGACGAGCTTCCAGGGGCCAGTCATGACGTAAGTGCGAGGAGAGTCCTCGCCTCTGCATGGAGGCATCATGTCCCGAACCGACAAGGACACGCCGTGGTGGGTTGCTGCCGAGTTGTGGGAGCCGTACCACTACAGGTGCGAGGCCGCCCGAAGCGGCTGGGCCGGAATGTCCCGCGAGCGTGACTGCGACCTGCCCGCCGAACCGATCATCAGCGCATACCGTACGCCGCGGCGAGGCTTGCGAGCGTGCCTATGGGTGCCGGTGTGGGCGCCGTTCCGTAATCAGCGCCGACACGGACAACCGCCGCCGCCGCGCTGGTTCGTCGATCACGTCTGGAACGCGCCGAGTCGACGCGCCGTCCGGGACGATTGTCGCGAGGCTGCGAAGGAGTACCGCGGAACCGGTGAGATCGACGTGGTTCCGCCGACCACTCAGCACCGGCACTGCGCCGCGTGGTTGTACTGGTGACTCGCGCCCGACCCCCCTCACTAGGCATAGAGCGGGCCCGCCAACCTCCCCGGGGTCTGGCGGGCCGCTCGCTGGTTGCGTCGTGTTCAGGCCAGAGACCAATCGTGGCTGCCGGGTTCGTCAACCCACAAGGTGTGCTTGCCCTCGGTGGTGACGGTTAGGCCGAAGCGGTCGTGGCTGGGCCTGCCGGCGAGCTCCCATCGCACGTGGGCGTAGCTGACGGTGTCCCACAGGTCGCGGGATCCGCCTTGCTGGACGAGGTCGGTGCGGTCGGGTCGGTAGGTGCCGACGGTCCATGAGCGGTCCGGGGAGGCGAACAGGTAGTGGATGTCGTCGCTGCCCTCGTATTTGATCTCGACCCAGGTCAGGTCCGGTGCGGCGATCGCCAGCCATGCCAAGAAGGCCGGGTCTCCATAGTCGGTGGACACGACGCGGCCGGACACGCGATGGTTCGACTTTTGGAGTGCGATCGCCTCCAGGTTGGACAGGCGCCGGGGTCCGTCAGCCGATCGGGCCTCGATGAATCCTGCGAAGCCGAGCGACTTGCCTTCGGCGCAGGTTCCGTCGTCGGCGACGGTGAGCTTCATGACGCCGACGCCGACGTTCGCGAGGACGACTCCTCCGGGTATGCATAGCTTGATCCACGCCGCGGGGACACGGTTGGTACTGCACGTCGCGATGACCCGGTCGTACAGTGCGCCGTCTTCGTAGTCGAGCCCGTCGCCGACGATCAGCGTCGGCGAGAAGCCCACGGCATCGAGAGCTGTCCTTGCTGAGGTGACCAGGTCCGGGTCGATGTCGATGCTGGTCACCTGCTCGTCGCCGAGGCGGTGACACAACAGGGCGCAGTTGTAGGCGGTTCCCGTGCCGATCTCGAGGACACGGTGATGATCCTCGAGCTCCAGAGCTTCGAGCATCATCGCGGTGACGCTCGGCTGCGTAGACGAGCTCGTGGCGGTGCCTTGCGGGTTGTGGTGGGTGACGAGCGAGTCGTCGGTGTAGACAACGTCCAGCCACCGTGCGTATTGCTCCGGGTCGCTGGAGTCGATCCACTCTTGCTCGCCGCCCGGTAGCACGTGGTAGAACCTGGGCGCGAACACGGTGCGCGGCACGGCGGCGAAGGCGTCGATCCATTCGGGTTGGGTGAGTGTGCCGGCCGCGCAGAGCGTCGCGACGAGGCGTTGACGGGGCGATTCCGTGGCGAGGGTCATGCGGGGTCTCCTTGGAGGTCTGCGGCGATAGCGTCGGCGATCGGTTGTCCGGTAGCGTCCTCGACCCAGCCCCACTGCCCGTTCGGGTTGATCTCCAGGAACCACCAGACGTCGCTGGGATCAACGACGAAGTCCAGCGCACCGAAGCGCAGCCGCAACGCCGCCATGAGTGCCCGGACTCCGGCCGCGACGTCGTCAGGCACGTCGATCGGGGTGAACTTCAGGGAGGCGTAGTCGGTTCGCCAGTCGAGCCGGGCCGCCTCGGAACCAGCGTCGATACGTGCAGCGAACAGGCGCTCGCCGACGACGGTGAGGCGCACCTCGTACTGCTTGGGCACGAACTCTTGGAACAGGTGCGCGGTTTGGTCGACGCCAGTGAGAGTGGCGCCCCGGGGCAACGCCTGGGTGTAGATGGCGTGTCCAAGCACGGTCGACGGGCTGCCGGACAGTGTTTTGTAGACGGCTCCCTCGGCGTCGCCGAGAAAGTCCCGCGCATGTCGCGGGTCGTTGGTGATGAGGGTGGAAGGCACGGCGAGGCCGCTGCCGATCGCCGCGGCGATCTGCACAGGCTTGGTCGCGGCGGCCATGTGGTGCGGGTTGTTGACCCATCGGCAGTTGATCGCCGCAAGGACACCGCCGAAGCCGTGCCGGGCCTCTCGTACTGCCCACTCAGCCTCAGCGCCTGACATGTCGCCAGTCATTCGGAACGGCGATGGCCGCCGGTAGTAGACCGCAGTGATGTCGGCCAAGTCGATCGTACGGGGGCCGGCACTGATGACGCCTCGCCAGCCGTCCTCGCCGGTCGTGGCTGACATGCGCAGTGCTGTCGGGAAGTCGCCCAGGTCTATCCGGGCGACAGGGACTCTGCCATGTAGTTGGAGGACAACTCTGTCTGCGGTGAGGTCCTGCTCCTGGCTGATAACGAGGACTGTCAAGGGTCCGCTCCTTTAGGGTCCGCGTGGGAGCACATGGGCCCCCACGCGGTTCGGTCTGGTGTCAGTCGGTGTCGCTGTCCGTCCAGCTCTGGTGGTCGGCGGTGGTGGTGTACTGGGTGGTGGAGCCGAGGTTCGGCGAGTGGACGGCCGGCTTCCCCGTCAGGTCGACGTTGATGCCCCGTTCGGCGTCGTAGCGGATGCCGGTGAGGTCCCAGGGTTCGGATGCGGTGATCGGGGCCAGGCGCGCGAAGCCGAACGACCTGCCGGACGGTGGCTTCGCTGCCTTCGGACCAGCCTGCGGCCCGCGGGTGGTGGGCAGCATTGCTTGATCCGGCGCGACCGGGTCCGCGGTGGCGATGTTCATGGTTTGTTCCCTTTCGTCGATGGCTCTTCGTGCCCAGTGAAGCGCAAGTGTTTGGAAGAGTCAATAACCCTTCCGAACACACGGCGTGCCGGACTAAAGACGATCACCCTGATACGCTCACAGTTCAGAACAGTCTTGGCTGCTCAGCGCAGCCCCCTACCTGCAAGGAGGAGATCGAGGGGTGTCGGACCCGGCACCTGCCTACCGGCGGGTACTCACAGAGCTACGGACACTGATCCTGTCCGGCCAGCTCCAACCGGGGGAACGCCTGCCGTCAATACGGGAGATCGCCGAACGCTACGAGGTCACCCAAGGAACCGCCTCCGACGCGCTCCGCTGGCTCCGCACCGAGGGACACATCGTCAGCCGCCACGGCTCCGGAAACTACGTCCGCGAATACCGGGCCATCCCTCGCAGCTCGCCAGGACGACTCGCGAAACAGCGCTGGATGAGTGGCCTGTCCATTCAGGAAGCCGACACCGGACAGCGACCGAACACCGCCGACGTTGAGGTCGGCGAAACCCCCGCACCCGATTGGGTCGCCGGCCCGCTCGGTCTGAAGGACGGAACCCCGGTTGTGTTCCGGGCACGCCGCTTCGTGGTTGACGGCCGCTACGTCCAGCTCGCGACCTCGTACCTGCCGACAGCGCTCGCCCGGGGCACCGCGATCATGCACACGGACTCAGGCCCTGGCGGCATCTACGCGAGGCTCGCCGAAACCGGCCACGAGCCGACTGCGTTCACGGAGCATTTGCGCGTCCGGATGCCGCTCCCTGTAGAGGTCGAACGCCTCGACCTGCCGGACGGCACTCCGGTCCTGGAGATCACCCGCCACGCGTTTCAAGCGGACGGCCTATGCGTCGAAGTCAACCGGATGGTCCTGGACGGAACGGCGTACGTTCTGGACTACTCGTTCCCTGCGGAGACCGCAGGCTCAAGGTGACGCGGCTGGTCGCCGAGTATGTGGACGGCTTCTACGTCGAGACGAAGGGCGAAGACCACAATGGACCCCGGGCCGCATATCCGACGACCCGGGGCCTTCTCATGTATGCGGGATTCGAACCCGCAATCTTCGGTTTTACAGACCGATGGGCTGCCATTGCCCAAATACGGTGAGTGTTGCCGCCACATTGTCACACCAGCGACGTTTAAGGGCACCTCTTAGATCAAAGTGAGCGCGCTCTGCCATTGAGCTAGGGGAGCACGTGGAGCTCCCCGCGGGACTCGAACCCGCAACCTCGCGCAACGATGGTGTCCGGGCGATCTGGTGGTGATCGACGGCAATGCTGAGTCTGGGACAAGAGCCTAAGTCTGCCGGCACCCGCTGCCTCTACCAGTTGGGCTACCGGGGCATGTGGAGCCCCGGGCCGGGATCGAACCTGCACCTTGGCGGGTGGTGTTGACGGCTGAGTTTGAGCCTGAACTTGTGTCCTTTACAAAGGGTGATTCATAGGGTCCTCGATGGGAAGGGCTTTACCCGAAGACGTAGGAGAAGATCTTCGCGCCGATCACCTGGTCCGTGACGAGTTCCATGTTGGCCTGCTCCCGGGCCACCTTGACCGCCTCGGCGAGCGTGACCACGCGGGCCTTGATTTCGGAGATCCGCGCCCGCGGCAGTGCCCCCGAATACTTGACGGTCGTCCAGTAGCCCGCGAGCACATCCTCGGAGTACATCTCGACCTGTGCGGGATGCCGGTCGGTGGCCTCTGCTCTCACGTGATTGCGGGGCACCTTCTTCGACCTGGTCGTGCTCGCCGGCGCCGTCGCCCAAGCCTCAGCGACGTCGTCATACGTCCACGCCTCCGACGGGTCTAGGGCCGGCAGCTTGCTGACGAAGGTGTGCAGGTCGATGAGTTGCTTCTCCAGGAACAACAAGTACGTGACGGGCACGTCGTAGGCGAGCACGTCGCCGCCCACGATGATGTTGGCCTTCGCGATTCCATTCGCGACGTCCTTTGTCAGAGTGACGTCCATCAGCCGCGTGAGTGCGGTCACGACCTCCTTGATGATGTCGTCGGACCGCAACTGGACCCGTGTCGACTCAGGCGGCAGTTGCTCGCCCTCGTCGTCCTTCGGCCGGTACGTGCGAGCAAGGCCCGACAGGAGCGGACCCTTCTGCAGCTGGTGGTGCGCGTCGGTGAGCGCCGCGTGCGCGCGGGACTTGACGCCCTTCTCGACGGCGACGATCTTATTGAGCTGACCCATGACGGATACCCTAGGCAGGCGCAGAGCCGTCCTCTATGGGTTCGTGTTCGCCGTCGGCTGAATCGCCGAGCTCCGAAAGGTCAACGACGCGGATGTTGCGTGCCAGCCTGGTCCCGTCGCAGTCGAGGCCGACCACCCGGACCGGGCCGTGGCCCATGTCGGCGACGGTCTCGTACTGGCAGTGATAGTGGCCATGCCAGGCCCACGACGGGCGTACGGCGTCGGCGACCCTGCGTAGTTGGAGGCGTTGACTGTCGGCTCGGATCAGGTCGAGCGGTGGCCACAGGTGTGCGGACTCGGCAAGGCCCGGGATGTCGACGCCGGTTGGGCAGTCGTGGGACACGAGCACGTCAACCGGCCCGCCGGCGATTGCTTGCTCGACCTGCTCGTCGGTGATCTCCTCCTCCCTCCACCATGAGACGCCCGGTACCCGCCACTTGCGGTCGATCGAATAGGCGCCACCCAACGCCAGGAACGAAACGTCGCCCCACGTCCAGCGGAAGCCGCGGGGAAGGTGCCAGATCCGGTCGGTCAGCTGTCGCCGCCCGTCCTCACGGATGGGATACCGCAGCAAGGTCGGGAAGCACTCGTGGTTTCCGTCCACGAACCACAGCTCCAGCCCGGCCTTGCGGAGTGCCGCGTCGACCCCCTTCACGAACCCCGGCGGGAATTCATAGCCGAAGTCGCCCAAGTGGACAATGATGTCCGCGTTCAACGAGCTGGCGTGCCTGATCGCCCTTCGCGCCCAGTCCCGGTTGCAATGCCAGTCGCCAGCGAAGGCGATCCGCTTAGGCTCCATCGGAGTGCCCTCCGGCAGGCCGGGCCCGGTGGCACCAGCACACGCATTTGATGTCGCAGACCTTGCAGTGGGACCGGTGCTTCGTGGATCCGTCGTACCGCTGCGCTTGGATCTGGCAGTATGCGTGTCCGTCGCCGCCATGCAGGCAGCCGGTAGATAGGTACCAGTGCCTCCCGCCGAGCAGCGTGACGAACCGCAGAACGTGGTACATCAACCTGGCCATAAGTCAGAAGTCCCCCGGGGCGACCTGGAAGACGGTAAGGCCGAGCGACCTCCACATGTCCACCACCTGCTGTCTGTCGTCGAGAACGCAGACCACATCCCAGTTCCGTCGGATGTGATTGTCAAACAGTTCCCGCTTGACCACGGCGTCCTTTCGCATGTCCCCGACCGGCCGCATCCACAACGCGGCGTAGGGCACGGCGACGTGCTCGGCCAACCACTTCTCGGTAGCGGCTCGGCACGCTTCGGTCCGGCCTGAGCAGAAGATGACTGCGTGGCCGGCCGCATGCATCGCCCTGACCGTCTGGACCACAGCCCGGTTCGGCCGGTCCTCCTGAACCCGGGTCTCGTCATACGGCGACCGGCCGCACATGAGGGCAACCGTGCCGTCCAGGTCGACCAGGACGGCCTTTGGGGCGCCGGCGTGCGGCACGTATGGCTCCGGTGCCTCGTCGACTGCATCGGTCTCCTCCGCGAGAGGCAGCGGGTACGGCCTGCCGGCGATGTACCGCTGGCGCATGTCCCGGATCCGGTCCTCCGGCACCCGGGCGACGCCTTCGCGGGCGGCGTTGCGGTCCAGGCACACCTGGAGCGGGACGTTGGTCAGATCCCAGACCCTGAAGTCGGCGCCAGCGAGCATTGCGAGGCGTCGGAGGTCCCGGGCGGTCCGGGAGGGCAAGTTGGTGTCGTCCACGATCACGTCAACGCCACGTTTGAGTAACGCGCCCACGGCAGCGTCCCGGATCACCTGGATCTGTTTCTCTGTGTCCTGCCCGAGAAACACAGAAGCATGCGCCATTCCCCGAATGTCGTCGCGGTTGATTCGCGCTCGCCCGGCCGGGTCCGCTGCTACCCAGTTCCGGGCGTACGTGGTCTTGCCCGAAGCCGGCAATCCACGGGTGATGGTCAGCGTGGTCATGCGCGGACGGTACACGTGTCTCCCTTTCGCCGCTGAGCGAGTTCGGCATCAACGCCGGCGAGCAGTGCGAGAGTCAGGTGTCCGGACTGTGATGGTGGGGAAGCCTTGCCGGCCGCGATCGTCTCGAACGTTCCGTCGTCGATGTGACCGGCGACGAGGTCCAGGCCGCGGAGGAGGTTGAGCCGGATCGCGACGAGCGTGGCCGTGGTGGCGTCCGCGAAGCTCATGATGTCGGTCCCTTCCGTCGTGGCCGCAGTTGCGGCTGAAGCCCCCACATCTTCTCGGCGCAGGCCTTGACGTCCGCCAACGAGAAAAGCACATGTCCGCGCTCGTCGCGACGGGGTTTCGGCTCAACGCCCGGACGCTCCGGTTCGGCCATAAGCCGTGCGAGCTTCCCCCGGGATGCCCAGTTGGCGACGACCGAGGGACGGACATCGCGGTACCAGTGCAGGGACAGCCACGACGCGGCCATCTGCGCGTCGACAACGCCGCCGGTCTCGCCCACAATCTCCCGCTGCCACCACTCCACCGTCTCCGCCGTGTCGCAACCGGGGCAGGTGATGAGGGCAGTCTTGCCGTCCCAGTCGAGCCGCTCGTCACAACGCCCCGGTGCCAACAGCTGCTTGCCGCCGAGATCCTCCGTGACATAGGTGACCATCAGGGGGCACTGGCCGATGTAGATACTCGTCGGGCCGGACGGGTATGCGAGTGCCCAAACTCGTCCGTGGGAAATTGCCCGCAGGTCCGCGGCGTGCTTCCCCGCGTCGGGGTGCGCGGCCAGCCACTCGGCGCTTCGCGCGACGAAGGCACTCAGCGCCTGCATGGACGTATCTGCGTACCAGTGGCGCCACATCGGGCCGATAAATCCCGGCGGCCGACGGTCAACGACCCACCTTCCCGGCACCGAGAAACCCCGAGAGACCTGGATGAGTTTCGCGATACGGCGAAGCGTGGTGGCGATCTGGGCTCGGATCTCGACCACGCCTGCGTCCACTCCGGGCGAGCAGTCCCTGGACCCGGAGGTGTGTTCACCGTGGCCGGCGCGGCGCAGCTGCACGGCGAGGTCGCGGTGCAGTGTCGCGGCTGTCACCGGGTCGTGGACGAGACAGCCGCCGCACTTGGCGGGGTCGTCGCATCTGGCGCACCGGTCGCAGAGGCGTAGGCCCGGTGCGGCCTGGGCCGGCAGGCAGCCGCGGCAGGCGTCGGGGCCGTCCTGCCGGTCGCATTCGCTGCGGTGGCGGCGTGGCAGGTAGCAGCCGGGGTTGGCGCACGGCGGAGCGGTCGTTGGTCGTGGCATGCGATCTCCGATCGCGCGAGGGGTTGTACGCTGCGATTGGGTCCGGAGATCGTTTCTTAAAGTGGGGAAGCGCCGCGGCCGGCTCGGGCGGGCCGGTCGCGGATCTCCATTCCAGACTAGCGATCACGAGACGCTGAATTCTCTGACGAGACCGGTGAAGTCCCGACCGTTGACGTAGAGACGACCGACGCCGCTGACGACGACCCTGGCGACTCTCTCGGGATGGGGCAGCGGCCACGGCTCTCTCAGCTGACGTGCCAGCAGCGTCAGTCGTGGGTTACCCGTGGCGGGATCGACCTCATGACTGCGACCGTCGCCGCACCGGACGTACGACTCGATGGTGATCTCGGTGCCGACAATGATGATGGTCGTAGCGAGGGGGACATCACGGGGCTCGACGTCGTGCAATTCGAGCCAAGTATGCAGTGTCTGGCGTGCCTCATTTGACAGCGCCATGTATTGGTAGGGCTGGGGGGTGCCGGCGATGTGGACCGTGAACGAGTCGGCGAGGCTGGACACACCTCCCACAAAACGAGTTCGTCGAGACGTACTGGGGGCGGCGAAGTCTTCGGGTAACTCCTTCGCCCCGGTGAGTTTCCGTGTGCCCGCCCGCTGGCAGGACTCGCTCGCCCAATAGGCGGACGGCCCGTACAGCAAGCGGCCGCAGCCACATGCACACTGCTCTGCTACGGCCGCGTCGATGCGGTCGAGGATGTCGGTCATCGGGCCATCGCCTGGATCACTGCCTCGGTGAGCTTGTCGACGCGCTTGCGTTGGTGCGGTACCAAGCAAGCGCGTCGCGGCGGGCGTAAGCATTGGCGGGGTTGGCGGTGACTGCCTCGCGCAGATCCACGGGCAGCCGCTCCGTGCACGGCCCACACGCGACCATGCGGTGGATGATCCTGCGTCTGCACCTGCCGGGGCAGTCCTTGCGCTCGTGAACCGTCGGCATGCTTAGCCCCCCGTCTCCTTTGCCTTCGGCTCCGCCAGGTAGCCCTCGCCGCCGCCCATGTTCATCGGCGACATCTGCCAGCCCTTCCGCTCGGACGCGAGACCAAACGCCGGCCCTTCGCTGGGCGCTTTCGGTCCGTCCGTCCGGGACCACAACTCCAGGACTTTGTCGGCTACCTGTTCGTAGGTGACGTTGGTGTCTGGGCATTCGATCGTCACCTCGCGGCCTCCGGCGTCGATGGTGACCTTCACCGGTCCACTTCGGCCGGGCTGCGGCGATGACGAATGCTGACCCTCGGCCAACACCAACTCAGTCATGCTCGACCCCTTCCGCGATGCGCGCGGCGACCGTCAGACCGACCCGTGCCGTGTCGCCCTCGAGGTGCTCGACCGAGCTGGCGCAGACCGAGCGCCTGAAGCCGCTCTTCGAAGAGAGCGCCGTTGTGCGATCCGCCCCGCACAACACGCAGGCCCCCGCCGCGTCAGGCATGGTCCGGTCCCCCTTCCGCGATACGTGCGGCCTTGTCCATCGACATCGCGTGTGTCTTGACGAACTCGCCGTCGCCAAGGCCGTGGTCAACGAGGCGTTGGATGTCCTCTCGGCAAACTTCCCGGATGTCGGCCGCAGCCTGCCGCCGTTCCTCCGCCACGGCTAGAGGCCAGACGGTGTCAACCGTGGCTCTGATCGCGTCCTGGAGCGTGCCGCCGGGCGCCTGGAACGCGACTCTGGCCGCCTCGTACGCGGCCTCTGTCGGATCACTCATGATGCCCTCCCCTCCGCGATGCGGGCTGCGGCCTCGCCCCAGAAGCAGATCGCATGCGTCGCGCCGCCGCGACTCGTACCGTGGTCCCTCTCATAGACGTTGCAGCAGCACACCAACTCGCGTCGAATCTCTTCAGCGATCACTCGCCCGGCAATACGACGCGCATCCGCGACGAGTCGTGCCCGAAGCTCGCCGTGTTCGTCTGGCCCTGCCGGCGTCCAGGTACTACCCATCTGGTCGACGGCGGCGATGATGGCGCGCTCCAGTGGCGAGAAGAAGTCCTTGGGGTACTCGGCGATCGGAGCCGACCCGTAGCGGATGCGCCGCCACGCCTGGGCCGCCTCGACCACGGGCATCGTCTTCTCCCGGTCGGTCTCGTACCAGTCAAGTGCCTGTAGTGCCAATGCGAGCCGGTCGGCGACGGGCACCATGGGGTTGTGGAGGGCGGCTGCCTGCTGGCCTGGAGGGAGGTTATACATCGATGTTCTCCTTCGCGGGCATCTGGCGGCCCACCTCGTCGTCAAGTGCGGTGTGCTGGTCAAACCAGTGGTCCCGGTCTGCCATCAGCCACGCCAGCAGCGTCCCTAGGTCGGGCAGGGTGCTCACGCGTTCGATCGGTGACTCCTGCCTCCACCGCTCTGCGGCGGTCTGCATGCAGGTCCACTGGAGGTCGAAGAGTGCCTGCAACTCGTCCCGCTCGGCGATGAGCCGTTCCCACTCGCCCCGATCTCCAAGAATGGCTGCCTCCGCCCGCCGCACCTCGGCCAGCACCCCTTCCAGCCGTGCGACGTCGGCCTGTAGGGCGGAGACTTGGGCGAGCGTGGCCGCCATGACCTCGGAGACCGTGGCCGCCGAGGCGTCGCGCGTCTTGTAGCCGTGCAACGGGGCGAGGCGCTCGTACGCCTCATGGAAGAGCTGGGCGACCTGCTCGGCCATCCGCTCCTCCGGCTCCGGTCCCGTGGGAGCGGGCAGGCGTGGTTGGTTGTCGGCGTGCCACCCGCCGTCGCACCCGGCCGCCGCCGCGTTGAGGATCGACCCGCACTTGGGGCAGCCGAATCCCTGGGCGGCGAAAGGGCCGACACGGACGTCGTGGCAGGTGCAGACGCAGTCGTGGTCGGTGCAGCCGTCGAGGCCGAACGCGCAGCGTGTGTTGATCCAGCCGTCAATGTCGCGGCCGTGGCGGGACGTGGGGGCGGTCATCGGGCACCCACCATCGTCAGGTGCAGGAACCGGTCCGACGTGTGCCGTGACGGCTGGGTCGACTCGGACGGGGATGCTCATCGCGTCTCTCCTTCTGGCCTCATCTGGCGCAGGGTGCTGATAGCCACGGTGCGCATCGGCCTGCGGCACATCCACAGTCAGCGCCCGGCCGTCGCGGCTGGCAATGAGACGCAGCGCAACTTTGGTGAGGTCGAACAGGTTTTGCGCCCGGCGGGGATCCTTGACGGCAAGCAGCCTCAGCGCGGCGTCGACCCCTTTCACATCACCCTGTCCCAGAGCGGCGTGGAAGATCCCCTCCAGGTCATCTGCGGTGATCTCATCGAGTTCCGTCATTGCTCACCGGTTTCGATCGCGGCCGCCAGGCGCAGCATGTCCCGGATGAGGATTGGCACCGTGAGACCGTCCTCCTCAGCCCCCGGCTCGATCTCGCCGCTGTACTCCAGCAGTCCGCGCATGACCTCCAGCCGGATCGACTGCCCAGCGGTCAGCGCGGTGGCCGGCATGTCGCGCAGATCGACCGATGCCCCGTGCTCCTCGCCGGCCGCGTAGGCGCGGCCGATCTCCTGGACAACCTCACGGTATGTCATGTCCGTGACGTGCTCATCCGGTACGGCGGTGATGATCCGGTCGGTGATGCTCATTTCGTGGCTCTCGCTCTCTCCGGCTCTCACCGGCGTAGGGCTTCGTTGATCTGGGCAAGTTCCGCCACACCATGTGCAACGTCGGGGAGTAGGTGCGGGCGGATCTGGAATCCGAGCATGTCTGGCCACTCGTTGGCCGGCTTCACCACGATCAGCCCTTCACCTAGCAGGTAGCCGACCGCGGCCTCCACGACCAGCTTGGTGTGCGTCGCCGCCGTCACCCGGCGCAGGTCGTCGTTGTCGTGGACAAAAGTATCGACGGCGAAGCAGGCTGCGTACACGGCCCGGTCGCGGTCTTCTCGCTGTTGCTCTTCGGTGCTCCCTTGTGGGTGACTCATGATTCGGTGGTCTCCTTGGTGTGGGCAGCACGGCGGTACCAGGCGAGGGCTGCGGTGACGGCCTGGCGGTGGGCGCGGATGAGGTCGGGGCCGGCGAATCCGTGTGCGCGCATGTCGTCGGCCTTGGTGATGGCGTCGCGGAGGTGTTGGGGCAACTCCAGCCAGCAGGGTCCGCAGGCGAGCATGGTGGGGATGATCCGGCGGTCGCAGCGGCCCGGACAGGCATGTCGTGCATTGAACGTTGCCACCGCTCACCCGTCCTGGCGAGGCTGGGTGAGAGCGCGTAGCTCGCGTTCGATGCGGCCGCTACGAAGGTCCGACGGCCGCCACTCCGTCGCATCCACACCGGCGGTGTACAGCGCGGCCCGCCAAGCGACCTGCTCCGGGGTAAGTCGACCCTGCTCCGACTTGAGCTCCCGGGCGATGACGCGACTCCCGACGATGATCAGGTCGGGGAAGCCCTGACCGTCGCCGGCGACCGACGTACGCCAGCCCTTCTCCGTCCTGGCCGGCCGGAAGTGGGCAGTGCGCAATGAAAAGACGCGACACATTTGCAGGACCGCGGCGAGGAGGTCCTCTTCAGACATAGCTACGGCGAGTAGGTCGCGTCCGTGCTCACGCGCGGAGTGTTGGGCGGCCTTTCCTTCGATGCGGGCCTCCTGAATGACTTTCCGGTCGGTGGCTTTCCTGGCGTGTCGGGTCTTGTATTCGGTGGCATTCCGTCTCATGCGATCGACTATTTCGTTGTCGATTGCTGTCGGGTCGATGTCCATTGTTTGTCTCATGTCAGGGTTGGTTGTGGGCAGCGGTGTTGAGCGTGAATGGTGCCGTGGAGGTATCCGCCTGCGATCCGGTCGGCGTCACGATAGGTGAGGTATTTGCCGGAGGAGAAGGTGTATGTACGAAGTCCGGTGAGGAGAATTTCGACTTCGGTGCCGGGGATTGGTTGGGCGTCCGCGATAACGGTCAGTCCTTCGTCAATTGCCTTGAGGGTGGTCGTGCCACAGCCGGGGCAGGACTTGACGGCGGCCGCGGTTGAGACAAGGTGGCGGCTCATGGGGTCGCTCCGTGGTGGCAGGAGGGGTGGGTGGCGATGGCGTGCCAGCGGTCGGCGAGGGCAGGGTCGAGTGGCCGGCCGCACACCTGGCAGGGGGCAGGGGGGGGCAGGTGGGGCAGTTTTTGCCCATACCCCCCCGCGCGAGGCAAATCCCCTTCTTGATCAACTCCAACTCCTCCTTGATCAACTTCTGCTACGTGGGGGTAGTGAGAATCTGCCCCCCCTGCCCCCTGGGGGGTTGTTTTGGTATCTGACCTGCCCGGGGAGGGGGGCAGGTACTCGCCGGTAACCTGCCCCCCTACCTGCCCCCTACCTGCCCCCCCGTCACTGTCTGTGTCGCCCCACATGCGTTGTGTGGTGGCGTCGAGGGGGCGGGGCGGATCGGCCGGGTCGACGATGCTGAGGCCTCGGAAGCCGCGTGCCCCCCTGACTTTGGCGGGCGTGGCGCCGATAGATTCAAGACGGTCGAAGAGTTTGCCTGCGGCGAGGGGGCGGCGGTGCCCGTCGCGTGCGCACCATTGCCGGTATGCCTGGTACAGCACTGCCCTGGGCATCAGCGGGTGGGTGGCGGGGTCGTGCGGGGCGGGCACGAGGTCGCAGCAGTCGCCGACCCAGGTCCGCACCTGGTCGACGCGGCGGGCGAATTCTTCGTATGCGTCGTTCACGGATTGTGGTTCCGGGAATTGTCCGCGGGTCATGAGTTGGCGTAGTGCGGGAATGGCCTTGGCTGCGATCCCGGGTAGCTCGGAATAGAGTTTCGCGTCGAGTTGCCGGTCTTCTGTGCCAGTGAATGAGTGGGGGAATGGGATGATGAGCCAGCGGGATAGGTAGCCGGTGGTGGTGTCGGCGGATGAGGGTATCTCGTTGGCGGAGAAGACTGGCACTGCCCATGGCGTGAACTCGAACCGGTCGCGGCCTTTATGCTCGGCCGAGATTTGGTCTTGGCCGGTGATGGCTTTGAAGATTGCGGTGGATTCGAGGTAGGCGGAGTCGATGTCGCCGGCGATGTTGGCGAGCTTCCCGAACAGGGAAGCGGTGGAGAATCGGTTGGAGACGAGGTCGTGGAGGGTGACGCTTGTGGTGTTGTGCCGGCCGAGGAGTTGGGTGAGGACGCGTAGCAGGGTGCCTTTGCCGTTGCGTCCGGTGCCCATCAGCATGACGGCCTTGTGTAGCGGGTTGCCGGAGTACATCAGGTAGCCGATGAGTTCCCACACGACGGGCACGACGTCGATGGGTACGACTTGGTGTAGGAAGGTGTTGAACGTGGGGCAGGTGGCGTCCGGTGTCCATGGTGTGGGGAGTTGGACGGTGGAGGGGATGTCGGCGGTGTGGGGGGTGAGTTCGCCGGTGCGCCAGTCGAGGAGGCCGTTGGCCATGTTGATGATGTCTGCGATTGGCTCGCTGGTGATGCGCCGGGCCTGGCTGCGGATGATGTCCTCTGTGTTGACGAGGTGGGTGCGGCGGTATCGGTCGCCGAGGAGTGCGGTGGTGCGGTTACGGACGACGTGCCGGTCGGATGACCACACTCCGGTGCGGTAGGCCCAGACGAGGTCGTCTGCGCCGGTGGCGAGTGGCCCTATTTGGAGGACGGCGGTGGCGAGGGCGTTCGCGAATAGGGAGCCGGCCTTGTCGAAGAACCGTGACGGCGGGCCGCCGTCTGCGTTGGCTTCGGCGGCGGTTGGCGGTAGTTGGATGGCGGCGGCCTGGTCGCCGAGGATGCCTGCGAGGAGGTGCCGTTGGCGTGCGCCGTGGTCGATGGGTTGGCCGTAGCCGGCCGCGGCGAGTGCCCGGGTGGCGGCGGTGTAGTCGCCGCGGTGGTTGAGGAGGGTGTGGGCCGCGAACTTGTGGTACGACTCGTCTGCTTCGAGGGGTGCGGCGTTGGTGGTGAAAATATGGAGTCGGTCGGTGCCGAGGACGTTGGTGGTGGCGGAGGTGCCGGCGGGTTTCCCGGGCCGGGTCCAGTGGACGGCCTGGTCTTGGCGGTAGTGCTCGCGCCAGCCGTGGGGTTCGAGGACCTCGTTCCAGGTGGCGCGGTCGTTGTAGTCCTCGCCGGGGTCGGCGGAGGTGCGTGGCCCGTTCGCGGGCGGGGCGGGGGTGTGGTTGGTTGGGGCGGTTGGTGTGGGTGGGGTGATGGCTGCGGTGGCGGTTGCGAGGGCGAGGCGCAGTTCGGTGAGGGTCCATCGGGGTCCGGTCGATTCGAGGACGCGGCAGGGTCTGGCCAGGCCGGCTTTGCGGTTGATTGTGCCGGGGATGCGTAGGACGCGGGCGAGGTCGCCGACGCCGGATCCGTATACCCAGCCGAGTCGGGTGGCGGTTGCGGTGATGACGCGTTGCCATTCGGTGGCGAGGTGTTTGATGACTCCGCGGTCTACGTCGGTGTTGACGGGGGCGGGGGTGTCCAGCATCCAGATGGGGTAGAGGCCGCCGCCGCTGTGGATCCACAGGGTGGGGGTGGGCAGGCCGGAGATGGCGATGATGGCCCGGGCGGCGCCCTCGGATGGGGGTAGGGGAAGGAGGATGGGCGTTCCGCCGGTGGGGCGGGTTGCGGCGTGTGCTGGGCAGGCGACGCCCGGGGCGCATGGTGTGTCGGGGGTGCAGGTGGTGTGCTCGTGGCCGGGGCCGGCGATGTCGATGTCTGCCCATAGTGCGGGTAGGGCGGCGGTGTCGGCGGCGCCGCCGCGTCGGCCGGGTGGGAGTGCGGCTTTGAGGGTGGTGATGCGGGCGTAGATGCCCTCTTTGCCTTCGCCGTTGAGGTAGCGGGTGTAGCGGGTGGCGGCGTCGAGGTCGGTGAAGGTGCGGCCGGTCCAGTCGTCGGTTGAGCAGATGTGGGTGAGGCCGGGGGTGGCGCCGTGGATGAGGGTGAGCCATTCGTGTACGGCGTGCTCGTTGTATGTGGCTGTGGCCGTAGTAGTCAACGTGGGTCCTCCCTCGGCCGTGGTGCGGGTGGTGCATGTCGATGTGCCCCGCCCCGGGGGTGCAACTGGTTCCCGGGGCGGGGCTGGGGTTGCCGGCCTAGAAGGGGGCGACCTGGGCGGCCGGGTTGGCCATCGCGGCGAGGACGGCCAGTCGTTGTCCCTCGGGCAGGGTGGCCCACACGCCCGGGTCGACACCTTGCGGTGGCGGCGTCAGGGCGGTGTTGACCGGGGGCGCCGCTGCGAGCATCCCTGTGGGCGGTGCCGCGGTCGGGGTAGCCATGGCCGGCGGGGCCTGGGTGGTTGCGGCCTGGACCGGTGGCACTGTCGGCGCTGCCGACAGTGGTGCGGCGGACTGAAGCGGCGGGGGCGCAGCGGCGGGGGTGCCGGTGAGGAGGCTGCCGGGGTCGACGACCGGGGCGGCGTAGTCGGCTGCGAACTGGCGGGCGTTGCCCTCGCCTTCGCCGGAGCCGGAGATCCAGCGCACCGCGATCCGGCCGCCGATGGCTAGACCTTTCGCGCCTGCCTTGACGATTGCCTCGCGGACTGGCGGCATCATGCGGGGGGTGATGTAGAGGCGGCGTCGGCCGTCGTCGGTTGGGTCTCCTGGGTCGCGGTTGTCGGTTTGGATGGTGACGATCACCTGCATCATCGGGTCGCCCGACTTCCAGAAGGCCGGCTCGTCGGTTTTGTATTTGTTCATCTGGGTGGCTTTGGGTTCGTCGACGATGGTGCCGATGACGGTGTCGCCGATTGTGTCGAACTTGACCGACGGCACGCCGCCGGACATGAGTAGGTCGTTGCCGCTTTGCGTCATAACTGTGACTCCTTTGTGGATGGATGGACGGGGTGTTGGTGGTCAGGTGGTGGGCGTTACGCGTGCGGGCAGATGGGGTAGTTGCCTGTGCAGTCCGGTGGGCATCTGTCTGTTGGGTCCGGGACGATCGGGTTGTCCTCGGGCCATGAGATGGTGATTGTGGCTTTGTTGATCAGTTCGTCGATGGCTTCGGTGGCGGCGTTGTGGGCGTCGTCGCCCATGTCGAGGTCTTCGAGGTGCTCGGAGATGGACAGGTTTCCGATGTCCTGGGCGTGGTTGAGGATGATCGTGACCGCGTGTTCGCGTAGCTGTTCGGCGGTGAGTGCCATAAGGGGGTTGCTGCTTCCTCTCGGGTCAGGCGATGAGGCCGGCCATCTGCTTGTCGATCTTGGCCTCGGTGTTGCCGGGGCAGCCGGTGGCGTCGGCGGGGCCGGCTCTCTTGAATGGGCACCAGGTGCAGGCATCGCCTGGCGCGGCGGGTACGGCACCCCACAGGGTGGGGTTGGCTGTGAGGGGTAGGGCGGTGATGAGGTCTTTGGTGGCGTAGTAGCGGACGATGGCGTCGAATGCGACGTCCGGCTGGTAGGTCTCGGTCCATTCGGCGGACTCGTCGTAATCATGGCTGCGGGCGAGGAACACGATCCGGACCCATTTGACGGGCCGGCCGGCGAGGGCATGCCCGTAGCCGTACAGGTGGGCTTGCACCCGGTAGTCGGGTGCCACCAATGATTCGACGGGTACCGTTTTCCGTTTGACTTTCTTCAATGCGGTGCTGCCGACGTATTTCCAGTCAATGACCATGTCCCAGTCGTTGTCGTAGGCGTCGCCGTGGCCGCCAAGTTCGTCATCGAGGCGGAGTTTCTGCTCGGGGAGCCAGCGGGCACGGTTGATCTGCCCGTTGTGGAAGTGGAGTACGTCCTCCATCAGGGTGTGGATCGCGGTGCCTTGCATCGGTGCCCACGGCACTCGATGCTCCGGTTGTTCTGGGACGCCGGCGAGTTTCATGGCGATCTGCCGCTGGCAGGGGGTGCCGAGTTCGGACGGGCCCAGCGCGGTCTGTTGGCTGCGGTCGCGGCTCGCGTCGTAGCTGATGAGTACGTCGCGCAGTTCAGCCACGGTGGACGGGGGCGCACCGGCGATGATCCCGCTCATGTGAGGACTCCGGTGAGTCGCGGAATGATGGTGATCTGCTCCGCGGCCCGGGTTGCCGCGGTGTACAGCCACCGTTGTCCGGCTTTGTGGCCCGCGGCCCGGGAGTGCCCGTGGTCGGGTAGGCCGACGTTGCGGCGGGCCTTGGCCTCGTCCCTCTCGGCGATGGACGCGAACACCCCGGACTCGTCCACGACCAACACACGTGCCCACTGTGACCCTTGGGCTTTGTGGACGGTGACGGCCTGCCCGTAGGTGGCCGCGGCCACGGACCCGTGACCGTCACGCTTCGCGAGTTTCTCCCCTTCGACGCCGCCGAAGCCGGCCCGCCAGGACACGATGGAACGTTCCTGGCCTTCCTCGTCGGTGACGTCAAGCCGGATGCGATCGGGGTAGCCGTCCACGTCTGACGAGGTTCGGACTTCGAACTGTTGGCCGTTGAAGACTTCGGCGTTGGCACTGTTGGCGAGGATCATGATGCGGTCGCCGGCGGTGGGCATGTCGCCGGTCAGGCCACGCAACGCGCGAAGTAGGTGGATGGCTTGCCAGCGGGTTTTGTTGGTGCCGCAGAGGACCTGGTCGGCTGCGAGGAGGTTGGGGATCGTGATGCGGTCGGTGCGGCCACTGTCACCATCCAGGCCGCAGATGCCGTAACCGGACTGGCCTAGGGTCGCGGACCGGATGGTCGTCGCGATCCGGGTGACGGGCGAGTCGAGCGCGGATCGGTGAATCTCGGTCAGTAAATGGTCTGGTTCGGCGTCGATGAAGTAGCCGCCGCCGTCTACGGGAGGCAGTTGGGCCGGGTCGCCAAGGACGAGGGTTTTCCGGCCGAAGGAGAGCAGGTCGAGGGCGATGCGTTCGCCGACCATGGACACCTCGTCGATGACGAGGAGGTCCGCGTCGGTGAGTTCGGTTTCGTCCTCGTCGCGCAGGATCCATGTGGGCGATTCAAGTTTTTTCCGTTCGAGGTCGATTTGGCGTTGCAGGATACGGCGTTGCCCTTCGTCGGTTTGACCTTCGAGGGTTTCGAGGAGGGTGGTGAGGTGTTTGCGGGCTTTCTCGGCGGGGAGGTAGATGAGGCTGTGGATGGTGGACGCGCCGACGCATCCTTTGCTGCGCAGCACGTAGGCGGCTTTGCCCGTGTAGGCGGCGTAGATGGTGTTGGATGCGTTGAGCTGGTCGACGAGGTAGCTCGCCACTGTCGATTTGCCGCTCCCGGCGTAGCCGAACAGGCGGAACACCTGGTCGCTGTCGGACTGGTACCAGGTTCGGAGTTTGTCCGCACCCTGTGACTGTTGTTCGGTGAGTTGGATGGTGGCTGTGGTCACGTTGTCTGCTCCGTCCGGTGGAACCACGTCCAGGCCGTGAGGTTGCGCCACGACTCGTCAACGGGTACGGCCGCGGCCAGGACGATGGCGAGGCTGAGCCAGTCCTTGCCTTCCATCGTGGTGGCGAGCCAGCGGTGGACTTCGGTTGGCGGATCGTCCCGGACTCGTGTCACGAGTTCCACCGCGATGGTGGCGAGGGGCTCCGCGAGCTCGTCAGGTCCGGCCTGCGTCATCGTGGGCACCGGGGGGCTAGGTCGGTGGGTACGAACCGGGCTGCGTCGTCGGAGAGGCTCTGGTCGCCGTAGGTGTGGTCCGTGCAGCCTGGCCACCAGCCGCGGCAGTCCGTTGAGGCGCTGTGGGTCAGCCGCAGGGAGAAGACGGGCTGCGGGTTGGTGTCCGTCGGGTTCTCCACGTCAACATGGCATTTCGGCCAAAGTTTGTTGCCGTTGGTGTAGGTGAGTCGCCGGTACCAGCAGTTGCCACACCGTCGTCCCGGCGCGGCGCGGTCGTCAGGTGGCGCCGCTTCAGGATGGAGCCGGCCGCCGAGAGGGTGCCGACCCTTCGCCAGGGAGGCGGACTGGCGAAGGGTGCGGCGCCGGTCCGCGGACAGCCTCTCGACAGGCACAGGGGGCACCGCTGCACCGTCGGGCAGGTCGAAGAGCCCGCAGTCGGGTGGCGTCGCGGGATCAGAAATCATGTCCGCACTCCTGGCAGCCGTAGATCCGAGACGCGCGTGGTACGAGGACCCTTCGGCGCAGCGCGCCGAACCGGGTACCGAATCCGTTGCCGCGCAACCATGGCATTGAACCCCGACCGCGGGACGCCTCACGCCGGTAGGCGCGGCGCAGGTCCCGCCTCGTCCGATAACAGTGAAAGCACTCGCCGCACACAACGTACTCAGAGCCGTCCACGAGCTCGTCCACGCCGCAGCTGTGGCAGTGCACGTGGTGGCAGGCGTTGGTGACCTCGTGCCGTTCAGTGAGGCGGTAGGCCGGATGTAGCATCACTCGTCGCTCCCTTCGCTCACGATACGGTGGGAGACGTCACCCGCAGGTCGATCTGGTAGGTCGTGCACCGGAACCCGTCGCGTCTCTCTCGTGGTTGGTGGGCGCGGAACCCACGGGGGGTGCCGCGCCCACAGCGCGGATTACTTCGTGCCGAGGAGAACTTGGCCGTCAACGCCGAGGATGAGGGTGCAGTTCGGGTTCGCGGAACATGCCTGAATTGCCTGCAGTTGCAGCTTTGCCTTCTCCAAAGCCATCCAGGACTCGTTGCGGTACAACGCATCCTGCGCCTGGGCAGCCTTGACCTGGCCCTCCGCGGTGGCGATCTGCGCCGCGGCCTGCTCCAAGGCTTTCTGCTTGTCGTTGCGGGCCTGCTGAATGCCGGGGTCTGCGTAGTCGACGTCCTTGACGAGGATCTCGACCTGCGGGCAGGTCTTACCGCCTCGGACGAACGCCGGGCCGCAGAAGTAGTCCTCGCCCGTGACCCGTTTCAGTTCCTTCGCGAATTCCTCCGACACCTTGGCCTGAACGTCCGGCAGTGCTGTGCCTGCGACCAGTTCGTCGGCGGAGTAGTTGCGGACTACGGTCCGTTTTGCCTTCTCCAGTGCGGGGACCACGGTGTTCAGGAGCATTTTCTTCCAGCCGTCTTCGTTGTCCGCCCCGTATCGGCGGCCGAGTCGCTCCCAGAACTTGACGATGACGCTGTCCTGGCCGTCGTTGCAGGTCGTGTTCAGGGTGAGGTTTGTTTGGCTCCATACGTTGACTTGGACGCCGGACGGCTGGTTCGGCTCGGGTTTGCTTGCCACGGTGATCGGGACGTTGGTGTCGCCTCCCTGCGGGGCGATGTTCCAGGTTCGGATGTTGTTCGGCAGCCACACCACACTGTTGTTGGCGAGCCATTCGTCGGACGCACCGGGGTCAATGCAGTGGTCGAATTTGTAGCCGTCGCTCTGCCCCTGCGCGTAGTAGAGACCGACGCTGTCCGGTTCGGCGATCTCCGAGCATGCGGACGCGGCTCCGATGGTGAGTACGGCCAGTGCCGCGACGATCGCGGCGCGAATCCGGTTCACAGTTCCTGTGCCTTCCTGTTTCTGTAGCGGGCCGTCCACGCCGCGATTTCGCGGCGGGTGGAGGTGCGAATGATCTCGGGGTCCGTCATCTGCTCGACGGTGTTGTTGACACCGATGGCGGTGAGGATGCGGTGTGCGTCGAACAGAAGCTCTCCGAGTTCACGTTCCTGTGTTGCGTTCAGGTCGCCCTTGATGGGGCGCCCTGCCCGCTTGTCGTCTTGCTTGTCGCTGCGGCGGGCATCCCATGCCAGCCACACGAGCACGGCGATCATGGACACCACGAATATGGTGCCGACTACGACCACTCTGCCCACGTCATTCCCCCCGCCCCAGCGCCGCCATGACGACTGCGAACACGGCGACGGCGAGGCAGCAGTAGACGAAGAGGACGACGGAGATCCACAGTGGCGATAGGACCCACAACCAGGACCAGGCGATGACGTGGGTCAACTTCAGCACCACGAACGTGATGGTCAGCAGCCCCGCGAACGAGATGCTGGTGCCTCCGACGTTGTTGCTTGCCATCAGTCGAGCTCCTCGTCATCGATGGGGATGCCGTTGGCCGCGAAGGCGTTCATGATGGCGGCGTCGCCGCGGAACTCGGTAACGGACTCGTCTTCGGTGTCCCAGTCCGCGTGCTGCAAGGCCTCTATCAGCACACTCGCCAAGGCGGTCCGGGTGTCGGCGTCCGGCACCCGGGCCTGGAGCGCCCGTACGACCGGGTCGAAAACGTAGCTGCCGCAAGCCCAACCCATCAGTCGCCTTCTCCGGCAGCGTCGTACAACGGCTCGCCCCACGAGCGCATCGTGTGTCGGATCAGGTCGGCGACATTGCGGCCGTCGGGTCCCGTCAGTCGCGATGTGAAGACGGGGCACATGGTTCCTGTCGAGTCCTTTCCGGCGTAGACGAGCGCGGTCATCAGCGTGGTAGCCGGCATCTGCTGTCCGAACGGGTCCTTCGCCCTGTCTTTCGCCTCAGCATCGGCGATGCGGCGGTCAATCTCCGCCGTCGACATCGTCGGGGGCTGGACGCACAGTCGATCCCACGGGCACGTCGCGCAGATCGCCTCCGCTGGCGTTCCCGCCGCGAGCTCGGTCCTGGCCTGCTGGTGCGTCATGAGCCGACCGCCGGTGTGCCACGCAACACCGGTGCCGCGATGCTGCCGCCGATCTGATCCACGATCGCATCGAACGCGGACCGTACCTTCTCCTCGACCTCATCCAGAATGACGCCGAGTTGTAGTTTCCCGTCGCCGGTCCGGTAGCGAAGACGCGCCGTGATCGCCTCGGCCGAGTCGTCGCCCTCGAAGACCAGCAGCGCGAGGGTCAACGCGTCGGGGATCGGCATCCGTTTCGTGTGCCCGGCGGTCGCGTCGATCGTCTCCTGGTATTGGAGCTCACGCTGTCCCGACTTGAGGATCGTTCCGGACTTGAAGACCGCGGTTGTCGTCGCCTGGAACGATTCGGCGAGTTCCAGGACGTCCGCCGCGTCCGGCTCGATGATGTCGGGACGGTGGTCCTCGATGAACTCGGCGAAACGCAGCTGCGGCATCATCGTGCCTGAGATGCCGCGCCACGCGTTCAACGACGGGCTGTGCCGCAGCGCGAGGACGAGCCGGTGCGCCGCCCATCCAGCCGCAGTGGTTGAGTGCGCGTCGAGCACTGCGGTGACCGTCCGCCTCGTGAGGTCGGCGTACACCTCGGACATACCCTCGGTGTGGTGCTTTTCCCAGTACGCGAGGAACGATCCGACGTTCTCGACCACTGTGGTCCCCTTCTTGCGGCGCGGGAGGTCGCGGTACTCGTCGCCGGTGAAGTCGAACTTGACCCAACCGGTGGGGGTCGGTGCGAGCCATACCTTGTCGACGTCCAAGGGGACGGGTGGGGTGGCGACGCGGGTGGCTTCGATGACGGCGTGTGCGTCACTCATCATGCTGTCTCTCCGATCGTGGCGACGCCGCGGATCTCCATACGCGGCTGCCGCGGGTCATCGCGGGTGAGGTTGCCTTGCCCATCGGCGAAGAACACCGATGTGGGTGTTGCGGTGTCGTCCTGTGGTGCCTTGACGACGACTTTCGTGCCCAGCTTCAGCGCGCCGGCGGCGCCCTTAGCGACGGGCTCGATCGTGATGGTCAGCGCGAGGGTGCCCTTCTTGCCGGTTTCCGCCACGGCGGCGGTGAGGTCCGCGAGTTGCTCCGACAGGCTTGCGTGGACAACGCCTCTCGCGTGCTCGGTGAGGACCGCCGCGAAGGGCCGCACTTGCCGGCCAGCGTCCTTAGGGTCTGGCATGTTTCCTCGTTCTCCCTCTCAGTTGTCGATGCTGCTTCCTCGGCCGCTGCCGATTTCCGTCGTCATGCGCCTCTGCCGCGTCGAGAGCGTCGAACAGGGTTGACACCGAGTTCTTCTGCGCGACCGCCTCGACGTACGCGACCCCGTCGCGGAAGTAGGTTGGCGCTGCCCTCGTACAGCCGCATGAACTCGCGGAACGTCTTCGTTCCGCCGAGGCCGCGGAGGATCGCCGCCTCGTCCAGCGACACGACGTCGAAGCCGCGCGGGTCGAGCTTGCCGTCCCTGACGGTCTCGTAGTTGGTGGTGTAGATGCCGTTCTCGGCAGCTTTCGTTGACGCTGCGGATGAACGTCACCGACAACCCGAGCATTCGGGCGTCGCGGGCGAACTCCTGGCGGACGCCCAGCGGTAGCACGATCAGGCCGCGGCCGCCGCCAAGCTTGTCGAGCACGACCCGCACGATCTCCAGCTGAATCAGGGTCTTGCCGAGACCGAAGGCGGCGAACACCGCACGGCGCCCACCCCGGACCGCCCACGCCACCGCATCCCGCTGATGCGGTTTGAGTATGGGGTTGACGTCCGATGCGTCAACGTCGAGTCCGGCAGCGGTCGCGAGTTGCGCCTTGGCCGCGAGAAACCCAGCGTAGGTCGTCATACGATCGCCGTCCCCGCCGACATCCCGTCGAGCGCGTCAGCTACCCGCTCGCCGATCCACTGGGCCACGTTCGCGGACACCGCATTGCCGGCCTGCATCGTCTGCTCGCCCTGGTTCCCGGTCACGATGTAGCTGTCGGGGAACCGCTGCGCCCGCAGGCTTTCCCGCGGCTGCACCATCCGGTACAGGCAGTCGGCCACCTCGATCGGCCGGGTCGGCTGGCCGGTGACGAGCGCGAACCGGTCGCGGGTCGAGATCGTGTCGAACGGCTCTCCGATCGGCCGGGCCACGCCCTTCGTGTAGTAGGGCACGATCAGCGCGTGGTGCGTCCCGCCGGCCGCGATCGTGGCGAGCGGGGTACGGATCGACGTGGCAGTGCCGTTGCGGCGCAGCATCGCGATGAACGGCTCAGGGGTGACGACGGCCTCGAAGCCCTTCGGGTTGGCGGTCCGGGTGCGCAGCGGTTCATCGGTGGCCGAGGTGACGGCGTCGGCCCACGTGCCGCCGACCGGCACCATCATCGGCGGCACAGTCAGCGCCTCCGCCGCGGTGCACGTCTGGGTCGGCAGCGGCGCGTCGCCGACGGGCCATGCCCGCAGGTAGCCGGAGCCGGGCCGCTCGTAGGTGTTGCCCTTGACGGTCGTCAGCGTCGGCTGGCCGAACATCTGCAGCCCGGTCTCGACGCGCTGGATCGTGGTGGGCTTCAGGTTCAGGTCGCCCATGCGGGTGCCGAGGTCCGACCAGTTGATCGCGGAGGCGGCCGGCAGGATGTACGGCTCGACCCGCCTGGCGCAGGTGGGGCAGGCGTACCAGTATTGGCCGTAGCTCGACGTGGGGATGCGCCGGTACCGGCCGACCTTGAGGTGACGCTTCAGCATCGACGGCGCCCACGTCTGCACACCTTGGACGTCGCCGTCGCAGCTGGCGCAGTACGACCGGGGCCGTGGGGCTACGTCGGGCAGCGGGATGCCGGTGCGGGTGAACACCAGGTACAGCCGGTCGCGCCACTGTGGGGCGTACGGGTTGTCGTCGTCGCCGACGTGGGCGGAGGACACGGAGACGAACTGGACGTTGTAGCCGAGTAGCCGCATGCCGTCGACCCACCAGTCGAACAGTGCCCACCGGTCGACGACGTCGGGGACGTTCTCGACCAGCACCGCCCGGTACCGGTGGACTTCGGTGGCGCGGATGATGTCGTGGAACGTGGCCCGGGTCCGTTCGAACCCTTCCTGCGCGACGTGGCCGTGCTCCTGCAAGAGGTCCATCTGGCCGGCCTTGGACTGGGTGCTGCGTTTGTAGCCGGTCTGCCGTCCGCCGGCGGGTGAGATTTCGGTGCAGATGGGTGAGGCCCAGAGGATGTCGGTGGTGGGTAGGCGTCGCATGTCGTAGTTGTTGATGTCGGCGCATCGGTGTTCGGCGTCGGGGAAGTTGGCTTGGTGGGTGTCGATGGCGCGCTGCCAGTGGTTGGCAGCGAGCTTCAGTTCGAAACCGGCGGCGTCGAGGCCGATGGAGGATCCGCCGGCGCCACAAAACCCGCACTCCACACAGGACCCGGGACGGCCGGCCTGGAACCACCCGCCGACCTGGCGGAGCAACTCGGGCGGGTCCGGGATCCGGCGACAGTGGGCGCAGTCGCTTTGCATCAGCTCCGTGAGCGGGCACCGCTCGTACGTTGTGGCGTTCATAGCCGGTCACGTCGCCGCGCCTGGTCGGCTTTTATCGCCCGGGTGTGCAGGTCCGTAGCCAACTCCCTCAAAAGCAGCGCGCGCAGCCCGTGCACCATGGGGACATCACAGTGGGCGTGGCCTTCGCCGCGGGCAAGGAGATACTCCTCATCGCTGCGGGCTTGTAGCTCACGGGCCAACTCTCGGATCGTCTGCGAGTCCATCCGTCACCTCACCAACCGGGTCACCGGGAGGCTCGGCGGCGGTGGCGCCTGATCTGTCTGGGGCTCAGACCACCCCAGATTCCGAATTCCTGACCGGTCGCGATCGCCCACGCTGCACACGGGTTGAGCAGTTCGCAGCCGCTACATACCTTCCGGGCTCGGGTGAAGGCAGCGGACCCGACGCTTTTTCCATAGCGTATTTCGGGGAACCACCACTCCGGGTCGACGTCGTCTGCCGCGCAGCTCGCGGTGCCCTGACTCAGGAACGGCGGGTAGATCACAGCGCCACCTCCGGGGTAGATCACAGCGCCAACGTGACGGCGAGTTGGACAGTGGCGGCGGATGCGCCGGCGACGAAACCTTGCCGCCAGGCGGTACTGAACCAGGCCGGTAGCACGCCAAGCCCGACCAGGAGGTCCACCGCGGCGGCCACCGAACGGGCCCGGTAGTACCGGGCGAAGGTAGGCCACCGGCCACGTTGGTCCGCCTCCCGGACACCGACCTCGTCCGCGAACTCTCGCCACCGACGCGCTTTCGGGTCCCATTCGGGTGGTTCTATCCGCCACTGCGCGTCGACGGTCTCGTAGCCGTAGAGGAGCGTCGGTGGGTACACCCTGCCTGCGTTGTGGTGCTCGTCGCGTCGCCACCGGTTGATGGCAGCGAGAAGCCGCCGCTCGTCGTCGTTCATTTCCGCTCCGCGAGTTGAAGTAGGGCCACAGCACAGACGGCTGCGAGTTTGCTGTGGTCGAACTGGTCGAGTTGGTGCAGATATCCCGACACGATGCGGGTCGGATCGCGCAGTTCCACGATCGCCGCGGCAACGACCTCCACGATGTCGTTCACCGCCTGCCGGTATGCCGCGAGTTCCTGGTCCATGCCGCCCCGCATTGCCGGCGGGATGTCAGCCCACGTCCTGAAGTTGCCCGTCATGACGCCTCCGGGGCGTATCGGCCATCGGCGGTGAGGAACACCCGGCGGTGCTGGGAGGCGACGTAGACAGCAACCGTGAGCGGATCGGTGCCGGCGACCCGCGACAGCCACCATCCGTTTGCTTCCGCCTCCGCTCGCTGTTGGTGGATCCTGCCGTGGCAGGCCGCGACGTTGGATGCTCCGCACACCGCGATGAGGTTCTGCGCACTGTGACTGTCGGGCTTGCCGTCGCGTCCCCGCCGATGGTGCAGGCACCAATACTCGCCGCGGTCGCCGAACAGTTGCATGCCGCACGGGACACATCGGCCCCGATCGCGGAGCACCACCAACTCAACCGTTAGTGGGTCAGGGCCGGAGGCCCGCCGCGGTTTCGTCGCGGTTCGCTTCATACGGCTACGGGTGAGCATCCGCCGCCTCCAACTCCGCCAGGACCACCGGCACGGCCGGACCGGCGACGAGGGCCATCTGACGCAGCGCCTCGCCCGCCACCGCGCCGAAGGCGGCCTTGGCCGCGGCGGTGGCTCGAATAGCGATGCCAGCGAAGTCGCCCCCGGCCCGCACCGACAGGCCGGGCACAACCTCGCCGGTATCGGGCAGACATGCCACCTCGCCGTTGACCACTGCCTGGGTGAGCAGGTAGGCCCTCCACGCTGGACGGACGACGGTGACCGTCTCAACCTCGGTCGGGTACCGTACCGCAACCCACGAAACGAACGCGGCGTCGTCGGCGACGCCAACGGACTCGTGCGTCACCGACGCGGTAATCGTGGCCACGTCCGGGATCCGCCACGTGGGCGCGGTGCCCTGCTCGACGAACTCGGCCCGGGCATCGACGGCGAGATCCGATCGCAGCTTCGCGGACTCTTCCTTCGCCTTCGCCGCCACCTGGTCAAGCCAGATGATGGCCTGAGTCAACTCGGTCCGGGTCACGATCAGTCCACTCCAGCCTGGGAAAGGTTCAGTTCCGCCCGGATCGCGGCCCCGTAGCTCCGGCCGACATCGATGCGGGTCTTCACCGCGTCAATGCGGCGCCGCAGATGCCGCACCGCCGCATCTGCCACGTCGGCGGCGAGTCGTTGGGTGTGGGTCTCTATCACCGCCGTGTGCTTGCGGGCATCGACCGACCCGATTGCGACCATGAAACTGCGCGAGAACGCCAGGTCGGCTGCCGCCCGCAGTTCCGTCGCCTCACGATCGGCGGCATCCGCACGGTGTCAGCGAGTTCGTTCGCCAACCGTGACAGCTGCAACGCCACCTCGTTCGGAGTCGCTGGCGCCGTCATGTCCCCGCCACCATCTCCGCCCTCCGGGTGTTGGCGGTCACGACGTCCACCCACAGCGACAGTCGGTGTAGATGCACAGGCCGTACTCGTCGTGATGGCAGTTGCCGGCCGAGCAGGAAGGGCACACGTTCCGCGAGGGCCACAGGCGCCGCGACCACACGGCCGGCCGGGTCACAATCCACAGCCACAAGTGCCGCAACGCCGTCATGCGGCCACCCCCATCGGCTGACGTGCCTCGCGGTGCGCTACGGCCGGCAGGACCAGTGGTGGACGCCCGAACGTTGGGGTGCGCTCGATAGCCATGGCGATCCGGATCACGGCGAAATCGGCAGCCCACTCGGACCGGACTGCCTTCACCGCCGCCGGAGCCGGCTCCAGTTCGGGGCACCACACCAGGCGCCGCGGCGGCACGTGCATATCGATCCGGTCGGAGGCGATCATGCCGCCAACCAGCAACATGTATACAGGCACGGGCAGCAAGACGACGATCGCATAGATGGTTGTCGTCACGGGGTCTCCGTTCCGGTGGCCGGGAGTTGGTACAGCGCTTCCAGGGCATCAACCTCGTCGAGGCGGCGGGTGGCGCAGTGGCCCAAGTCCTCGATGCCTCTGTGCGGCGCGGCTGAGAAGGCGCGCCCGAGCTCGCTGATATGCAGGTAGGCGCTCCCCAGCACGACCAGCATCAGGAGAAGGAAGGTCGCGGTCATGACAATCCACTTGCTCCGGCTGCGACCGCGGCCAGAAGGGCGACCGCTGCGAGCATGCCCGCGCCGAACCAGGCGGCCGCCCGGGCGCGCCGACCTGCCCGGGCGAGGCGCCGTCGGCAGCAGGCCGGTGAACGGCCAGCGCGTTCGCAACGCACACACAGGTCGTCCACGCGAAGTCGGGCGCCGTATAGGGCGCTGTAGCTGGGAGCTGGAGCGGATGGTGTGCGAAGCGTTGCCACGACGGGGAATCCCTTCATGTGGGTTCGGGTTTGCTGTTGGGTTCCGGTGCGGGCCGCGGAAGGGTCGGTCCCGCACCGGACCCGTCGGGGTCAGGCCGCCTCGGCCTCGGCTGCCTCTGCCGGGGCGGCTGGCGCCTCGGACGTCTCCGAAACCTCCTCCGCCGGTTCGGCGGACTCGGGGCTCTCGGTCGTGACGTTGCCCATGGGTGCTCCTTTCGTTGGCCTGGTCCGCTGACGCGGACCAGGGGTCTGTGGCGCGGTCGGATCCACCACGCCCGGGGTCGCGGCGATCACGTCACCAACGTCAGCCGGGGCTGTGCCGGCGGCGTATGCGACCGTCGCGGTAGCGAGGCCCGTGTACGTGGACTGAGTTGACCTGCCGGTGTGCGCGCTGCGAAGCACCTGTGTGGACGGACCGAACTTGGCGCCCTGGTCCCAGGCGTCGATGCCCTGTCCTAGGTAGACGATTGACCACTGGCCCGTCTTCTGACGGACTTCGAGGAGTTTGCGGATGCGGCCCCAGCTGAAGTCGCGTGAGTGGTTCTCGCCGCCGTCGGTTTGGATCACGAGGAGGACCCGGTCGTCGTCGCTGAGGGTCGTCGCGGCTTCGAACTGGGTGATGGTCTTGCCGACCGCGTCGAGTAGGGCGGTCATGCCGGTCGGGGTGTAGTTGGTGTGGGTGAGTTCCGGGACCGCGGCCAGTTTCGCTGCGACGCACAGGGTGATGAACCGGTCGTCGAACAGGGTCACCGTGATCCGGTAACGCGTGCCGGTCTCTGCCTTGTTCGTCCTCAGCTGTTGCAGGTACGAGTTGAACCCGCCGCGTACGTCCTCGGCGAGGGTGCGCATCGAGCTGGACATGTCAGTAACGAATAGGACGTGGGTCGTTGCTTTGCTCACACTGTTCCCTTTCCTTTGAGAGCCGGCCGGCGTCGAAGGCGCCGGTTCAGTCCGTCGACCTGGCGGTTTTTCGTCTACCCCACATCGCTTTTCCACCAGTTCGGCAGTTTCTTCCCACCGCGACCGCTGTTGTTTATGTCCACCGCGGCGGCGGCGATACAGTGGGCCCGGGGATTGCCTGTCGCAAGACGGATGTTCTCCGCTTTGCCGAGAAGCCCATTCACGCCGCCGAGTGCGCCACCAAGGCGTTTGACCAAATGGGCATCGTCGAGGTCGCCGTTGAAGCGGTCGCAGAGCATCCCCAGCCCGTCGATGACCTGCGCTTCCAGGCCCGGGTCGCCGTAGGCGTCGCGGATGACACGGAGAGTTCGGCCCAATGTCGCGCCGCCTGCCCGGCGGTACACCCGCATCAACGTGCCAACGGCGGAGATCGCGCCGTTGCCCTTGTCCGAAGACACCCGCAGGCCGTTGCTGCGAACGATTCGGTCGACGTCGCTCTCGTCGATCCGCCCCGCGTGAACCCCGACCCGAAACTTGGCGAACGCGGACACTGTCAGGGTGTCGTTGAGTTTGAGGAATACGTCAGCTTCCTCGCCCTCGGAGAGGCCGTCGTAGGTCCAGCATTGGATCTGCTGGTCTTCCCACCCGCCGTCCCCGAACCATTTCTTCAGTGCCTCTGTTCGGTGTTGGCCGTCGATGGTGTAGAAGTATTCGCCGCGGTGGTTGACGGTGGGGGCACCGAATTGCTCGAGGTCGAATTCGGCGACGAGTTTGTCGACGCGGGCCTGGTTGATGTCTCGTTGCGCCAGCGGGTTGACGCGCATCTTGATGAGGGGTACCCACTTCAGGTGAGCCGTCCGCTCGACCTTGGTGCCTGTCTTAGGCCTGGTGTTGATCACGGACGATCTCCCTCATTCGCTTATTGAGTTCGGTGAGAACCCGGATGGATTTGGTGAGGGACGTGGCCAGCGCCGGTAGCTCCGTCGCGTCCAGGTCGTTGTAGTTCACGAGTCCGAGGGCCATCTCGGCGTCGGCGAGGTTTTGGATGGTCACCCGGACGATGCGATTGGAGTCGATGGTTTTGGTGGTGTTTCTTCCCATGGCGCGGTCGGCTGGCAGTTCGATGCCTCCGTCGCGGGCGATGCGTCGTACGGACTCGGCCTGCAATCCGATCTGTTCGCCGATCTGGTGGGAGCTGTAGCCGCGGGGGGCGAGTTCCCGGATCAGGTCGTGTCGCCGCTCGACCGCGGCCCGGCTCTTGTCGGTTGGGGCCGGGATCCAGTCGGCGTTGCGCTCCGACTCCGACCCGATCTGAGTGGGCGGGTCTGCGGACCCGGCCGCGCCGCGCGCCGCGTACAGCGCCTCAGGGTCAGCCGCAGGCGGCGCGGTGGCGGGGGAGTCCTCCTCCTCGTGGGCACGTAGCTTCTCGCGTAGTCGGCGGGCTTCGCCGACGAGGCCTGCGCCCTGGTCCATGGCGTTGAGCGCCTTCTCGGCGAGGTCCCGGGCCTCCGCGTCCTGGCTTGTGGCGATCTGGTGGACGTAGCGGAGTTCGGAGTAGGCCCGGCCGGACATGCCGAGGGTTTCGCCGACAGCGTCGTTCGTCCGTTCAACTTGTGGGTACGCCGTACCCAGAGGTTCGCGGCCCAGATCTGTTCGGGCGCCCTGACGCGCTCGCGACGACCGGACCTCCAACTCGTACAAGGCGGCGCCGAGGGAGGCTAGCTCCGATGGCAGCATGTCCTTGCGGCAGCTGTTCTCGTGAAGTTCCGCGCGGAGGAGCGTTACGGCATCGCCGAAGTTGTCGACGAACCGGACCGGGACGGCGCCCCAGCCGAGGAACCGACACGCCTCGAGTCGCCGCTGCCCGGCGATGAGACGGCCAGTCCGCGTCAGGGTGATCGGGTTGAGCAGCCCAACGTCGTTGACGGATGCGGCGAGTGAGGCAATGTCTCCCAGATCCTTGCGGTGCCGGCCGACAACCTGAATGACGTCGATGTCGACGAACGCGTCTACCGCCGTCGAGTTGATCGTTGCCGACGTCATGCCGCACCGCCCGACATCAGGTGCGCTACCCGCCACAGGGCGGCATGTGCGACTCCGCGGGGTGTGTGGACGGGCGCCGTGTACGTTGTGACGCCCGGCGGGTCGAAGTCGACGCGCTCAAGGGTGGTTAAGGCCCGGACGTATATCCCGGATGCGAGTTCGGTGACCTTGCCGGCGCGGGCCATCAGCGCCCATCCGAATCTGTCCATGACCGCGTACGCGACCCGTTCGGGTTCGAGCTGGGGCCGGTGCACGTACGCTTCGAGGCGGTAGCCGGAGTCGACGATCCGGACCACGGCCGTCATGACGCGGCCTCCGCCTGCTGCTCGACCCAGGCGTCAACGTCGGCCCAGTAGTAGCGGATGTGGCGTCCGACGCGGAATCCCTTCGGGCCGGTGTCTCGTTTCCGCCAGGTGTAGAGGGTCTGCACCGGCACCGCGAGGTACGCGCTGACCTCATCGACGCTGGCGAGGGGGCGCCGGGCGCTCACTTGGCCACCTCGACGACTTCGAAGAGGTCGCTGAAGGCCACGTCGGGATGGCCCGCGAAGGCGTTCATGACCGTGGCGACGAAGGTCGCGCCGGGCCAGTTCACGCGTTTCGTGACGCGGGAGTACGTCGACAGTTCCAGGCCCAGAAATTTGGCTTTGTCTGTCTTGGTGAGGATCCCCTGCGCGGCTGCCCAACGGTCGAACACGTCGACTCGGAAGCGGAGCCTGCGAGTTGATTCGGTTCGAGTGGGCATGCGCGCACGCTAACAGAGTCGGGCGTGCACGCAAGTGGCGCTCGCGCACGCCCGAACTTGATTGCGCGCGTGCAACCCAGCATCATCTATTGCATGAACGCAATAGCCAAGGTCACGGACGGCGGCGGGCGGTCGACCACGACACGCCAAACCGTTGGTAACGATTCGGCCACGACGAGCTTCGCCGCGTACCTGCGCGCTTTCATGCGCGCGAACGGGATGACGCAGAACGCCGAGCTTGCGCGTTACGTCGGTGTCGAAGCGTCCGCGATCGGTCGGTGGCTGTCTGGACAGCAGCAGCCGAGCTTCGACAACCTCAGCAGGATGGCGCCCCGCCTCGGCAGCCTCCCCGACCTCCTGATCGTGGCGGGGTTGGCGACGGCCGAGGCTTTAGGGGTGAGCACGGAGCCGCGGGAGCCGCTGCCACCCGGGGTTGAATGGGCCAATGCCCTGGTCCGCGACAAGACCATCTCCAGGGAGCATCGCAGGCATCTCGACCAGATCGTCGGGTATGCGATCACGATGTGGCAGGAGGCGCGCAATCCGCCCCAGGAGGCCCAGCACCGCGAGCGGACATGACCCGCCCTGCGGCTTGACCACGCCCCCCGGGCCCCAGCCTGCACCCACAACTCAACCCGGTTGTCCGCCCGGGGAATCACCGGGTATCGTGGCCGATCGACCCCACCAGTCGCCCTTGGAGCGGAGATCGTATGCCCACAAGCGCCCGCACGACGCCACCGCCAACTACTGATCCAGATGTTCCTACCGGAGGAGGGCAGTCCAAGTACACGGTGATGCTGACGCCCCGGTCCGTCGCAGCCCTGGCTGAGGCTGCGAGCAACAACCATGAGACCCGGACCAACGTAATTAACCGGGGCATCCAGCTCTATTTGCTGATCACCCGATTGATCAGCAATGGCTGGAGCATCGTTGCTCGCGACAAGGATGGCCACGAACAGCAGATCCAGCTCCTCTAAACAATCCCCCGCCGGGGGACGGGGAGGACATCACACCCGATCGCCCGACGAGGACATCACACCCCGATCACCCGACTGCCGATCAAGGAAGGGCTCTGTCACCGTGGACATCATGACTGACCACCCCACAATCGTGCAGCGTCGGCCGCGCACGTCGGCCGTCCTGGCGTTCGCCGTCCTGGCCGTGGCCGCACTCGCCGTCGGCGCCTACATCGTGACGCGGCAGACGACCATCGACAGCACCCCCACCGGGCCGGGCGTTGGCCTTGGAGCCGCATCCGCAACGCCGGCCGCACCCACAACGGCGGCCCGGGTACGTGTCGCGGACCTCATGGCCCGGGCGGGCTGCAACGGCCAAGTAATCGGCACACAGCTCTACTCGTATGAGACCGGTCGATGCGACGTCGTCGGCACGTCGGTGACGATCGCCGTGTTCGACACCGACCAGCTGCGGGACCAATGGGTCGAGGCTGGTCGCCAGTTCGGTGGGACGTTCGTGGTCGGGACGGGGTGGGCTGCCGGGTTGGAGAATCCCGACGCTGCCGCCGGTGTCGCATCGAAGCTGCAAGGGCGGGTCCTGTAGGGAGGCGAGTTGCTTTCGTACCGTCGGCCCCCGGTTGCTCTGCCGGGGGCCGTTTCATGCTCATCCGCTTGGCGCAAGCCCGGCCGTCAGGCGGTGCTCGCCCTGCCGGAAAAAAAAGACCCGGCCCACGAGGGACCGGGTGAGTTTTGTCTGGAGCAAGACCCAGACCACGAGGGACCAGGTGGGTTGTATTGGGAGCATACGACTGTGCATGGCGTCGGTGTCAAGCGCGCACACTCAGGTGCCAGGTCGGGCCTGTGGGTAAAAACCGGGACTAAACCGGGACCCAAAGATCAACTTGACTTGTGATCAAGGCGCTGACCTGGACTTTCGCTCTCCCGTTTGGACCCGAACACTGAACCTGCTGGATACTATGTCCTTGTGAGTCGACAGTAGTCAGTGATGGTCGAAACACGTTGTGACCAGGCGCCATCCGGCCCCCGCTTCCATCAACATCGATCACCTGTGGTTGACATTTGGCGTTGTTTTCCGGGACTATTCCGGGGACGCCAACGAACGATCAGGGGTGACGTGATGGGTAGGCCGACGCTTGCGGTGGGCACGTACGGAGCGATCAGAACCAAGAGGGAAGCGACGAAGGGCGGCAGTCGTTACAGCGCCCGGGCGCTATACCGAGACTTCGACGGCCACACTCGGGAGGTGGAGCGCCACCGGCCGACCCAGGCTGCCGCGGAGCGGGCGTTGAAGGAGGCCTTTCGCGACCGTAGCCGCGCCACCGGTGGCGCGGAACTCACGCCGGACACTCGCGTGAGGGATCTCGCCACCGCCTGGTGGACGGAGTTCGAGCGGTTGCAGCGAAGTCCTACCACTGTCGAGCGTTACCGCGCCCGACTCGATAAGCAGATCTTGCCGGGTGTCGGCGCCCTACGGGTGCGGGAGTTGACGACCGGCGCGGTGGAGCGTCTCCTGCGGGTGGTCGAGACCCGCCACGGTGCCGCCGCGGCGAAGATGACCCGGACCGTCCTGTCGGCGCTGTGCAGGTACGCCTGCCAGCACGATCTTGTCGATCGCAACCCGGTACGGGAGACGTCGGCGATCTCTGTCAAGCCAAGGCGGGCCCCATTCGCGTTGGCGTTGGCGTGCGCACGCCAACTGCTGGCGGCGTTGACCTATGACCCCAAGGCGGTGAGGTGTGACCTCGTTGACCTCGTTGCGGTGATGGCAGCCACGGGTATCCGAGTTGGGGAGGTACTCGCGCTGCGGTGGGATGCCTTCGACTGGGAGGCGGGGACGTTGGAGGTGCGTGGCACCGTGATCCGCATCAAGGGCTTGGGCCTCGTGATCAACCAACCAAAGACCCGGGCCGGTTTCAGAAGACTTGAGCTGTCGGCTTGGTGTGTGCGGATGTTGGTGGAGCGCAGGCTCGCGGCACCGGCCCCGCCGAAGGACCGGACCGTCACCGTCCTCCGGGATGACGGCACGCTCGACAAGGTCAAGCTGACCGAGACGAATATGCTCGTCTTCCCGTCCCCGGTGGTGA
>Ga0193716_1000099_pt1 | contig 51242 bp, 46 predicted proteins | sample U2c1metaG_FD_145901 | JGI IMG/M metagenome (GOLD analysis project Ga0193716, IMG submission 145901) | Soil microbial communities from a riparian zone of the East river system, Colorado, United States - U2c1 | ecosystem: Environmental > Terrestrial > Soil > Riparian zone | place: USA: East River...
GCCTTCCACGAGGCTCCCGAAGCCGCGTAAACACCCGCAAACACGCCTTTCGAGCCAAGAATCGGTCGAGACGCCGCGCAAATCCCAACGCCACCCGCACACTCACGCGAATTTCAACGAGTTCCTAGTGGTGCCCAACCTCTCCGGACGGTCCTTCACCGACACCGATACGCCTGATTCCTACCCCGTGGCCATCATTAACGCCCAGATGACAAAACACTACTGGGTAAACGACAACCCCGTCGGCCGACACCTCTCCAATGACAACGGGAAGACTTGGGCCACGATTGTCGGAATCGTCAGCAACGCGCGTCAATATGGTCTTAACAAGGACATCGAAGATGGCGTCTACTTCCCACAGGCACAAATTACATTTATGGGCGATCCGCATCTGCTCATCCGAACGAGAGACGATCCCAAATACATTGCGAGCCAAGTGGTCTCCATCATTCATCAAATAGACCCCCGGCAGCCGGTCACCGACATTCGAACACTCGATCAATTGCGAAGTGCACAGTTAGGAACGCCGCGTGCAACTTCGATCTTGCTAGGAACCTTTGCCGGCGTAGCGCTCTTCATCACCGTGGTCGGAGTGACCGGAACGGTCGGACTTACCGTCTCCCACAGAACCAAGGAGATTGGCATCCGCATCGCCCGACCAAACGTGAGATTCTGCTCAACATACTTATGCGTGGCATGACTCCGGTCGTCGCCGGTATGGCGGTCGGTGCAGGCGCAGCGGTCATCTCAACCAGACTGCTGTCCACCATTCTCTTTGCTGTTGAGCCGAACGACCTACCTACGCTCATCTTGATTGCTGTTCTTCTTGCTCTGGTAGCCTTTATCGGATGCGTGATTCCGGAAAGACGCGCTATTCGAATCGACCCAATTAAAGCGCTCCGAAACGGAATGAAGAATTGGCCCGATGAAGGCGTGAGGGGGCTTCGTTGCGAAGTTTGAGTGGGCAGAGGTCAAGAGTGGAAAGGACTGCATGGGGAGGATTATCGAGATTGTGTGCACAAACCCAATTGCGATTAGCCTTAGTGGCGAGTACGGGTCAGGGTCTTAATCTTCCCGCCTTTCAAGTAGCTTGTGGCTTGCACGAGGATATAGACGACTTGTCGTTCGGTGAGGATCGGGGACGAAGCTGATTAATAGCTTGGCAATGATGTCGTGAGTCATGTCAAACATTCTATTTTTACGAAGATAGAAACAGGGTTCGGATGATTCCCTTCTAATCAGCGATCCACTTGTACGGGTAACCAGCTTTTCGGTCGAATGGCTGTCGCGTTCGAGCAGGAAGACCTCCAGCGCCTCGAACACTTCGAAGTCGTCGCGTGCTCCCGCCCCGAGTTTCATCTGGATGCCTTTTCCGGCAGGCCAGGCGCCGAACTCGTTGACTGGTTATCCTCGGAGCCGGTTTGCTCTTCGGCAAACCGCTGTAGCACATCCGATCCTGCTGAACTTCTTGGAGTAGGCTCACTGCGAACTGCCCCAGGTCGTCGCCCTTGTGCCGTTCCTTGATCAAGCGTAGAAGTTCTATTGCAAGGTTCGCTCCCGCAAGGTGGTCGTGGAGATAAGTCGCCAGGGGGATGGGTTCTTACGAGCCCGCCCGCCAGCGATCATACTCCCGTCGTTTGGCGAAGGCCGAACCGGAAGTCGGTATTCTGAGTTCCTATGATGCAGCTTTCTCTTCCAAGCTCGAGGACGCGGCGCCACATTCACGTTCGAGGCATTGTGCAGGGAGTCGGCTTTCGGCCTTTCGTCTATAAACTTGCCAAATCGCTCGACCTGACCGGCTTCGTCTTCAATTCTTCTTCGGGCGTGACAATAGAAATTGAGGGTGGCGCCGCGGCAATTCGTGCGTTTATCGATAGCCTGGAACTCGATCGTCCGCAACTCGCGGAGATTCTTGAGTTGACCGTCTCCGAGATGCCGGCCGGAGGTCGCACAGGCTTCGACATTCTCGAGAGCCGGGAGGAGTTGGGTGAGTTCGCCCTCGTCTCTCCAGACGCCGGCACCTGCGACGCCTGCTGGCGCGACTTCGGAGATCCCTCCAACCGGCGCTTCGGTTATCCATTTACAAATTGCACACACTGTGGTCCGCGCTACACCATCCTCCAAGACATCCCCTACGATCGTCCCAAGACAACGATGTCCAGCTTCATCATGTGCAAAGCTTGCAAGGCTGAGTACGACGATCCGGCGGATCGGCGCTTCCACGCTCAGCCGAACGCCTGCGCGGTCTGCGGCCCGTCGCTGTGTCTTGTCGCGAGCGGCGCGTCACCGGCCGACTGTTCCTTTCTTGAGAAGGATCCGCTCCCGGCGATCCGCATTGCAAGGCAGTTCTTGCTGGAGGGCAAGATCGTAGCTGTGAAAGGATTGGGCGGTTTCCTGCTTGCATGCGATGCCCGGAACGCCGCTGCTGTCACCGAATTGCGTAAACGAAAGCGCCGTCCCGACAAACCTTTTGCACTAATGGCGCGCGATCTGCAAGCAATCAGGAGTATCTGCACAGTGTCACCTGCGGACGCCGCTGCGCTCCAGCATCTGCGCAGGCCAATTGTAGTTCTGCCCCGCCTCTCCTCTGAGGGCCCGGCAATGGGCGGTCTGCCGGACGTGCTCGCTCCGGGAAACAACACACTCGGCATGATGCTCCCCTATACGCCGCTACATTACCTGCTCTTCAGCGACTCACCAGAATCGGGGCCGGAGTTTGTCGCGCTCGTGATGACAAGCGGCAATCTCAGCGAGGAGCCGATCGTCGTATCGAACACCGAAGCGCTCCTGCGTCTGTCGAGCATCGCCGACTGGTACTTACTGCATAACCGCGACATTGCCACACGAGTGGACGATTCGGTGGTCCGCATCTTCGAGCGGCGCGAACGCGTGTTGCGTCGTTCCCGCGGCTTCGTGCCGCAGACCATCGACCTGGAAATGGAGTTGGAACAAGTCCTCGCTGTTGGGGCCGAGCTGAAGAATACGTTCTGCCTTACCCGGGGCAAACACGCCATCCTGAGCCAGCACATCGGTGACCTTGAAAACTATGACACCATGCGCTTTTTCGAAGAAACCCTGGAGAAGATGAAACATCTCTTCAAAGTTTCTCCCAGGGCCATTGCACACGATCTGCATCCCGGCTACCGAAGCACGCGCATGGCGCTCGCCTCGAGCATCGATCGCAGATTTGCTGTGCAGCACCATCACGCACATATCGTCAGTTGCATGGCCGAAAATCACCTCCGTGGAAAGGTCATCGGTGTGGCCATGGACGGCACTGGGCTTGGAACGGATGGCACAATCTGGGGAGGCGAATTTCTGGTGGCGGATCTTACCGGGTTCGAGCGTCGTGCCCACCTCCGCACGGTGCCGCTGCCGGGGGGCGATGCGGCGGTACGTCAGCCCTGGCGCATGGCCCTGAGCTACCTCCGAGATTCTTTTGGCTCCCAAATCCCTGACGATGTTACCTGTTTTCGGACGGTTCCGACCATGCAGTTCAACCTTGTGGACACCATGCTCTCGCGCCGTATACAGACCGTGCAAACCTCTTCGTGCGGGCGGCTATTCGACGCCGTCGCTGCGCTATTGGGAATGGGTTCCAAGGTCACGTTCGAAGGGCAGGCGGCCATTGCGCTGGAGATGGCGGTGGACCGAAGCGTCACGGATCGTTACGAGTACGACCTGCAGCAAGGTGAGCCCATCATCGTCGATCTTCGTCAAATCATCATGGCGATCGTCAGAGATATTGCCAGGGGTCGGCCCCTAAACGAGATCTCCGCCTGCTTCCACAACACCCTCAGCGCCGCCGTCATCGAGGTCTGTTGCTCCATTCGCAGGAGCGACGGACTGGACCGCGTCTGCCTGAGCGGCGGGGTGTTCCAAAACCATATTCTGCTGGGGCTTACGGCGGTAGAGTTGCGGCGTTTGGGCTTTGGAGTATTCTTACACGCGATGGTGCCCGCGAACGACGGCGGTATTTCACTAGGGCAAGCCGTCATCGCGAATGAGCTGTTGCTTCAAGGAGACTGACATGTGCCTCGCGATTCCCGGCAAAGTGGTAGATACCTACGACCAACGGGGCCTGCGCATGGCCAAAGTCCAGTTCGGCGGCATCGTTCGCGAAGCATGTTTAGAGTACGTGCCCGAGACACAGGTCGGCGAATACGTCCTAGTTCATGTTGGCTTCGCGATCAGCCGCATCGATGAAGCCGAAGCGGAACGCACCTATCAGGCGCTGAAAGATCTTGATCAGCTAACCGAGTTGGCATCCCCAGTTGTCGAGGAAAATGCCGAGACGGACGAGCCATCCTACGCAGCCTGGATGAAAACCGGAGGCCTTTGACGATGAAATATCTCGATGAATATCGCAATGGGGACATCGCGGTGAGGATCGTCGCCGAGATGCACCGGGTCCAGACCCGCCCGTGGGTTTTGATGGAGGTCTGCGGTGGTCAAACCCACTCGATCGTCAAGAACGGCCTCGACCGCCTGCTGCCGGAGGGCGTCGAACTCGTGCACGGGCCGGGCTGCCCGGTCTGCGTGACGCCGCTCGAGATGATTGACAAGGCTCACGCTATCGCGCGCTCACCCAATGTAATCTTCTGTTCGTTTGGGGATATGTTACGCGTGCCCGGCTCCGACGGAGACCTGTTCTCGATCAAGTGCTTGGGCGGCGATGTCCGCATCGTGTACTCGCCGCTTGACTGTCTGAAGATCGCTCGCGCCAATCCGGACAAACAGGTCGTCTTCTTCGCCATCGGCTTTGAGACCACGGCCCCGGCGAACGCGATGCTGGCATGGCGAGCCCGCGAGGAGCAGGTGAACAATATTTCGCTGCTGGTCTCGCATGTCCTGGTGCCGCCGGCGCTCGAAGTCATCCTAAGCGCCTCCGGCAATCGCGTGCAGGGCTTCCTCGGTCCGGGCCACGTCTGCGCTGTGATGGGATACAGCGAGTACGACCCCATCAGCGCCCGCCATCACGTTCCCATCGTCATCACCGGGTTCGAGCCGATCGATATCCTCGAAGGCACGCTGATGACCATCAAGCAATTGGAAGAGGGACGGGCGACGGTCGAGAATCAGTACTCGCGCATACTGGATCGCCAAGGCAATCTGCCGGCGCAACGACTGATCGATAAGGTGTTCGAGGTCGGCGACCGCAACTGGCGCGGTATCGGCAGCATCCCCAGGAGCGGCTATCATCTGCGTGACGAGTTCGCTCGGCACGACGCTGAAAAGCTTTTCGATCTGGCGGAGATCGCCACGCTGGAACCTGAGATATGCATCAGCGGAGAAATCCTTCGCGGGATCAGAAAGCCGCACGATTGCCCAGCCTTTGGCACGATCTGCAATCCGCAGCATCCGCTTGGTGCGACCATGGTCTCGGCTGAGGGAGCGTGCGCTGCTTACTACGCCTACGGCCGCCACTTGGATCCGCAGGGAGCCGATAAGCTCCATCAGATCGTCCCCGGACCTATCTCGCACGAAGTCACCGTCCAGCCGCGCGAGGAGCGCGAGCACTCCCATGGCAGCCGCTGAAGACGATCTCAAGACTGAGGACGCAATGGCCGACCAGAGTCAGGCGCCCTTCGGTTCCTGTCCTATACCCATCTTCGACCACAAACGGATCGTCCTCGGACACGGTAGTGGCGGCAAGCTCACCGCCGACCTGATCGACAAAATCTTCCTTCCGGCCTTTCGCAATCCCACACTCGATAAGCTCGACGATCAAGCCGTGCTCACCATCGGCGGCGCACGACTCGCTTTCACCACCGACTCCTTCGTCGTCACACCGATCTTCTTTCCCGGCGGCGATATCGGGCGACTCTCTATTCACGGGACGGTGAACGACTTGGCGATGAGCGGCGCCCGCCCGCTGTATCTCTCGGCTGCATTCATCCTCGAAGAAGGTCTGGCGGTGGACGATCTGCGCCGGGTGGTCGAGTCCATGCGGGCCGCCGCCGCTGAGGCGGGGGTACAGCTCGTCACCGGCGATACCAAGGTCGTCAACCGCGGCAAAGGCGACCAAATCTTCATCACCACAACCGGCATCGGTGTGATCGAGCACGACGTCAGCATCTCGGCTGATCGCGCCTGTCTTGGCGACAAGATCATTCTCAGTGGCTACATCGGGGACCATGGCATGACGATCATGAGCCAACGCGAGGGTCTCGAATTCGAGAGCGCCATCGCGAGCGACTGCGCACCGCTCAACGGCCTCGTAGCTGCAATGCTTGCCGTCTCACCTGCGAACAATTTCATTCACACGCTGCGCGATCCGACGCGCGGAGGCGTCGCGACCACCCTCAACGAGATCGCCAAACACGCCAACCTCGGCATGATGCTGGATGAGCGCACGATCCCTGTGCGCGAATCGGTCAAGGGTGCCTGTGAGGTGCTGGGCCTCGATCCTCTCTACGTGGCGAACGAGGGTAAGTTGCTTGCTCTGGTTGTCCCAGAGATCGCGGATGCCGTCCTAGAACGGATGCGCCAGCATCGGCTGGGGCAGGACGCCGCCATCATCGGCGAGGTCGTTGAAACACATCGAGGCATGGTGTTGATGAAAACGGAGATCGGCGGCACGCGTGTACTCGACGTGATGTTCGGCGAGCAGCTTCCGCGCATCTGCTGATCCGGGGTCAATAGCCTGATGGCGTGAACGATGCTGTTAGCGATGTAAGTTTGCGCTGAGAAATCGCAATAAACGGGCGGGTTCGTGCATTGACAGCCAGCTTCGAATGGGCGTAATGTCTCTCACGCTAGAGCCTGAGTATCCATTCGCGGGCTCTGAGTCAGAGCTAACGCTCGACTCTTTGAAGGTGACAGGTTTGCCCTCCTTCTACCATTCCGTTTCCCCTAATCATAATCCCAGTTCTTATGCTATGACTTCTCCGTCTCACGTCCGGCGGGTCGCGGTCGTTCCCAGACCTCTGCTGCGAGTAACTTCGCGGGCAGGTCACAACCCTGCCAAAGGAGAATCCAATGGCTGAACCAGTGAGCAAAATCACCAGACCGTCCCCCGTATCCGACGTTCACATCCTCTGGATCACCGCCGGCCTCAGTTGCGATGGAGATAGCGTCTCCGTTACTGCCGCAGAACAACCTTCGATTGAAGATGTTCTGCTGGGCGCCATTCCGGGCTTGCCTAAAGTTCATCTTCACAATCCGGTGCTCGCGTACGAGAACGGCGATGAGTTCATGCAGTTTTTCTACGATGCCGAGAGGGGTCTGCTCGATCCTTTCGTCCTCGTAGTCGAGGGTTCTATCCCCAACGAGAAGATCAAGGAAGAGGGCTACTGGGCAGCCATGGGGACAAACCATGACACCGGTCAGCCCATCACCACCTGCGAGTGGATCGATCGCCTCGCACCCAAGGCCCTAGCCGTCATCGGTGCCGGCACCTGCGCCACCTACGGCGGTATCCACGCCATGGCCGGCAACCCCACTGGCGCCATGGGCCTCGCCGACTATCTCGGCTGGGGCTGGCGTTCCAAAGCTGGCCTGCCCATCGTCAACGTTCCCGGTTGCCCCGTCCAGCCCGACAACTTCATGGAAACCGTTCTTTACCTGCTCTACCAGGTCGCTGGCCTGGCTCCGATGATTCCGCTCGACAAGCAGCTTCGCCCCACATGGCTCTTCGGCAAGACGGTCCACGAGGGCTGCGATCGTGGCTCCTATTACGAGCAGGGCGACTTCGCCACCGAATACGGCTCTTCAAAATGCCTCGTCAAACTCGGCTGCTGGGGGCCGGTCGTAGATTGCAACGTCACTAAGCGCGGCTGGATGCGCGGCATAGGCGGCTGTCCCAACGTCGGCGGCATCTGCATCGGCTGCACCATGCCCGGCTTCCCCGATAAGTTCATGCCCTTCATGGACGAGCCACCCGGAGGCATGCTCTCCGCCACGCTCGTCACCGGCTACGGACGCATGATCCGTGCACTCCGCGGCATCACCAACGCCACGGTAAACAAGGAACCGAAGTGGCGCCACAATCGTCCGGAACTCACCACTGGCTACCGTCCAGACCGTCCCAACGCCTTCTAACCACTTGAGAGAGGACCAGGCCATGGCAACGTTTCCCGATACCATCCCCGAAATCGACGAGAAGCAGCGGAATCTTGTCGAGATGAACTGGGATCCCATCACCCGCATCGTCGGCAGTCTCGGCATCTTCACCAAGATCGACTTCGCTAACAAAACCGTCGCTGAGTGTCACAGCACCTCGTCCATCTTCCGCGGCTACAGCATCTTCATGAAGGGTAAAGACCCGCGCGACGCCCACTTCATCACCAGCCGCATTTGCGGCATCTGCGGCGACAACCACGCCACCTGTGCCTGCTACGCGCAGAACATGGCCTTTGGCGTCCGTCCTCCCGCACTCGGCGAATGGATCATCAATCTCGGTGAAGCAGCCGAGTACATGTTCGATCACAATATCTTTCAGGACAACCTCGTCGGCGTCGACTTCTGCGAGCAGATGGTCAAGGAAACCAATCCGAACGTCTGGGAGAAAGCCCAGCATACGCAGTCGCCCAACGCTGACAAGCACGGCTACCGCATGATCTCCGACATCATGATCGCGCTCAATCCCTTCACCGGCACCTTCTACCGCGAGACCCTCGCCATGAGCCGCCTCACCCGCGAGATGTTCTGCCTCATGGAAGGACGGCACGTCCACCCCTCGACCCTCTATCCCGGTGGCGTCGGCACTGTAGCCACCATTCAACTATTCACCGACTACCTCGTCCGGCTCATGAAGTACGTGGAATTCATGAAGAAGGTCGTACCTTTGCACGACGATCTCTTCGACTTTTTCTACGACGCGCTGCCTGGCTACGAAGAGGTCGGCCGTCGCCGCATCCTGCTCGGCTGCTGGGGCTCCTACAACGATCCCGACCATTGCGACTACCAGTACAAGAACATGGCCGAATGGGGACGCAAAATGTTCGTCACTCCCGGGGTAATCGTCGACGGCGAGTTGGTCACCAACTCTCTCCTCGACATTAATCTCAACATTCGGATACTCCTCGGCAGTTCCTACTACGACGACTGGCAGGGCCAGGAGACCTTCGTCGCCCGCGACCCGCTCGGCAACCCCGTCGATAAGCGCCACCCCTGGAACCAGACCACCATCCCGCGCCCACAGAAGCGCGACTTCAAGGGTAACTACACCTGGGTCATGTCGCCGCGCTGGCTAGACCAGCGCACCGGCGACCATCTCGCCCTCGATACTGGCGGCGGACCTATCGCACGCCTGTGGTCGACGGCATTATCCGGCCTCGTAGACATCGGCTACGTCCAGGCCACCGGCCACAGCGTCAAGATCAACCTTCCCAAGACTGCACTGTTGCCCGAGGCCGAGTTTGAGTGGCACATCCCCAAATGGTCAAACACGCTTGAGCGCGATCGCGCCCGCACCTACTTCCAGGCCTACGCTGCGGCCACCGCGCTGCATTTCGTCGAGAAAGCCCTCGCCGAATTGAACGCCGGCCGCACCGCCACGTGGACCGAGTTCAAGGTCCCGGAAGAAGCTATTGGCTGCGGCTTCCACGAGGCCGTTCGCGGCGTCCTCTCGCACCACGTCGTCATCCGGGAGGGTAAGATCGCCAACTATCACCCGTATCCGCCCACGCCCTGGAACGCCAATCCCCGCGACATGTATGGAACTCCGGGGCCATACGAAGACGCGGTCCAAAACACGCCGCTTTTCGAGGAAAACGGCCCCGACAAATTCAAAGGTATCGACATCATGCGCACCGTTCGCAGCTTCGATCCCTGCCTGCCCTGCGGTGTCCACATGTATCTCGGTGACGGCAAGATCCTCGAAACCCGCCATTCTCCCATGTTCGGCGTAGCGGGGCACGAATAATGGCTGCTTCGCCCCAAACCGATATTCAGCCCGAGGTCGTGGGCAGCATCGCCCCTCCGCGGCGCGGCGAGTTCCGTCTGCAGACTGAGCGAGTTGAAAAGCTCGCCGCTCGCCTTGAAAGCGCGGGTGACCCGGAGATCAGGGCCACCGCGCTCGACCTCGTGCAGTCTGTCGTCGAACTACATGGTACGGCCCTGCAGCGTCTCGTCGACTCGCTCATCCAGACACCGGCAGGCGAACATGTCCTCAACAAAGCATTGGAAAACGACCTGGTTTCCAGCATGCTCCTGCTGCACAACCTCCACCCGGACGACATCGGAACTCGCGTGGCGCGAGGCATCGAAAAAGCTCGTCCTTATCTCAAATCCCATGGCGGCGATGTCGAACTCGCTGGCGTCCGCGATGGCATCGTCCACCTGCGCCTTCACGGAACCTGCGGCAACTGCCCAAGCTCCTCCGTAACCCTCAAAAGTGCAGTCGAAGACGCGCTCTTCGAGGTTGCACCCGACATCGTCGAAATCGTCTCCGAGAACGTCGACGGCACCGCCGAGAGCGGCCCCCAACTGGTAACCATCAAATAAGGAGAACCGTCATGGCCAAACAGGACGCATCCCCCGACACCCCCGCCCACGCCATCGGAGCCCGCAAAGGCGAGAACCGCGCCGAGCCGCTCGCGCAACGTCCAACCCGCGTCGCAAAAGACGCCACCAGCATTAACCTAGACCAACGTGGCCCCATCCACCCCAAGATGCCTCACTTGCCACCTGCCTAGGCACGGGAGCCCAGCATGAACGAACTCCCCCAAGCAGAGCAGGAACGAACTCCAGTCCCGTCATTCCTGAGGCAGGTCGCCCGCCGTCGTCCCATCTCCGACGGTGCCGAACGTTGCGAGCTCTGCAGCGTCGAACTTGCACCCGTGCACCAGCATCTGCTCGACCCTCGCAATCGCGAGATCGCCTGCTCATGCGATGGTTGCGCCGTCCTCTTCTGCGGGCAGCCCGGAGCCCACTATCTGCGCATTCCCCGCCGCATCCGCGCTCTCGCCGAATTCAAAATGCCGAACCTGCAATGGGAATCCCTCATGATCCCCATCAACCTGGCCTTCTTCTACTACGACACCGGGGCCGGCAGGATGATGGCCATGTATCCCAGCCCCGCCGGCGCCATTGAGTCGCTGCTGAGCCTGGAATCCTGGACCGAGATCACGGCTCTGCATCCCTCCCTCCAGAAGATGGAGCCCGATGTCGAGACCTTCCTCGTCAACCGCGTCGGTGGCGCTCACGAGTACTACATCGTCCCGATCGACGAGTGTTTCCACCTCGTCGGCCTCATCCGCATTCACTGGCGCGGCCTCTCCGGCGGAGCCGAAGTTTGGAAGCACATCCACGAGTTCTTCGCGGGCCTGAAAGCCCGCAGCACTGAAGTAAGAGAGACTGTCGCGAGCCAGCGACCGGAGCCCGCCCATGCCTGAGCTCCACTTCAAGATCGAAGGCGCTGAAGCGGTGCCCCATGCGGCCACACCGTTGATCGCAGTCAAGCTGCGCATCACCAACTTCCCCGCCGCAGAAACCATCCACGCGATCACCCTTCGCTGCCAGGTTCAGATCGAACCCGCCAAGCGCCGCTACGTCCCCAATGAACAAGAGAAGCTGCTCGACCTCTTCGGAACACCAGAGCGCTGGGCCCGCACCGTCAAGCCGCTGCTCTGGATGAACACCAGCGTCGCCGTCCCGCGCTTCACCGGCGAACTGCTCGTCGACCTTGAACTTCCCTGTACCTTCGACTTCAACGTCGCGGTCACCAAGTACATCCACGCCCTTGATTCAGGCGATATCCCGGTCGCCGTTATGTTCAGTGGCACACTCTTCTATGAAGGGCCGGACGGCGCTCTGCAGATTTCCCAAGTCCCATGGGACCGCGAGTCCAGCTATCGTCTTCCTGTGTCCGTCTGGAAAGAGATGATGGAGATGCACCACCCCAACTCCGCCTGGCTGTGTCTTCGCCGTGACTCCTTCGAGCAGCTTTACAACTACAAGGTGCGCCACGGGCTTCCGACTTGGGAACAAGCTATAGCCAAGGCCCTTGCCGCGGAAGACGCCTCAGCAGAAATTCCCGACGAGGTCAAAGCATGAACTTCACCTCCGTCGAAAAGATTGCTGCCGCAGTCCTTTACGAGGGATACATCCTCTATCCCTACCGCCCTACCTCGATCAAAAATCGCCAACGCTGGAACTTCGGCACCCTCTACCCCCGCATCTACGCCGAAGCGCAGCGCTCCCAGGAGCCCTTCCGCCTCATCTCAGAATGTCTCCTGGTTCCCAGTCTCAACGCGTCGCTCGACATCAAGGTCAGTTTCCTCCAACTACTGCCCAAGCCAGGAAGAACCTCCGACCTCGCCGACCCTTCGCTCGATTGGAATGAAGCTATCGAACGCACGTCCGACCACTGTGACCTGAGCCTCAGCGCTCTCCTGACCGCACCCCTAAGCCTGGACATCAAACCTACACCAGACCTCGCCGCAAGCCTCACCATTCGTGCCCACAGCCTGCCCAGCGGTGCCTGCAAGCTGCATCTGGAACTCCAAAATACTAGCCCGCTTTCCAGCGGCACCGAAGCCCGCCGTGACGAGGCATTGGCACAGTCGCTCGTCTCCGCGCATCTCCTACTCGGCCTGATCAGCGGAGAATTCATCTCGCTTCTCGAACCTATCGAAATCTACACTGCCGACGCCAAAGCCTGCGCCAACACCGGCGTCTTTCCCGTCCTTGCCGGCGACGAACCCGACCGCTCCATCCTGCTTCTCTCGCCCATCATCATGTACGACTATCCCAAAACCTCGCCCGAGAGCACCGGAGACTTCTTCGACGGTACCGAGATGGACGAGATGCTCACTCTCCGCGTCCTCACCCTCACCGACGCCGAAAAAGACGAGATGCGCAACGGTGATCCTCGCGCCCGCCGCATCCTCGAGCGCACCGAAGCTCTCACCGGCGAAGAAATGCTGAAGACCCACGGTATCGTTCGCTCGATGCGCGAATTCCGAGGAGACGTCTCATGAATCCCGACGCACCCGACGGCCTCGTGGCCGAGTGGAATCCCTTCGCAGAAGAAAAAGTACCGCCTGAGTCAGTACGAGTCTTAGGCGTCGAACTCCGCGTCGGCGATCGCATCCGCATCTGGCCGCAAAAGACCGCCGACATCATGGATCTCGCCCTCACCGGCAAGGTCGCCATCATCGAGGCCATCGAGCAGGACTTCGAGGACCAGATCCAGTTCGCCGTAGTCCTCGACGACGACCCCGGACGCGAATTCGGCATGATGCGCCAGCCCGGACACCGCTTCTTCTTTGGCAGTGAAGAGGTCGAGCCCTATAAAGAGGACACTGCGAGATGACCAAGACGATCCTCATCGCCGGCATCGGCAACATCTTCCTTGGAGACGACGCATTCGGCGTCGAGATCGCCCGTTCGCTCTCGCACCGCACGCTTCCCGGCGAAGTCCAGGTAAAAGACTTCGGCATCCGCGGCTTCGACCTCGCTTTCACACTGCTCGATCCATGGAACACCATCATCCTCGTCGACGCACTGCCCCGCAATGAGGCGCCTGGCACGCTGTTCGTCCTCGAACCGGATCTGATCGGACTCGGCGACCCCGGTGCCATCGGCATGGACCTGAATCCTCATGGCATGGACCCCATGCGCGTCCTCAATCTCGCCGCTTCGCTCGGTCCCATCACTGCCCGAATCCTCATCGTCGGCTGCGAACCCGGGGACTTCGGCCACGAACTTGAAGGCCGCATGGGACTGTCGCCGCAAGTGCAAGCCGTGGTCGACGAAGCATCGAACATGATCGAAGAGTTGGTCGGAAAAATCCTCACCGAAAGGAAGGATCACCCGATGCATTTGCAGATACCCGTCCTCGTTACGGGCAATAGAGGGGTGACATCATGACAGGAAAACTTATGCTCGGAGCATTGAGTCTGGCCGTAATCGTAATGGCAATCATGGTTGCGCCCGACATCAAGCGCTACATCAAAATCAGCACAATGTGACCCTCGCAATCCACATGCGGCAAGCATGAAAGGCAGTTCATGCACGAGCTATCGATAGTTCTCAGTATCATCGACGAGATCGACGACGAATCCAAAGCGCGCGGCCTGCACGACGTAGAGGTCGTGCACCTCAAGGTCGGTGTCTTCTCCGGTGTAGACCGCAACGCACTCCTCTTTGCCTGGAAACTCGCCTGCGAGGGCACGCTGCTCGAACGTTCGCGCCTCGATATCGAGACCGTTCCGCTCGTCATCCACTGTGCCGTCTGCCGCCAGGACCGCACGCCGCCGTCGCTCTATCAAATCTGCTGTCCGGAGTGCGAGACGCCGAGCGAGACCATCGTCACCGGCCGCGAACTCGAAGTCGTCTCTCTGGAGATCGCCGCATGAGCACACGCATCGTAGAAGTACGCGCTAAAGTCATGAGGCAGAACGATCTCCTCGCCCACGCACTCCGCGAGCGCTTCGAGGCTTCGGGCGTCAGCGTCGTCGGCCTGGTTTCAAGCCCCGGCTCGGGCAAAACTGCGTTCCTCGAAAAGCTCCTCAGCGGGCTCGCCCGCGATTTCCGGGTCGCTGCGTTGGTCGGAGATCTCGCCACCGAAAACGACGCCGTCCGCCTCAAGCGCGCTACGCCCAACGTGCGCCAGATCACTACCGGAACCATCTGCCATCTCGACGCCCAGATGATCGAGAGAGCGCTCCAGGGATGGCAGCTCGATACCCTCGATTTCCTCTTTATTGAGAACGTCGGCAATCTCGTCTGCCCCTCCAGCTATGACCTCGGCGAAGAGGTCCGCTTCGTTCTGCTCTCCGCCACCGAAGGCGAAGACAAGCCTCTGAAGTATCCAACTATTTTCAACAGCTCCGATGTCGCGATCATCACTAAGATGGATATGGCCGAGCCTGCGGACTTTGATGTGACCGCTGCTCGCCGAAATATCGAGAGCGTGCGTCCTGGGATGAAAATCTTCGAGGTCTCCGCCAAGACCGGATCCGGCATGCAGGACGTCTTCCAACTACTGCGCGATCAACTTGCTCATTTGCGCAAGACCAGCCTCCCATTGCAAATCGAGTCCACCATCGTAGCTGTTAAGTAAGACAAAGCATCTATCTGCACCAAGTGCCCTTCCGAAGTGGGTTGAGTCAATACAAGCTACACTGAATCACCTCTTTTCTTTCGCTCTGCTATGGACCATACATTTCTGCATAAGAGGTATAGAGTGGGTCCAGTGACAGGTGTATATCAGCCCTCAAGTGCTGTTATAGCGATTTTTAACTAATGCATCTGTAAAACAATTCGTTCGCATTCTGTGATGAGAGTCCTTGCCCACCGGACGAAGGAGTTGTACTCGTTCTTAGGCTGGCTTGTTGTTTTTGCCTTAGTCTCGTTCGCCAGAGGACAGCTCACAATAATGAAGGCTGCTCCCACGCCTACATTGATCGATAGCAACGATGCCAAGCCAGTCGAACTCGGGTGAAGTTCAGAGCCGATAGTAATGGCTATGTCACTGGCTTACGCTTTTATAAAGCAAGCACGAGTGCAGGTACCCACGTCGGGCATATCTGGTCCAAGTCTGGCGTCCTATTCGGTAACGCTACATTTACCAGAGAAACCAGGTCAGGCTGGCAACAGGTAACCTTCTCGACGCCAATCACAGTATCTGCAAATACTACTTACATAGCGTCGTATTTTGCGCCTTCAGGGCACTACTCAGCGAACACGAACTTCTTTGCGACGAAAGGAATCGACAACACACTGCTACACGCGCTGGCGAATGGCGTTGACGGACCCAATGAGGGTATACTCCTATTCCTCATCTGGAGGTTTTCCGTTCAATACTTACAAGCCAACAAACTATTGGGTGGATGTTGTGTACGAAGCTCAGTCCGCGGCAGCGAACTCGCAGTTGGCGATGAGTTCCACCACTTTGAGCTTCGGTTGCGCGGCAGTAAACTCCTCGGCGACGAAGTCCGTGACACTTACATCGTCGGGCACATTGGCGGTGACGGTGAACTCGGTTTCAATCTCAAGCGCAGGCTTTGCCATCGTCGCGAGCACCTTCCCAGTAACGTTGAATCCAAATCAATCGGTAACACTGCAGCTTGAATTCAAGCCCACGACAATAGGAGCAATTGCAGGCCGACTCACGATCAGCAGCAACTCGGCGACTGGCGGTACGGCAGTCTTTGAGCAGCACAGGCATTGCAGCAGGCAAGCCGCAATTGACGGTGAGCGCCACGACCCTGAACTTCGGTTACCGTAGCCGTAAACTCTTTAGCAACGAAGCTCGTTACACTTACGTCATCGAGCACATCGGCGGTATCGGTGATCTCAGGTTCAATCTCGGGGGTAGGCTTCCCACTAACGCTGAACCCTGCTCAGGCTGCGACGTTGCAGCTACAGTTCAAGCCTACTGTAGCTGGAGCAGTTGCGGGACATTGCCACTCGAAGAGTTGCTGCTAATCGTCAGTTAGTGCGGTCGTAAGCGGTTCTACCTACAACCACTTTGCGCAAAGCATTGATTCCCATGGAGTGGAAAGCAGTGCTTCGAACCAAATTGCAGCAACAATTCCATAGCCTCTCGCACCCTATGGCAGATCTTTCAAAAAAGAGAACGCGTGTTCGCGCAGCATCGCCCCTGTTTGTTTGAAATCTCCCTGCTTCAATGAATCCACAATGGGCTGGTGAATCTCGGCTAGAGAGAGCAGCTTGTCTTCGTTCTTTTGCAGGTTCAGTCGGGATCGCATTCCGATCTCAAGAGAGTCCCATACCTTCAGCAGAGTCTGGTTCGACGCCATGCTGACGATGCTCCGATGAAACTGCGTGTTGGCGCGTGCGAAGCCATCCATGTCCCCAGTTTGCGCAGCCATTCGCATTGTTGCCTGCAACTCCTCGATGGACTCGATCTTGTCCTTCAGCTTCTCCAGGGGAATCTGCTGGGCTGCAATCTCCTCTAGGTATCCGCGTAGTTGATAGGCATCCTGTGTCTCCTGTTTGGAGATCTCTCGGACGCGCGTTCCGCGGTAGTGCTCCGAGACAAGCACACCAAGCGTCTCCAACTCGCGAAATGCCTCACGTACCGGGGCCTGGCTTACTTCAAATTCCTGCGCCAGCACCATCTCCTTGAGACGCTCTCCGGGCAAGTACACTCCTTCGGAGATACGTTTCAACAAAGCCCGTCGAATACGGTCACGAGCAGACTTATGCGTTTCGGTCGAGATATTCTGCTTCGCTTTAATTGTGGCTATTTTAGGCATATTTACTTAGCTCATGCACAATACCACCGATCACATCTTCGGGAGCTGGGTCCTATCCCAACCGCCACCGAGAGCTTTGATCAGTTGAACGCTCGCTGTCATGCGTCTGGTCATCAGATCGGCTGCGGTACGCTCATTCGAAAGTGCTATGCTCTGAGCTGTGAGAACCTCTAGATAGGTTGTGATCCCGCGTTTATACCGCGTGGTTGAGAGAGCGACCGATCTTCGGGCCGAAGTCACCGCAACCTGCTGCGTCGCTAACTCCTGCTCGAGCAGACGTAGCGCCGCCAAATTATCTTCTACCTGCTGAAAGGCCTCAAGTACGTTCTCTCGGTAACCGGCTACAGTTGCCGCATGGTTATCTCGCGCCTGTTGAGTCACAGCTCGCCGCCGTCCCCCATCGAAGACAGTCTCGATTGCAGAACCGCCGACCGACCAAAAGGTGCTGGGGCCCTGTAACAGGGTTCCAATGGCAGTGCTCTCAACACCGCCAGCCGCCGAAAGAGCAATCTGCGGATAATAGGCCGATATAGCAATACCGATTTGAGCGTTGGCTGAAGCGACTCTGCGCTCTGCCGCCGCGATATCGGGCCGGCGCTCCAGGAGTTGTGATGGCAAACCCAAGGGGATCTGCGGCGGGGTCGCTTCTAGCGGGGAAGCAGAGAGTGAGAATGTAGAGGCAGCCTCTCCCGTCAAAACAGCAATGGCGTGCTCAAACTGCGATCGCGCTACGCCCGTCTCGATATCCTGGGCTCGTGTAGTCTCCAGTTGCGTCCGGGCCTGCGCTACATCAACGTCAGAGGCAACTCCGCCGTGATAGCGAGCTTCGGTTAGCTGCAAGGCCTTCTCAAAATCAACGACTGTCGCATCCAGCAACTGCTTCTGCAGGTCCAGCCCACGCAGAGAGAAGTAGTCGGCTGCCAACTCAGAGTGCAGGCTCAAACTGACATTCTCGAGGTCGCCTGCGCTCGCCTGCGCATTTTCGCGGGCAGCCTCAATGGTTCGCCGAATCTGGCCCCAGAGATCCACTTCATAGGAGATATCTCCCTGAAGGACTGTATCCGTATATTGACCTGGAGTTATAGTGGTGACGTTTGGTCGGTTGTTCGACAACTGGGTCCGTGCGCTCGATGGCTGCACCGCAAGGGTCGGAAAAAGTTGCGAACGCGCCTGTCGAACCAGATCGCGCGCGCCCATATACTGCTCGTACGACACCTTTAGCGTCTGATTGGAAACTGCGATCTTTTCCTCCAGCGAATCAAGTTGCTGGTCCCCGTAGATCTCCCACCACCTGCCCTTAGGCAACTGATCTTGAGGGGTTGCCTGTGTCCAGTTAGACGGCGTCTCCTTGAAGGTCGGCGGTGGTGGGGGCACGGTCGGCTGGACGTACTTCGGGCCAACCATACAGCCGCTCAAAATCAGAAGGCTGCAAGTTAAAAATAGTGAGACTGCATCGATGGCAGTAGTACGGGACCGTTTCATTTCTCGCCACCGTGTTCGGTCGCGCCTGCCGTCGCTCGCTTCTCTGTCTGGACATTGAGGCGCTCTCCGTCAATGATCGAGTCTGGCGGATTAGAGATCACGCGTTCCTGCCCTGTCAGCCCAGTCGTAACCTCAGCGAAATCGCCAAAATCGCGACCTAACGTAATTGGCAATAGCTCAGCTGTATCGTCGCCCTTGGCTACGGCGACCCTCAGGCCCTCTCTCCGAAACAAGAGTGCGCTCACAGGAACAGTCAAAGTGGATATGCTGTTCTTCAGCTTGAGGTGAACCTCCGTATAGGCACCAGGAAGCAGTTCCCCCTTCGTGTTATCGACATCCACTTCTACATTCAACGTTCGAGAGGTAGGGTCGATTGATCTAGACGTACGCATCAGCTTGCCCTGGAAGCGTCGACTGGGTAATTCCGCAAACGTCAGGTCTGCGGTAAGCCCGGGAGTAGCCGCCTGCGAGTAGATCTGTGGCACGTTGATGAAGACGCGCAATCTATTAATGGACGCAATCTGGAATAGCGAGCGCGCCTGTCCACCAGTAGCTCCAGAGTCGATGAGTTGCCCTATATCCGTGTTGCGCGCAGTAACGATACCGTCGAACGGTACGTAGACCTTCTCAAAGGCGACCAACTGTTTGAGCCTATCCACATTCGCCTGCGCAGACTTTACTATTGTGTTTTTAGCGGCTAGATCGTTCAATGCATTGTCGGTATCCTGCTGCGAGACGGCATCCTGCTGGATCAGGTCAGAGTAACGTTTCGCAGTAATCTCAGAGAGATGGACGTTCGCTAATACCGTTTCAAGATCAGCCTGAGCCTGGGATAGCTGCTGATCCACCTCAGGCGATTCAATCTCAGCCAGTAGTTGGCCCTGTTTGACATGGGATCCGATGTCGAAGTACCAGCGCTTGAGATAGCCATTTGTTCTGGCATAGATTGGCGCATCGACAAAGGCCTGAATGTTACCTGGCAGCAATATTTCTTGGGCAGGCGCGCCTTGTTTCGGTTGAACGACCAGAACAGTCGGCGCAGCTAGCTCGGTGGTCTCCGCTGCTAGAGCTTTGCGCGCCCGTAGCCTCGGCACGATCCCCGTGATGACTAGTCCAGCGACCACGACCATAGCAATCAGCAGAATCATTATGCTACGACCTCGGAAGCCCTTGTTGGAGGGTCCTTCTGGAGCGGCACTCGAGTTGCTGCCTTCCGGCGCCCTGCTGTGGCTCGAATTCACAGTCTCCGAACCTTCTGTGCCGGTAAGATCGTTTGCCTGCCTCTGCTCTTCATCCTTCGTCATGGTGTCTCTCCCTGCAAGTCCGGCCGATACGCCGGCGCAAAATTAGTCATTGAACTCAACTGCTTTGGGCTTGTGCTTCGCATGGATCAGGCTGAAGAATGTCGGCACGAAGAACAACGTGGACGCTGTCGCCAGTAGCAATCCGCCGATCACCGCGCGTCCCAGTGGTGCGTTCTGCTCGCCGCCCTCGCCCAAACCAAGCGCCATCGGGACCATGCCGATGATCATCGCCAGAGCCGTCATCAAAACCGGCCGAAAGCGCGTAAACCCGGCCGCCAAAGCAGCCTCGGTCGCACTTGCCGCTCCTTCCATCTGCTCTTTGGCGAAGCTCACCACTAAAATGCTGTTCGCTGTCGCTACGCCCATGCACATGATCGATCCGGTTAATGCCGGGACGCTGAGCGTTGTGTGGGTGAGGAAGAGGAACCATACAATTCCAGCCAGAGCGGCGGGTAGCGCTGCGATGATGACGAATGGATCCATCCAGGATTGGAAGTTGATGACGATCAGCAGATAGACCAGCACAATCGAAAAAGCCAATCCGCCCAGGAGGCCAAGGAAGGAAGCATTCATCGTCTGCACCTGACCACGAACGATCACTCGCGTTCCTCGTGGTAGGTCTTTCTTGGTCGCTGCCAGGATTTGGTTGATATCCTTCGATACGCCGCCAAGATCCCGTCTCTGGATAGATCCATAGATGTCCAGCACCGGTTGCACATTGTAGTGCGACACGGTGCCCTGTTCCTGACCTGGACGGATCGAAGCCAGGCTGTTCAAAATTTGCGGAGAAGTTCCAGCGGAACTAGTGATCGGTAGATTGCCCAGACCTTGTAGTGTATCGGTCTGATATTGAGGCGTCTCCGTCGCAATGTTGTAGCTCACGCCGTTCTTCGGGTTCAGCCAGAATGTCGGCGATGTCTGAAAGCTGCCGCTCAAGGCCACCAGCAGGTTGTTTGCAACATCGCGCGCTGTATAACCGGCCTCCTGCGATTTGGTCCGGTCGATATCGACCTGTAGCTTCGGCGCGTTGAAAGGTTGCTGAATTCTCAGATCAGTCGTGCCTGGGACGTACTTGATCTGATTAAAGAGTGTGTTGGCATACTGGCGATTTCCCTCAATATTCTGGCCAACGATCTGAATGTCAATTGGTGCCGGAAGGCCAAAGTTCAGAATCTGACTAACGATGTCGGCTGGCAGGAAGTAGAAGGTCAGCCCTGGAAACTCCTTCGCAAGTTTGGCCCGAAGCGTGTGAACATACTCCTCCGTCGGCTTGTGCTTCTCCGCCAGAGAAACCTGGATGTCTGCATCGGCCGGCCCGATCGCAGCAGAGTTGCTGTATGACGTATTAATGCCAGAGTAGGGCAGTCCTACATTGTCCAGAATATTCGTCAGCTCATTCTTCGGAATCTCCTTGCGGATGCTGTCTTCTACTAGATCGCACAGCCGTGCTGTCTCCTCGATCCGGGTGCCGGTCTGCGCACGGACGTGCAATTTGAACTGTCCACTGTCGACAGCGGGAAAGAAGTCCTGCCCCAGCCACGGGAACAGAGCAAACGATGCGAGACAAACCGCAAAGAAGCAGATGGTGAACAGCACCGGATGCGCCACCGTTTTCTTGAGCAGGTCGTGATATCCACCCCTCAGCTTTTCAAAACTGTGTTCGAAGGCGACCTGGAGATGGACGAGAGGATTGCGGCTTTTCTTCTTCTTTTCCTCGGCGTGCTCGTCATGTACCTGCAGCAGATACTTGGCCATCGTCGGGACGATGGTGCGTGAAAGCAGGTAAGAGGCGAGCATGGCGAAGACCACGGCCTCTGCGAGGGGGACGAAGAGATATTTGGCCACTCCGCTCAGAAAAAACATCGGCACGAACACGATGCAGATACTGAGTGTGGAAACGAAGGCCGGTACTGCGATCTGAGCCGCTCCATCCAGGATGGCCTGCTCGATCTCCTTGCCTTCCTCCAGATTGCGATTGATGTTCTCAATTTCGACCGTTGCGTCATCGACGAGGATACCGACGGCTAAAGCGAGACCTCCCAACGTCATGATGTTAATCGTCTCGCCCAGCGCGCTCAGGGTGATGATGGAACACAGAATCGACAGAGGAATCGACACTGCGATGATGATCGTGCTTCTCCAGCTGCCCAGAAAGATCAGGATCATGATTGCGGTCAGGCATGCAGCAATAATCGCCTCGCGCACAACACCATTGATCGAGGCTCGTACAAAGACGGATTGATCTCCAATGGGAGTAATGCGCAGCGCCTCTGGCAGTGTCGCGGCGACCTGCGGCAGCAACCCGCGAATTCCCTTCACGATGTCCAGCGTCGAGGTGCTACCCGACTTCAGGACTGTCATCAGCGATCCTCGTTGTCCATCTGAACGAACGATGTTCGTCTGTGGCGGGAATCCGTCTCGTACATGCGCTACGTCGCGGACGAAGATGGGAACTCCATTGACTACTTTGATCGGGACGTTGTTCAGTTCATCGACATTATCGGGGCTGCCATTGATCTCGACGTTGTACTCGAACTGGCCCATCTTGGTAGTGCCCGAGGGCAGGATCAGATTTTGATTGCCGATCGCGGTCGTCACATCGGATGGCGCCAGCCCTTTGGCCTGCAATGCCTGCGTGTCCAGGTCGACCTGAACCTGGCGCTGCTTACCCCCATACGAATAGGGGATCGCTGTACCCTCGACCGTAATCAGTTGTGGGCGAAGAAAGTTCTGCCCCAGGTCATTGAGTTCCTGCTCAGAGAGCCCTCGTCCCGACAATGCCAGCTGCAGGATCGGAACGCTGGATGCGTTGTACGTGATGACCAGCGGCGGAGTCGTGCCCGCCGGCAGCTGCCTCAGCTGTGTCTGTGAAATGGCCGTGACCTGAGCGATCGCGGTGCTGATGTCTGCATGCGGCTGAAAAAAAATCTTAACTACGGCGATGCCGTTCAGAGACTGCGACTCGACATGCTCGATATTGTTGACCGTCGTGCTTAGCACACGCTCGGTGATGGTCACGATTCGCGACGACATCTGATCGGCTGAGAGCCCGGAGTACTGCCAAACGACGCTTACCACTGGAATATCGATGTTGGGGAAAATATCCGTCGGGGTACGCAGGATCGTTACCGGTCCCATGATCAGCAGCAAGATGGATAAGACAACAAAGGTATAGGGGCGCCGTAAGGCTAACCGAACGATCCACATAAAACTTTCCTTGCGATCAATCGAACGTACTCGATTGATTGATAGATGCCCTTGTAAATCAGCACTTTACAGGCGACAAGTTAAAAGCAGAGCTAAATCTCATTTTCCACAGTCGATAATTTCCCTTATCATCAAATTATCGATAAGTTCCATTTAGACGTTTTGGCTTATCTCGAAGATTCAGGGATTCATATAAATTATTCTTCGGCGGGCCAGAGTACCTTCTCAAAAAGGTGTAAGCCCTATCCTCGTGGAGGAAGGTAATCCTTCCGTACCCCGACCGAAGCGAAGCTGTCGCTATCCCGACTACTCGGTATGGTTGCCTGAACATCGCTGTCGAAACGTTCGATCGACGGCCAACCGACGATAATTACCTATCGGTAAACCACACTTGCCGTCTACGCTAGCGGCTGACGTATCCCGACCAATTGAAAGGAGGAGAGAATCATGGAGCGGTTCATCAACGCCACCGAGTCGGAGCGGCCTTCTACTATAGGCTATTTATCCTATAGTGGAAGCGGCCTTTTGCCCGATGACAACACATTGCTCAATGGCGTCAAATGCTTCCATCTCACTTACATCCTTCTACAGGGTCTGTAGCCGAGATCCTGCTCGTTTCGTTGTCAGCAGACAAGGAGTTCCGACGTGTCCCTTTCCAATCCTCAAAAAGCTAGTCTTTTTTCTCGCCGCAGATTCTTTCATTGGACCAGTTCGCTGGCCGCAACCCTTGGCGCCGCGCCTTTGCTACACTCTGCAGAAGCCGTCGCTGCACCCGTGGCGCATACTGCGGGCGAGGACTACTACGAGAAACTCGGCGTAGAAAAGATCATCAACGCAGCCGGCACATACACCGCTCTCACCGCAGCCTGTATGCCACCCCAAGTCGTTTCAGCCGTACAACGCGCGGCGCTACACCCCGTTCGCTTGCACGATCTGCAGACGAAAGCTGGGGAGTACCTTGCCCAGCGTCTAAAGTGTGAGGGTGCCATCGTCACCTCTGGTGCTTCCGGTGCCATCACCCTCGCCACCGCTGCATGCATGCAGAACGCCAACGGCAACCGTCCAGTCGATCTGCCGCAAAACGCCGACAGCTTAAAGAAGCAAGTCATCGTGCAGCGGGCACACCGCTATGGCTACGATCACGCCATATTCCTCACTGGTGCGCGCGTTAGCGAGGTCGTCACCATGGACGACTACAAGCGCGCCTGCGAAAAGGGTGATGCTGTGATGACCAACTTCTTCAACGCTGCGGAAGAGGAAGACGGCATAGCCGGAACAGCGCAGATCGGCCGCGAGGAGTGGCTGCGCGTGGCACACGAACACAACATTCCCTGTCATATCGATGCCGCTGCAGACATGCCTCCTATCTCCAATCTCTGGAAGTACACCGGTATGGGCTTCGACCTTGTTTCATTTTCAGGCGGCAAGGGAATTCGAGGGCCGCAGAACGCCGGTCTCCTCCTCGGCAAGAAGCACCTCACCGATCTCGCGCACCAGAATAACAATCCTGGTGAAGGTGTGGGCCGTGGCATGAAGGTGGCGAAGGAGCAGATCGTGGGGATGGTTGCCGCGATCGACTGGGTTCTCTCGCACACAGAGGAGTCCATGCAGGGTGACTATCAAAAACGTGCAGATCTCATCGCATCCATGGTGAAGAATGTACCTTCGGTAAAGACTGAAATGGTCGTCCCCAAGATTGCGAACCACGTTCCGCATCTCCTCATTCGCTTCGATCCCTCGGTCACCGGCGCCACAACGAAGCAGATTGTCGAGCGTCTTCGCTCTGAGAAGCCCTCCATCGAGCTCAATCCAAACACGGGGCACAAGCCTAACCAAGGCATTCCGTCAGATGCGAACACCCTAGTCGTCGGAGTCTGGATGTTGCAGCCCGGTGAGGATGCTATCGTAGGCCGCCGGATTCGTGCAGCTCTCACCCAAAAGGCTTAGTTAGAAAGTAGAAAGGGAACCCTTATGAAAATGAAGTACCTTGGCACTTCCATCCTTGGTTGTGCCATCCTTTGTTCCTTCGCGGTTGCGCAAGAGGGCCGTCGCAGGACCCCACTTCCGCCCAACACACTGCCATACGATCTCATCCTCCAGGGTGGTCACGTCGTCGATGCCAAGAACCACATCGACGGTACCCGCGACGTAGGTATCAAGGATGGCAAAATTGCTGCCGTCAGTGAGCACCTCAACGCTCAAGATGCCCTCAAAACCGTTGATGCCAAGGGATTCTGGGTCACGCCCGGTCTCATCGACCTCCACACCCATGTCTACGCTGGTACCGGCGAGCGCAACTCCTATGCCGGCGACAGTTCCGTTTATCCTGATGGCTTTACGCTTCGGAATGGCGTGACGACTATCGTCGACGCGGGATCTTCGGGCTGGAAGAACTTCCCGGACTTCAAAGACAAGGTCATCGACCGATCCATCACGCGCGTTCTCGCCGAACTGAACATCGTCGGCTCCGGCATGCGTGGCACCAAGTACGAGGACAACCTCGACGACATGGACGGCAAGACCACTGGCGAATTCGCCCTCAAATATCCAGGCGTTGTCGTTGGGATCAAGAGTGCACACTTCACCGGGCCCGAGTGGAAGCCATACGAACAGGCCGTTATCGCCGGCAATACCGCCAATATTCCCGTCATGATAGATTACGGCGCACGCCGTATCGAGCGTCCTCTTTACGATCTTGTCACCAAGTATCTGCGCCCCGGCGACATCTATACCCATTGCTTCTCCGGCAACCGAGGCGAGCAAGATCCAGAAACGGGCGGTCCCTCCAAGGCTCTCATCGACATGCGGAAGCGCGGTATCTACTGCGATATCGGCCACGGTGGCGGATCCTTCTCCTTCTCCGTTGCCGCACCCATCATGGCCGCTGGATATCATCCGGATTCCATCTCCACCGATCTGCACATCACCTCGATGGATGGCAGCATGAAGGACATCCTCAACGTCGCGGACAAGCTCATCCTCCTCGGTGAGACCATACCCGAGGTATTCACTCAGATGACTGCCAATCCCGCGCATGAGATCAAACAGGATCAGCTCGGGAACCTCTCCGTAGGCTCCGTCGCAGACGTGGCCGTCTTCTCAGAGGAGCACGGCACCTTTGGCTTCTTCGATATGTTCGGCGCAAAGGATATCGGCCACGTCAAGCTGGTCTGCGAGCTGACGATTAAGGACGGCAAGATCGTATACGACCTGAATGCGATCGAGTTCGACAAATGGGATGCTCCGAAGCACACCTCCAACCCAGCAATGGCGGGGCATTGGACAACCTTTAGTGAGCGTCCGTTCGGCGTACAACAAAGTACGCGATGGCCGTCCTGGATTCCGCCATCTCAACGCAAAACAGTAGAGTCAGGGCCTCCGGACATCTACAACATGCGCACTCCGCCTACGCCCCTACCAGGCGCGCCGGCATCAGCCCCCAAGTAACTTCAGAAACAGCAACGGCGTCCACTGGGCGCCGTTGCTGTTTCTGAGAGGCCCATACCAAGCACCATAATGCGCCATCTCCATCGACGCCTAGACACAAAAAAACGCTACGCCGACCTGCCCCTTACCCGCCGCTGGACCACCTTCAGCCTTGATGCTTTTTCCTCCACTAGCTCTCCATCCGTCTCCCAAGCCCCGGAACAGTAAATCTAAACGCATCTAAACAACCCAGCGAAACGTCTATACAGCAGTAGCATCCGGAGAAAACGATGAACCGCCTCGCACCCATCCTCTTCAGCGCTCTGCTCGTCGCGGCCAGCCCTGGGGGAACGCCGAATGTCTCGTGGTCCACACTCAAGACACTCAACTCCGCCCAGCCAAACTCCCCCGCGAGCGCTCTCAATAACAAGAATATTGCGATCCCAGGCTTCATGGTTCCGCTTGAGGATGACGCGGACGAGGTCACCGAGTTCCTCCTCGTTCCCTTCGCTGGCGCCTGCATTCATGTTCCGCCGCCGCCGCCGAACCAGATGATCTACGTTAAGCTCACGCGCAACCAGAAGGCGAAGATGTCCTTCACCGACCCCATCATCGTCACCGGCCACCTCCACGTCACTACCGTGCAGAGTCCCTACGGCGACGTCTCCTTCAACATGGATGGCGATGCGGTGCGCCCCTATGAGCAATAACTCTGTAGGCAGCGAAGCAAATGCCATCGCACTCAACGACGTTCGATTCTCCTACACTCCCGGCCGCCCCATCCTCCGCATCCCATCGCTTGAGATTCCCTCTGGACGCCGGATCTTCCTCCACGGCCCGTCCGGCAGCGGCAAAACCACGCTTCTCTCCCTGATCTCCGGCATCCTCACACCGCAGCAAGGAAACGTACATGTCCTCGGTCGCGACCTTATGCGCCTATCACCGCCCGCGCGCGATACCCTTCGCGGGAGCGAGATCGGTTACATCTTCCAGGGCTTCAACCTCATTCCCTATCTCACCGTCCGTGAGAACATCGCACTTCCCTGCAACCTCCATGCCGAGCGCCACAAACGCATCACCGCTTCGACACTCACGGAGGAAGTTCGCCGCATCGCAACGCGTCTCGATATCCACGCCAATCTCGACGCCCCCGTCACTCGTCTCTCTACCGGTCAACAGCAGCGTGTCGCCATCGCCCGCGCCATCATTGGCTCTCCCGCACTTGTCATTGCAGATGAACCCACATCTTCTTTGGACACAGATCGCCGCGACGCCTTCCTCGCCCTTCTCACCGAGGTCACCAGTGAAACCCAGGCTACGCTTCTCTTCGTCTCGCACGATCGCAGCTTGGCCATGCACTTTGACCAAGCACTCTCTCTCCCCACCATCAACGAAGCAACAACCGAGGACGCCGCATGACGCTTCTCCGCCTCGCCTTCAAATCGCTCCGCAGCCGCTCTCTCACCACCACGCTCACGATCTTTTCTATCGCTCTCTCAGTCATGCTCCTCGTCGGTGTCGACCGTCTCCGCGACGCCGCACAAGTCGGCTTCTCCGGCACCCTTTCGCGGACTGACCTCGTAGTCGGAGCACGCGGTGGAGGTCTACCGCTTCTGCTCTCTACGGTCTTTCACATCGGTAACGCGTCGAACAATATCTCCTGGGACACCTATCAGCACTTCGCTCATCACCCCGCTGTCGCTTGGACCATTCCTATCTCCATGGGCGACTCTCACCATGGCTACCGGGTCGTCTCCACCGATGAAAACTTCTACGAGCACTATCAGTACCGCCACGATCACCATCTCTCCTTCGCGCAGGGACATCTTCCATCCTCGCTCTTCGATATAGCTCTGGGCGCCGAAGTTGCATCGCGCCTCAACTACCATCTCGGCCAGAAGATCATTCTTTCTCACGGCGTCGAAGAAAAATCTATCATTCAGCACTCAAACACATCCTTCACTATCGTCGGCATCCTCGCGCCTACCGCAACACCCGTCGATCGCGCGCTTTATATGACTCTGCTGGGCGATGAAGCCATGCACTTCGGGTGGGAGGGTGGAACACCGCCACCCATCGGGGAAGACGCGCCCAAACTCGATCCCTCCAAGCTCAAAATCGATGAGATTAGTGCCTTTCTCCTCGGAACAAAATCGCGCGTCAGCACCCTCTACCTCCAGCGCGAGATCAACACCTACAAGCCCGAGCCGCTCACCGCGATCATTCCAGCCTACACTTTGCAAGAACTTTGGAGCATCCTCGATTACGCGGACAAGACGCTCTCACTTGTCTCCGCAGCCGTCCTCGTCGTCGGCCTTCTTGCTATGCTCATCGCGCTCTACACCGCGCTGAACGAAAGACGCAGAGAGATCGCGATTCTGCGCGCCGTCGGGCTGCACGCGCGCCAGATCTTTGCTCTCTTTCTCCTTGAGTCGACCCTCATCGCTGCAGTTGGCACAGCCCTCGGCATCGCCGCCGTCTACAGCCTTCTCTTCGTCCTCCACACCACGATCGAGAATCGCTTTGGTCTTCCCGTCGCCCTTGTAGGGCTCTCCACTCGCGTTGAAATCTACGCTCTAGTCACGCTCGTAAGCGCCGCGCTACTCGGAGCCATCCCGGCTTTTCGCGCCTACCGCAACTCCCTCGTAGACGGCCTCAACGCTCACTAAGCTTGCAGCGCAGAATGTTCCTCGTGTTATCACTCTTACCACGCCGCTTGCGATTCGCAGTTTGTTCGGCACGCAGAGATCAATTACCAGTATTCTTGACTGCCTGATGACCGAGCCGCTCGCCCAACTGCTGGACGTAGAGGCTTATTGGAGAGACAGGGTGATTAGGTGATTCGATTATTCCTTGAAGAAGGGGCGGCTCTTTGGGCTGTTGATCGAACACAGGCATGGGAGCCAGATCTTCCGGACCTTGGTTTCCGATAGACCAGTTGGCAGTGCCGGGTGGGCTCTGAACGACAAAGGATCCGGCACGGCTGTTCCAGATGACTCCCCAACCGATAGGCCAGCCATGACCCGAGCCCATCTCTCCACGGCTTTGCAGATCAATGCCGCCATCAAGGACTTCGCAGTTGTCGATGAGCAGTCCGGTGGACCAACGCTGATGTGGCTGGATATGCCCATTGCCGTGAAAAACGCCTTTGAGAATGACATTTGGCCCCTGCGTCCGCGCCTGCGTAGCGTAATACCAAGTATTGTCGGCTATGCCGCTGACACGTTGCACCAAGACTTGAGTCCCAGCAATGGAAAAGACGAATGGCTTGGCCGCACCTTCAATGGGAACCCGTTGCAGGTAGTGGATGTCTTCAACGGTAATACGTCGGCTATCTGCCCCAATGTCGACCGCATTGGTTGCTTCGTCGATCTGTAAATTGCGAACCCACCCGTCTTCCACGGCATGGAAGGCAATGCCGTCGTAATGTGGTTGGCCGAGGTTGATATGAAGTTCGGGGGCGATGATGTGGAGGTCTTCGACCGCTACCTGATGCAGGCGGTTGGGGCGTTGGATGGCAAAGACCTGCGTGGCGCTACCACCTCCATAGACAGGGTCATAGGAGTCAGTAAGCGGAACTGCAAGATGCAAAAGATTACCATCAACGCTTGCGATAATGCGCTCGGTAGTGAGAACGCCCTTTATCCAGGTCTCGGGCCTGCCATTTCGAATGAGCTTGTCCATGCCCATGAAAGCAAGCCATGCCGGAGTAATGGGACGAACAATAAGGATGGTTTCTCCAGCGTGAAGATGTTTCGCGCTTTGAACCGTAATGGTGGTTGAGCCGGAGGGAACGTAGCTATTGGTGAGCGTGGTGGGATCACCGATGGAAGCAGCCTTTTCACTTGCTTCCTTGGTTGAGTCTTCGGCGTGATCGTTGCGGGCCGTTGCGATGACGGCAGGATGAGGATTGCCTGTGAGTTGAAGGGTAGTCCCTCTTTCGCCGGAACCGCTGCCGCGCAAGACGAGTCCGCTGGCACGTATGTAAAGTGCGCCTCCGAGATGGAAGGTGCCAGGCGCGAGAACGAGTGCGACGGGATGGGTTTCGGTCGTCTCGCGGGCTAGCTCGTCGAGTGCGGACTGGATAGCCGCAGTGTCGTCATCCCCAGTGGGCTGGATAGTTTTGACACTAGGGATCTTCGGGAGCGCGACGCCGCCGGCCATGTAGCCAGCGTAAGAGAAGTCCACGATGCGATCCCCTTTCGCCAGGACCTTGTAGTGGAGCTTGCCATCAGGCCCTAGATAGGCAGAGGTCTCTCTGTTCGCTGCCAGAAGGGATTCAGATGTGAGAAGAACAACGAATAAAAGCAGGTTGTAGTTGCATCGCATAAGGTTTTTTATACTACCCTGTCGCATATTACGCTTCTGAGGAAGAAGACCTGTCCGTCGGCACAGGGTTAGAGGCTCCAAAAAATCACGCCAAGACGTGCCAGTTGCATAGCTGCATTCCCATAGCAGTTGGGGATGGCCCCCAAAAGATAAGTCGATTGAGGGCAGGTAGCGTGAGCTGGATGCGAACATGTGAGTAACAACCATAATTCTGTAATCACTTGATATTTTTACTCTCATCCATCTTTCGTCTTCGCCGATGAAAGGACTGTACGGCAACGCACACCTTCAGGGGAGACAGAGACAGATGATCCGGCAGGCAATCAATTGCGATATGTGTGGGGCGGAAAAGCAGGAAGTCACGAGTTGCTGGTTCGTGGCTTATGAGCAAGGTGGCGAACTTAAGCTGCGCGGGTGGGAATCTCCGAAAAACTCGCGGAAGGATGTGAAGCATCTGTGCGGACAAAAGTGTGTACAGCGTCTGACGGCTAACTTCACCGCATCGGTAATGGCTATAGGATATGGCAGTGAGAGTGGGAAAAACATCATGCCCGAGAGCGTGGAACAGAATACCGTAGAGCCTTATGATTCTGAGGAGATGCCTATCCTGGAACGCATGGGCTATGACCGCGCGACCGCGACTCTGATTGAGGCTGAGTCCTGGGCTGGACCCGCGAAGCCTAAGGAGAACCCGCGGAACACAGAGAGCAAGCTAAAGATCGAGCGCGAAAGCTTTGTCAATACAACTCGCTTGAAGCCGCAGATTGCCAGGGCTTTTCAGCGTATGGCCTGAGAAGGACGCGAAGCCCTCTCTTGGTAGCACACCAGGTCCCTGACTAGACGGAGGAGGCATGATCTGCCTTCATGTCCTCTCCGCCCCAAATCTTCACCCCCGTCCACGGCCTCGCCGGGCCAGACCAGAAGACATCGCTCACAGGAAGCCCCAACGGCAACCAGACCGCCGCACAGAGATAGCAGCTTCCCGTCGAGATATATGTCTCTCCTAACCCTGGTTGATGTCCCGCAAAGCCAATCGTCAGCCAGCCTTTTGTGTCGAAAGTTCCAGGCATCTCGATCATCCGCCGCATCACTGCCGTCAGAGCACATCGCACCTGCTCTGGCGAAACCTCCGCCGGCAGCTGACGCCGCAAACTGACATCACTCAAGAGTTGAAATGCACCAAAACGGTAAGCCAGTGATCTACCTATAGCAGGAAACGTAGCCTCGGGACTGATCATTCGCTCCTGTATCGCCGCATAGCGCTGCGCCCTCTCCAGCACCACCGGCCGCAGCGAACTCCACGTCGAAGATTTGGCCTGCACCGTATCTAGTACCTGCAGCATCATCGGCTGAATCACAAAGCTGTTGTAGTAATCCCAATGGAAGTTGTGCCCATCTCCGTAGGTCCCATCCCCCACGAACCACTCCTTGTGCTTCTGGATCGCGTAATCCACCCGCATCGGATCCCACCACTCCCCCATGAAGCACAGCCCCGCCTCCACCATCGCGGAGAACAACAGCCAGTTCGTCTGCGTCGGCAATATCTGCCGCGTAGCCTGCAGTGCCCTCACCAGGCTTCCCTTCGTCGGCTTATCCAGCTTCTCCCACAGCTCCTTCGGAGCCCGCACAATCCCCAGCGCCAGAAACGCCGCGTCCACCAGCGACTGTGGAGTTGATCCGAAGTTCATATAGTCAGCCGAAGCCGGATCAGTCCCATGCTGGACGCCCGCCCGCGCCCACTCGCGGTATCTCGTCTGCAGCACGACCTCATCGCCACTCACTGTGCTCTCCAACCATGGAGCCAGACCCGACACCAATCGTCCGAACGCCTCCAGATGGGTCGACTTACTCCGAGCCTCCACCAACCCAGCCGCTGCCTCCACCGGCATCCGCGCGCGCAGTTGTCCCTTGCTCACTGCCTCAAGAACAGGCTCAGAGACTCTCCTGACCACCTCGATCCAATACTCTCGATCTCCCTGCCTCGCAACTTGTTCCATGGCCTGAACCCGACCCATCGAAACCGCTCCCAGTGCAAATGCACCCTTCAGAAAACCACGTCTGGCAACCCCATCCTTGTGTGCTATAGCTCCCCCCTCGCCCCCGGGTGTCGCGCCTTGGGCATACCTGCACCCACGAAGCGGATTATAGACCGAGATGTCCGGTCACAGATTCGACACCACCGGCGGCGCCTACATTTGACAGGATTGAGGAAAGATCTGTCCCACCTGTCGATGTAGCCGTTGCCGCAGCACCACTTTTAGGTAATTTGATCGCCTAAATCATGGCCCAAGGACATCCTCTATGCGTCCCAGACTCCACAAACAGATAGAAATCGGAGACACATCTTTGGACAACACATTTACACACCTAAACTGCGCAAAATGCAGATTTATCTCTCAAATAAGGCACAGAATTCCGTAGGCAGACATTTGTCCGCAGATCCCGCCTTCATCTAGCACAAGGGACTCTAAATGCAGATACCTCCCACGCGATCTCTCTGAAAAGGAACCACGGATATACTTAAATTCCATGGCCGAGCCACGAACGTTGCCGCTCTTTGACCCCAATGCAACCCCCCAGAGCTGGAACGAGCGAATGGTACCGGGCGAGTATGCGATACTCTACGCCAACCTTCAACCACCCCTTTTAGACCAGCCGCCTGGCAGCCTTCCGCCCACGGGCCCTGTATGCGTTGTCTTCGATAGCCTGCCCGCAGCTGAAGCCTACGCCGAGCGACAGGCAGCGCAATTTCCAAGACTCCGCTGCAACATCTACGACCATACCGGCATGAGCCGCGGCCCCATTCGCCAGATCTGCGGAATCCGCGGCCGCGACACGAACGAGATTTCGGCAGGATTTCGGCGCTGGGGCGGATCCGTCCTGCTGCTTCTCAGTATCGTTCTCGGCATAGCGGAGTGGCGGTCAGGCTTCACCCTCACCTGGGCTGGCACGATAGCCTCTCGCCTGGCTCCTGCCGGACTCGTCCTTTTGGTTATGGAGCTCGCCATCATTGCTGAAGCCAAGCTTAAAAAGCGCCGCGCCAAACAAGTGAAGGCATGACGGGAACCATGCTCGATTCACTGCTTCATCTTCCCGGCGCGTTGCTTCTACTTCAACTCGGAACCATCCTCTTCTTCACATCTGCTTGCGGCTGGCTTCTCGCCCGTCTCGGCCAACCCCGCGTCGTCGGAGAGATCGCAGGCGGTCTTCTGCTTGGCCCCATCGCCTTCGGACATCTATTCCCTGCCACCATTGCGCTCCTCTTTCCGCCATCTCAACTTCAACCGCTTGAGATCGTGAGCAACATCGGCCTAGTTCTCTTCCTCTTTGTCATCGGCGCAGAACTTGACCTTGCGGCAATAGCAAAGAATCGCGGCACAACCTTTGCCATCACGTTTAGCAGCATCGCTCTCCCCTTTGCTCTGGGTGCGGCGATCTCTCCCTTGCTGTTCTCACGTTTCGGCTTGCCCGGCGTCTCATCCTCCGGCTTCCTCATCTTTGTCGGAATCTCAATGAGCATTACCGCCCTTCCGGTTCTCGCTCGCATCATTCAGGACCGCAGACGTACAGGCCACCCCATCGACTCCCCCATCGCGGCGCACGCCCTCATCTGCGCCGCCGCAAACGACGTCCTCGCATGGTCCTTCCTGGCCATCGCGCTCACCCTTCTTCATGGCAACCAGGGCGTTGAAGCAACCGTCGTGCGCCTGTTCACACTCGCCGTATATATCGGCGTCATGCTCTTTCTCGTGCGGCCGCTCACCCAATATCTGGCGATCCGCTATCCTGCATTGACTCCATGGGTATGGATTCCTGCGCTGGTGGCGCTTGCATTTCTTAGCGCGCACATCACCGACGTCCTCGGCATTCACGCCTTCTTTGGCGCGTTCCTCGCAGGCATCTGCGTGCCCAGGCTTCCCCTCAAGGCCACTACGTTACCCCACGCTCTGGACCGCTCGCTGCAACCCATCATTCTCCGCACTCTTCCAGTCTTCTTCGCGATGACAGGGCTGCACATGCAGCGGAACATGTTCGATCGCAACGGCCTCGGCTGGCTGGCAGTCATTCTTCTCATCGCGGTCACAGGCAAGATCGGCGGAGCGGTGCTCGCAGCCAGGCTCGGCGGCCTGACATGGGCCACATCCAGCAGGATCGGCATACTCCTTAACACCAGGGGCCTCGTAGAGCTCATCGTCCTCAATATCGGCTACAAAGAAGGTATTCTCAGTCCGCTGCTCTTCACCCTCTTCGTCCTGATGGCCGTCATCACTACCGCCATGACAGTTCCACTTCTTATCTTCACAGAGCGAAACAGCCTGATCAAATGAAGTCAGCTCAGAGTCTTCCTTCCCCACTTTCTACATCGTCCACAACTAGAAAAAAAGTGCATCGGAGGAACCGATGCACCTTCACCATGCAACCACTGCAGCCTGTCATTTACCCAGGGTAGGGCGCTTCGACAAAGCAGGTGCAGGTGCAGTCGTAGCACCCGTGCTCACGCCATCCAACGAAGCCTGATACGCCACAATGGTCTTCAGAGTCTCATACGGAATCTGCGTCAGCGGCAGCAGGTGTCCATTCACCGCCAACATCGGAGTCTGATCGACGCCAGTATCCTGCGCAAGCTTGATTGAAGTATTCACCTGATCTTTTATCGCCTGCGTAGCCGAGCAAGTATCAATAGCCGCAGGATCCAATCCAGCCTTGGTCACGGCATTCTTCAGTGTCGCATCTCCCGTCTCCGGAGTCAGGGCGGCTTGCGTCTCGTACACCGCAGCCGCATAGGGGAAGAACGCATCGTTCTTCTGCTTCTGGATGCAATATCCATAAGCCGCTGCCTTGAACGCCAATGGATGAATCTCCACCAAAGGAAAGCTCTGGTAAACAATCCGCGCATTCGGGAAGTCCTTCGCCAACTGCTCCATCGCTGCCTGCGCCTCCTTGCAGTGTGGGCACTGCAGATCGGAAAACTCAACCAGCAGCAGGTCCTTGCTCGCAACGCCCTTAGCCGCCCCATCTGCGCGATCCTGCAGCAACTTGCGCGTATCCGCAAACGGCGTAGCACCAAACGAGATCACGCCCGATGAGTCCGCAATCGCGTGCTTCCCATCCGGCGTTACAAAGAACGCAGTCGTCTGCACCTTCGCATTCGCAGACTTGTCCGAGACAAACACAACAACCTTGCTCACGCCCGGAGCCGCCGTCGTCTGGATAGCCTCCACTCGCCAGATACGATTAGAGTCATACCCCCACAGCGTCTTCAGAAAGCTGTTCACCGTGTCCACGGTTGGCGACGACGCCGTAAAATACTTCGGATTCACCGGCGGAAACGGGTCGGGCCTGCTCGATGGATCCAGCGAGTTCAACTGTAGCGGTGGCGCAGCCGGAGCTGCCTTAGCCGCCGGGGCAGCCGGAGTCGCCGCGCCCGTTCCTGTCTGCGCTCCCGCAACTGTTGCAACGCTGAGAGCCGACGCCAATCCTGCCAACATCAAATATGAAATCTTCAAAGAACCTATCCCTCCGCCGCCGCTGTCTCGCGTACGGCACTTCTATTACACCTGAACCTTGACCGCAATGGGAAACCGACGCCCCATTCCGAACGATTTACGCGTCACCTTCAACACCGGCGCTGCCTGTTGCCGCTTATACTCGCTCTGCTCCACCAGCTTCAACACCGACCGCACCAGAGCCACATCCACCCCCTGCTCGTCCGCAATCTGCTCCGCCGAGCAGTATCGCTCCACATAAGCCTCAAGGATCGGATCCAGCACCTCATACGGCGGCAACGAATCCGTATCCCGCTGCTCCGGCCGCAGCTCCGCGGAAGGTGCCTTCTCCATTGTCTCCCACGGAATCACTTCACGTCTCTGGTTCACATACCGGCTCAGTGCATACACCTTGGTCTTCATCACATCGCCGATCACCGCGAGCGCACCGACCATATCTCCATACAGCGTGCAATATCCCACGGACATCTCGCTCTTGTTTCCCGTCGTCAGAACCAGCGCGCCAAACTTGTTCGACAACGCCATCAGCAGCGTACCCCGTATCCGCGATTGCAGATTTTCCTCCGCCAGCCCGAACGGTGTCCCTGCAAACAACGGCTTCAGCACACTCTGGTACTGCGCGAATACATCGTGGATCGGCAGAAGCTCAAATCGTATCCCAAGATTTTTCGCCAACCTTCGAGCATCCTCGATCGACCCCAGCGACGAGTACTCACTCGGCATCCCCACCCCGAGCACGTTCTCCGCGCCTAGTGCCTCTACCGCAATCGCCGCCACCAGCGCAGAATCGATCCCTCCGCTCAACCCCACCAGCACCTTCTTGAACCCACACTTCGTAACATAATCCTGCGTCCCCAGCACCAATGCCTTCCAGCTCGCTGCAACCTCATCTATATCTATGACAGAATCCGCCAGCACAGCCTCGCCATCCTGCGTGCCCGCGACGTCGCTGTGCGTATCGAAGACAACCAAATCCTCCACAAACGAAGCCGCCCGCACCACTAACTCCCCATCCGGCCCAATCACCAGCGACGACCCGTCAAATACCAGGCTGTCGTTCCCCCCTACCTGATTCACCATCACGACGTAGGCTCCGTGCCGTTGCGCCAGCGCCGCCAGCATTCTCTGCCGCACCTGCGGCTTGCCCTGCCAATAGGGCGAAGCCGAAATATTCAGGATGATCCGCTGTCGCCCGGCCAACTCCTTCGGCTGCGTCTCCCACTGTCCCATCAAAGCCTCGACCGGATCAACCTTGTACATCGGCCGCGGCCAGAAGCCTTTATCGTTCCACGCATCCTCGCACACCGTAATTGCCAGTGGCTCTCCGTCCACGCAGGTCAGCATCTGTTGGGCCGCGGGCTCAAAGTAGCGCTGCTCGTCGAACACATCGTAGAACGGCAGCAGCATCTTCTGCTGAACGAAGCACACCTCCCCCTCACTCAACAGCGCCGCCACATTCCGTACCTGCTTGCCACCCGGCGACGTAGCTGGCATCACCGTCCCGCACAGAATCGCCGGTCGGCCAGCCTCTGCCGTCCAGGCAGCGATCTCCGCAACTGCCTCGCCGGCTCTCGCGACAAACACGTCCTTTTCCAGGAAGTCCGCAGGAGGATACCCGCAAACTGAAAGCTCCGGAAAGACGGTAAGGTCCGCGCCCAACTCCTGGGCACGAACCGCATATTCAAGAATCTTCTTCGTATTCCCGGCGAAATCCCCCACCGTCGGGTTGATCTGTGCAAGAGCTATCTTCACAGAATTAAGTCTACCGCTTACGACCCCGTCCCGCTCACCACAACCCCCACCGTACGGGCCAGAATCTTCAAATCCAGCCACAGGCTCCAGTTTTCCACATACGCAGTATCGAGCGAGATGTAGCTATCGAAAGATGGGTCCTGTCGAGCCTCCACCTGCCACAGTCCCGTGATGCCCGGCAGCACGTCCAGCCGGCGCAGATGAGCCAGATCATACTGCTCCACCTCTGACGCCACAGGAGGCCGTGGGCCTACCAGACTCATATCGCCCAGCAATACGTTATAGAACTGAGGCAGCTCATCGAGGGAATACTTCCGCAGCCTTCGTCCGACACGCGTAATCCTCGGATCGTTGGTGATCTTGAACAACACGCTGTCGCGCTCGTTCATGTGCGCCAGATCAGCCTTCAACTTCTCAGCGTTTGAGACCATCGTGCGAAATTTATAGCAGGAGAAGGTTCGACCCTTCCGTCCGATACGCTGCGCCCGATAGAAGATCGATCCCTCCGAATCCATCTTGACCGCAATCACAATCAAGAGCATCACCGGCGACGCAACCAGCAACGCCAGCGTCGATAAGGTAATATCCAGCACTCGCTTCAACAGAAATGCCCCTATCGGAAAATCCCGGCGATGCAGCGGAATCGTCGGAAACTGACCGATGTACTCCACCGGCGCATTCCAGGCAAGGCCGTCATACATGTCCGGCACCACTCGCACATCGATCCCGGCCCCGCGCGCCTCTTCCACCATGCTGATCACCATCTTCTTCTCTCCCGGCACAGAGAAGAAGATCTCATCCACAAATAACGATCTCGCCAGCGAAATGCAGTTCCGCACATCGCCAATCACATCGGCATCGCCTGACTCTGCCTCACGCTCTGTCAGCGCAACGAATCCCTTGAACCGGAACCCGAGATGTTGCAATGACTCCAGATGATTCCGCAGCGCGTGAGCAACCCGGCCTGCGCCAACAATCAGGACGTTTCGCGTCTCAATTCCCGCCAGATAGCGACGGTAGACCATCCGTCGCCACACCGCACGCCGAAGGCACAGCAAAATCGTGGTAAACACCACCATAAGCCCAACAATAATCCGCGAGATCTCCTCTCCCTTCGACAGGTACAACGCGCCGCACAGCAGCAGGCCAGAGGTCAGCGTCGCCTGCACCGTCATTCGCTGTTCATGAAGTCCGCTGCGATTTTGTATCGGTCCATACAAGCCATACGATCGTGTAAAAAGAATCAGGCACGCCGCAAACCCGCCGATATAGAGAAACAGCATATGGGGAGTCGAGTGGATCAGATGCGGCAAAACAGAAAACGTGGGAATCTCTCTGGGCAGCATGACATGCACCCGCAAAGCCAGCACTACTGCTACAAACACGGTCATCATGTCTAGCGAAGCCCACACCAGGCTAGTCACCGAGGGCCGGCGAAATAGACCGAAACGGGTCGAGTACGTGCGTCTGTCTCGAGCAGCACGATTCCGCCCCGAGATAATTACCTGTTGTAAATAATCTGGTGTCGCCATTCGCAACGCCTCTCCACACCGCAATATTTCAAGGCTGATCGGTAAGATGCCTGAAAAAACTCTCAACCAGCCCGTTCGATAAAAAATTTCAGTTGCTGCAATAAACAACACGATTGGGAACACAAGGTTTCTTGCGGTGTAACTAAATGTCTATGGAGGTGCCTCACAGCGCACAATCGGTTTCTATCCATAGAATACTTGGCCGCACTTGCACTGGCAACCGTACCCAGGTTTTCGCGGCAAGAGGAAGCTCGCATATTCACATCGTATAAATAATCTTCATGTGTGCTGTCATGAGAGGCTTCATGCATTCCTGCAAGTAGATGCCGAAGACTCATACCAGATGGCATTCATTTACATCCGTAAGAACAGGCAAGCAGAAGGCATATTAAGCTGGCATTACCAGCTCATCCAGGGCAAGAAACTCCCGCAGGATGGGGTCATCGCTTCTCTCCATCTCTTCCATCGTTCCAAAGAAATGTGCCTTCCCTGCATGCAGGAAGACCACCCGGTCCGCCAGCTTCTTCGCGAATCGCATATCGTGCGTCACAACGATGCTCGTCAGATGAAGCTGCTGTTTCAGCCGTTCGATCAGGTTCCCCAGCAAATGCGCCATCATCGGATCCACCATCGTCGTCGGCTCGTCATAGAGCACCGCCTCTGGCTGCGATGCCAGAGCTCGCGCAATCGCCACAGATCGCTTCATCCCCGTCGATAAGTCCGAAGGCAGGAGATCTTCCATGCCAGCCACTCCCACCATCTCAAGCAACCCTTTCACCACTTGCAGCATCTGCTCCTCCGCCAGATCTCTCCGCTCCCTCAGCGGAAATGCCACATTCTCCCCTACGGTGATCGAGTCAAACAGCGCCCCGTTCTGAAAGACCATCGTCACCTTCTGACGAATCCGCTGTAACTCCTGTTCGCTGAGTCCGCAGATATCCTCACCCGCGACCATCACCCGTCCCCGGTCTGCCCGCAGAAAGCCCATCAATATCTGCAGCGACACCGACTTGCCCACGCCGCTTCGGCCCAGGATGCACAACGTCTCCCCCGGATTCACACAGAAGCTCACATCCTCCAGCACCACGAAATCTCCGAACGACTTATACACATGCTCGAACGAGATATAGGCACCGGGCTTGTTTTTAACATCCGGAACTGCCTCCGCCGCAGCCTCATTCTGCTGAGCCGCCTGCTCCATGAACTCTTCCACCATCGGTGACACATCCGGCGACACGTCTTCAATCAGTGGAGGAGCCTCCTCGGTATTTTGATTCGACGCATCTGAGACATGGATCGAACTCTCCAAATCGTTCCTGACTACGACATCGCGCTTGTCCCCGCGCTTGTCCTTCATCGCCGTATCCGGTTGTTGCTCCATTCCCTCTTCCCGCTCGGCCATGTCCCATCCTCTTTCTCGTATTCTCCCATCTGATGCAAACCGAGGCCATCTCTGTACATCGCTGCAAGCATCAGGTGTCCAAAGCATCCACAAACTGCTCCGCCTCGGCAAACTCCTCCGGCGTGTTCAGATTTGCAAACCAGAGATGCTTCACCGCCAACTGTGCCTCCGTCGGAATCCACCAAGGCTCACCCTCAACTTCATCCCTCCCCCTGCCGAACTCCGCACTCCCATCCCACGGTAGATTGAAAAACGCAATGCCCAAAAGCACTCCCTGCCTTGCTGCCAGTTCTTTCCCCGCTGCCTCAAGCACCGGAAACACCTTGAACTCGCCCCGTTCCATCGCACGCCGCACATACGGCATTACCTCCTTATGAAGCATGCAAAACGTAGGCTGCGGAAGCCCATCGACTGTAAATAGAGCCACACGCGCACCCACCTTCTCTCGCGCAACCACCGCCCTCACCCACCAGTCCAAAAATGACGAAGGCAAAAACGGCATATCCACTGGCATAAACAGATTCCACGTATGCCACGAGTGCTCAAGCGCCGCTTCCATCCCACCTAGCGGCCCGCATCCCTCGTGCAAATCTGCCACCAGCGGAGCATAAGCATCCAGCTCCGGCCTCTTGCTCAGAATGTGCACATCCTCACAAACCCGCCGCAGCTTCACCACGGCATGCAGCACCAGCGGTTTGCCCGCCAGCTCCAGCAGGGCTTTATCCCGCCCCATACGCGAGCTCTTCCCCCCAGCCAGCACATATCCGCCAACATTCGACGTCACCGGCCAGACCATCAAGCCCCCACGCCGCTCAAAAACCGCACAATAGACTCAATCCCCCGATAAAAATTAGCCAGATGAAACTTCTCATTCGGAGCATGAAGATTGTCATCCGGCAACCCAAACCCCATCATCACGGTAGGAATCTTCAACTCCCGCACGAAGTCTCCAACAATCGGAATCGACCCGCCCCCACGCACAAACACAGTCTCCTTGCCAAATACCGTGTGCATCGCCTCAGTCGCCGCCTTTACATAGGAGTTATCTGTGCTCACTACAATCGGATCCCCCGAGTGGATCATCCGAACCTCGATCTCCACCCCCGCCGGCATAATCGACTCCACATAGGTCTTGTACTTGGCAAAGCTCTCCGCCGGAGTCATATCCGGTACCAGCCGCATACTTACCTTCGCCAGCGCCTTCGCCGGAATCACCGTCTTCGCCCCCGCGCCCGTAAATCCACCCGGCATCCCATGCACATCGAGCGTTGGCCTCGCCCACGTCCGCTCCAGCACGCTATACCCCGGCTCCCCCGTCAACGAGACAGAACCCACCTCCGTCTCGCGATAGTGTTCCTCATCGAACGGTAGCGCCTGCCATGCCTTCAACTCGTCTCCGCTCGGCAACACCACCTTGTCATAGAACCCCGGAATCAGAATCCTCCCATCGCCATCCTTCAGCTTGGCGATCACCTGCGCCAGCGCCACAAAGGGATTCGGCGCCGCTCCCCCATATATCCCCGAGTGCAGATCCGTCCGCGCCCCTCGCACCTCGATCTCCGTATAGATCATCCCGCGCAGACCAACGCACAACGTCGGCAGCTCCGGCGCAAACATCTCCGTATCCGAGACCAGAGCAACATCGGCCTTCAGCGCATCGCCATGCTCGCGAACGAACGTCGCAATCCCCTCTCCGCCAACCTCCTCCTCTCCTTCAACGATCACGCGAACATTCACCGGCAACCGTCCCCCACCCGCAGCGAACAGCGCCTCCAGCGCCTTCACATGCATCCACATCTGCCCCTTGTCGTCCACTGCGCCCCGCGCATAGATATTTCCATCCCGCTCTGTAGGCTCAAACGGCGGCGACTTCCACTCATCCAGCGGCTCAGCGGGCTGCACATCATAGTGCCCATAGCAAAGCACGGTAGGCGCCGGCTTTCCATCAGCCACAGGCGCTGCATTCAGCCAATCTGCATAGACCAGCGGGTGCCCGCCCGGTCGCTCGCTGGTGGCCGTCTCGATCAGCCGCACATGCTCCATCCCAATCCGCTTCAACTCCGCGGCAACGAACTCGGCGGCTGCGCGAACATCCTTCGCATGCTCCGGCAGCGTCGACACCGAAGGGATCCGCAGTAGAGCCTTCAGCTCCTCCACAAACCTCGCCTGATTCTCCTGCACAAACTTGACCGCCGCCGTCGTCACCGTAGTCGTCATCGCTTATCCACTCCAAGGAAATGCTTATCTCGCTGGCGCAAGCAACACACCACACGAAACAATAAGTATATGGAACACACGACCACCAAGCCCACTATCGGCCAGACCTGGAACACCGAAGCCTACGCTGCCAACGGCCGTTTCGTCGCAACCCTGGCCTCCGGCGTAGTCGATCTCCTCGCCCCTCAGCCCGGCGAAGTCATCCTCGACCTCGGCTGCGGCGACGGAGCCCTCACCGAACAACTCGCCGCCACTGGAGCCATCGTCACCGGAGTCGACGCCTCCCCCACCATGGTCGCCGCAGCCCGCCAGCGCAACCTGAATAGCGTTCGCAGCTTTGCTGTAGACCACCACAGCGCCACCGATCTCCCGTACAAAAATCAGTTCGACGCCGTCTTCTCCAACGCCGCCCTCCACTGGATCACCGGAGTCTCCGGCCAGCAGGGCGCCCTAGCCAACGTCCACCGCGCCCTGCGCCCTGGAGGCCGCTTCGTCGCCGAGATGGGTGGCCAGGGCAACATTGCCGCCATCCGCACCGCCCTCCAGGCCACCCTCGCTCCCTTCGGCATCGACGCTGAGACTGCAGCCGCATCCTTCTACCCCTCCCCAGCCATCTACCGTCGCCTGCTCGAAGAAGCCGGCTTCACAGTCCAATCCATCAATCTCATCCCGCGCCCCACGCCACTACCCAACGGCATGGAATCATGGCTCAACACCTTCCGCAACGGAGTCCTCGATCAACTCATGCCCACCGACCGCGCCGCCGTCCTCACTCGAACCGTAGCTCTCCTCGAACCCATCCTCCGCGACGCCGACGGCAACTGGATCGCCGACTATGTCCGTCTCCGATTTCACGCCACCATCGCATAGCGGACTCCAGTGTCTCGAGTCAATCGTGCTCTGTCATTGCTGATTCATCGCTAAAACTAAATGATGACCAATGAGTCCATAAGACCGCAACAGACATCCTAATTCTGCGTCTAACGGATCAGTGGCTTGAACACTCTATGAAAAGAATCTCTCTTCCCTCCCTTTCTTCTGTAGGTTTGTTCTTACTCCTGTTCCTTTTCTGCGGCATGGCGTACGGCCAGAACGTCGCTGGGGCATCGTTGCCCGACACTCCGGACATGGCCGCTGCACCTTCGAACACCTCCTCTTCCAACGAAGACGCAGCCCAATCCAGCGGGTCCGGCAATCACTCACCCGCAGATCCCGCTGCAGCCCAGAACCAGCAGACCAAGCGCATTCTCGGCATCATCCCGAACTTCCGCGCAGTCAGCGCAAACACGCAACTCCCCCCGCAATCCGTCGAGCAAAAATTCGTCACTGCTTCACAGGACAGCTTCGATTACTCCTCCGTGATCTTGCCGGCGGTGCTCGCAGGTTATTCGATGGCAACCGATGCGACACCCGAGTTTCATCAGGGCGCCGCCGGCTACGGCCGCTATTTCTGGCACACCTTTGTCGATCAGACGGTAGAAAACTACGCCGTGGAATTTATCGTGCCGGCGATCGCCCACGAGGACACCCGTTACTACACGATGGGCAGTGGCGGCTTTCTCAAGCGAGCCGAATACTCTCTGTCGCGAGTCGTCGTCACTAGATCGGACGATGGAAAGCGAACCTTCAACGCAGGCGAGGTCATCGGCTCAGGCGCCGCCGCCGGCATCTCCAACCTCTACTATCCCCAAAGCCAGCGCACCTTCGGCAACACCGCGCAAAAATGGGGCGTCAACGTCGGTGTAGATGCAGCCACCTTTATGTTCAAGGAGTTTTGGCCCGACATTAATCACACCCTCTTTCACTCGCAGAACTAGTTAAACTATCCTACCTTCAAGCGGGGTTCCTCGGGACAAATCGGCGTTAGGGCTTCAGATAATCACGGGAGCAATCCCCTGATTAACCGCTAATTCTGACCGAACTCGGAGTCAAGCTCAAGATTCGCCAGGCACCGTTCCAGCACCCCATTCAGCTCCTCCACCGCAATCTCCGGCACCCCCTGCCAGAGTCTCTTTTCGATGACTTGCGCAGTCTCCTCCGCAGCCACCAACAGATCTTCGCCGCGAGGCGTCAACCGCGCAATCAGAATGCGTTCATTGACCTTATCCTTCCCGCGCCTGATCCAACCGCCATCCTCGAGACTCCTCAATAGAGCCTGCGCCGACTGCGGCGTCATATAACAGGACCGCGCCAGTTGTGCGCCTGAACCGCCCGGTTCATCTCGGATCACCTTCAGCAAATGCAGCTGCGCCGTCGTCACTCCCTGCGGCCGCAACTGCTCATCCATCTGTCCACGAAAGTGAATCAGTATCCGTTTCATCAACTGCGCGGCGCGGCGCGTCTCCGTCTGCCTGCGTTTTACCGTTCGCGTGGTCATATCAGTCTCCTGATATCATATCAGGAGACTGATATGGCGACGACCACCACCACCCACGCACTCACTCCAGCCGTCTGGAAGCCAAGCCATAATCCTTGGGCCGTCGCCCTTACCGTTACCCTCGCCACCTTCATGGAGGTCCTCGATACCTCTATCGCCAACGTCGCCCTTCCGCACATTGCCGGCTCGCTCGGCGCCAGCCAGGACGAGGCCACCTGGGTCCTCACCAGCTATCTCGTCTCCAGCGCCATCGTCCTGCCCATCTCCGGCTGGCTCTCCAACCGCATTGGGCGCAAGCGCTTCTACATGACCTGTGTCGCGCTCTTCACGGTATGCTCGCTGCTCTGCGGCATCGCGAATACTCTTCCACTCCTCATCATCGCCCGCATCCTGCAGGGCGCCGGAGGCGGCGGTCTCGCCCCCAGCGAACAAGCCATCCTCGCCGACACCTTCCCAATCGAGAAGCGCGGCCAGGCCTTCGCCGTCTACGGCATGGCCGTCGTCGTCGCGCCCGCCATCGGCCCCACTCTTGGCGGCTGGATCACCGACAACTTCAACTGGCACTGGATCTTCTTCATCAACCTCCCCGTTGGCCTGCTGTCTCTTTACCTAAGCAACCGCATGGTCGAAGATCCGCCCCACCTCAGGCTCCGCAAAGAGCAGGCCAAGCACGAAAAAATCGACTTCATGGGCCTCGGTCTCGTTGCCCTCGGCGTCGGTTGTCTCGAATTCACCCTCGACAAAGGCCAGCAAAAAGACTGGTTCTCCGATCCCATGATCGTCGCGTTCGCCATTCTCGCCCTCATCACCCTGATCGTCTTCGCCGTCTGGGAGTGGAACCACCCCGATCCCATCGTCGACCTCAAGCTCCTCAAGAACCGGAACTTCGGCACTGCCGTCTTCCTGCAACTGATCCTCGGTATGGTCCTCTTCGGCAGTACCGTCCTCATCCCGCAATATCTCCAGGTCCTGCTCGGCTACACGGCGGAGCGCGCCGGCATGGTCCTCTCCCCCGCAGGCTTCGTCATGATGGCCATGATGTTCGTCGCTGGCCGCTCCCTCGGCAAATTCGACCCCCGCCTCATGGTCTCGCTCGGCTACGTTGCCACAGCGTTGGGCATCTACAACCTCACCCGCCTCGACCTCAACACCGCCTTCGGCACCGTCACCCTTTGGCGCATGTTGCAGGTCGTCGGCCTGCCCTTCATCTTCATTCCCATCAGCACGCTCAACTACGTCGGCGTCCCCCAGAACAAGACCAACCAGATCTCCAGCCTCTCGAACTTCGCCCGCAACCTCGGCGGCAGCGCAGGAACCGCCCTCCTCACCACCTTCCTCGCCCGAAGCTCACAAGTCCATCAGGTAGCCCTCTCTGCCAATGTCATCCCCGGCAGCGTCCCCTACCGCCTCTATATGAACCGCATGAAGGATCTCCTGATCTCAGGTGGAATGTCCTCATCCGCAGCCACCCAGATGGCCATAGGCCGCGCCTACCAGGAGATGCTCCGTCAGGCCTCCATGCTCAGCTACCAGAACGCCTTCCTCATCCTCTCCGTCGTCATCCTGCTCCTGACGCCGCTTCCCTTCATCATGCGTCTCCCCAGCAAGAACACGAAGCTCGACCCCGAAGCCATGGGAGGCCATTAAACAAGTCGTCACCCTGAAAAAAGCCCACTCCCCGCTGGTCGCCTACTTCAAACCAGCGGAGTAGTGGTCAGTCGTAACTCTTTTACTTCGCAGAGCCGGCGTGAGGCTTCGCAGCGATCACCATAATCTCGATCAACCCGGTCGGTAGCACGAGATGCGCGACCTGCACCGTAGCGCGGACCGGTCGATTCGGCTGCTGGGGAGTCCCGAAATACTGGGTGTAAGCAGCGTTCCATCCCTCGACGTCCATTATGTCGCCCTTGGCCGGATCACCCGCCAGAAATGCCTGCATTTGCACGATATCGCCGAGCCCAAGCCCCTGCTTCTTCAACTCCTCTTCAATAGACTTGATCGCTCCGATGGCCTGCGCCTTCGTGTCGCCTTTGTACCCGGCCACTGTACCCTTGGCCTTATCGCCCTGGTAATCGACCGGAGCCATCGTTCCCGAGAGATACACCGTATCCCCCACCCAAACTGCCGAGCTGAACATCGACTTCTCCGGTCCAACCCGCTTCACGGTAGTTCCCGTCTGCGCATACGCTGCGGTTGCAAATGCTGATGCCATCACTGCCAGGACGATCTTCTTGTTCATATTTTCAATTCCCTCCGTTCCAGAGACTACTAGATTGAGATTGCGCTACGGTTAGCCTTCTTTAAAGGGCCAGCAGAACTCGAAACCAGGTTTCACTCAGCCTCCCTATCATCACCCGGACCATTTACACTAGATAGTGGGTCGGATTGCGCCCACGAAGGACACCAGTTTTGCTTAACTCAGTCATAGCTAAAGTCTTTGGCACCAACAACGAGCGCGCAGTCAAACGCCTCATGCCCCTCGTTGCGCAGATTAATGCCCTCGAGCCCGCTACCCAGGCGCTCACCGACGATCAACTCCGCGCCAAAACAGCCGAGTTCCGCCAGCGCATCGCCGACGCCGTCGCCAATATCGAGGATGCTGACGAGCGCATCGCCGCTGAAAAAGCCGCCCTCGACGCCATTCTCCCCGAGGCCTTCGCCGTCGTTCGCGAAGCCGGCAAGCGCGCCGTGCAGATGCGCCACTTCGACGTCCAGCTCATCGGCGGTATCGTCCTCCACTCCGGCAAGATCGCGGAGATGAAGACCGGCGAAGGCAAAACCCTCGTCGCCACGCTCCCCTGCTATCTCAACGCCCTCGCCGGCCACGGCGTCCACGTCGTCACCGTCAATGACTACCTCGCCAAGCGCGACGCCGAATGGATGGGCAAGATCTACGGCTTCCTCGGCCTCTCCGTAGGCGTCATCGTCCACGACCTCGACGACCAGCAGCGCCGCGAAGCCTACGGCTCCGACATCACTTACGGCACCAACAACGAGTTCGGCTTCGACTACCTCCGCGACAACATGAAGTTCGAGCTCACCGACCAGGTCCAGCGCGGCCACTACTACTGCATCGTCGACGAAGTCGACTCCATCCTCATCGACGAGGCCCGTACCCCTCTCATCATCAGCGGCCCGACAGACCAGACCACCGACAAGTACGCTCGCGTCAACGTCATCATCCCCAAGCTCGAGCTCGGCGAACTCATCGAGACCCTCGAGACGAAAACATGGTCCGGCGACTACGTCGTCGACGAGAAGACCCGCTCCATCACCGTCACCGACGAGGGCTGGGAGAAGATCGAAGGCCTCCTCGGCATCGGCAACATCGCCGACCCAGAGAACTGGGATCTCAAGCACCACGTCGAGACCGCCATCAAGGCACACTCCCTCTACAAGCGCGACGTCGAGTACGTGGTCAAAGACGGTGAGGTCATCATCGTCGACGAGTTCACCGGCCGCCTCATGCCCGGCCGCCGCTGGTCCGACGGCCTCCACCAGGCAGTCGAAGCCAAGGAAGGCGTGGCCATACGCAAGGAAGACCAGACCCTCGCCACCATCACCTTCCAGAACTACTTCCGCATGTACAAGAAGCTCTCCGGCATGACCGGTACAGCCGAGACGGAAGCCGCCGAGTTCGACAAGATCTACAAGCTCGACATCGTCGTCACCCCTACTAACCGCAAGATGCTCCGCCTCGAAAACGCCGACGTCGTCTACCGCACCGCGAAGGAGAAATACTTCGCCGTAGCAGACGAGATCTCGCGTCTCCACGAGGTCAAGCAGCCCGTCCTCGTCGGTACCACGTCGATCGAAAAGTCCGAACTCCTCTCAGAGATTCTCAAGCGCAAAGGCGTCCGCCACGTCGTCCTCAACGCCAAGTTCCACGAGAAAGAAGCCGAGATTGTTGCTCAGGCCGGTCGTCTCGGCATGGTCACCATCGCCACCAACATGGCAGGCCGCGGTACCGACATCCTCCTCGGCGGCAACTCCGAGTTCATGGCTCGCCAGGACCTCGTCCGCAAGCAGCAGGCCCGCGCCGTCTCCGGAGCCGAGGGAGCCATCTCCCCCGTCGCCGGTCCAGGCATGGTTCGCTTCTACTACCAGGGCCAGGAGTTCGAAACCACGCAGGCTGCCTGGGACGGCGCCATCGCCTCCCATGCCGATGCCGCCAAGAAAGAGCACGAGGCCGTGGTCAACGCTGGTGGCCTCCACATCCTCGGCACCGAGCGCCACGAGTCACGCCGCGTAGACAACCAGCTTCGTGGCCGCGCCGGCCGCCAGGGCGACCCCGGAGCCTCGCGCTTCTACCTCTCGCTCGAAGACGATCTCATGCGCATCTTCGCCCGCGAGTGGGTCTCCACCCTACTCCAGCGCCTCGGCATGGAAGAGGGGGTGCCCATCGAGTCCGGCATGATCTCCCGCCGTATCGAGGCCGCCCAGAAGGCCGTCGAAACCCAGAACTTCGAGTCGCGCAAGCACGTCCTCGAGTACGACGACGTCATGAACAAGCAACGCGAAGCCGTCTATGGGCTGCGAAGACAGTTGATGGAGGGAGTAGACCAGAAGCAGCTCATCACCGACGACTACGTCTCCACCATCCTCTCCAACCTCCTCGACGAGCACGCGCCAGAGAAGGTCCTCGCCGACGAGTGGAAGATCGATGCTCTCTTCTCCGCGCTCTACGATGTCTTCGGAGCACACCTGGAAAACGAGATCGACGCCACCGTCCTCAACCGCCACGAGCTCGGCGAAGCCATCTTCGAGAAGCTCCGCGCCCGCTATGACATCAAGGAGCAGATCCTCGGCGCCCAGGCCATGCGCTACCACGAGCGCATCGTCATGCTCAGCGTCCTCGACGGCCTATGGAAGGATCATCTCCTCGCCATGGACCATCTCAAGGAAGGCATCGGCCTCCGCGGCTACGCCCAGCAGGACCCGCTCGTCGCCTACAAGAAAGAGTCCTTCGAGATGTTCGAGGCTATGATGCTCCGCTTCCAGGAGGACACCGCCCGCCATCTCTTCCGCATGCAGATCATCGGTCCCGACGGCAACCCCATCGAAAGCCCCGACCAACTGCCCCGGCCAGACTCCGGCGGCCCTCAGCTCGTCGGACAATCCCCCTCCCGCCCTGGCCTCTCCTCAGGCGCTGCCGCACAAGCCCCCAGGGAGCCGGCCACCGAGCCCAGACAGCACGCTCCTATTCCCATCCCCACCCGCGCCCCCTCCACCACCATCGACGCTCTGGAGCGCGAGTTCCAGAAGAAGAAGCAACGCGAACTCGACCAGGCCCGCACCGCAGGCGCCAGCCCTGCCACCAACGGCACAGCCCCCCGCCGCGCCGGAGAAAAGGTAGGCCGCAACGATGAGTGCCCCTGCGGCTCCGGCAAGAAATACAAAAAGTGCCACGGAGCCGAAGCCTAAGAAGCCAGTAGCTCACCAAATCAAATAAAGAATGAACCTCGACAGGAAATCAGCTAGTCAGCCGACTCCCCGATCGGCTGACTAGCTGACTAGCTACTTCACCAGATCG